>Ga0315286_10002269_pt1 | contig 17955 bp, 15 predicted proteins | sample YL17G10_0_MG_FD_205038 | JGI IMG/M metagenome (GOLD analysis project Ga0315286, IMG submission 205038) | Sediment microbial communities from Yellowstone Lake, YNP, Wyoming, USA - YL17G10_0 | ecosystem: Environmental > Aquatic > Freshwater > Lake > Sediment | place: USA: Wyoming | collected...
GGGGTCGGTTTAGGGTCGGTTTATTATCACGTTATTGTCATGACTGAAACCTCAACTCCCGGCCCGGCCACCTCTTACCGCCCCCCGCCCCACCCGCGGAGAGAAAAAACACTCTTTCGGCCCGCGCAATACAATATGCCCGGTAAAACCGTCGGCAGCCATCCACCGCTACAAGATGGCCAAGCACTTTGAGGTAAAGATCGGCGATGGCACCGTGGTGGCTCGCTCCATGACGCTGGGCAGCACGGATCTGGCCGCGGCCCAACCGGGCTCCAAGCCCGTCAAGTATGACTGCCCGCTCCCTCGCGACGAATCCGGGCGTGCCGTCCTGATCTCCCTTGAACTGTCACAGAAGGGGCCGCCTGAATAGCGCGGACAGGACGAGACCATCCGCCTGGTGGTTGCCAAGGAAACCAAACCGATTCGCAACGACCTGCGGACCTTGGCGTGGATCTTGGCCGGAACGACTGCGGCCGGGGCGAGTGTGGCGGCGACCTTGGCTTGGCTGGTCGTATCACGGGCTCTTGTCCCGGTACGCCAACTCTCCCGCGAGATTGCCGGGATCAAGCCGTCGGAACTCGGGCAGCGAGTCGAAGTGGCCGGCCTGCCTTCTGAAGTGCAACCCGTGGCAGAAAGGCTTAATGAGATGTTGGGCCGTCTGGCGATTGCCTTTGAGCGGGAGCGCGCCTTCACGGCCGACGCGGCCCACGAGCTGCGTACGCCACTCGCCGGCATCCGATCCATCGCCGAAGTGGCGGTGTCCTCACCCCAGAGCGTCGAGGAGTCCGGCAGGGACTTTCGTGAGATTGTCCAGGTGACGACGGGCATGCAGGCGATGGTGGAGAAGGTCTTCGGGCGATTTTGGCGGGCCGACCCAAGCCGCACAGGCAATTCCGGCCATTGGGGTCTGGGTCTGTCATTGGTCTCCCGGACGATGTCGCTCATGGGTGGTACTGCCCATGCGCAGCTTGCCGAAGGTGGGTTATTCTGCCTATCCTTGTGCCTGCCGACCGGTGAGATACCCGCAGTGGACCCATGTGGAGGTGCTTGATGCCCGTCAGTATGCGAAACGTCTGGATTCTCCTGATGGCCGTCCTCTGGACCCCGCAGTCCAGCAGGGCGGCCGAGACTCCTTCGCCAATGCAGGAGTTTCGGTTCCATCGCGACTTGGTGCTGGGAACCTCAATGGATCTGACCGTGCTGGCCGTGGATGAATCGCACGCCGGGGCAGTCGAACGGCAGGTCATCGCCGAGATCGACCGCCTGGCCGCGATTCTCAGCACCTACGAGTCCGGCAGCGAGTTGAATCGGCTCAATGGCTCACGTTCGCCGGTCACATGCTCGCCGGAGTTGATCGAGGTGCTCTGCGTGTGCGAGAGATGGCGTACGCGGTCCGGGGGCGCGTTCAACGCCCAGGCAGCGCAGATCATTGACGCCTGGAGGCAGGCTGAGAAAACCGGCCAGCCCCCATCCGAATCCACGCTTTTCGCCCTGACACAGCAGATTGACAGCAGGGCATGGGAGGTGCAGCCCGGTTCGACGACGGCAAAGCGTCTCGGTCAGGGGCGCGTGACGGTCGATGCTTTGGCCAAGGGCTATATCGTGGATAAAACAGTTGCCGCAGCACGCAAACACGCCAGCGGCGTCACCGGCATCATGCTGGACGTTGGCGGCGATATCGTGACCTGGGGAACCGCTTCGGCAGCTGCGGACCGCGCTCCCTGGCAAATCGCCGTCGCCGATCCCCGTCATCCCCAGGACAATGCGCCGCCCTTGGTAACGGTGCGGATGAGCGCCGGCGCCATCGCCACCAGCGGCAACTATGCCCGGTATTTCCAGGTCGGCGCTCGGCGGTATTCCCACATTGTTGATCCGCGGACCGGCCAGCCGGCGGACCACGTCAGCAGCGCCACCGCTATCGCCGCTGATTGCTGCACGGCCGATGCCTTGGCCACCATTCTGTGCGTGCTGAGGCCGCAGCAGTCCCTGGACCTGATCCGCTCTCTCCGCAACGAAGGCATCAAAGCCGAGTGCTTCATCGTAGACCGCGAAGGCAAGCAATGGAGCAGCCCTGGCTGGCAAGCTCTGGTAGAGCCCGAAACCAAGCCGATTCTCGCCATGGACGCCGGCGGATGGCAGAACGAGCTTCTGATCACGCTGAGCATCATGACTCCCGGCGGCCGGAAGATTCATCGCCCGATTGTCGCCACCTGGATCGAGGATGCCGGTGGCAAGCCGGTGCGAACGCTGAGTGTGTGGGGCAACGAGACCAAATACCTCAAGGAGTTGAGCAGTTGGTGGTCTTTCGCTCGCGGCAACCAGAAGCTGGTGCGGGCGGTGACCAGGGCGAGCCGGGCGCCGGGCCGATATGAACTGGTCTGGGATGGCAAGGACGACGGCGGCCAGGTCCTGCCGCAAGGCACCTACACCGTCCGCGTGGAATCCGCCCGCGAGAAGGGACGACACGTCAACATGAAGGGCAAGATCGCCTGCGGAGAGAAAGTCGAGACCGCAAAAATCGAGGGGAACAGCGAGATCGGGGAGATCACACTCAGCTACGGACCCCGGGAGAAAAAGCCATGAATGCACGCCGATCCCTGCTGGGGCTGGTGCGCAGCCTGCACATTTACCTGAGCAGTCTGGCCATAGCGTTGTTTCTGTTCGTTGCCGTGACCGGTTTCCTTCTCAACCATGCCACCCGCTTTGGACTCGACGAGGCGCGAGCCCAGACGCAGACCCTGACGCTCCCGACTGGGGCGCTCACCCAACCGGACAAGACGGCCCTTGTGCAGGAACTGCGGCAGCGCCTAGGGCGGGTGGGCGAACTGAACACCTTTGAGGCCGAGGCAGACGAACTCCGCATTACCTTCAAGAAGCCTGGATCGAGGACTGACGTTGTCGTCGATCGTGCCACCGGCCAGACGGAGGTGACCACTGAGAGCCGGGGAGTGCTAGGCGTGATGGCCGACCTGCACAAGGGAGCCAGCGCCGGCAACGGCTGGTCGTATGTGATCGACGCGGCAGCTATTCTGCTGGCGTTCGTATCGCTGACCGGACTGGTGCTGCTCTTTTCGCTCCCCAGGAGGCGGTGGCTGGCGACATCGCTGGTCGCGGTCGGGATCGGCGCGGGTCTTCTCGTTTACACCCTTTTCGCGATCTGATGTCCGTCTCCGTACGCGTTTGGCACGGGACGACTGTCGGAGGTACGCGTGAGACCGCAAGGGGCCTCAACAATAGGTAGTTCTCTGAGCGAATTGGATGCGGCTCGACAGCGCGCAAACCGCGCATACCCAAACCCGGCGGTGTTCCGGTTTTGCACCCCTATTGTGCCGAAACTCGAATCAGCAGCAGGAGCCGCCGGCGGCGAATGTCCGCAACGCGACAAGGAATCCGTACCTCATGGCCATGCCTCCGATCAGAGTGGCACGCCGGGATCTGACGACTACCTCTCAAATGCCTGAACCTCCACGAGGTGCCGGCCCGTATTGGCGGAATTGTGGGTCAGCGTCACGCGGATGTAGCGCAGCATTCGAGGGGCGAAAGCGCAGGAGTAGCCATTGGCCGTGGAGAGTTCGGTATTGTCGCGCCGGTCGGCGAGCGTGTCCCAGGACTTGCCGTCGTTGCTGGCTTCGATCGTGAATCCATAATGGCGGGGGTCGCCGTAGTAGCCTACGATCACCACGCGGCCGACGGTGGCGGGTTTCTCGAGATCGACCTGCCACCAGGCGCCATGGCCGGCGGTGATGTCGGTGGCCCAGAAGCGGTTGGTGTCGCGAATCCGGCCATCGTTGGCCAGTTGGGGCGCATAGGGTGGCAGGAAATGAGAGCAGGTCACGGGCTTGCCGGTGGTCAGGCTCGGGGCCTCCGGCCTGTAAGCGTCCTGGATCAGCGGCTGATACTTTTTGAGGAGATCCGCGGCGGTAGTGATGCTGTCGCCGAGGGGGGCTGAGGCGTAGGGTTCGCTCTGGTGGGTCCAGGCGTCCTCCCAGGCGCGGATGTCCTTCTCGAAGCGATCGGCGTCGAAGGCCTGGCCGGTGGACAGGGATTCGTGGAGGCGTTGGAGGAACAGTTCCCAGCGGCGATGATAGAAGCCGCTCAAGAGGCCGGACCACTGCTTGCGGGCGTAGTCGTGAAGGGCGCTGTGGCGCGGGCCCCAGAGGGTGATCTGGTTGCGGGCGTTCCACTCGTACAGCGCTCGCTCCTGGTCATTGCGGGCCCATCGCTTGGCGTCGGCGATCCATTGGCCCAGCAGGAACTCTCGGCGCGTGCCCAAGAGGGCATCCAGGTCGCGGATGAGGTGAAGGTAACGATCGCCGGCGGCCTTGAGGCGGGCGGGGTCTTTCTGCTGGAAGGCGGCCATCATGTCCGCATAAAACGGCGCGGCCAGGTTGGCCAGGACCTGGCGGGCGACGTCCACCAGGTCGTATCGGTAGGGATCGACCTCGGCGAGTTCGTCAGCGCATTCCAGCAGCAGTTGCCATGCCTTGAGCAGCTCTTGCGGATCATAAGCAGGTGAAGCTGGGGAGTTGTTCAGGCGAGGTCTGGCGCAGAGGATGGAATCGACCAGGCCTGACGAATAGGCTGTGCTGCGAAGAACGCTCCAGGCCTCCATCGCCTTGGGTCTGGCTTGGCCATACCGTCGCGTGGCGTAGTCGGAGACCCACTGCCCCAGATCGGGCGGCCGCGTGCGCCAGGTCATTTCGCTCATCAGTTCGTAATAGATCGGGTTGTGCCCGAAGGCCTCCATCATCATCCCCAGTCCGCAGAGCCGGCCGCGTTTGGGCTCGGCTAGGAGGGCGGGCGGATCATGGGCGAGCGTGGCGAGGTTGCCATAGAGGCCGGTGACGCCGCCGAAATTGTGCAGCACGCACCAGATCCACGGCTTGCCGTAGAACGACTCGGTCAGTTTCCATGAAGGGTTGGAGTCGCAGAACAGGTCCAGCAGGATCATGCGATCATCGGGCACGGCGCTCAGAAGGGCCTTGGACTGCGGCGGCTTCCAGAAATCGGGGTTGTTCACGAAGATCCACCCCTGCATGACCCAGACGGCCTGCGGATCGGCGGCGGCCATGCCCTCGTAGACGGACTTGCCCATGCGGGCGAGGAAGGCCGGTTCGCTGCTGGGCGGGCTCATCTCGATGAACGTGTCGGAGGCGTACAGGTGGTCAGTGCCAAAGAGGCGGTTTTGTTCTTCGAGAAAGGCTTTGCCGATTTCCTGGAAGGTCGGCGTCGCTGGATCGACGAAGTACGTGCCGGGGAATCCACACCAACTGGGCAGGCGCTGGAGCTTCAGATCAGGCATGTGGGCTTGGATCGCGGAGCTGACGTGGCCAGTGAAGCCCTGAAGGACCGGCGTCATGCCCAGCTCTCGCTGGCGGGCGAGGATTCTGCGGCCGAGTTCGGCGTGTTCGTCGATCCATGCTTGGGACAAGGGCCCGGCCCAGCCATCGATGCAGCCCATCCAGCCGAAGGGCAGATAGGCGGGCCCGACGAAGAACTGCTGGATTTCCTTGTCGCTCAGGCCCATCTTGCGGTAGAGGTTCTGCCAGACAGCCTCCTGGCCGACGACGGCCAGGGGCATATTGATGCCGTTGAGCGCCATCCAGTCGATCTCGCGCTGCCAGCGGTCCCAGTCCCAGAAGGCCATCGTGTAACTGAAGGAGCAATAGTTGAAGAAGTAGCGACAGCGGTATGGGCTGACGATGCGGGTCTTCTCGGCGGATGGAAGGGGGCGCGGGAGGTTCAGTTGATCGCCGCACCAGGAGACTTGCGCCCGGCAAACGTGCTTAAGGTACCAGTTCAGACCGGAGGCCATGGCCACGCCGTTGTTCCCGCGGATGACGGCCTTGCCATGGGCGGCTTCGATCTCGAAGACATCCAGGCTCTTGTCCGGAGGGATCACCATGAACTGGATTTCCGTGGCCCGCTGGCCGAGAAGTCGATGGGCCAGCGCGGAGGCGGCGATGGCGGGGTCGGCCAGGGCGGCCGAAGTGATAAGCAGGAGAATCGCGGCTGCAATCACGACAGATGCTGTGGGATGGGTTGTGCTGGTTCGCATTGAAGGCTTCCGGCCGTAAAGACCCGTGGCACAGAACGGACTTGATGGACACATCATACCCGGCAGGTCAACGAAATGCCGAGCATCGGCGGCGTCCGCAAGCACTCGTTTGGCAGCCTTTGCATGGGCCGACACGACGAAACCTCCGCTCGCGACAGCCGCATATGAATAGATGGCACACGCCCCCCGTGCCATTCGAATGACCAGACGCTGATCGGGGGCTTGTTTCCCGACCCGCACCTTCTTCATATGCGATCGAGTGATGCCCGTGCGGGCGGCCCCGGTTACGATGCACGGCAACAACGGTCTGCCCGGTCGCCGTCTTCGATGGGAACGCGGCATGACCGTGGAGCGGAGGCCTTCATGCGATCTCGTCAGGTATCACGACGCTGGTTTGTTCGGCAGGGATCGGCGTCTTGGGTGACCGTGTGTGCTGGACCCACCCTGTGTCGCCGGGCCGGCGCCGCCGAGAGGCCAATCACCGACGCCAACGCGATGGCCTTTCTAAGGGACATCGCCGCGACCACGATCGAGTCGGCCAGGGTCCGCCCAGGTCAGAAACGCGGCGGTCAAGGGCCGAATACCACGGGAATCACGCTCATCACGCCCGGCGGCAATTATCCCGCGCTGTGGGTGAGGGACTTGGCCATGTCACTGGAATGCGGGCTGATTGGCCCCGACGAAATCCTGCCGCAACTGCGTCTGATTGCCCGATGCCAGAACGGAGCGGAAGAGCGGCGACTCAAGAGCGGGGCCATCGTGCCGCCGTTTTCCATTCCCGACCACATCAGCCTGGCCGGCGGGGCCGTGTTCTATCCCGGCACCTATTCATCCGGAGAGGATCAGGGGGCGGATCCATGGGGCCCGCTGCCGCCGGTCGATGACCACTACTACTTCATCCACATCGCCTGGTCTCTGTGGCGTGCCACGCGCGACGGCGCCTTCCTACCTGAGTCGATCAATGACATGCCGCTGTTCGATCGGCTGCGTCAGGCCTTCGCCGCCCCGCGGGTTGATCCGGCCACCGGCGCGGTGATCGCCACGTCTACGCGCCGCGCCGTGGGCTTCGGGTTCCAGGACACCGTGCATCTGCTGGGCTCCATGTCCTTCGCCACACTGCTGCGATGGCAGGCGGCAAATGAACTGGCCGAGCTGTGCACTGCGGCACGCGCGCCTGAACTGAGTGAGCAGTACCGGGTGACTGCCAAGCAGATCGCCACGCATCTGGTGCCGGTCTTCTGCAATCTCGGCGCGTTTGGAGGATGGCTGGGGGCGGCCACCGAAGTGAGCAAGGAGCCGGACGTCTGGGCGACGCTTTATGCTCTGCATCTGGGCGTGTTGCCCGCCGATGCCGCGCGCCGCGCCCGCCAGACCGTGGTCGATGCTGTGAAAGGCGACAAGGCCCACAACATCGAGTATCAGGGTGCGGTCCGTCATGTGCCTGTGGATCGAGACTTCTCGCAGAAGACCGCCTGGGAGCGCTGCGTGGCGAGCCACAACACGTATCAGAACGGCGCCTACTGGCATGTGCCGACAGGCTGGCTGATCCAAGCCCTCCATGCTGTCGATCCCGAGCTCTCGCAGCAGGTCCTTGGCCGATTCATCCAGCACCTGCGCGACAACGATTTTCGCAAGGGCGGCGGCAGAGGAGCGCCCTGGGAGTGCTTTGGCCTCGATTCCAAAGGCGCTCAGAATCCGGTGTACATGGCCTCGGTGGCTGTCCCTTTGGGGGTACTGCAGCGGATCAACCGCCCGTAAGCAGTACGCGGCCATCCCAGTGGGTCGCGTCGATGCCGGCTGATCAACTATCCTGAATGTTTGCACCGCTTCCGGATCGCTTTTCCCCGTCATCGCTGATGATTGGGCATAGAGGCGAAGCGGGTTGGATGGGCTGGGAAGAGCGTCGAGTACTCCGTTCATGAAGGCCGCAATGTGCCACCATTCGTCCATGCGGCATCGTGCTCCACATCCGACGCTTACTGAATGCCGCCGATTACCTGCTGAACCACTCGCGGAGGGGTCCTCGCGACATTCAGTTTCGGTACCAGCGGCATAAGCTCCGACGTATTGAGGAGAGCCCGTGGTCTTGGCCGCGCAGGGTAGTTGCAGAGTGGACTTCAGCATGCCCCCCCCAAGATAATGGGCCGGGGGAGACCGGCGATAGCAGACGTCAAACACCACGGTGAAAGAGCGAGAGCGACATGCGGCGCGAGGCGATTGAGGCCGCCGCGCGGCCGGGGCGGACTCACTGCCTGAAGGGGGAGTTGCGGGCTATACAGGACCTCAAGTTGGCTCGATCCGCTTCCAGTCCAGCTCCGGACCAAGCCCCGGCTCCATGGGCACCTCCAGTTGTCCTTCTTTGGGTATCACTGTCCGCGTCTGAAGCGTCTGGCGGTCCCGCGTGAACCACACGCCATACTCGACCATCGGGCACAAGCGCGCCGGCTGTGAAGCCACCACGTGGGCCGCCGCTAGCGCGTTGTGGCCGTGCGGTACGAGGCAGACACCCTCATACTGGCGGACCAAGTCGGCGATCTGCAGCCACTCAGAAATGCCTCCACACCATTCCGGGTCCGACTGCACGAAGCTCACGAGTTTCTGGTCCAGGAACGGACGTATGTTCCATCGCGTGTAGGTGTGCTCGCCCGTAGCCAGCGGAATGCTGGTTTCGCCCCTGAGCCGCGAGTAGGAATCGATCTCCTCCGGCGAGAAGGGCTCCTCAAGCCAGTAGGGCGAGAACGGCTGGATGGCCTTGGCCAGCGCCACCGCGTAGGGCACGTCCCAGTCACACTTGCCGCGGCCGCCCACGGCAAAGTCGAACATCAGCCGCGCCTCCCGGCCCAGTTCCGCACGCACTGTCTCGGCGACGCCGACATTGGCTCGGAAGCCATCCTTGCCGTGTGGTGGACCGTGCAGGAGGAACCATTTCTGCGACGTGAACCCCTGGTCAAAGAACTGGCGAGCCCGTCTGCGCGTCTCATCGAGGCTGTCGGAGGGAGTGAGGCTCAGGTATGCCGGCAGTCTCTCACGGCTGCCGCCCAGCAGGCGGAATACCGGCACGCCGTTCAGCTTGCCGCGCAGGTCCCACAGCGCGTTATCGACGGCGCTGAGGCCCATGAGAATGGTGCCGGTGGCGGTATGGCGCGCCTTGCGTCGGGTGTTCCATATCGCTTCACCCGTCAGAGGGTCTCGGCCTGCCGCGTAAGCCTCCAGCGAGCGCCCGGGATGCAGGCCATTCCAGAACCCGGTGCTGTGCAACTCGCGCTGTCGCGGATCCTGTCCGATGAGCAACTCGCGGAGCCGGCCGGACATCTCCTCAAGCCGCTTGGGCGTGTCCATGAACAGTTCGCCACTCACGCCGCTGAGCCCGACGTCCGTCGTGATCTGCAGGAAAGGCCGTCCACCACCCTTGCCGCCGCGCTCTCGCACACGGATGACTTTGACATCGGTGATTCGCACGGGTTTCGCCGGCCCGATCGCCGGTTCGGAGGCGGTGAGGTCCGGAGAAAGCAGCGCGCCCGCGACCGCTGCGGACATACCTTGGACGAACTCTCGCCTGTTCATGCTGTTTTGCTCCTGTGGGCTGCTTTGCACGTACTTCTTTCGGCGAACGCGTTGACGAACATGGCTAAACTCACCCAATTATCATTATCACTGGCCCACCGTCGGCTCGCCAGAGGAGCAACAGGGCAAACGGGTGTGGCCTGCTCTGTCTCAACCCTCCGACGTTCGGTGCATGTTCGGTAGCGCTGGCGCGTTCGTGGCATTACATCATGCAGAATGGAAACCTGCAAATCGCCACGGATCGTGATGCGGGCGGCGCATGAGCTGGCCCAACGCCTGCTGCCCGACTACACCTCGAAGTTCAGCCGCAAGGACTACACCCTCCCGCAACTGTTCGCCTGTCTGGTCCTGCGTGAGCATCAGAAGAAGAGTTACCGCGGAATCGAGGCGCTGCTGAACGATTGCCCCGACTGGCGGGATGAGATCGCCCTGAACGACACGCCCGACCACAACACCCTCTGCCATGGTTTCAAGCACCCGGTCAGACGCGGCCTGATGAACCGCATGCTCGACCTGATGGCGTAGGAGGCCAAGCTCCGCGGCATGATCGAAGGCCCCATCAAGCCGCCGGCCATCGACTCCAGCCTCTTCGAGTCGCATCACGTCAGCCGACACGTCAAGAAACGCTGCCGCGAAACATCACGCCAGGACCGCAAAACAGTTCGGAAATCCAACCCGAACCGCCGCCGCTCGCAAACGGTCAAACGCCTGCCCAAGCTCTCGCTGGCCGTGGCCAGCGTCTCGCATCTGATCCTGGCCGCCCGCGCCACCACCGGCGGCGCCGACCACCCCCCCTTCGAGCCGGTGTTGTTCGATGCCTGGCGACGCGCGAACATCGAGACCATTGTTGCCGATGCCGGCTACGACTCCGAGGGCAACCACCGCATCGCTCGCCTGGACCTGGGCGTGCGGTCGATCATTCTGCCCAAGGCCGGCCGCCCGACCCGCAAACCTCGGCCGACGCACTACCGGCGGCTCATGTACCACCGCTTCAATCGGAAGGCCGACAGGAGGATCCACGGCCAGAGGTGGCCGGCGGAAACCGTGAACAGCATGATCAAGCGGAGCCTGGGCTCGGCACTGCGGGCGCGCACAGCTCGCCGACGATCCATGGAGCTGCTCTTGCGGGTCATCACTTACAACCTCATGATTCTGACATCCGGCGAGGGTCGAGACAGAGCTGGTGTGGCCATCTTCTGTGGCCTTCGTGTCCTGCCGGCAACACCAGGCCCGCATCCGCCCAGGCAGCACGTTACGTTGAGAAGCCGCATTTTTATGGCAAGAATGAGGGTGGGCCACAAAGAACGGCCACACGCCGGTGATACAACTGGGCGTTTGTCAGCGCCGGCAAGTCGAAGTTGTTGGTCAGGAACACGGGCTTTCTGCCCAGTTCCTCGTCCCAGTACCCGATCCGTCGCAACGGCTGGGGATCCAGGCCGGCCGTCTTGGGTCCGCACAGACGAAGGGTCGTGTCGCTGCGCAGGCCGGTGCTCCTGTTTACCTCGCGACAGCACTGCCGATTGTAGTTCATGTCTTTCTTGGCGCGGGTGACGAAGCAGGCCAGGCTCTGTGTGAATCGCCATAGCCGCGCGAAGTCGATGGAGCCGCGGTCCATGACGTCGAAGGAGCCCGGCTCGATAGGCAGGAGATCCAGCGAGCGGACATCGGCCATTGTTCCGCTGGAAATGTGGATGAAACAGGGGATGCTGCCCCGCAGGTCGATCAGCGTATGGAGCTTGACGGCGTTCTTGCGGCGTCGGAACGGCGCCCAGGGGAAGAGCTTGAGGCCCAGGTCGATGGTGGTGGAGTGGAAGGCGTAGGCCGGCTGCTGGAGGTCGATGCCCACGTCCGGCGGCGGCTCGCGGTAAAAGGTGCGGGCCTGAGCGATCAGGCCGGCGGCGAAGTCCGCGTCGATGCGCCAGTCGTGCGACTCGTTGGCATCGGCCAGGGTGCTGCGGGAAACCAGTCCGCGAAGGCCGGCGTGGTAGAGGCGAGGCTTCAGGGCCCGCAAACAGGTGACCGTGTCGCGCAGGCTTTCGCGTCCGGTGATCTGGCCCAAGGCCATGCACAGGAACGGGTCCCAACAGGAGAAGCTGCGGATACGGCGGTTGCCGTCGTAGCGCGCCACGCACCGACGGAACTCGGGCCGGGAAACAAAGTCGGTCAACTGGGAGAAGATCGTGCGGCCGCCGTTCATGGCGGCGGAGTGTCCCGCCGGGCCGGCGGCGGCACAAAACCGCCGGTCTTACGCCAAATCGATCACGGCCGAAGATGTGCGGAATCGCCTGCATTGACCGAGGCCAAACGCGGTTGGGTCAGTTGCTCAACCGGACAGTAGTGATTCGACATCAGCATAGCGCAGCAGGTCAGAGGGCGCAGATTTTTCCCATCGCGTATACAGCGGGCTGCACGAGAGGGCATTTCGATCCACCCGCCGTACTGGAACATCATCCAGTATCACTCGGGCGAGAATGACCTGGGCACCTGCCAAAGCTACGAGCAGTTCCGGGAGCCTCTAATGCTGTGCCTGAAGCGATGCTACGGCGCCTTGGTCCCAGGGGGCAGGCTGGCGGTGCTCATCGGCGATGTGCTCAGGGCCGGCAGGTACCCGGCCATTGTGAAGGATGTGCTGAATTCCCCGCACGGCGAGATCCGTAGCGTCATCATCAAGGTCCAGCACAACTGCACCAGCGATCGCAGAGAGTACGGTAAGCTGGAAGACCCGCCGATCAAGCACGAGTACTGCGTCGTGTTCAAGAGAGCCATCGGCGACTCGCCGAGTCAGGCGCGTATCACTTGGATTCCTCCCACAGCAGCAGCATCTGCTGCTGCCGCGTGTCCGTCGACTTGCCAAACGAGTCGAGCCGCTGCGTCAATCCTGCCATCAGCTTCGACGCGGTTTCGATGTAGCTCTGGTCGGCGGCCGCTTGCGAGACGGCATTGCCCAGTACCTTGAGCTTGCCGTCGGCCAACCGCTTGAGGCGCTGGTGGGCCGTCGCCACCGACTCGATCGCAAGCCGCGCATGGGCCGCCTCATAGCTTTGGGCCGAGCCGTTGTCCGCGAGAAGCTGATGGAAGCGGCGGATACGTTGCGCGCTGGCCAACAGCGATAGGACGTCGGGCATGCTCTGGCCAGACTTTTCGGCAACCATGCGGCCGGCGATAAACAGGCGCAGATGTCCATCCAGTGCGACCGTTGCGGCAACATGCACCCATTGGTCCGGCGTCAGTGACGTGTTGTGAGAGACGGTGCCGGCCTGCGCGATCAGGCGCAGCGAATTGCCCGGGTGCTTGTCCAGCAGATAGCCGTTGGATGTGCCAACCTGCGACTTATCGATGATCCGGCCGCCGCCCTGCGGGAGTTTGCCGGGGCGGATTCGTGCCTCCATCGTGATCGCCTCGCTGAGATGCAGCGCTGGCTCATCGGCGATCTCGAGATAGCCCTTGCCATCGAGGTGAACGGCACTGCCGAAGGGACCGGCAATCACCTGCACGTCCCCGACCGCCTTCGCTTTCAAGCGCGAACCGGCATCGGAGACGAACCCCCCATCCTGCAAACGAGCGAAAGACCACGCCGCGATGAGCGTCGGGTCGTCTTTCGCCGGGCCCAGGCCCTTTGCTGCCGTGGCGATCTCATCGGCACTCAATGCCCGCTTGTAGATCGCGACATCTGAAATATCGCCGATGAAGCGGCTGCCGCCATCGCTGTCCGCGCCGATACGCAGCGGCAGGTTGTTCGCCGCCAGATTCGGCCGACGGAGCTGATCCCATACGGCGTCCTTTGGTGGAACCGCCGGCGCCGCATCGTCAGGCCCCGGCGCAACGAAGCCCTGCGGCGCCGCCTTCCCAAGCGCAATCTCGATGGTCGCCGTTTCCGGGAGCTTCTCATAGGGCAGCGAGATCGCGGCGGCATCAAAATCATCCCACGGCTTACCATTCACCCGCACGTCGGTGATGGGCCCCGATCCAACTGTCGCCACGTAGATTCGCTTGGCGCCGAAGCGGATGGGGAACCTCTGCTGTAATTGGCTGATGCCCGGCGGGATGTGCGGGCGCAGTTCGAGTCGATCGGCGTGATACAGATACTCGAAGAGCCCCCGGATCATCGCGGCAGGGGGGCCAAATGCATCGTAGGTGAGATTGACTGGCTGGCCCGGCTGATACACATCGCCGCCGAATTTCACCAGGGGATTGTCCATGCGAAACCGCTGAGCGAAACTCAGAAGCTGCTTCATGGAGGCCCGCGCATCCTCGAACTGCCCCAGACGGTGGTACCCCAGGATCATCCTGGCCTCGCACGTGGACCAGTGGCCGCCATTCACCCAGGTGCCGAATGCCCACAGGCCCTCGGGCTTCTCGTACATGTCGTCGTACGAGGGATAGTTGGGCAGGATGAAACGATGCGGCCGAAGACCTGGGATGGAGGCAATCTTGTCGTAGATGCGCTGGGCCTGCTGGTCATCCACCACGCGGAAGGCAATGGCATCGTGGTTGGGTGAAGCTTCGAAATAGCCGTGGCTGGCCGCGCCGAATACGCCATGTCGCGTGCCGTCGGGATCGAGCGAGCGGATGAAATACCCCTCTTGGGTCGTGAGCAGCGCCAGCCCCTTGCGGGCGGATTCCCGGAGCTCTGCATAGAGCTTCGCCTGCTCCGCTCGTCCAGCCAGTTTCTGCAGTTCGACCATTCGATCCAGCGCTGCGATATACGTGACCGACAAACCTGTCAGGTAGGCCTGGCCAAACGTGCCATCGGGCTTCTTCCAGCCGGCATAGCTCGGGGCGAGCAGATTTCCCGCCGGGCCGGCCAGAAACAGGTTGTTTTTCGGATCACGCCGGGTTTCGATGAAGCGGGCGCATCGCTCGAGCTTCGGCAGGTATCGTGCGATCGCCGCAGCATCACGACTGATCAGGAGCAACTCGCTCTGCATCAGCAGCCCCGCCGCCGTAAATTCCATCCCCCAGTCGTGGATATTCACGCGGCCGTCCCCCTGGCGATAGACAATCCAGCCCGGTCGAGCTGCATCGCATAGCGCGCCATCCGGCGCAACCCAGTTGAATGGCGGCGGCGCGCCCACCCGTTTGCCATCGCCCATCTGATCGAACCAGAGGTCCTGCGAGTTCTGAAGAAACGTGATGAACGGCTCGGCTAGGAAAGGCAGGGCGCAGTAGGTGGTGCCGTAGCTGTTCTGAATCCACCAAGCATCCCAGGTCGGGCCTTCGACCAGGCCGTTCCAGCTCGGCATGTAGAGCATGGACAGGTTCTGGTACTCGCAGTCCGGCCCGAACATGCGCCGCGAGACGTCCAAGAGGTGCAGGTATTCCCCATCACCGCTGCCGCGGTAGAACCGGCCTTCGAATGAGGCGGCCTCTGCTCGCATTGCGATGGCAGGTAGTGCGATCAAGGCTAACCAAAGGATGATGAGTTTCGTTCGGAATTGCATAGCTGATCTCTCGCCACGGGGCGACGAGTCAATCCGTCAAAACAAACGTACGTGTCGCCACTCTGCGTTGGCCATTGTGCTCGACTTCGACGCTGAGGGTCGGCTTGCCATCCGGCATGAAGTAGGACAACTGGAAGTAGCCGCTGGGGCGCAGATGGCCGACTGCCTTACCGTTGACGGTTACCTTTGCCCCCGGATCAACCAACGCGCGAACGATCACGTTCCGCGGCCCGGCCGGCACCACTGAGCCCTCCGGCGGAGAAGTCTGCACAACCAGCAGCGGGCCGTTGTGCAAAGTCTCGATCTCCTCGGCGATGGCTTGGCGGGTCCGTAAGAGCGTTTGACCATCCCGCGTGTGCTCATGGAACGACTGAACGACCCGCCGGCAAAGCTCCAGCGGCCGCTGGCGTGGATCAAGCCAGAATGCCTCTGCGCCGACACGCTGCTTGATCTTCTGCAGCTCATGTTCGAGCACCCAGAGGTACTCAAAATCCTGCAGCCCGTCGCGCTGAGCGCTGAATCGCAGCGAGGATAGGAAGCCGTTGCGGCCTGGATATACGACGGCTCGGTCGCCCAGCGGCAGGCCCTGGCTGATGCCCTCTTCGCTGTACGGATTGCTGCCGGCGAAGTGGTTCAAGCCCCAGTGCAGGAAGCCGTCCAGGCCATAGAGATACTCGATCCAGAACAGGCATCTGGCCTTCGTCAGCGACTGGTCGAGGAATCGATTCGGATATCGGCCGACCGGATGGCAGCAGGTGTAGAACCAGAGCTCCGAGCCCTCGCGGTGGACCTGCTCGAAACGGGGATACCAGAGGTTCAGGTGGCTGAGCTTCGGCACGTAGATATCGAGCTTTCCGAAATACTCGGCCTCGACCGCCTCGATGCAGCGCACGCTGGGGGCGGTGCGGTGCACCCGATCCACCAGCTGCGAAAAGGTCTCCTCGTGATAGATGAACGGCTCGTCCATAATGCTCACCAGGAACCGGCCCTGCCAGTTGCGCTTCCGGATAAGCTTCTCCACCTCGGCCAAGCGACGAAAGCTCGATTCGATCGGACTCGCCACACTCTTGGGCTCAGTCAGACCAGCGGTGCTCCGGCCAACCGAATGCAGGTGAATGCGACGGATGCCGGCTTCAAACACCACCTGCGCATATCTCTCCAGCCGCGATATGTCGTAGGTCCAACCGGTCTGTTCGTTACCGGATTCCTGTATGAGGCCGATCGATGCGTTGATGTCCGTTTGACGATGCTCAACCAGAAACGCGCAGGTGCGGGAGAGCAGGTCCCAGTACGGGTCGGTGTAGGGCTTCACTTTCTCAAAGCCCACGCCCGGGAAATTCCACCAGTTGACGACCGAGAGGTGCCGCTCCTTGGGCAGGTCGAAATCCCAGACGCGCAATCGGACTGGCAGCGTCAGCGGCGAAGGTGTGCCGGTGACGGTCAAGGTGCCGCTGTGATCGCCGGGCTTGGCGCTCTCCGGCACATGGATCTCGATCCAGAGCGGCTGACTCTGATTGGCCTTGATCGCGATGGACGGATCCTCCCAGAGAGGATCGGGGATGCTGCACGGCGCCTTGGCCACCAGTTCATCAGCCGGTACGCCGTCGGAATTGCGGGCGATATCGATATACCGGACCCACTGAAGGCGGATGGCGGATTTGGGAATAATGGAACTGCCTTCGGCATGGCGCAGATCGGTGATGGCACACGACACGCTGGCGACGTCACTGCTGGTGCGCAGAACGGCCTGGGCGCCGACGATTTCATTGCGGGCGCCACCGGCCTCCAGCGACTGGACCTGCTGCGGTGGCAAGTCGGACCGCAAGACTTTCGTCAAGCCATCGCTGGCCCAGAGCAGATGTGTATCTGCCGCGTATAGTGCTGAGCCCAAAGCCGCCGCCACGATCAGGCACAATCCGACTATGATCATGCGAGCCATATCGCGCTCCTTGGATTTGACGATGTGGATGATACCCGAAGGGCGCTTTGAGGCACTTGGAATCCGCTTGAGATTGAGCGCCGCTGCCGCGGTCTTTGGATGTGCAGCTTTCCTGTACAGCGTTGCCACGGCGCGGACCAGCGGACATCGGGCGCAGACTCAGGCACCGCACGCCAACGAGCGGTGCTTGATAAGCGGCAACGGGTATCGTGTACGATGAAGCCACTTTGCCAGCGATGAGGCAGGCACTGTGAAAGACGGTTCGCGATCCATGTGCCGATTGTCCTGGTCCACCGAGTTTCGGCGTCGCAGACGAGGGGGTCTTCTATGGCAGAAGTGACGGTGTGGGGAGCGAGCGAACACGGACGTGATGACTTGAGCGTCTTGATCGTTGTTAGTTCGCAGTGAACGGTCGGCGCACAGGTCCTTTGGAGCGTAACATGAGCATCGCAAGCACGGGATTTCGCGGAGCAAGCCTTGAGTCACGGCACCACGCATCGCACAAAGTCAGGGAACCTATTGACCGGTTCGGCCAACTTGACCAGCGTATCGACACCTTTCTCGTCGATGCGTTTCAGCCACGAGGCGATGGTGGCACCGGTCACGAAAAATGCCTTGGCGGTCTGCTCCAAGGACCAGGCGCGAGCGGCACCGATTTGGAGAATGGCCATACGCTCGACCGGCGGGTAGTAAGGTCGCCGATGGGGTAGGAGCTGCGCCATACGGGCATCCTTGATGCGGATCTCCTCCCGGAGCAGGCCATCTCCTGCCTGGCACGGTCCAGCTCGCCCTGCAGGCGTACTCGGCGGTTGACGCAATTGGCTGCTCATTCACGCGCGTGAGCGAGGACGAATTGAGCCAGGCTGATCACGTGGAGCACGGCTGATTTCACATGGGAGGGCCAGGGCTGGGGCAAGGGAATCGCGGGGCGGGGCCGGTTGGTGGGCATCGGC
>Ga0315286_10002270_pt1 | contig 17945 bp, 17 predicted proteins | sample YL17G10_0_MG_FD_205038 | JGI IMG/M metagenome (GOLD analysis project Ga0315286, IMG submission 205038) | Sediment microbial communities from Yellowstone Lake, YNP, Wyoming, USA - YL17G10_0 | ecosystem: Environmental > Aquatic > Freshwater > Lake > Sediment | place: USA: Wyoming | collected...
AGAAGCCGCGCCTCGCGATAGCCGAGATGCAGCTTGCGCATGGCGAAGCTGGTGGCATGACTGAGCAGGCCGGTCATACGGTGGCTGACGCCGTCTTCATCTTCAAGGCTCTCGCCGAGCACCATGTAGCCGCCGCACTCGCCATGCACCGGCCGCGTCGTAGCGAACTGCGCGAGCCCCGCGCGGAAGCGGCTGGCGGCGGCGAGCCGTCCGGCGTGAAGTTCGGGGTACCCCCCCGGAAGCCAGCAACTGTCGCAAGTCTCCGGCGGCGCCTCGTCGGCGAGGGGAGAGAAGGTCTCGATCTCAGCGCCCGCCCGGCCCCAGCCTGCGAGAACATGCGGATAGACGAAGCTGAAGGCGGCGTCTTGCGCCAGCGCGATGCGCGAGCCCGGCGGCGGGACGGGCGTCTGAAGCTGCGAGGCCGAAAGGCGAGGCGCCGCGGCCAGTCTTTGGATGGCGTCGAGATCGAGATGGCGTTCGGCTACGTCCGCGAGGCGTTCGAGCCGCGCCGCGAGGTTCTCGTGCTCTAGAGCCTGGATGAGGCCGAGATGGCGCTCGGGCAAAGCGAGCGCGGCGTCGCGCGGGATCGCGCCGAGGACCGGAATGTTGAGCGCCGCGATGGCGTCGCCCACGAGCTTCCGATGCCGCTCGCTGCCGACACGGTTCAGCACCACCCCGCCGATCCGCACCGCGGGATTGTGGGAGGCGAAGCCGCGCAGCAGAGCCGCCGCCGATTGCGATTGCCCGGCGACATCGATGACCAGCAGCACCGGCACGGCGAACCGCGCGGCGAGGTCTGCCGACGCTCCGCTCCGGCCGGGGGCTGCGGGAATGCCGTCGAACAGGCCCATGGCACCCTCGATGACGAGAAGGTCCGCCTGCGCGGCGCCTTCCCCCACCAGCGCATCGAGCAGGGAGGGCGGCATGGCCCAGCTGTCGAGATTGAAGCTTTGCCGCCCCGTCGCCGCCGCGTGAAAGCTTGGGTCGATATAGTCGGGCCCGACTTTGGCCGCCTGCACGGAAATCCCGCGCCGCCTGAGCGCCGCAAGCAGCGCCAGCGTCACGGTCGTCTTGCCGGCGCCCGAGCGTGGGGCCGCGACGATGAGGCTCGGCGCCGACCCGCTCCTGACCGTCATGGGGCGAGCTTCCTGCCGTGACGGGGCGCCTCAGCCGCACTATAGCGAAGGTCATGACCAAGCCAGACCACCCGCTTCGTTATGGCTGGACCACCGGCACCTGCGCCACCGCAGCCGCCAAGGCCGCCTATGCGGCGCTTCTGACCGGCGAATTTCCCGATCCGGTCGAGGTGACCTTGCCGCGTGGCGAGCGCCCGGCCTTCGCGCTTGCCAGCACGGCGATAGGCGAGTGCTCCGCCACCGCAGGCGTGGTGAAGGACGCCGGCGACGACCCCGACGTCACCCATGGCGCGCTGATCCTTGCCACGGTCCGGCGCGGCGCAGCGGGGAGCGGGGTGAGCTTCCGCGCCGGCGAAGGCGTCGGCACGGTCACGCGGCCGGGCCTCGCCATCCCTCCCGGCGAGCCGGCCATCAATCCCGTCCCGCGGCAAATGCTGCGCGAGGCCATCGCAGAGGTTGCGGCGGCGCATGGGGACGAAGGCGATGTCGAGGTGGAGATCGCCATTCCGGGCGGCGCAGCGCTCGCGGCCAAGACCCTCAACGGGCGGCTCGGCATTGTCGGCGGCTTGTCGATCCTCGGCACCATCGGCATCGTCGTGCCCTATTCCTGCTCGGCCTGGATCCACTCGATCCATCGCGGCATCGATGTCGCGCGCGCCTCGGGCCTGATCCAGATCGCCGGCGCGACGGGCGCCGCCTCCGAGGCGGCCGTTAAGAAGCTCCACGATCTCTCCGAGACGGCGCTGATCGACATGGGCGATTTCGTCGGCGGGATGCTGAAATATATCCGCACCCACCCTCTGCCGCGCGTCACCATCGCCGGCGGCGTCGGCAAGATGACCAAGCTCGCCCAGGGCCTGCTCGATCTTCATTCGCGGCGCGGCTCGGTCGATCTCGGCGTGCTGGCTGAGCTTGCCGAGAAAGCGGGCGGCACGCCCGGGCTTGGCACGCGCATCCTCGCCTCCAATACCGCGGCGGAAGCATTCTCTCATGCCGAAGCGGACGGCATCGCGCTTGGCGACCAAGTAGCCCGCGCCGGATGGGAGATTGCGGCGAAGGTCTTCGCCGGCAAGCCGGTCGCCGGTAAGCCGGTTGCTGGCGAGCCAGTCGAGATCGAGATCGCAGTGTTCGACCGCGACGGCCGGCTCGTCGGCCATGCGCCGTTTCGAGCGGCTCACACGGCGCCTCCCCTGAAGCGGCGGCGATAGTCGGCGTCGTAGAGCGCGCTCTCGCGGAAATCCTCTGCCGCCAAAGCGCGGCCGACCAGGATCAAGGCCGTGCACTCGATCGGCTCCGCTTCGATCTTCGCCGCGATATCGGCGAGCGTGCCGCGCACGATCCGCTCCCCGGGCCGGCTTGCCTCTGCCACCACCGCGATCGGGCAGTCTTCGCCATAGATCGGCTTCAGCTCGTCAACGACCTTGGCCAGCGCCTGGATCGCCAGATGAATGGCAAGCGTGGCTCCCGTCGCGGCGAAGGCGGCGAGCGTCTCGCCTTCGGGCATGCGCGAGGCGCGGCCAGACACACGCGTCAGGACCACGCTCTGCGCCACCTCCGGCACGGTCAGTTCGCACCCTATCGCGGCCGCGGCGGCGGCAAAGGCCGGGACGCCCGGCGTCAGCGTGTAGGGAATGCCGCGCAGTTCAAGCCTACGCAGCTGCTCGGCAAGGGCGCTATAGATCGAGAGGTCGCCCGACTGGAGGCGCGCCACGTCTTTGCCTGCCGCATGCGCCGCCACGAACTCTGCCTCGATCTCGTCGAGCGAGAGCGCCGCCGTATCGACGATGCGCGCGGCCTTTGGGCAATGAGCAAGCAGCTCCTTGGGCACGATCGAGCCCGCATAGAGACAGACCGGGCAGCGCGCTATGAGGTCGCGCCCGCGCACCGTGATGAGATCGGGCGCGCCCGGCCCCGCGCCGATGAAATGCACCGTCATGGCGTCTCCTCGGCCGCGAGCGCGCAAGTCACCTTCCCCACCACGATGCGGGGAAGAATAAGCCGCGCCCTTGGGCCTCCGGCTGCAAGGGCGGCCGCTTCGGCGACCGATGGCACGCCGGCAAGGGCCAGCACTCGCCTCGACCAGGTGGCGCCTCGGGCGGATGCGATTTCGAGATCGGCCTGCTCCACGAAGATCAGCCGGAGTCCCCGCGCGGCAGCAGCGGCCGCGATCCCCTCTTCGTCGCGCTTGCGTGCCGCCGTGGCCATGAGATCGATACGCGCCAGCGGACGCCCAGCGCGTTCCAGCGCCATCTCGATGGCGGCCTCGATATCGGCGGCTGAGGCGCCTTTGCTGCAGCCGATGCCGGCCACGATCATGGCTTCACCCAGACCCATTGCGTCACCGGCATGGCCGAGCGCCATCCTGTCTTTTCGCCTACGCTATCCGCGCGCGAGATGGCGATGCGCGTGAGCGTGCCGCCAAGCGAGGCGTGCCGCGCAATCAGCTCCGCCTCGGTCTCCAGCGTCACGGCATTGACGACGAGCCGTCCGCCGGAACGAAGCGCCGCGATCGCCGCGTCGAGCACACCGTGCTCGCTTGCGCCGCCGCCGACGAAAACCGAGTCAGGAGTTGCGAGGCCGGCAAGTGCGTGTGGCGCGGGTCCCTCCAATATTTCGAGCTCAGGAACGCCGAAAGCGGCGGCATTGCGCCGGACGCGGGCGGCGCGGTCGGCGCGCGCTTCGATAGCGATGGCGCGCATGGAAGGATGGGCGAGCATCCACTCGATGGCGATGGAGCCCGAGCCGGCGCCAACGTCCCACAGCAACTCGCCCCGAAGCGGCGCCAGCGAGGAGAGCGTTACCGCGCGGATCTCGCGCTTGGTGATCTGGCCGTCATGCTCGAAAAGATCATCCGCAAGCCCCGGCGCGTAAGCGATGATGCGTGCGCCCGGCGCGGCCGCGACCTCGATGGCGACGACATTCAGCTCAGCGATCTCGCCAAGATCGAACCGGGCGGCCATTGTACTGCGGACGCGCTCCTTCGTTCCGCCAAGCGCCTCGAGCACGGTGAGGCGGGACCCGCCGAACCCCGCCTCCGCCAAAAGCCGCGCCAGCGCCGCGGGCCCTTCGCTGTCGGAGGTCAGCGCGAGCATGCGCGCGCCGGGATGAAGCTGCGGGCGGATGCGATCGAGCGCGCGCCCATGCAAGGAGACGAGTGCGATGTCGGGGAGCGCCCAGCCGAGCCGCGCCGCCGCCAAACTGAAGGCCGACGGCGCCGGCACGACGATTGTCTCCTCCGGCGCGACGTGGTTCGCCAGCACCGAGCCGACGCCATAGAAGAACGGGTCGCCCGAGGCGAGCACGCAGACCTGCCGGTCGCGCATCGCCAGCACCTCGTCTACCGCGCGCGAGAATGGAGAAGGCCATTGCTTAGCCTCACCGCGAATGAGCGATACCGCCAGCTTAAGATGGCGCTCGCCGCCGAACACGACGTCGGCCCCCGAGACCAGGCCGCGGGCGACAGGGCTCAAGCCCTCGACCCCGTCCTCGCCGATGCCGACAATGGACAGCCAGCGCCTCAATGAGGCAGGCTCACGCATGACCGGATCAGCGCGCATCAAGCGCATCCTCGTTCTTGGCGGCATGGCCGAAGCGCGGCAGCTCACCGAGAGATTGGCTGGACGCGAGCGTCTCGCCGTGACGCTGTCGCTGGCGGGCCGCACGGCGCAGCCTCTGCCGCAAGCCGTCCCGGTCAGGATCGGCGGTTTTGGCGGAAGCGAGGGGCTCGCTCGTTATCTTCGCGACGAACGCATCGACGCGCTGATCGATGCGACGCATCCTTATGCCGCCGCCATCTCCGCCAATGCCGCAAGCGCGGCCGAGATCGCGCGCGTGCCATTGCTGGCGCTGCGGCGGCCGCCCTGGACCAGAGAACATGGCGACATCTGGGTCGAGGCCGCCACGGTCGCGGATGCCGTAGAGGCGCTTGGCAAGGCGCCCCGTCGCGTGTTCCTGGCGCTTGGCCGCAAGGAGATTGAGCCCTTCGCCGCCGCGCCGCAACACGTCTATCTCGTGCGCAGCGTCGATCCCGTCGACCCGCCGCTCGCGGTTCCCCACGCGATCTACGTCACCGCGCGCGGCCCCTTCACCGAAAAGGAGGATCATGCGCTGCTCGAGCGCCACCGCATCGAAACGATCGTCGCCAAGAACAGCGGCGGCGATGCGACCTACGGCAAGCTCAGAGCGGCGCGCGCGCTGCGCCTGCCGGTGATCGTGCTGAAGCGCCCGGCGCTGCCGGAGGTCCCGTCCGTCGCGACGGTCGAGGAGGTACTTGCTTGGCTCGATCATGCGATCGCGCCTTCAACCGCGCGCGGCGTATAGACCAACGGGCTTTGTCCCTCGCGCGCGATCAATCGCGTCTCGCGCGAGCCGACGATGATCAGCGTTGCCATGTCTGCGGCAGCGTCGGAAGCGGCGGCAAGCGTAGTGACCGTCACGCTCTCGTCGGGACGCCCAACGGCGCGGCCGAAAATGACCGGGGTTACGCCTGGCAGGTGGCGGCCGACCAGCGCGAAGGCCTTGGCGAGCTGCCAGGGCCGCGCACGGGAGACCGGGTTATACAGCGCAATGACGAAGCCTGCGGAAGCCGCCGCGTCGAGGCGCCGCTCGATCAACTCCCACGGCTTCAGATTGTCGGAGAGCGACACCGCGCAGAAATCGTGTCCGAGCGGCGCGCCGGCGCGGGCCGCGACCGCGAGCATGGCCGTGATGCCCGGCAGAATAGCGATGTCGAGTGCGCGCCAGGAATCAGGGCCGGTCTCGATCGCCTCGCAGACCGACGCCGCCATGGCGAACACGCCGGGGTCGCCGCCCGAGACGATGGCGACACGAGCGCCCTCCGCGACATGACGAAGCGCCGCCTCGGCACGTGAAGCTTCCTCGCGGTTGTCGGAAACATGCCGCACCTGGTCTGGCCGCATCGGCACGCGGTCGAGATAAGGTCCATAGCCGTAAAGCGCGTCGGCGGCTTCGAGCGCCTCGCGCGCCTCGAAGGTGAGATAGCGCGCGTCGCCCGGGCCAAGGCCGATGACCGCAAGGCGCCCGCTCACGGCCGCCCCTCCCAGCCCGGCACCAGCACCATGGCGAAATAGGGTGCGAACGTGTCGAGCTTGTCGACGAGGGGCATCACGGAAGCGTTGGCCATGGTGCCGCGCTCCACATAGATGGCGCGGTCGAGTCGCCCCGCACGGTCGAGCGCGCGGCGCACCTTGGCGAGATGCCGGCCGATCTTCATCACGATCGCGGCGTCGGTGTCGGCCAGGCGCCGCTCCAGCTCATACTCGGGGAGCGTGCCGGGGAGCACGGTGAATACGTCGTCGCCTTGCGCGATCGGCGTGCCGGTCGAAGACCAGCAGCCCGACATGCCGGTGACGCCGGGGACGATCTCGGTCGGATAGCGCGCGGCGAGCCGCACATGCAGATGCATATAGGAGCCGTAGAACAAGGGGTCGCCCTCGGCGATCACGCCGACCACGCGCCCCTTGTCGAGATGGGCCGCGATTGTTTCCGCTGCGCCGTCATAGAAATCGCGCATGGCGTCGCGATAGGCGGCGTCTTGCTTGGGGATCTCCGTCGTCACCGGATAGAGCAGCGGGAGTTCCGCGACGCCCTCCTTGAGATGGGAGGCGGCGATGGTGCGCGCATTGCTCGCGTTCCCCGCTTTGGCGAAATGGGCGACGACATCGGCCGCTTGCAGCGCCGCGATCGCGTTCAGCGTCACGAGCCCCGGATCGCCGGGGCCGACGCCGATGCCGATGAGCCGGGCGCCGCTCATAGTCCCTCTCTCGCCAGCGCGTTGACCGCGGCCGCCGTCATGGCGCTGCCGCCCATCCTGCCGCGCACGATCAGATAGGGCACGCCGAAGCTATTGGCGACGAGCGCCTCCTTGGATTCGGCCGCGCCGACGAAGCCGACCGGAATGCCGAGAATGGCCGCGGGGCGCGCGAGGCCTACCTCCAGCATCTCCAGCAGGCGGAACAAGGCCGTCGGCGCATTGCCGATGGCGACCAGCGCGCCGTCGAGCCGGTCGCGCCAAAGCTCGAGCGCGGCGGCGGAGCGGGTGGTGCCGAGCTTGGCGGCAAGCTCGGGCACGGAAGGATCGCGCAGCGTGCAGACCACCGCGTTCTTGGCCGGAAGGCGCGCGCGGGTGATGCCGTGCGCCACCATCTCGGCATCGCAGAGGATCGGCGCGCCGCGGATGAGCGCCCCGCGCGCCGCAGCAACCAGACCCGGCCCGAACTCGATTTGCTCGGCGGCGGAGACCTGTCCGCAGGCATGGATCATGCGCACGGCGATCTCGGCCTCTTCGGCTGTGAAGCGGGCGAGATCGGCTTCGCTGCGGATGATGGCGAAGGAGCGCTCATAGATGGCGGCGCCGTCGCGAAGATAGTCGGGGCGCTTAAGCATTGACGGCCTCGAGGGTGTTGCGGCTGGCTGGCCTCAGCGCGGCGATCAGCTCACGCGGCTCGATGTAGCGTACGGGCGCTGCCCGCGCCGTGCCGTTGGCGATGACTCCGCAGCCTCCCTCGGTGCCAACGATGGTGAGTGGCGCGGGCGCTGGATGGGCGCAACCCTTGGCGCAGCCCGAGACATGCAGGGCAACGCCCTGGCCGCCGGGAAGCGGCACATCGCGCGCGATCTCCGCTGCAAGTGCGCGCGCCGCGATCAGACCCTGCGCGCAAGCCGGCGCCCCCGGACAGGCGACGATACGGCGGCGCGGGTCGCGCGCCTCTACGATGAAACCGAGTTCCTGCGCTTCGCGTGACGTTGCCGTCGCGTTCGCTTCGCTGAGAGGCCCGAGCAGAAGTGCGCGGTCCGGCGCCGGTCGTGCCCAGCGCGCGTCGTTCCTGCTTGCGATCGCGGCGAGCCGCATCAGCGCCTCGGCATGGGCATGACCGAAGGCAAGCCCGAGACCGAACGCGAACGCACCACCTTTAAGCGGATGAAGCCCGATTGCTTGCGCGCGATTCTGTGGGACCGGCCTGGGCGCAGCCCCGCTGCGAGCGCCCGTAACCTTATGCGCGCGCAGCAGGTCGGCGCCCCGCGCCTCCGGCCCAAGCTCGGCAATGGCCGTGAGCAAAGCCAGCGCGGCATCCAGCGCCTCGCCGGGAGCGATGATGCCGACCGGCGTAGCCGATGCCCCATCGCCGGCAAGCGCGACATGGAATCGTGGGCCTTCGCTCGTTGCTGCGGCGCGCAACCTGATATCGGCAAAAAGCGTATCGAGGTCGAGGCGGCCTCCGCCGTCGACGACGACCGAGATCTTCGGCGCCAGCGGAAGCATCCGCTCGGCAGCCGCATGGCTGAGCGCGGTGGCGATCGCATTGGCATCGATCAGAGCGGCGGGATCGCCGGGCAGCGGATCGGCGATCACCGGCACGCTTTCGCAAATGTCGATGGCGAGCGCAGCGACCGCCTCGGCAAAGAGCGGCGCCGAGACGGGGTTGAGCCCGCGTATCTGGAGGCTCCCGCGCGCGCTGATCTCCATGGTGCCGTTGCCATGCGCGCGCGCCGCCGCGCAAAGTCCAATGAACGCATCGAGCCGAATCGGAGCCGCCGGAACGAGGCGCGCGAGCAGCCCGTCGCCCGTGACCATGGGGGCCGTGAGACCTGGACAGGCGCCGCGCGCATAAGCTCCGCTCATAGCGACGCCTCCGCCTGAAGCGCGCTCAGATCCTGGCCGAGATCGTTCCGGCGCGGATGCCAAAGCCCCTTGCGCCGCGCTTGATCGAGCCGTTCGGCGATGGCGCGCGCGGCTTGCGGGTTCTCGCGCATGAGAAACTCGTGCACGCGTGGGTCGGCGAGATAGGCCTCGTGCACGAGATCGAACAAAGCGCTGGTGACCGCGCCGGTCGTCTCGGCGAAATCGACCAGCCGGTCCACGGTCTCGGCAAGCTCGGCGGCGCCGCGCGCACCGTGGCGCATCTGGCCCTCGATGAAGCGCGGATTGACGGCGCGGCCGCGCACGATCCTGGCTAGCGCCGCGTCGAGTGCGCGCGCGCGCGGGCGGCTGGGATCGGTGGTATCGAGGATTATGAGATCGGCCTCGCGCCCGAGCGAGGCGGCTGCCGCTGCGAATCCGCCGACATGGGCGGCGTCCTCTCCGCCTTCGAGGAGATCGCGCGAGGGATCGTCGTTCCCATGCAGCAGCAGATCGGCCGAGGCGACCCGCGCCGCGAAGCCGCCGGGCAGCGCCGTCCCTTCTCCCTCGGCCCCGCTATAGACATGCGAGGTCGCGGCAAGATAGGCGGCGCCGATCGCCGCAGCGTCGCTCTCCTGCCCGAGCAGCTCCTCGACCCCCGCGCCATAGGCGCCCGGCGCAGTGCCGAAGATGCGCGCGAGCGGGGAGCTGCCCTGGCTTCGCGTGGAGCGCGCCGAGGCGGCGAGAGGATTTTCGTCGTCCCCCTCTCCGCGTTCGGCCACGAGTCTTGTGGCCGCGTCGATCAGCGCGATCTGCGCCGGGAAGAGGTCGCGGAACAGCCCCGAAATGCGCCAGGTGACATCGACGCGCGGGCGTCCCATCACGGCGGGCGGCAGCACCTCGATGCCGGTGACGCGCGCGCTTGCTGTGTCCCAGATCGGCCGGCAGCCCATCAATGCGAGCCCTTGCGCGATCTCCTCGCCGCCGGTCCGGAGCGTGGCGCTGCCCCAAAGGTCGATGACGAGCGAGCGCGGCATCTCGCCATGGGTCTGGAGATAGAGGCGGATCACGTCGTCGGCCGCCAGCCGCCCGAGCTCCATGGCGGTCTGCGTCGGTAGCATGCGCGGATCGGCGGTGAATAGATTGCGTCCCGTGGGCAGCACGTCGCGGCGTCCGCGCTGCGGCGCGCCGGCCGGGCCCGCGGGGACGCGCTTGCCATCGAGTGCGGTGATGAGCGCTCTGCGCTCGGCCTCGGCGCTTGCCTGCCAAAGGAGATCGGCCACCTCGCCCTCTGACGCACGCCCATAAATATGCAAGCCATCCTTGATGGCGAGATCCTTGAGGTCGCAAAGCCAGGCATCGATCTTGCGCAGCGCCTCGTCGGGATGCGACTCGGTCGCCACGCCGGCCTCCCGGGCAAGGCCGGTGCGCTGCGCCGTCTCGATGATGAGCCGCGCCAGACGCATCCGCCGCCGCCGGTCGAGCCCATCGGCGATGGCATATTCATCGACCAGCCGCTCGAGTTCGTGCGCCGCGCCGTCAAGCTCGGTGTTTACCAGCGGCGGCGGCAGATGGCCGATGGTCAGGGCAGCGATACGGCGCTTGGCCTGCGCCGCCTCTCCCGGATTGCTGACCAGGAAGGGATAGAACATGGGCAACGGCCCGACGACCGCTTCGGGGAAGCAGGCGGCGGTCAGCGCCACGGCCTTCCCCGGCAGCCATTCGAGCGTACCGTGGGCGCCCATATGCACGATGGCATCGGCCTTCGCGACATGGCGCAGATAGAGGCCGAAGGCCAGCAGCGCATGGCGCGGCGGCAGGGCAGGATCGTGATAGGCGGCGCGGCGGTCCGAAGCGCGCCCCCGGTCGGGCGGAAGCGCGACAAGCACGGTGCCGAACTGGGCGGCGCGAAAATGAAAGGCGCCGTCGTGGGCGTCGGGATCGTCGTCCGGCTCGCCCCATGCCGCCTGGAGCGAGGCGGCGATTTCGGCCGGAAGCTCGGCGAGATGCCGCCGATACTCCTGCAGCGGGAGCCCGGCGATGGCCTTGCCCGCCTCGAGCGCATCGAGCAGCTCCGGCGAACTCTGCGGAGGGTCAGTCACGCGATAGCCCGCTTCGCCGAGATCGGCGAGGAGGCCCACGATGCTTGCCGGTACGTCGAGGCCGACGGCATAGGCGGTGCGGCCTGGTGCGCCGGGATAGTCGGGCATCAGCAGGGCGATACGGCGATCCCCCCGCTTCGTTCGCTGGAGGCGAGCCAGAGCGGCGATCCGGTCCGCCACGAAGGCGATGCGGTCGGGCTCCGGGCGGCTGGCGAAGGCGGTAAAAGCGAGCGCATCGTCTTTCGGCAACGCATCCTTGAAGGCGATGGCGCCGGCCAGCACGCGCCCGTCGAGCTCGGGCAGCACAACATGCATGGCGAGATCGGCCGGCCCGAGGCCGCGCGGGCTCTCCTGCCAGGCTGCGCGCCGCGTGGTGGCGATCACGACTTGCAGCACCGGCGCGTCGACGCCATCGAGCGCGGAGGCCTCGCCCTCGCCACCTGCGGCGAAGGCGGTGGTGGTGACGATGACCGAGGGCGCGAGACGCTGAAGCGCGCCACGCACGAAATCTCTGGCGTCCGCGTCCTTCAGGCTCGGGACCATCAGCGGCGCGGGGGCAAGCCCGCGCGCGGCAAGCGCCTCGCACAGCGCATCGATGGGAGCAGTATCGGCCGCGAGCAGTGCCGAGCGGTAGAACAGGATCGGCACGACAGGCTTTCCAGGAGCGAGCCCGCCCGCGAGCGCGTCGAGGGTCACCGCGCCTTTGCCCGGCAGATAGGCGCTCATGCGCGGGGTGATCTGCGGTGCCGGAAGATCGAGGTCGAGCCCCGCATGGAAGGCGAGGCGGCGGAGCAGGGCCTGCAAATTCTCCCGCCCGCCCTCGCGGAAAAATTCGAGCAAGGCCTGAAGCTCCTCGGCAGGCAAGGTCGAGGCTGCATCGAGGCGCTTATCCTCGCGATCCTCGCCCGGCAGCACGGCGAGCGCGATCTTCCGCTCGCGCGCGATTGCGGCGAGCGCCTCGACCCCATAGCGCCACCAGTCGAGACCGCCGAGCAGCCTGACCACGACGACCTTGGCATGACGCGCCACCTTGTCGATCCAAAGGTCGATCGACATCGGGTGGCGCAAATCGCGGAGATGAGCCAGCCGCACACTCGGCAGCCGATCCTTCTCCGCCGCATAGGCCGCCGCAAGCCCGGCAAGGTCGCTGTCGGCAAATGACAGAACCACGATGTCGCCCGGCGTCTGGCCGAGATCGAGCGGCTCGACGCTGTCGTCAAGGGTAGCGGACGTGGTCTGGAGGAGGTGCATCGCCTACCCGAGCAGCGCTGCTGTGACCGCGTCGCGATCGAGACCTTTCAGCCCGATGACCACGAGGTTCCCTCGGCGCGGCTCCGAGGCGCCCCAGGGCCGGTCGTAATAATGGCTCACCCGCGGTCCGACCGCCTGGATCAGGAGACGCATGGGCTTGCCGGAAACTGCCAGAAAACCCTTCATCCTCAATACGTTATGGGCCTCGGCAACGCCGGCGACGCGGCGCGCGATCGAGGCCGGATCGCCGATCTCCGGGAGCGCCACGACGAAGCTGTCGAAATCGTCGTGGTCGTGCTCAAGCTCGTTGTCGTGATGCGTCTTGCGATTCTCGATATCGTCCTCGGTGCCGACGCCCAAGCCGAGAAGCGCCGCGGGATCGACCTTGCCATCAGCCACGGTGACGATCCGCACCGCGCGGGGCAGCGCGCCGGCGATCGCCGCCATCGCCCTGTCGATGCCGGCAGCGTCGAGCAGGTCGCGCTTGTTCAGCACCACGAGATCGGCGCAAGCGATCTGGTCCTCGAACACCTCCTCTATCGGGTTGTCATGGTCGAGGGCCGTGTCGGCCTGACGCTGGCGAGAAAGCGCCTCGAGGTCGGCGCTGACCCGACCGTCGGCGAGCGCTCTCCCGTCCACCACCGCCACCACGCCGTCGACGGTGACGCGGCTCTTGATGGCGGGCCAATGGAACGCCTGCACCAGCGGCTTCGGCAATGCCAGGCCGGAGGTCTCGATGACGATGTGCTCGACGGCGGGGCGCCGCGCGAGGATCAGATCGAGCGCGGGCACGAACTCGTCGGCCACGGTGCAACAGAGGCAGCCATTGGCGAGCTCGACGATATTCTCCTCGGGGCAGGCGGCGTCGCCGCAGCCTTTGAGGATGTCGCCGTCGATCCCGACATCGCCGAACTCGTTGACGATCACGGCCAGCCTTCGCCCATTGGCGTTGGCGAGCACATGGCGGATCAGCGTCGTCTTGCCCGAGCCGAGAAAGCCCGTGACGATGGTGCAGGGTATGCGGGCAAGCGGCGCGCTCATTCGCGCTCCTCCTCCTCGAAATCGATGGGGGGCACGCGCGCGATCAGCCCGCGCTTCAGAATCTCAGGACGCCCGCGCCAGGGCATGAGGCCGTCGCTCGCTCGCGCGAAAAGCCGCGCGCCTTCGATCAGCGCCTCGGCATCTCGCCTCTCGTCGAGGCCGCCGAATATGTAAGTCCACCCCTCCTCCCGCCTGATGGCGGCGCTCAAGGCCCGGCTGCAATTGGCCAGGCAGCGCACCTGCCGCACAACGACCCCAGTGCCGTCGGCCGCGCGGGCCGTCTCGCGCGCAAGGAGAAGGCCGGGGCGCACGCCCTCTTCGGGATCGCCGGCGCGCCTACAGGTGATGCAGACATAGATCGTCATCGAGGTCGCCGCCTCGATTGCTCGATCCTCGTCCTCTTCGGTGTCGGAGAGAGTCACCCTGACGCCGCTCCTAAAATGGTTCGCCGCGACTTCAAGGGTGCTGTGACGGCGGACATGCCCTTAAGCCGGACCGGCCGCCAACGAACCAACCGCTCCGAGGCACCCCGCCCGGCGAGCGACCAGAATCGACGGTAGGTCTCCTGGCTCGCGGGTCTCAGCCTTCGCCGCCTTCCCGGGGTCCTCCCCAGTGGCTCTGTGGCTCCGGCTCGCCGCTTACAGTTGCGGGGGCAGCCGCGGATTTAGGGGACACCCCGTACCGCGTTCCCTCTTCGCTCTCATTCGAGAGACCGTCGATCGGGGCCACTTAAGGCGGCCACCAGCCGCTTTGTCAATGCGCTCTGGGTCTGCGCGCTTGCGAAGCGCGGGAAGGCAGCTATAGTCCTCGCGTCGTCGGTTCCCGCATGAGGCGGGACGTAAAAGGGAACGCGGTGAGGGTTTACCCAATTCCGCGGCTGCCCCCGCAACTGTAAGCGGCGAGCGCCCCTCCACCTGCCACTGGAGCCATCCGCTCCGGGAAGGCCGAGGGAAGGCTTTGACCCGCGAGCCAGGAGACCTGCCGTCGGCTCAACCTTAACCGTGCCCTCGGGTGGAGGGCGCAGGGGGATCAAGATGAGCATGTTACCGACCAAATTTGCCGGTGGCGCCAACGACGCCGCCATCGCACTGACGACCGCGCGCGTCATTTCGATCTTTGCCGCCGCCCTGCTCGGCATTTTCATCGTCGGCGGTGTGGGCTTTTCCCACATCGAGGCGGTGCACAACGCCGCGCACGACTATCGCCATTCGATGTCCTTTCCTTGCCACTAAGGAGGGCGCGACATGGATTATTTTCGCAACATCGTTCTCGTTGCAGCCATCGCCGGCGCCATCGCCGGACTTGGCATGACGGTCGCGCAGCAGCTCACCACCGTTCCGCTCATCCTCAAAGCCGAGGTTTATGAGCAAGGCGCCGGAGCGCCTGCCCACGACCATGGCGACCAGGCCGCCGCGTCGGCGCATTCGCATGGCGAGGCAGCTTCCGGGGCAGCCGAGGAGGAAGGCTGGGCCCCTGCCGACGGCTTCGAGCGGACGGCCTTCTCGGTCGCCGCCAACATCGTCACCGGCATCGGCTTCGCGCTTCTGCTGATCGCCGCGAGCGAATTGTTCGGCGGCATCAAGGATTGGCGGCAAGGCGTGTTCTGGGGCTTGGCCGGCTTTGCCGTGTTCACGCTCGCGCCAGGCCTTGGCCTCCCGCCCGAGCTTCCAGCCATGCCGGCGGCGGAACTTGTTCCGCGTCAGCTTTGGTGGGTCGCAACCGCGCTCTGCGCGGCGATTGCTCTCGGCCTCTTGGTTTATCAGCGGTCTCTTGTCGCGGTCCTTGCCGCGATTGCTCTGCTGGTAGTGCCGCATCTGATCGGCGCGCCGCAGCCGGCAAGCTTCGCGACGCCGATCCCCGAGGGTTTGCATCACAGCTTCGTCGTCGCCGTGGTGGTGACGACCCTCCTGTTCTGGGTGCTGCTCGGCGGAATGGCCGGGCTGTTCCGGGGACGCTTCGTCCACGCAAGCTGAGCCATGGCACGTCGTGACGCCGCCGGGCAGGGGCTGTTGACCCTCGTGCTCGGCGGCGCGCGCTCAGGCAAGAGCCGCTATGCCGAGTGGCTGATCGCGACCTATCCGCCGCCTTGGATTTATGTGGCGACGGCCGAGGCAATGGACGACGAGATGGCCGAACGAATAGCGGCTCACAGGGCAAGGCGCGATGCCGCATGGCGGACCGTCGAAGCGCCGCACGATCTTGCCAAGGCTCTTGCGGCTGTGCCGGCAGGATCGGCGGTGCTGGTCGATTGCCTGACCCTCTGGCTCTCCAACCGCATGCTGGCGGAGGCCGACATGGACCAGGAGATCGAATATCTGGAAACCGTCTTGTCCAGCCTGGATGGCGGGGTCGTGTTGGTCTCCAACGAGGTCGGCCTCGGCATCGTGCCTGACAACGCGCTCGCGCGCCGGTTTCGCGACAAGCAAGGCATCCTCAACCAAAGGCTGGCGGCGCGGGCCACACGCGTGGTCATGATGGTCGCGGGTCTGCCGGTTCCGGTGAAAGGCCCATGACCAAGGCCGTCGACGAAAAGGACGCCGAGCGTCATCGCGCCAAGATGGCGAAGCGCAAAGCCGTGCAGGACGAGGAGGTCGCCGGCAAGACCGTCGAGAAGGGACTCCTCATCGTCCACACCGGCACCGGCAAGGGCAAGTCCACCGCGGCCTTCGGCCTCGCGCTCCGCATGCTCGGAAGGGGCAAGCGCGTCGGCGTGGTGCAATTCATCAAGGGCGCCTGGCACACGGCCGAGCGCGACGCACTTCTGAAATTTTGCGACCAGATCTCCTGGCACACGATGGGCGAGGGCTTCACCTGGGAGACCCAGGATCGCGCCCGTGACATCGAAGCGGCTGAGCGCGCCTGGGCGAAGGCGGAAGACTTGATGGCCGACCCGAGCTTCGGCCTGGTCATCCTCGATGAGCTGAATATCGCGCTCCGCTACGACTATCTCGATCTCGCCCGGGTGATCGCCACACTCAAGGCGCGCCGGCCAGGCCTCCATGTCGTGGTCACCGGGCGTAACGCCAAGCCTGAGCTGATCGAAGCCGCCGACCTCGTCACCGAGATGACGCTGGTGAAGCACCATTTCGCGGCCGGCGTGAAGGCGCAGGAAGGCATCGAGTTCTGATCTTATGCCCGCCCGCGCGCTCATGTTCCAAGGCACGGGCTCCGATGTCGGCAAATCGCTGATCGTGGCCGGGCTGGCGCGGGCGCTGGTCGCGCGCGGGCTGAAGGTGCTGCCCTTCAAGCCGCAGAACATGTCGAACAATGCGGCGGTGACGGAGGACGGCGGCGAGATCGGCCGCGCCCAGGCGCTGCAGGCGCGCGCCGCCCGCGTGGCGCCCAGCGTGCATATGAATCCGGTGCTGCTCAAGCCGCAAAGCGAAATCGGCGCGCAGATCGTGGTGCAAGGCCGCGTCTATGGCCGAGCCTCGGCCGCCGACTATCAACGCCTCAAACCTGAGCTGATGCCGTTCGTGCTGGACAGCTTCGCCAGGCTCAAAGGCGAGGCGGACATCGTGCTGGTCGAGGGCGCGGGCAGCGCGTCGGAGATCAATCTCCGCGCCAACGACATCGCCAATATGGGCTTCGCCCGCGCCGCCGACGTGCCCGTCGTGCTGATCGGCGACATCGACCGCGGCGGCGTGATCGCCAGCCTGGTCGGCACCAAGGCCGTGATCGAGGCCGAGGATGCCGCGCTGATCGTGGGCTTCCTCGTCAACAAATTCCGCGGCGACCCTGCGCTCTTCGCCAACGGCATGGCATTGATCGCGGCTGCCACGGGCTGGGAGGTGCTCGGCCTCGTTCCCTTCTTCCCCGGCGCGCGGCTTCTGCCAGCTGAGGATGCGCTCGCTCTCGATGCGGCGCGGCCTGTGAAAAAGGAGGCGCGCATCAAGATCGCGGTCCCCATCCTGCCGCATATCGCCAATTTCGACGATCTCGACCCGCTCGACGCCGAGCCGAGCGTCGATCTTGTGCGCGTACGCCCGGGCCAAGCGCTGCCCGGCGATGCCGATCTCGTCATCCTTCCCGGCTCCAAGGCGACCATTGCCGATCTCGCCGCGCTGCGCGAGGCAGGCTTCGACATCGACATCGCCGCGCATCTTCGCCACGGCGGCACCGTGCTCGGGCTGTGCGGCGGCTATCAGATGCTCGGCCGCGCGATCCATGACTCCGAGGGCGTCGAAGGGCCGCGCGGGTCGGCATCCGGGCTCGGCCTGCTCGATGTCGAGACCACGCTCGCGAACGAAAAGCGGCTCGATAAGATCGAGGGCACCTCTTCCGACGGCGCGCCATTCACCGGCTACGAGATGCATATGGGGCTGACCGCGGGCCCCGATTGTGCGCGCCCCTTCGCCCGCTTTGCCGATGGGAACGCCGAGGGCGCGATGTCCGCCTCGGGCCGCGTGATCGGCACCTACATCCACGGGCTGTTTGCGGACGATCGTCAGCGCGCGGCATGGCTCGCCCGCTTTGCGCCTGGCGGCACCGCCATCGCTTACGAAGCGCTGGTCGAGGAGACGCTCGACAGGCTCGCGGCCCATCTTGCCGCAAATATCGATATTGACCGGCTGCTCAGCCTAGCGCGATGAGCGCGGCGAGAACGCAGACGATAGCGATGAGGAGGCCGTCGGCCCGGGCGTAGAGATCGAGCGCCGCGCGGATATCGGCTACGCCCACCTTGCGCCGCCCGTTCCCCATGAAAGCGCCATCCATCTCGGTGCCCGCATAGGCGCGAGGACCGCCCAGCGCGAGCCCGAGCGCCCCGGCCATGGC
>Ga0315286_10002271_pt1 | contig 17939 bp, 13 predicted proteins | sample YL17G10_0_MG_FD_205038 | JGI IMG/M metagenome (GOLD analysis project Ga0315286, IMG submission 205038) | Sediment microbial communities from Yellowstone Lake, YNP, Wyoming, USA - YL17G10_0 | ecosystem: Environmental > Aquatic > Freshwater > Lake > Sediment | place: USA: Wyoming | collected...
ACGCGCCTCCTCCGTGGTGTTGACCACCCTGACGCTGACATCCACCTTCTTGCGATCGCTCAGCACATCGCCTGCCCGGACGAAGAGGTGCTTGATGTAAACACCGTCGACCAAACGGAGCTTCACATCCCGGTAAATGCCCCCGAACGTAAGGTAATCGACCACCCCGCCATAGGGCGGAATGTCGCTGCGCTCGCTCGAATCCACGCGCACCGCCATCAGGTTCCCCCTGCCCGGATGCACGAAATCCGTGATGTCATACGAGAACGGCGTATACCCCCCCTTGTGCTCCGCCGCCACCTGCTTGCCGTTGACAAAGACCGTCGATGCAATCATCACCCCGTCAAAATCGATGAAAACGCGGCAACCGGCACGCAGCTTGGGAACGGCAAAGTGCTTGCGGTACCAGCTTACAAAGCAGTGCTCCTGCTCCGAAAAATTGTGGTACGGCAGCTCAATATTGGTGTGAGGTAGGCTCACCCGCACGAACTTGCCCTCAGCGCAGTTCGCTTTCGCGGCGGACTTGAGATCAAAAGGAACATACAGCCAATCAGCATTCAAGTTCTGTTCGATACGCTTCATGACGCGGTCCTCTCTTGCCCTGGCCGGTCAAAAGCCAGCCGAGAAAGGATAAGCAGAGACAGGATAAAGTCCACCCTATAAAGTCCACCCTGGCGCAGCGGGCGCGGCAAATTTTTCGGGAGCGGGTTAATTCCGCTGGTACAGGGCCATACGCCAATAGCCGTCCCACTGATTGCTCTGCCGCAGGGCCTCCAACGCCATCACCGCCTCGGCGTTGTCCCCGTCCCAACGCATCCCCGCCCCCTTGACCCGGTCCGGCAACACCCGACACTGGCTCTCGGTCGGGCCGCTGCCGATCTGCCAGCCCTTGGCCAGAAACTCCGGGTACAGGATCATCTCCTTCCGCTCCGCCACATAGTACAGCAGCCGGTCCGCCTCCTTACGCCGGGCCTGGCCCCGGCTTTGCTTCCGCAGCTCCAGCAGCTCCTCCCAGAACGGCTGATATCCCTCGTGTTTGACCGTGTGCAGCAGCTCTCCCGCCCGCTGCTTCCCCGCCTCATCCTCCTCCCCAAAGATCACCCGCCGACTCTGATGCACGTTCTGGCTCAGGTGAAAAAAGTCCAGGCCCGTCGCCGTCATCGGCATCCGCCGCACCTCAATCTGCCCCATGATCCACGGCCCGCCGTCAATGTTCCCCACCCGCTCGTCCGCCGCCGAAAAACCCAGCCGCCCCGCATCCCGTTGCATCAGCTTCCCGGCCTCCTGGCACTTGCCCTTGGTCACGCTCACCAGCCGATGCTCCATGCTCTGATCGTAGAACACCACCGCCTTGAACTCCTTCCACGGACCATCCGCACCCTTCTTGGCCGTCGCCAGCGGCCTGGCCTTCCTGCCCCGCTTCTGCCGCTTTTCTTTCACCTTCTTCCGCCGCTTCCGCTTCTCCACATCCGTCACCAGCGGCGCCATGAACCCATCGGCCCCCAGATAGACCCGCGAAACCTCCCGCCCCTGCGGATTGACCACCTTGCAGTCCTTGGCCATCCAGTCCGGCCCCAATTCCCCCGACTTGGCCAATGCCAACGCCCGCTTGCCCTCGGCCTCCACCACCTCCCGCAACTTCTCCCCGCTCATCTTCACCTGCCCCGCCTTCTCCAGGTTCTCCGCCGCCCGATCGAAGCTCTTGCCGTTGCCGTTGAGCCGGCAGCACAGGTCCCGCACTCCCACGCTCACCGTCGCCTCCGCCGCATCCACCAGAACATCCAGCGGACTGCGGCTGCCCTGGCCTTCCAGATAGAGCCGTTTACGCCACAGCGACACCCGTCCGTTCACGCTCAACGCGCTGCGCCGCTCAGGGCCTTTGCTCAGCCGCCGCCGCCCGCTGGCCTTGTCCACCGGGGGAAAAAGCGGCTTGGGTGGCATCCAGCCGCATCTGCAAGGCCGTCTCGTAGGCCTCGCGTCTGAGCTCCGCGAACACGTCGCGGACCTTCATCTCGCTGGCATTGATCCACGCACCATCGGGGGCACTGTTCACCGCCTCAACCACTTCCTGCATTGTCTGGTCAATCCTCTGCTGCATCCGTTCCGCAAACGCTTCCGCGACAACCTTGGCGCTCCCGCCGTTGACTTGGCCTTCCATGGCAGACTCCCTTCGGCCGCTCCGCGGCCTTCCTGTACGTCAACCCCCTTCACCGCCCCATTTTATCTCCTCCCGAAAAATTTGCCGCGCCCTGAGTGCTGTTCCTATGTGTTTTTCTTGACTTTGCCCATTGGCAAGAGATGGCATAGGAAGACATGATCGCAATGAGGGAGGTGCGGCATGGAGTACCCGCGAGATCGTATTGGATTGGATGAGGGGTTCGGCGCCAACCGCGCGCTCAGGGAAGGGGTGTTGCCGAGTTGGACTAACGTGTGCGGGCCGCTGCACAAGTTGCCGCGAGACGACGCCGGCCCGAACCGATCGGAGGAAGCGAGCGGTAGCCAGCAAGCATTCGAGACGCTCCTACGGAAAATTCTGATGCGGTTTGCCGGGACCGTTCCCGATGAGATCGGCGCCGCGGTGCGAGCCGCACTACAGGAGATCGCCGGCTTCTGCGGGGTTGGGGATGCAATCGCCAAGATTCTGGAGCGGGAGCGTTTGGAGGAGTCGCAAGCAACCGGCCGGAGCATCCAGGCGCCTCCCGGTGTTCAGCACCGGCAGAGTCCCCACATGCGTGGGGAGTCCGCGATGGAATACAACTGCCGAGCCATTGTGGGCGAGAGCAAGGCGATTAAAGAGGTGCTTGCGCAGGCAGAACAGGTGGCCAGGACGCACGCATCGGTTCTCCTGCTGGGCGAGACCGGCGTCGGCAAGGAGCTGATTGCCCAGGCGATCCACGACATGAGCGCGTGCGCCGGGCGTCCGATGGTGAAGGTGAATTGCGCCGGCCTGCCTTCGACGCTTGTGGAAAGCGAGCTCTTCGGCCGGGAAAAAGGAGCGTACACAGGCGCTTTGACGAAGCAGGCTGGCCGATTCGAAACGGCGGATGGGTCAACGATCCTGCTGGACGAAATCGGTGAGTTGCCGCTGGAGCTGCAAGCCAAGTTGCTGAGAGTGCTCCATGACGGTCGGTTTGAGCGGCTGGGAAGCACCAAAACGATCTGCGTGAACGTGCGTGTCATTGCCGCCACGAGCCGGAATCTGTCCGCGGCGATACGCGAGGGCCGCTTTAGACAGGATTTGTACTATCGGCTGGCCGTGTTTCCGATCACGGCGCCCCCGCTGCGTGAACGGCGGGAGGATATTCCGGCGCTGGTGTGGGCATTCATCAAGGAGTTTGAAAGCAAAGGAAGGCCCATGATTGCCAGCGTTCCGCCGAAGACGATGGAGGCGTTGCAACACTACGCCTGGCCGGGGAACATTCGTGAGCTGCGGAACGTCATCGAGCACGCCATGATCATCAGCTCGGGTCCGGTGCTGCGAGTGGAGCTGCCCAAATCTCCCGATGCTTCCGCGATGCCCACGCGCACGCTGGAGGAAGTGGAGAGGAGTTACATCCTGCACGTGCTCGAACAGGCGGGATGGCTTATTCGCGGCGACCACGGCGCAGCAGCAACGTTGGGGCTCAAGCCCACCACACTTCAGTCAAAAATGGAACGACTGGGGATCCGGCGACCGAAGTCCAACGGCGTGTCGTAAATTCGTCGACATATCGTGTGGGAGTGGGGTGGGTACGGAGGCGTGGCCTGGCGCCCGCGGCCGATGGCATCGCCAGCACTTCCCGTCAGTTAGCTCGCCGCACCGTGGTTTTAGTCCGCCAGGCATGGAATTTGATAAGGGTTGTGCTCTGTGGGCCGGATATCGGCCAAGCCTTGAAACGGACGAATGATGATTTTGTCGACGCTCCGAATCACGGCGGCTTCTGGACAAGAGGATGATGTTGCTTTCACACTCGCATCGCTGTTGGGACCGACGCGGGTGGAGCCTGGCTGCGAAGGCTGCCACATCTACGCGGATGTGACAGCGGACAACGTGTGGATCATGCAAACCGAGTGGCGCACATGGGAAGAACTGAACAGACACCTCCGCTCGGATCGATATCGCCAGATACTGGCCCTGATGGAACTCTCCGCGGCGCCACCCGATGTGAGATTCCATGAGGTCTGCGAGACCGTGGGGATTGAACACGTTCAGGCGATCCGGATGAGGTGATGACTGAGCCAATGTATCCGGCACGCATCTCAGGACCGAGATTCATCCGGATTCGTGATAGCGAGAAGGAGACAATAGGATGCTAACGCGCATATTCCGATGGCAGTTTGCGATCCTCATTGCCGGCGTTCTAGCCGTGGGCGCTCAGGGTGCAGCGCCGTCCACGGCACCGGCGGACGCCAAGCCGTTCAAGGCCGAGGAATTGGAGCAGCTCGTGGCGCCCATTGCGCTCTATCCCGATTCGCTGCTGGCGCAGGTCTTCATGGCGTCGACGTATCCGCTTGAGGTCGTGCAGGCGGACCGGTGGACCGCGGCGAACAAAGCCCTTAAGGGCGATGCGCTTGCGGCGGAACTGAATAAGCAAGACTGGGATCCGAGCGTGAAGTCCCTGGTCGACTTCCCGCAGGTGCTGGAGATGATGAGCAAGCAGTTGGACTGGACCACCAAGCTGGGCGACGCGTTCATCGCCGACCAGGCCGCGATTATGGCCGCCGTCCAGCGGCTCAGAGCCAAGGCCAAAGCCGAGGGGAATCTGAAAGATTCGGCGGAACAGAAGATCACCATCGAGCAGGCCCCGCCCCAGACGATTGTGGTGCAGGGAGCCTCTGCGCCGCCCCCGCAGATCATCACCATCGAGTCCACAAGCCCTGAAGTAATCTATGTCCCCACGTACAACCCGACCGTCGTATATGGCACTTGGCCTTATCCGGCGTATCCTCCTCCCGCCCCCTACTACCCGCCGGGATATGTGGCCAGCAATCTCATCTCTTTTGGCGCGGGTGTGGCCGTAGGCGCCGCGTGGGGGCATGCATGGGGTGGGTGCAACTGGGGCCATGGCGACGTCGACATCAATGTGAATCGGAACGCCAACTTCAACCAGAGCATTAATCGGCAGGCGTATAACACGAATATCCAGAATCGCACCGCGAACATACAAGGTGGCAATAAGAACACGTTCGCGCATGATCCGGCCCACCGCAAGGGCGTCTCCTATCGCGACCAGGCAACCGCAAGGCAGCTTGGTCAATCCGGAAACCTGGACGCCGCCAAGGCCCGGGACAGTTTCCGTGGCCGGGCCGAAACGGGCCGCCAGGACATCGCTCGCGGCGGCGCCGACTCGTTCAGAGGAAGCGGCGCCTCGCCCTCTCAACTGCCAGCCAATCGTGCGGGCAGTGGCGGCTTGGACCGTGGCGCCTCGCCCTCTCAACTTCCCGCCAACCGCGCGGGCAGCAGTAGCGGCAATCGTGGTGCCTCGCCCTCCCAACAGCCCGCCAATCGGGCGGGCAGCGGCGGCGGCAATCGCGGCGCTTCACCTTCGCAAACGCCCTCCAACCGCGGAGGGGCTTTCAGTGGCGCGGATCGTGGAGGCGCGGAGGCTCGCAGCAGCAGCAGCCGCGGTCAGGCCAGCCGAAACGCTTCGCCCTCGCGCTCGTCCCCAAGTCCGTCTCGAAGCAGTGGAGGCTCCGGCGGCGGTTCTCGTGGCGGCGGCGGCAGTCGTGGCGGCGGCGGCAGTCGCGGCGGTGGCGGCCGACGATAAGTTGGGGCTGGCTGATGCAGATTGCTTTTCTTTCAAAACGTTCTTCAAGGTAATGTCATATGATCACATCACTTGGACAATCGACTAAGGCGCTGAGCGATTCTCGGCCACCGATTCCAGTGGCGACGCTGGCGATCGCATGCCTCGTGTGTCTGCTCGTGCAGGGATGCGCTCAGCATGATGTCACAGAGCCTCAGAGCTTCGCATCGACGGATGATGCGGTGCGCGCACTGACGGATGCCGTCCGAGCCAACGATACGAACAAGTTGCTCGCCATTGTGGGCAGCGAAGGCGAAGCGATCGTTTCATCGGGCGACGAGGTGGCGGATCGTCAGCGCCGGCAGAAGTTCCTGGCGTTGTACGATGAGAAGCACTCCCTCGCGAATGAAAAGCCCGATGCCGCCACGCTGGTCATCGGCAATTCCGATTGGCCATTCCCCGTGCCGATAGTGCGTGACGACAAGGGATGGTTCTTCGACTCCGAGGCGGGTCGCGAGGAAATTCTCAATCGGCGCATCGGTGAGAATGAACTGTCCGCGATCCAGGTCTGCAAAGCAATCGGGGATGCCCAGCGCGAATACGCGATGAGGGATCCGACTGGCAACGGCGTGCATGAATACGCCCAGCAGTTTGTCAGCGATTCGGGCCGGCGCAACGGCCTCTTCTGGCACGTGGCAGAGGGCGAGCCACCCAGCCCGTTGGGCGAGTTGGCGGCCGGTGCGGCGGAGGAAGGCTACAAGCGCAGAGAACAGGGGCCGACTCCTTATCACGGGTATTACTATCGCATCCTCAGGGCCCAAGGACCAAGTGCGTCCAACGGTGCTTTGGAGTATGTGGTGAACGGGAAGATGACGCTGGGGTTTGCGGTCGTAGCGCACCCCGCGGAGTATGGCAATTCGGGCATCATGACGTTCATCATGGGCGACGACGGCGTGGTCTATCAGAAGGATCTCGGCGAGGAAACCGCGAAACTCGCCGGCGGCATGAAAGCGTTCGATCCTGGCAAAGGATGGACGAAGGTGGAGTAACGGCGTTCGTCTGACCATGCGCACTTGTTGCTGATCCTTCGGGAAGGACATGTACGACATGATCTCCGCATACGTGTCTGCCATCCTGCAAATGCCGCTGTTCCGTGGCTCCACCGAGGCCGGCGCACGGCGGCGGATCGATCAGCTTGTGCCGTCCAAGGCTGTTCTCAACGCGCTGGGCTTTCCCGTGGCTTAAAGCTCCGCCAATGGCCCTCGTACCAGCGACGCGACCGTCGCGTTGACCAGTCGCGGTCATCTCTCGACACGCCCTTCGGATCCATGCATGTTTCGCCTATTCGCTCAATCAATCTGCACCGGTTCTGCCGCATAGCTCATGCGGAGGCTTGAGATGGAGATGGTATGTGCCTCGGCTCGCTGCCTCAGCAACGCAATGTCGTTCGCGCGTCGATGGGCCGTTGCGCCGAACTCCGGCGGTACTCCATCACGAGGCGTTCTCATGATTCCACAACCTCTTCTCCGGCAGACGGATGTCATTGCGGACCGCTGACGCCGGTCGTATGGCACTGGTTTTGCGATGACGTTGGTTGCGGTCTGACTCCAGCCGCGTTTTCAGGTCGGGTCGAGCGGTAAAGAGAGATGCGTATGGCAAGATTCAACAGTCTCGGTGTCATGGTGCTGATCGTCTGTGGCCTGCTGTCGCTGTCAGGATGCGATAAGGAGGTAACGAAAGCCGCGCCGGCCCCGCCGATCGTGACCGTGGCACAGCCGATCGTGCGCGAAATTCGGGACTACGACGAGTACGCCGGCCGGTTCTCGGCTGTGGAGGCGGTGGACGTGCGGGCGAGGGTCAGGGGCTATCTCGACAGCATCGGGTTCAAGGACGGCGATGAGGTCAAGAAGGGGCAGTTGCTGTTTCAGATCGACCCCAGGCCGTTCGAGGCGGCGGTAAAAATCGCGGAGGGGCAACTCGATGTGGTGAAGGCCAGGCGAGTGAAGGCCGATGCCGACGTCAAGCGCTACAAGGACCTGGTTCCCAAAGGGGCGGCGACGGCGCAGGACCTGGATAAGGCAATCGGTGAACTGGGCGAGGCGGAGGCAGGCATCCGGGCGGCGGAGGCAGAGCTGGAGCGAGCGCGTCTGGAGGTGGTTTATGCGAAGGTGACGGCGCCGATCGACGGGATAGTCAGCCGTGCGATGTTGACCGTGGGCAACCTGATCGGCGCCTCCGGGACCGGCGAGCAGTTGCTGACCACGATTGTGAGCGTCGATCCGATTCAGGTCTATTTCGACGTGGATCAGCGCGCGGCGCAAGAGTATCGCAAGGAGGCGATCAAACGCCGGGCCGGCGGGCCGGAGCCTAAGACGGTGCGTGAGCTGAACATTCCGTTCCAGTTCGGGCTGGCCAGCGAAGAGGGTTTCCCGCACGAGGGCGTTCTCGACTTCATTGACAACAAGGTCGATGCCGCAACGGGCACGATCATGGCGCGGGGCGAGGTGAAGAATCCGAACCGGCTTTTCAGGCCGGGTTTCTTTGCCCGCGTGCGCGTGCCGGTGAGCGACAAGTATCGCGCGGTGCTGATCGCCGACCGGGCCATCGGCACGCAACAGGGGCAGAAGTACGTATTGGTCGTGGATTCGAAGCACACCGTGGTTTTCAGGCCCGTGAAACTAGGCGCGCTCCAGAACGACGGTCTGCGGGTGGTGACGTCGGGCTTGACCGCCGAAGAAAGGATCGTGGTGAACGGCATCCAGCGGGCGCGGCCCGGCTCGACGGTGAATCCCGAGCCCGGAGAGATGCTCCCGCGGCCCACGACCGCGCCAGCCATCGCGCAAGCCGTTTCCAGCGGCCGCTGATTCAAGGTCCCCGTTCCGACAGGACTGCCCATGTTTTCGCACTTTTTCATTGACCGGCCCATCTTTGCGACGGTGCTTTCGATCGTGATTGTGATCGTTGGCGGGGTGGCGTTGTTGTTTTTGCCGATCGCGCAGTATCCGGAGGTGGCGCCGCCGACGATCCAGGTGTCGGCGCTTTATCCTGGCGCCAGCGCCGCGGTGACAGCGGAGACGGTTGCCACTCCGATCGAGCAGGAGATCAATGGTGTGGAGAACATGCTTTACATGTCCTCCAAGAGCACCAATGACGGGCAGGTGTACATTGATGTGACGTTCAAGCTCGGCACCGACTTGAACATGGCGCAGGTGCTGGTGCAGAACCGGGTGGCGATCGCCGAGGCCAAGCTGCCCGACGAGGTTAAGCGTCAGGGCGTGACGACGAAGAAGAAGTCGCCGAGCATTCTGTTGTGCGTGAACCTGATTTCGCCGGACAACTCGCGGGATCAGTTATTTTTGTCGAACTATGCGACGATCCAGGTGAAGGATGTGCTGGCGCGATTGCAGGGGGTTGGCGATGTGACGTTTTTGGGGGCGCGCGATTACGCGATGCGCATCTGGCTGGATCCAGAGCAACTGGCAACGCGGAACATGACGGCGGGCGATGTGATCAAGGCGCTGCAGGAGCAGAACGTGCAGGTGGCGGCCGGGCGGCTGGGCGCACCGCCGGCGCCGCTTGGCCAGGACTTCCAACTCACAATCAACACGCTGGGGCGTCTGCCGTCGGCAGGCGAGTTCGAGAACGTGATCGTCAAGGTTGGCGAAAACGGGCAGATTACGCGGGTGCGCGACGTCGGCCGCGCGGAGATTGGCGCGAAGAACTACGACGTCAACAGCTACCTTGACGGCGAGCCGTGCATCACGCTGGCGGTGTTCCAATTGCCGGGCTCCAATGCGTTGGCGACGGCGGAGCAGGTGAAGAAGTCGATGGAGAGCCTGAAGGGGGCGTTCCCGACGGGGATCGATTACCGGATCGTCTATGACACGACGATCTTCGTGAACGAGTCGGTCCGCGAGGTGTACAAGACGCTGGTTGAGGCGTTCATCCTGGTGTTCATTGTTGTGCTCGTGTTTCTGCAGAACTGGCGGGCGACGATCATCCCGATGATCGCGGTGCCGGTATCGCTGATCGGCTCGCTGGCGGTGATGGCGTTGCTGGGATTTTCGCTGAATAATCTTTCGTTGTTCGGGCTGGTGCTGGCGATCGGGATCGTCGTGGACGATGCGATCGTAGTGGTGGAAAACGTGGAGCGGAACCTGTCGATGGGGATGGGGCCGCGTGATGCGGCCAGGCGGGCCATGGAGGAGGTGGCCGGGCCGGTGATCGCCATTGCGTTGGTGCTCAGCGCGGTGTTCATTCCGACGGCGTTCATTGCCGGCATCTCGGGGCAGTTTTACCGGCAGTTCGCATTGACGATTGCGGCATCGACGATCATCTCGGCGTTTAACTCGCTGACGCTGAGCCCCGCGTTGTGCGCAATCCTGCTCAAGGCGCACGGCAAAGAGGAACATGGGCAGGGTCATGTTCAGGCCGAGGCGTTGCCGCGACTGGGGATCGTGATCCTGTGCGGTCTGGCGGCGTACTTTTTGCTGGCGCCGCTGCTGGGCGGGTGGTTTGGGGTGGCCGGGCAGCAAGGCGAGGGCGGTGCGTCGTGGGGCGTGCGCGCTGTAGCGTTTGCCATCGGGTGTATCGCGGGCTTCTTCGTGTCCGGGATCATCAACAGCGCACTTGGGATATTTTTCAGGGGTTTCAACTGGTTTTTCGATCGGGCGATCGCTCTGTACGGCGTGGCGGTCGGCATACTGCTGCGTGCGGCCGTGATCGTGCTGCTGGTGTACGGCGGATTGATGTTCCTGACGTACGTGGGGTTCGCGTCGGTGCCGGTGGGATTCATTCCCGAGCAGGACAAGGGGTACCTGGTTGTTAACGCGCAGCTTCCCGATGGGGCGAGCCTGGAGCGATCGGAGGCGGTGATCGCGAAGATGACGGAGATGGTGTCGAAGATGCCGGGCGTGGCACACACGATTGGTCTGCCCGGCTATTCGGTGCTTCTTTCGACAAACCTTCCCAACGTCGGGGGCATGTTCATCATTCTTGAGCCGTTTGAGGAGCGCAAGGGAAAGGCGTCGTTGTCGGCCAAGGCGGTGGCGGCGGAGCTGCGGCGGCAGTTCGACCAGATTCAGGAAGCGGTGGTGGTGGCGTTTGGCGCGCCGCCGATTGACGGCCTGGGCAGCACGGGCGGCTTCAAGCTGCAGGTGCAGGACCGCGGCAGCGCCGGCATGTCGCAGTTGCAGCAGGCGGTCGACGGCCTGGCCGCCGCCGGGAACACCGACCCCAAGCTGGCGGGGCTGTTCAGCAGCTTTCGTTCGAGCCAGCCGCAGCTTTTTGTGGAGCTGGACCGCTCGCAGGCGAAGATGCAGGGGGTTGCGATCACCGATATTTTTCAGACGTTGCAGGCGTACCTGGGATCGGCGTACGTCAACGACTTCACGTTTGAGAATCGCAACTGGCAGGTGAGCGTGCAGGCGGAGGCGAAGTACCGCTTGCAGCCGGAGGACATCGGCAAGTTGAAGGTGCGCAACCGCGACGGGAAGATGGTTCCGCTGTCGGCGTTGCTGAGCATACGCGACTACGCCGGGCCGGCGATCGTGAACCGGTACAACATGTATCCCTCGGCGGAGATCAACGGCAATACGGCGGCGGGCGTGAGCTCCGGACAAGCCATCGCCATCATGGATTCGCTGGGCCAGTCGGAGCTTCCTCCGGGCTTTGGGTTCGAATGGACCGAGCTGACGCTTCAGCAGATTCTGGCGGGCAACACGGCGGTGTTCGTGTTCATCCTGGGCACGGTGTTTGTGTTTCTGGTGCTGGCTGCGCAGTATGAGAGCTGGTCGCTGCCGCTGGCGATCATCCTGATCGTGCCGATGTGCCTGCTGGCGGCGATTGTGGGCGTGTGGGCGGTGGGATCGGACAACAACATCTTCACGCAGATTGGGCTTGTGGTGCTGATCGGCCTGGCGGCCAAGAACGCAATCCTGATCGTGGAGTTTGCCAAGCAGCTCCAGGACCAGGGCAAGGCCCGTAACGCTGCCACCATCGAGGCGTGCCGCTTGCGTCTGCGGCCGATTCTCATGACGTCGCTGGCGTTCGGCCTGGGCGTGGTGCCGCTGGTGACGGGCAAGGGCGCCGGCGCCGAGATGCGTTTCGCCCTGGGCATCACCGTGCTGGCCGGAATTGCGGGCGTGACGGCGTTCGGCATCTTCTTCACGCCCGTGTTCTATTCGGTAGTTCGATGGTTTGCGGAACGGGGCAACAAGCCGGCCGGTGAAAACCGTCGCGAGCTCAACGCGATGGCGGAGCAGGTGGCCGAGGGGCCGCCGGCTCACTAGACGTTTCGAGGAGGTATGTGGCATGAGAAGAAGCCCTATCAGTTCGAAGCGGGCGAACGCAGCCCTGGCATTGGGTGCGGCCATGACGGTTTCCGGCTGCATGGTCGGACCGAACTACAAAACGCCGCCAGCTCCGGTGGCCGACACATATCAAGACACCGGCTCGGATGCCGTGAAGCGGGAATCGGCGGACGTGGCCACATGGTGGACGGTCTTCAACGACCCGGTGATGGATACGCTGGTGCAGACGGCACATCGCCAGAACCCCACCCTGCAATCGGCGGCGGTTCGCGTGCTGGAAGCACAGGCTAGGCGTGGCATCGCAGTGGGATTGCTGTTTCCGCAGGATCAGGCGGGATTCGGCGGCTACACGCGCAACATGATAAGCAAGAACCAGGCTAACCTTCCCGAAACAATCGACCGGCATTTCAGCGACTGGCAATTGGGCGCCGCCGCATCGTGGGAACTGGACATTTGGGGCCGGTTCCGCCGTGGCATCGAGTCGGCCGACGCCGAGGTGCTCTCGGCCGTCGCCAGCTACGATGATGCGCTGGTCACACTCATTGGCGACGTGGCAACCGAATATGTCTCGATCCGCATCCTACAGGAGCGGCTGATTGTCGCGCGGGCCAATGTCGAGGTGCAGAAGCTAGGGCTTGATCTGGCCGAGATCCGCTTCAAGGGCGGTACGGCGACGGAATTGGACCGCATGCAGGCGCTGTCCCTCCTGCGCGATACCGAGGCGCTGATTCCTGAATTTGAAGCCGGCATCCAACAGGGGCAGAACCGGCTCTGCGTGCTTCTGGGCATCCCTCCGGAAGACCTGAGCCCTATGCTCGGGAAGAAACACCAGATACCCGGCGCGCCGGCGTCGGTGGCGGTTGGCATCCCGGCGGATCTTCTGCGGCGTCGGCCGGATATCCGCCGCGCCGAGCGCAATCTGGCCGCCCAGAGCGCTCGCATCGGCGTCGCCAAATCCGACCTGTACCCGAGCTTCACGCTGGTCGGCGACATCCGACTGGTGTCGGAGCATTTCGAGGACCTGTTCGAAGGCCGCAGCGCGCAGGCGTTTGGCGGGCCGACGTTCCACTGGGCATTGTTCAATTACGGTCGCATCGAGAACGGCGTGCGGGTTGAAGATGCGCGGTTTCAGGCGTTGATCGGCCTATACGAGAACACCGTGCTGCGAGCGCAAGCGGAGGTTGAGAACGCCATTGCCGGCTACCTGAGCGCGCAGCGGCAGACGGTCCTGCTGAGTGAGGGCGTGGCGGCGGCCCAGGGCGCGGTCCGGGTGGCCGAAACGCAGTACCGTGGCGGGATCGCCGATTACACGCGGGTCCTGCTGACGCAGAGCTTCCTCCAGAAGGAGCAGGATCAACTGGTCTCGACGCGCGGCGCTATTGCGCTGAACCTGGTGAGCCTGTACCGGTCGTTGGGCGGCGGATGGGAACTGCGGTCGGACCGCATTCAGCTCGATGAGAAAATCCGAGCGCAGATGCGCCAGCGCACCAACTGGGGCAAACTGCTGGCGCCCGACGCCATCAAGACAGGGCAGACCGTGGCGCCTGCAACCACCCGGCCGGCCGAGTGAGCAATGTTGTGAGTCATGAGTGACATTCTTCAGTTTGTCGCCAGGCTCGCGATCGTGACCTTCATCGTGAGCAGCATGCTCGCGATGGGATTGAGTCTGACGCCGCGGGCGATCATCGGGCCGCTGAAAAACGTGCGGCTGGTGGTGTTCTCGCTCCTGGTCAACTTCGTGGTGGCGCCCGCCCTCGCGTACCTGCTCACGATCATCATTCCCTTGCAGCCTCCACACGCGATCGGGCTTCTCCTGCTCAGCGGCGCGGCCGGTGCGCCTTTTCTGCCGAAACTCGCTGAAGCGGCGCGCGGCGATCTGGCCTTCTCCGTCGCTTTGATGGTCCTGCTGATGGCCGGCACCATGCTCTTCATGCCGTTTGGCCTGCCGCTGCTGATTCCCGGAATGCATACAAGTCCGTGGGAAATCGCGCAACCGCTGCTGCTGCTCATGGTGCTGCCCCTGGTCGGAGGCATGTTCCTGCAGAGCCGTGCGGCCGGCTTCAGTGCCAAGTGCCGCGCGGTGGTGGGTGTGGTCTCTAATGTGAGCCTTCTGCTGCTCCTCGTGCTCCTGATCGGCCTCAACTTTCGCGCGCTGCTCGGTGTCGTGGGCAGCGGCGCCATCGCCGCCTCGTTGCTGTTCGTCGCTCTGCTGCTTGTCGCCGGCTATTTGGCTGGCGGATCAAAGTCGCAAATGAAAAGTGTGCTCGGCCTTGGATCAGCAGCGCGCAACATCGGGGCCGCGCTACCCATTGCGAGTGCTCAAGGCAATCCGCGGATCGTGATCATGCTTCTCGTTGTCACTCTTGTCGGCGTGTTTGTGTCGCTGGCTGCCGCGCATTGGTTGCGCCGCGGAATCGCGTGCGGATCCGCACATAACAGCCCTTCCGACGGGGAATAACCGACTGACGACGCAATGTCGTCGCCGCAACGATAGGCCGTAGCGTGAGCCATCCGCCGCTTGAATGCGAAGTCCTCGTGTCACCGGCGCAAGACCATGTGCGGACGGATGATGTGCGGGAAGGATTCGCCGGACCGGTCGCTGGCATTGTCATTGCTCAAATGATCATCAGGCACGGCATCTCCGAGCAATCTGCCGCTCAGGTGGTGTGAGTACGTTCGCGAGCTGCCCAAGGCGGCGACCAAGTCGAGCAAGTGACGCGATTGCAGGAAGACAGGTTGAAATGACTAAGACAACAAGACAGCCCACGGCAACAGAGCCACGCCGTGACGCCTACGAAGCCCTGCTTCGGCGATGCAAGCCGCTGGAGCCTGTGGCCACGGCCGTGGTTTATCCCTGCGAGGCGACGGCATTGACGGGTGCCGTCGAGGCGGCGGAGGCGGGGCTCATTACGCCGATCCTCGTTGGCCCGCAGAAGAAAATCCGCGAGGTCGCCAGGGAGGCGGGACTGAACATCGATCCCTACCCCATCGAGGATGTTCCCGATAGCCGGGCCGCGGCGGCGAAGGCGGTCGAGCTGGTTCGCGCCGCCCGGGCCGAGATGCTGATGAAAGGCAGCCTCCACACCGACGAGCTCCTGGCCGCGGTGGTCGCCTCCGCCACGGGCCTGCGCACCGGCAGGCGGATCAGCCATGCGTTCGTCATGTCCGTGCCGACCTATCCCAAGCCGCTGATCATCACCGATGCGGCGATCAACATCGCGCCGGAACTCGACGACAAACGTGACATTTGTCAGAACGCGATCGACCTGGCGCACAGCTTGGGCAAGGCAACTCCAAAGGTGGCGATCCTCGCGGCCGTTGAGACCGTGACCACGAAGATGCCCGCCACGATCGATGCCGCCGCCCTGTGCAAGATGGCCGACCGCGGACAGATCACCGGCGCCCTGCTCGATGGACCGCTGGGGCTGGACAACGCCATCAGTCCCGAAGCCGCCAAAACCAAGGGAATTTCCTCGCCAGTGGCTGGCGATGCCGACATCCTGCTCGCGCCGGATCTGGAAGCAGGCAACATGCTTGCCAAGGAACTCACATTTCTGGCAAACGCTGACGCGGCCGGCATCGTGCTGGGCGCGCGGGTTCCAATCATTCTCACCAGTCGCGCGGACGGTGTGCGTGTTCGGATAGCTTCTTGCGCGGTGGCCGTATTGGTGGCGCATGCCCGCCGCACCGGTCAACCCGGCAGCGAACTCTGAGGGGCTCCGTGGAGGTTTCGACCATGGTACAGCAAACAAATCGCACCAATACCGAACGCGTCGCGTCTGGCTCCAATCACCAGCGATTCCCATGGCTGGAATGCACAGGTTTCAGCGCGGCCACGGAGTATGCAACCGATTTCTGGCAGCGCACGTTTCTCTTTCTGGACATTCTGCGGCAGTCCGGCAACCAGCAGGCGGACATGACCTCCAGACCGGTCAACGCGGTCTTGATCTTCGACTACGAGGTCATCCTGAAGGGAACCGACCTGCCCAGGCCCGTGAACTATGCCTTGGTGCGGGTGGTGCCGCCGAAGGGCACGGTGATCGACAACACCAAGCGCCCGGTGGTCGTGGTTGACCCACGCGCCGGCCAAGGGCCGGGCATCGGTGGTTTCAAGCCGGTGAGCGAGGTCGGCCGGGCGTTTGAGGCGGGCCATCCTGTCTACTTCATCGGCTTCATTGCGGAGCCGATCGAAGGTCAAACGATCGAGGATATTGCGCACGCACATACTGTCTTCCTCCAGAAGGTGATAGAGCTTCAGCCCCGGGCGGTCGGCAAGCCCATGCTCATAGGAAACTGCCAGGCCGGATGGCATGTACTCATGGCTGCCTGCATGCGCCCCGATCTGACAGGTCCCGTGCTGCTTGCCGGCGCTCCGGTGTCATACTGGGGCGGGGTACGCGGCCAGAATCCGATGCGGTATGCGGGAGGCCTGATTGGCGGGACCTGGATGGCGCGCCTTATCAGCGACCTGGGCGGCGGAATCTTCGACGGCGCCTGGTTGATCTCCAACTTCGACAGTCTCAGTCCCGCCAACACGTTTTGGACCAAGCCGTACAACGTCTGGGCCAACCCGGAGCAAGAGGAGAAGCGCTACCTGGAATTCGAGAAGTGGTGGGGCGCCTTCGTGCATCTGCGCGGCGAGGAGCTGCAATACATGGTGGACAATCTCTTTGTCGGCAACAAGTTCTCCACGGGGCAACTGGTGACGAAGGACGGAATCCGGTTCGACATTCGCAGCATCACGTCGCCGATCCTCTGCTTCTGCTCGAAAGGCGACAACATCACGCCGCCGCAGCAGGCGCTGGACTGGATTCTCGATAACTACGACAGCGTCGATGAGATACGCCAGCACGGGCAAACCATTCTCTACTGCATGCACGAGAACGCGGGACATCTCGCGATATTCGTGGGCACCAAAGTCGCGGCCAAGGAGCATTCCGAGTTCATCAACTACATGGACCTGATCGACGGCATGCCACCTGGGCTCTATGAGATTGTGATCACCAGCAAAAGCGAAGGGGACGTCGGCGCTGAACTCTTAACGGGCGACTTCAATGTGCGGATCGAGGAACGGAGTGTGGAGGACATCCGGGCATTGGGCTGCAACAGCATGGAGGACGAACAGGAGTTCGAGACGGTTGCCCGCGTCTCGGCACTTAACAACGCGGTGTACTCGAGATTCGTTCAGCCCTGGTTGCGGGCGTTGGTCACACCCCAGATGGCTTCCGCGGTGCTTGCAATGCAGCCTCTGCGTCTGCAGTACGCGATGTTCTCGGATAAGAACCCCATGATGCGTGTCCTGCAACCGCTGGCGGACCAGGCCCGCGCCGATCGCAAGACGCCGGAGGCCGATAACCCCTGCTTGCGAATGCAGGAACGAGTCTCTGAGATGGTTACCCGATGGCTCGAAACCTACGGCAATCTTCGCGATCAAGCGCAGGAGGCCATCTTCCACGCGGTGTATGGCTCGCCCTGGCTCCAGGTATGGCTGGGCGTGATGCCGAATAACGGGCGGCCCCGTCCTAAGCCGGGCACCTCGCCTGATCAGCAGGCCGCCCTCGCTGCGAGGATCGAGCAACTCCGCACAACAATGGGGCAGGGCGGTCTACTGGAAGCTGCCGTGCGGTCGCTTGTTTACATCGCGAAGGGACAGAGCGCTGTGGACGCACGCTCATTTGAAAGCCTGCGTCGCATTCTCAAGGAACACCCGAATATCACGTTGGCTCGCTACAAAGCCGTTGTCCGCGAGCAGTGGGCCATGTTGACCGTCGATGAAGAAGCGGCATTGAAGGCCCTGCCGCAACTTCTGCCGGCCGACAACGCCACGCGCCGCGCTTTGTTCGAGAAGATCAAGGCCATCAGAACAGCGGCTGGCGAGCTTGAGGGTGAAGCCAAACGTCGT
>Ga0315286_10002272_pt1 | contig 17911 bp, 6 predicted proteins | sample YL17G10_0_MG_FD_205038 | JGI IMG/M metagenome (GOLD analysis project Ga0315286, IMG submission 205038) | Sediment microbial communities from Yellowstone Lake, YNP, Wyoming, USA - YL17G10_0 | ecosystem: Environmental > Aquatic > Freshwater > Lake > Sediment | place: USA: Wyoming | collected...
CCGGGGACATCACCAATCCCAGTTACCTTGACGAACTGCCTGATGTGGTGAAAGACAAGGTCGGGCGTAGCGTGCCCACACCGACCTGGAACGTCAAGCGGGATGCATTCCTCAAGGGACTGGATGACGTGATCAAATCGCTTTTGGGTCCGACGCACGTCCCTCTTGAGAAGCTGAAAGCCGCAGAGGACAAGTATCAGGCGGCGCTCGAAGATATTGGCGACAAAGAGAAGGAGATAAAGGCTCTAAAGGCCCAGATTTCCGACTTGGAGAGGTGCAAAAATCGAGATGAGGTAAATGCCGTTGGCAAGAAGTATTCAACCGCTGACGAAGTCTTTAAGCAATTGTGCAGCGAGGCAGAAACAGCCCTGGATAAACTCCAGCGTGCAACACAGGTGGCGCTGTATTGGGACATGCGAGGGGACAGCTATGTTCCACGTCACAGAGAGGAATGGGACGACGTACGAGAGGCGGATGCAGTCCAAGAAGTCTCGATGTTAGTAGATGAGGGTCGCTGCGATCTCAATAGCGATCACCCCCGCATCCGAAAGGCGAGGAAGGCTCTTAGCCGGTTGCAGCAGTTCTTACACGACCCCAAGAATGAAAAGCCCATTGAGCGCTTGGAGGAGCAATATGATTTCACTTTCAGCTTGGGCAGCAAGGATTTCTGGGCCAAATTTCTGACCTCGGTCTGACAGCGTATGCCTACATTAGTTACTGATCTGCGAAATAAGCTTGAGCGGGTGGTGATTGAGGCCCGGGATGTGGCTGAGGAGGGCGCTCGCGCAGCGCTGGAAGCGATGGCTGTCCATCACTACGAGCCATATCCGCACATGACGCCAGCCCAGCGCGAGCTGCGCAACCATCTCCGTGCTCGGGCACGTCAGCTTGGCGATCGTCAGGATTCCACCGGGCGGCTGGCTATCGACCACCTGGCTGGGGAGTGCGCCTATGAGCATTGGCATCGGATGCTCTTTGCACGGTTCCTGGCCGAGAACGGCCTGCTCATCGAGCCGCAGGAGAACATGGCTATCAGCCTGGCCGAGGCCGAGGAACTGGCCAAGGAAGACGGCGTGGACGTGTGGGTCTTCGCCTCCCGCTGCGCCCAAGGGATGCTGCCGCAAATCTTCCGGCCAGACGACCCTCTGCTCCAGGTTTCCTTCGCAACGGAGCACATGCTCAAGCTCGAAGGGCTACTGGCGTCGCTGCCGCAGTCGGTCTTTGTCGCCTCGGATGCACTGGGGTGGGTCTATCAGTTCTGGCAGAGCAAGAAGAAGGATGAGGTCAACCGCTCCGAGGTCAAGATCGGGGCGGATGAAATCTCCGCGGTGACGCAGCTCTTCACCGAGCCGTACATGGTGGATTTTCTGCTCCACAACACGCTGGGCGCGTGGTGGGCCGGGAAGAAGTTAACCACGGAGGACACTGAGAACGCAGAGACAGAAGCGGAATTGAGAAAGAAACTGGCGTTGCCGGGAATCGATTGGGCCTACTTGCGCTTCGTCCGCGGCGCGGACGGCGAAGGCGGACCGTGGCGGCCGGCCGCGGGGACGTTCGACGGCTGGCCCAAGACCGCCGCGGAACTGAAGGTCCTCGACCCGTGCTGTGGGTCCGGGCACTTCCTGGTCGCGGCCCTACACCACCTCGTCCCGATCCGCATGGCGGAGGAAAGTCTGTCCGCCCGCGAGACCATCGATGCAGTTCTGCGCGACAACCTCCACGGGCTGGAGATTGATGAGCGGTGCTGCCAGATCGCCGCGTTCGCCCTGGCGTTCGCGGCGTGGACCTATCCGAAAGCCGGCGGCTACCGGCCTCTGCCGGACCTGCACATCGCCTGCACGGGCATCGGGCCGCAGGCTACAGAGGAGCAGTGGCTCAAGCTGGCCGAGCAGTCCGGCATTCCCATGCCCACCGTCGGACGCGAGGCGATCAAGAACGGCCTGCTGAACCTCCACCGGCTTTTCTCGCAGGCGCCGACTTTGGGGTCGCTCATCAATCCGGCGGAACTTCCCGCCGACCTCATCGCCGCCGACTACGAGACGATCCAGCCGTACTTGGTGGCGATTCTCAAGGCCGAGAAGGCCGACGACGAAACCCGCGAACGGGCTATAGCCGCCGCCGGCATGGTCAAGGCCGCCGACCTGTTGGCCGGCGAGTATCATCTTGCAGTGACCAACGTTCCATACTTGCTTCGGCGACGACAGCATGAAAGACTCCTGGCGTACTGTGACGCCCACCACCACGAGGCAAGGAACGATCTGGCGATTTGCTGCTTGGAGAGGTTGCGCAACTTCGTTGCCGCTGGTTCTGCTTACGCTGCCGTATTGCCGCTCAACTGGACATTCCAGCGCACAGACAAAGTGTTGCGAAGGCGGTGGCTGCGCGACCAAAGGTGGCAACTCGCCGGTCGGCTTGGCCCAGGAGCCTTTGAGACGATCTCTGGCGAAGTTGTAAACGTGGGACTGTTTGTGTTCCGCCAGTCCTCGCCTAGCCCTGGCCATATCGTCTCAATGATCGACGCTCTTCCAGCCAAGAGCGCCCGAGCGAAGGCCACACTCCTTGCCGACGCGGAACCGCTTCTCCAACCACAGGAGACACTCTTCGCCAACGCAGACTCCCGAGTCATATTCGGCGTTGTCCCGAAAGGATTGGCTTTGGAGGAATTCGCCGATTGCTTGCAGGGTATCGTCACTGGGGACGATGGGCGGCTGAAGCGAGTGTTCTGGGAATGCCCGGAAGTTGTCATCCCGTGGATTGGGATTCAAGGGACAGTCCGCGAGACAGTGGAGTTCGGGGGAAGGGAGTCACTTGTCTACTGGGGTGAACAGGGAGCTTCTGTTGCGCGCCCGCAAGGGCTGAAGGGCTGGAGTCGCGTAGGAGCCAGCGTCAACAGGATGTCGGGGATGTGCTGCTGCCTCTATTCAGGCGATGCTTTCGACATCAACGTTGCGGCCATCGTCCCGTACAAACCAGAGCACCTAGCAGCGATATGGTCATTTTGTTCGAGTCCCGAATTCCGTACAGTGATTCGGCAGCTTGACCAGAAACTGAACGTAACAAATGCGACTATAGGGAAGGTTCCCTTCGACCTCGACCATTGGCAGAAGGTCGCGGCGGAGAAGTACCCCGACGGGCTGCCGGAGCCGGAGAGCGACGACCCGACGCAGTGGCTCTTCCACGGCCGGCCGGAGGAATCGACCGCCTCGCTTCAGGTGGCCGTGGCGTGGCTGCTCGGCTATCGCTGGCCGGCGGAACTCGACGACAAGATGCGCCTCAGCAAGCGGGCGCGGGCGCTGGTCAAGCGGTGCGATGAGCTGGCGAAGTTCGCGGACAATGACGGGATCCTCTGCATCCCGTCAGTGCGCGGCGAGGAACCCGGGGCCGAGCGGCTGTTGGCGCTGCTCGACGCCTGCGGCATCAAGCCCGACAAGGTGCGGGAACTCGCCGGCGGGGCCGACCTGGACGACTGGCTCCGCAATAGTTTCTTCGAGGAGCACTGCAAGCTGTTCCACGACCGGCCGTTCGTGTGGCATATCTGGGACGGCCGCAAGCGGGATGGGTTCCATGCCCTGGTCAACTACCACAAACTCTGCGAAGGCAAGGGCAAGGGGCGCAAGCTGCTCGAATCGCTGACCTACGCCTACCTGGGCGAGTGGATCACCCGCCAGAAGGACGGCTTGAAGCGCGGCGAAGGCGGCGCGGAAGATCGCCTGGCGGCGGCGTTGGAACTCCAGAAGCGATTGATCACGATCCTCGAAGGCGAGCCGCCCTTCGACATCTTTGTTCGCTGGAAGCTGCTGGCCGAGCAGCCCATCGGCTGGGAGCCGGACATCAACGACGGCGTGCGAATAAACATTCGCCCGTTCCTGGCCAGCGACCTGCCCGGCGGCCGGACCGGCGCGGGCGTACTGCGCTGGAAGCCCAACGTCAAGTGGACCAAGGACCGCGGCAAAGAGCCGCAGCGCCCCAAGGCCGAGTACCCCTGGTTCTGGGGCTGGGACGGGAAGACCGTGGACTTCATGGGTACAGGCGAGGAACCGGACGGCAACCGCCACAACGACTGCCACTACACCAACAAAACCAAGCAAGCCGCCCGCGACGCGGCGCCGAAGGAGGCCCGGCGATGATTCGTGATCAGCTATGCAATTGTCAACCGGTGCCGCTCGGGGTTTGGTCCACCACGGGGAGTCAAATATGAAGTTCTGCTATGTAGATGAAAGCGGCAAAGGCAGCGCAATGATTTTTGTGGTAGCCGGGATCGTCACGGATTCCTACCGAATGAATGTGACTAAGAGGGACTGGCTGGACATCATTGCGATTCTTGCGGACGGGTTGAAGAAGCCGGTGGACGAGTTTCACACCAGGCACTTCTACCGAGGCAACGGAATCTGGCGGGACTTGGACGGGCAGCAGCGCACAGAAGTGATGAATGCCATTCTTGACTGGCTTACAAAACGGAATCACAAGGTGGTATTCAGTGCCATCGACAAAGCAAAGGCCGACAAGGCCGACTATGCGGATAAGGACAGCTTCTTGAGAGATGATGGAAAGGCCCAATACTGGCGACTGGCGGTTCTCCACCTGATGCTCGGTGTTCAGAAACTGCACCAAGGGGAGCAGAAGAACAAGGGGAATACGGTCTTGATCTTCGATCGCGGGAATGACGAGGAAGACGTGGCCGACCTTTCGTTGGACCCGCCTGTGTGGACGGATTCATTCTATGGATACGAGCCGTTCCTCGGTCAGGGGAAGCGGCAACAGCCGAATCCCGACCCCAGGTTCAATCAGATCGTGGACGTGCCGTTCTTCGCGGACAGCAAGAAAGTTGGCCTCTTGCAGATCGCCGATCTGTTTGCGTACCTCTTGCGTCATCACGCTGAACTACAGGCAGGGTATGTGACCGAGCAGTATGCGGGCGAAAGCGACAAAGTGGCAGGATGGATCAAACAGATTGCATCTCTGATGGTGCCTGACAGCTTCCGCTGGCCGGCGATTGGAGGCTGTGATTGCAGCAAGTGGTTCAAGGACATCGCTCCCGAAACGTTGCTTCGCATTCAGAGAGATATGATGGCTTGATACGTGCGCAACGCGCCGTGGCCAAGAAGGAACGAAGTAGTAATGACGACAACTTCGCAGGAAACGAGGACATTGCTTGAGGCCGTGCGGGCTTCGTTGGCACACGCCGCGAGATACAATCCCGGCGACGTGGTTGCGCCCGCGGCGGTGCTGTGGACCGACGCCGATGACCAGTGGCAGCCGGTGGTGGAACAACTGAGGCCTCTGTGCCCCGAACTGCTGACGCTGGGCAACTACGACCCGGAGACGCGGACGGGACCGGCGATCTGGCTGCGATGTGTCATCGAGCCGGCGGTGCGGGCGGATAAGTTCCCCGACCTCGCCTGGCCGGCGGGCACGGTGCCGGTGATCTACATGCCGGGCGTGAGCCGCCAGACGCTGCGGGCGGTCGAGGAGTGCCCCGACCCGCTCAAACCGTTGGTCGAGCTTCAATATCGCGGGACGGTCTGGACACAGAGAAACGGCAAGGACTGGACCGTCCTGGCGTTCCTGGTAAGCGACGACGGCGGGCTGGGGCTGGAGGTGGCGGAAGATCGGCTGACGACGCAGGCGATGCTGGGAGCGCTGTCACAACTGGCGGTGACTCCGGTGGTACGCCTGCGCAGCAAGCGACTGGAGGCCGAGGATTTCGACAAGTTGATGATCGGCGACACCCCGCGCGACCTTCTGTTATGGCTGGGCGACCCCGCCGGAGTGCGCGAGCAGTGGGACGAGGCGAAGTGGTCGGCGTTTTGCAGCCGCTGCCGGCAGGACTATGGCTTCGACCCGGAGGCCGACGGCGAGATCGGCGGTGGCGAGAGACTCGGACAGCGCCAAGACGCTTGGTTCGGTGTCTGGGAGCGGTTCGCCGAGTCGCCGGCGCTATATTCTGGAATACCCGACCTGCTGCGGCGGGCCAAGCCGAAGGGACAGTTGACCTTCGAGAAGGAACCCTGGCCGAACGAAAACGACTCGATGGAGAAAGCACTCAGGACGGCTCTGGTGGAAGTCGCCTCGATGAAGCCGGCCGATGCACGGCACCGCTTGGAGCAGTTGGAAACGGAGCACGGCGTGCGCCGCGACTGGGTATGGGCGCAGCTTGGGATGTGCCCACTGGCCAAGGCGATGGGGCACCTGATGGTGCTGGCTAAGCGCACCGCGACGACGCTGGGCGGCGACTCGGCTGAGAACATGGCTAAGCTGTACGCCGAGGGCGGGTACGTAGCCGACGACGCGGCAATGCGGGCGCTGGCTTGCGTGAAAACGGCGGAAGACACCTCGGCCGTCCAAGCGGCACTGCATTGCGTGTACCTGCCGTGGCTGGAAGATACCGCGAGGCACTTCCAGCAATGCCTGGCCGTGAAGGCCCTGCCCACGGTGGCGCAGCAGGAAGGCGTCGAGGCCGAGGCGGGCGAGTGCATCCTGTTCGCCGACGGGCTGCGGTTCGACATCGGCCAGCGGCTGGCGGCGATGGCCGGCGAGCGGCAGTTGGAGGTCTCCGCTGCTTGGCGATGGGCAGCTCTGCCTACCGTCACAGCAACGGCAAAGCCCGCCGCGTCCCCGGTCGCTGGGAAACTCCGCGGCGGGCGGCTGGAGGCGGACTTCTGTCCGGAGATGGCCGACAGCGGTGAGAGGTTGAACACAGATCGCTTCCGCAAGCTGCTTTCGGCGGCGGGCTTCCAGGTGCTCGGCCCGGCCGGGACGGGCGACTCGCGGGTCAAGGACGCCCGCGGGTGGACGGAGTACGGTGAGTTCGACAAGCTCGGGCACGACCTCCATGCGAAGCTGGCGGCGCGGATCGAAGACCAGTTGGAGCTTCTACTGGAGCGGGTAAAGGGGCTGCTGGAGGCCGGCTGGAAGTGTGTGCGTGTGGTAACCGACCACGGTTGGCTGCTGGCGCCCGGCGGGATGCCAAAGGTGCAACTGCCGAAGTACCTAGCCGAGAGCCGCTGGTCACGATGTGCATCGGTCAAGGATAGTTCCCATGTAGAGGTGCCCGTGGCTGGCTGGTCCTGGAATCCGCAGGAGTGGTTTGCGTACGCGCCGGGAGCGCACTGCTTTGTGGCTGGGCAGGAGTACGCCCACGGCGGCGCGAGCTTGCAGGAGTGTCTGGTTCCCGTACTGGCGTTTACCTCGACAGCCGCGCCGGCTGGCGTGACTGTCACGGTGAGCGAGGTTCTGTGGGTCGGCCTGCGCTGCCGAGTCACGGTGGAGCCGACGGTCGAGGGATTGCTCGCCGACCTGCGGACGAAGCCCAACGTTCCGAACTCAAGTGTCGTGAAACCGAAAGCTCTGGATGCCGACGGGAAGGCCGCGCTGCTCGTCGCTGACGATTCTCTCGAAGGGACAGTAGTCAGCTTGGTAATTCTCGATGCATCCGGACATGTTGTCTGCAAGGAGACCACAACCATTGGAGGTGACGAATAACATGGAACTTGACCATCTGGACCAAATCGCGGCATCAGCCTTCGATGGCTACCTGGTTCGCAAAGACCTCGTGCGGCGGTACAGCCGGCAGTATCCCGTGCCGACCTACGTCGTAGAATTTCTGCTCGGACGGTACTGCGCGACGGTGGACGAGCAGGAGATCGACGAGGGTTTGAAGATCGTCGAGCGGCAGCTACAGGACCGGACTGTCCGCACCACTGAGCAGGAGCTTTTCAAGGCGCGGGCGCGCGAGAAGGGCTCAGTGAAGCTAATCGATCTCGTGAAGGCCCGGTTGGACTCCAAGACCGACTCGTTCCTGGTGGAGCTTTCGAGCCTGGGGCTGCGGGATGTGCGGATCGCCGACACGCTCGTTCACGAACATGAGCGGATGCTGACCGACGGCTTCTACGCCGAGGTGACGCTGACGTACGACGCGGCCATCGCGGAAGAAAAGCACGGCCGGCCGTTCGCCATCGAGAGCCTGCGGGCGATACAGCTTTCCAAGTCGGACGTACTGGCCACACTGACGAAGGGGCGCAGTCAGTTCACCACGATCGAGTGGAAGGACTTCTTGATTCGCTCAATCGGGCTGGAGCCGTCAGCGATGTCGGACCGGGCGAAGATGGTGGCACTCCTGCGGATGGTTCCGTTTGTCGAGCGGAACTACAACCTTGTCGAACTCGGCCCGCGTGGCACGGGCAAAAGCCACCTGTACCAGCAGATATCGCCGTACTCGCACCTTATATCGGGCGGCAAGGCAACAGTCGCGAAGATGTTCGTGAACATGTCCAGCGGGCAACGTGGCCTGGTTTGCCTCTATGATGTGGTTTGCTTTGATGAGGTGTCTGGCATCTCGTTCGACCAAAAGGACGGGGTGAACATCATGAAGGGCTACATGGCTGCCGGCGAGTTTTCGCGCGGCAAGGAGAGCATCCGGGCGTCGGGTGGCATCGTCATGGTAGGCAACTTCGACGTGGACGTGCAGCAACAGCAGCGGATCGGCCACTTGCTCAGCCCGCTGCCGCCTGAGATGCGCCACGACACAGCCTTCATGGACCGAATCCACGCTTACGCGCCCGGCTGGGACTTCCCGAAGCTCAAGGCCGACGACCACCTTACGGACCACTTTGGGCTCGTGACCGATTACCTATCGGAATGCTGGACGAAGCTCCGCGAAGGCACGCGGATATCGACGCTGCAAGGCCGGGCGCATTGGGGCGGGGCCCTAAGTGGCCGCGACATCGAAGCGGTGAACAAGACCATCAGCGGCCTGCTCAAGCTGTTGTTCCCCGACCCGGAGATGCCGATCCCCGGCGAGGAACTTGAGACGGTCCTTCGTATTGCCCTGGAGGCACGGCGTCGCGTGAAAGAGCAGCAGAAGCGGTGCCTGAAAACGGAATTCCGCAATACCCACTTCAGCTACTTCATGGGCGTTGACGGCGTGGAGCAGTTCGTCTCGACACCGGAGTTGCACAGTGACGAGGCCATCGAAGCCGACCCGCTGCCGCCTGGACAGGTGTGGGCCATCAGCCCGGACGGGCAGGGAGTGGCTCCTTCGCTGTACCGCATCGAAGTGACCAGCGGCCCGGGCGGTGGGGTGAAGATCCTCAACGCGTCTGTCCCGCCGGCGTTCCGCGAGAGCGTTCGGTATGGCGAGCAGAACCTCTATTCGCAGGCCAAGGAACTCGTTGGGGACCGGGATCCGCGTTCCCATGAGTTCTCGGTTCAGTTGCGGGCAATGGACTCAGACCGGTCGGGACATGGGCTCGGCTTGCCCGTATTGATTGCGCTGTGCGGGAGCCTGATGGAGAGAAGTACCAAGGGCGGCCTCATTGTGGTCGGCGCACTCAACCTTGGTGGCTCGGTGGAGATGATCCCCAACCCGGTGGGGGTTGCGGAACTGGCTGTCGAGAAGAGCGCGGCCCAACTGTTGATGCCGATCTCCTCACGACGGCAGCTGCTCGATCTGCCGGATGAAATGGCTACGAAGGTCAACATCGTTTTCTATGCGGACACAACAGACGCTTTGACGAAGGCAATTCTGGAGTGACGGCATTGTCGTCGACGCGGACTCCGCTGGCGAGGTAGTGCGGTGTGGTAAAAAGCGTGCCTGATAGACTGATGTCCATGGCACAAGAATGAATTCTCCGATTTGTCGGAGGTGTTCGGTTCCTGGAGATTCTTCTGCGTGGGATTTCAGGCCGACGGCCCGATGCCTGTCAGGAGGTGTCCATAAGTAGTCTACATGCTGAGTCAAGGTCCATCTTTCTTCAACAGACGTGGCTCTTCACACCCATCCAACGACTCAGCCGTGAAGTACCTCTCAAGAGGGCAGGACACTGTTAGAAACAAATTCTCCAAACAAAAGGCTGTTCAAACCTGGTTGAGATGATGCGGCTTTGGCCCCCAAGCGACGCCAATTCACAAAATTTCTTGATTCCGTAACGCACGTTCCGCGCGCCACTTACGTCAATTCGACGGTCTTCCACGAAAAAAACCTCTTGCGCTTTTCCATGAATCGCGCTACGCTGAATATTGTAGATATCAACTTTTTTGAAAGGGTAGTGTGATGACTTTGACAATTCGAAAAATCATTGTGCTGGGACTGATTGGATTTGTCCTGCTGGTAGGCAACATTCTGTTCGTGGCCAATTGGCTTGCAGACAAAGGCGTTGTGGGCTGGGCAAAGAACATCAGGACTGAGTACTTGACTGGCACCGCGATCACAATCATCGTTGTGTTACTGATTCTGCTGGTTAGCCCGAAGAGGACAGGCAACTTGCTGCGAAGGTGTCCGGTTTGCGACCACGTTCTGCTGACGAGGGGAAGCTACTGCTCGGAGTGCGGCAGCAAGGCTGCATAGTACGAAGCGGCCGCTCATGCAAAGTAAGGCACACCAATTGGACCCACGGACGATGAATCCGTGGGTCTCAGCGGCTGATAAGCACCCGGAGGGCGGACGCGATCTCTTCGTGGATCTTCGGCTTCTTGAGGGTTGATTACATCCAAGACACCGCCCTGTACCAAGCCCTGTTCAGTCGGTAGTCTCAATTGCGGGACGGCCTATCCAAAATAGGTGACTATGGGGCTGTTGAAAAAGGTGAGATTGCTTCGTCGCTGCGATCCTCGCAATGACAGAAGGTGCATTTTCATGTCACTGCGAGCGATTCTTCTAGTCGGCGAGCATCTGCCACGCCTACGCTAATTAGCGCCGCGAGCAATCGATCTACATCGATCCGAACCACCTTGTCTGTATCAAGTAGAGCTGCCTCCTGACGCCGGATTTCTTCGATCCACGCGCACACACGGCTACCGATACCGTGGTCGACCCAGAAGTCGCTGTCATCGGGGTAGCTCCCCAGCCAAGCCTTAGCCGCTGCCACCGTAAACGGTAGATGTGCAGGCCTTGGAGACACCTCCAGAAGGTTGAGTGTAACGAGGGCGACAAAGAGCGAAGGTCCACTCTCGACTAGCTTTTGGAGCACTGGGAGGAAGGAGTCGAGCCGATCAACGCCTTTTGGAAGCAAGTAGCATTTGGGGGACTGAGCGAAGCCGTAATCATTGAAGAAGAGCACGGCGATGGCCGGTCCGATATGCATCTCGATGGAGGCGGATCGTCTATCCCCTAGCCATTTCCACCCCCGGCTTGCCATCAATCGCTCGGCGAGCGCGGCTCGAATGCTAATCGCGACGGCTTCCTGGAGGCCGAGATCACTTAAATACACGCCATCAACGCTTCGCAGGAACGCAGTTGTTACGTCGAAAAACGCCTCATCGGGCAGCGACCTGATCGGCACCAGCGCAAGCTGGTCAATCTCTGGTAATGAGAGGCCGGGTAGGCAATTGGCCAGCAGGTTGAAGTAGGCATCGTTCCATTCTCTTGGAGGGTTGTCGACTTGTTCGTGCGCGTCTAGCCCGGCACCGTTTGCTGTGGCGGTCCAAGCAGCATAGGTTCGAGCCATGTCCCGTATCCAGGGCCTCTGGACCACATTGACGAGCTCGCCGGAGTTTCTGAGCCAGAGAGCTGCGGCCTGATGATCAGCATACTCGTCCGGCATTGAGTTTTGCGGTACGGGCATATCCTGTTGCCCTCGTCCGCCCGGTAGCTGGATACCCCGTCGGCGGCGTACCATTTCCAACGGGAACGCTGGCCAATCAGGTTCAGGATGCTCATCAGCAAGCCATGCCAGTTCAGCATCCGCGGCCGCTTGGGCCCGTTGCCGCTGGCGCTTGGACATCGCAGCGGCCTCCTTTTTGGGGAGATCCCACTTTCGCCTCTCCCGGATATAGGCCGCGAAGGCGCACCGCAGTACCGCGTGAGGTAAACGCTCGTCAATGGAGGCGAGCGTTGTGGCCGTTACGCGAAACCCATGTGCGGCAGCCGGGTTGTCGCTGGCAGCCACCTCAAGAAGGGCACGCACATCCCCCGCGTCTGGGCGATGCTGCAACGCATGGATCATTCCGACAAACGCAACGGCAATCGGGTTGAAGCGGAGTCCCGACCGAAATCGGTGGACCGGGTCTTCCTTGGTCTTCAGCGCCTGGGCAAAGACGCTGCGTGCCCACTCTGCGTGCCGGACGCGTAGCTCAGAATCACCGTCACGCATGGCGATCATCGCAGCAGTGACAAGAGCTTGTTCACACATCCAGTCCTCGTCGGAGTCTTCATTCTTCTCCACAGCCGCCGGGCTTCGCGCCCATTCAACCGCCGCCGCCGCAAACTCGGGTGATGAGCGGGAAGGGTCTTCCAGTGCCAGACCGAGGGCGGCCTGCATGTTGGTACTCGCAAACCTGTCCCGCGATGCTTCTTGCAGACGAGCGAGGTGCCGACTCTCGGCCTCTGGGGATACGTATTGGTGAGCCGTGCCCTGCGTACCAGCGGTCAGTTCGACGGGCACCTCGTGCCAATTGTTGGGGTCGACAACATTGATTGCGTAGACTGTCATGAACGTGGGATCACCCAAGTCCGATTGCTCGTCAGGTGGGCCAAGGCGTGCAGCAGCCCGGCGAAGCAGAGCGATCAGGGTCTCCCGGAGTTCGGCAGGCCCGCGCACCGCGTACTCACCAAAGATCTGGTCGAGCATGGCCCGTCGAGAAGCTCGCTTCTTTAGGCTCTCGACGCTCGTTGCGCCGGCTGGCTCCTTCTGAAGAGCTTTCAACCCGAAGAAATCCGGGTATTCGCGGTTATCGTAAGAGTATCGCTCGCGGTCAATGCACAGGAGCTCGGGGCAGGCCAGGAAAGGGACCGCCGCCTCGCGCGATTTCGGCCAGTGCGACAGCAGGAGATCGACCGCAACCAGGAGGTAAGCTGCCGGAGAGCTGGGCGGACCGAGCACGTCGCTGAACACCTTGTCGAAACCCTCTCCAGCCTCGATTCGGCGGTGTGCCCAGGCTTCGAGCGCCATAAGAGCCGACGTTACGCTGTGGCAGAGGCTCCCCCGCTCTCGTGACCACACGTACGACATGGGCCACGGAAAAACCCGTTCGCCATCAGAAAACGAGATGGTGATCGCCTCGGTGCCGCAGTCGCGGCCATGGCTATAGAACGAGATCGCATGGTCGACAAGACGATGGATCAGAGCCAAGCCATGTTGCGGGGCATGGGTAAGGAGTTCAAAGAAAGGCCCCTGCGCCGGTGATGGAGGCAAGAACTCGTGGTCCAGGAGGTCGAAAGGCTCCTCGGGTTCGCGCCGGTAGTACGGCTCCTCAGTCCTGCGCTTCGGAATCAGGGCAGTTGCGGTCAGTTCAGCGAGTTCCGCGGGTGCAGCCTGAGCAAGTGCCCCACGGAACCTGAGTATGCTTCGAACAGTATCTCTGCTGTGCCGACGCTGGCCCAACGATTGGAGGTACTCCACGGCAAGCGAGGGGGTTCGATTACAGAACGAGAGGAAGCCAATGCGGAGGTCGGACTCCAGCGTCGCGATCTGGTCGTACTTGATTTCACCACCGAAAGGCTTGCGGCGATCACGGAAGTCTTCGGACTCATGGGCCGCCTCAAGCTCGGTTAACCACCTATATTGCCACTGAAGCAGCAACGGTGTGAGCGGATCGTTACCGAACGTTCCCATGGACCATGCCGTGTAAAGGTCGACTACGTCGGGGATTACCGCCACTGGTAAGGTTTCCCCCAGGCCAAGTAACCACAAGATAAGGCGGTACCAAGATGGGCCGCTCGGAACGTAGAGGCTCGATGAGACCTTCGCTGGGTCAACCCCGGCGGCTGCAAGCAACTTTGATGCTGGCTCAACCTCGACCGCCATAACGATCCGGATGAGCTCACGAAGCATCTTTGCGCGATCCGCGAGCAGAAGGCTCGACGTGCGCGCTAGGAGTTCGGGCCCGATCTCGGAGCGAACGAGTGCCAGCAACCCAACTCGTCGCCATGAACCGTGTATGCCCTCAACGCTGAGGCGATCAACGAGCGACTGCCATCGTGCATTATCGACTGCATGCTCTAGGGCTATGCGTGAGGCGAGTTCCACGCCCCTCGCCAAGGCAGCCGGCGCAGGCCGGTCGAGAGGCAGGCGATCGATCACCGTCGGCTCAGAATGGAGCAAATTTGCGATCGCCCAGTCACGAAGGACATCGTGGTGGAAGGCGACGCGGTCGTTCCCCAGGTCGCGTAACGTCTCGCTCGTGACCAAGGCGTCGACCGCCTTCGCCGGGCGGTTGCTGACGTCGAGCCGCTCGGCCCGGGAGAGCGCCTGTTCTGCCAAGGCTCTGAGTAGCCTTGCTCGTTCCCTGTGGTCGGCGTCATGTTCGCCGTCGGCCGTCTGCCACCACTGCTCGGCCATGTCGACCTCGGTGCGGGGGACCTGCTCGTCCCCTGGTCGGTTCGCAAGGCGGGCGAGGCGGAACAGGTTCCGGGTCACGTCCCGCGCGGGGTGAGTGTCGGCCAAAAGCGGGGCGAGCCTGGGTGCAGCGTGCCGCATCTCGTTAACCTCGGCCTCGCTCAGTTCACCGATCATGATAGGGTCAGAACGCCCCAAGCGGTCGAGCGCGTCCGCAGGTAGCCAGCTCGGCTCCTCGACTCCGAAGTTGCGCCTCGCCGTTGCGATCACGGCGAAGCCTGGGACGGTTGCGGCTTCACGAACAAGGTCAACAACGGTCGCACGCGCTTCGTCGCTATAGAAGTCCAGGTTGTCAACGAACAAGATCGCTCCACCGTTGCCCGCGAGATCGGTAAGCAGATCGTGAGCTGTCCCGTCAAACCCGAGCACGGCCCGCATTGCAGTCCACCCCCCGCGCGTGGTTCGGACAGGGCTGAATACGAGAATCTGGCCCTCGGCAGAGGTCTGCTCGGCGAAGTGCTTCAGAACTCCCGACTTGCCGACGCCCGCATCGCCACGGATCTCGATGTATCGGCCACAGTCAAGAGCGGCGTGAACGACGGCAACACGCTCGTGTCGTGTCAACATCACGCCGCCAACCCGGTCGCCGATGTCGGCAAGCGCGCTGCGAGAAGCCTCAGCGAGAGCCTCGCGCGTGGATGAGTAACGCCGGTCACCGGCAAGGCGAAATGACTGATTTCTAAGGTACTCGATCAGTTCATCGCGGGTGCGGTCGCCACCACTCGCCGCGACCTGCAGCGCAAGCTCAACCAAGGTGGTCCAAAGGTTTCCAGCCCGAGGTGTGTCGTCCGGGTGGAGGGCGCGGGCGGCAAGTTCCTTAGCGAGGTTCTCAGAGGCGGAGCCACGGGCGGTGAAGTCGAAGACGAGGATCTGAAGCCTGCGTAATAGTTGCCAGACAGTCTCATCATCATCAGGCGACCCGGCGTCACACAGATGCGATTTGAAGGTGCGCACGAAGGTGCGCATGTCATCGTTCGCTGAGCCGGGCCTCGCGATCCGGGCCTCGAAAGTCGTCGCGTCACCCAACTGTCGTGCCCAAGTTAGGACGTCCTGGTAGGCGCCATCGATCTTCCGAGACGTTCGGGCGGCCGCTATTGCGAGTTCGTAGCGGCTGGTCCAGAAGTCGGGCTTGCGTGAGGCCTCGACGATCTGGCCCGCGACTTTACGGAATACCTGATCGCTAGGTGCAAAAGTGATGGTCCGTTTGACCTGGATCTCGATAGCCGCATGATCGCCACGCGTATCATGGGCGTGCACGATAATGTCGTCCAGCGGGTACCCCTCAGATGCCCGCTGGAACTCAATGCGATTGATCGTTGTGCCAGGCAGGCCTCGAGGCTCCGCACCCGTCAACATAGATAGTAGGTAGTAAGCATCGACCTGCCCCTCGAAATGGGGGCCGGCTGGTCCGCTTGCCGCCGGACTGGTTGCATTGCCCGTCACCGGTTCTCACCCCTGCGAAGACCGGTCGCCCATAGGAGATCTAATTGCAGGCAACAGACTCCATCTTCATTCCATGAGAGAATTGAAGGTGTCATGTACGTTTTCTCGGAACCTAATCTCAAAATGGTTTTTTACGTCGCCTCTCGTTCCTCGCGAGGCGGTCAGGAGCCAGCGGAAACCGGGACTGATTATGGTGAGTTAAGGATGGGATGTCAAGGCTCAGCCTGTCTGTGCCCTTGAGCTGCACACGGAACTATGCTCAAATGGAAAATGAACGGCAACCGATGCGTGCGGGGCCGATAGCAAGCGGCCTATCATTCCAAAGCGAAAAAGGAGTTAGTTGTCGCGTGGTAGCCACTTTTCAGCGAGCGGCGGTTGATTTGCCAACTACTCGTATCTTTCCGAGAGCGACATGGTGGCACTTGTCACGTGCTATTAAATAGGCACTCAGGAGCCAGTTGGGGGCCGAAAAACCCGTTGGTCTTGTGTCCACTCGACGGTTAGAAGGTCTTCCACGGCGGTTTGCGAGTGGTCCTCAATTGTAAAGGCTTTTGCCCTCCGAACCCGCCTCGTCAGGCAGTATAGGGAAACCCATCGGGCAGACCAATCTTCCCGTGCAATCTACCTTCTTGTGTGCGCAATCGCCATGATAGCCAGCCTTTTGGTGCCACCACAAAATATAAATATGAGTGGTCCCAAATTTTAACATGGCCTTCACCGGCAAACCCCGCGGCGAAGGCCATGTTTTGCACAAAAAGGCCGGGGTGAAAATGTAACGTGACCGAATCCACCAAAATCGATTTCCATCACAGGCGAATCAGCCAGATTTCGGACTTTACTGAACTGATCGAAATGCTGTTCCCAGGTAATCGTAACCAGCAACATGCAGCAGCATGCATATTCTTCGAGCTGAAATGGGCTCGCTCGCTGTTGCCTACCTTAGCGTACCTGGAGCGGAAATACGACATATCACGCCGCATACTACAGAGGACGCGGGCTAAGCTCTCAAGATTGGGCTTGATAGAACACGTGAGCTATCTTAACAATCGCTATGGTGGGCAACACGGGTGGAAGATGTCTGGGCGGTTTCGGCGAGGGCTGAATCAACTGGCGGCAAAATGTACGATCTTTGTCGAAAGAACAGTCGCTCTGAAGGATAAGGACAGTACGTTGCTGAAGTTGATGAGTGCGCGTCGATGCAATACAAAGTCTTGATAGGGAAACCAAGAGCGCGGTGGTTCACTGACGCACGCGTTGATGGGCTCGACTGGACAATTCGGCATCGGGCATCCCGCCTTGACATTTCCATGATTTGAATCATCATTACCGGCTGTTCAACGTGTTTTACTGTAATGGGTAAAGGTCGGATGCTGTGGCCTACCGTTCCCAGCCGTAGTGATAGCGCACACATATCCTCTTTTGAACGCCCGCTCGCTCATGGTATAATTGGTCAGGTTGAGGTCTGTCATGGAATGGGTAACAAATACCGCAATACTGAATGGGCTTCGTGCGACACAGTCGCGTGAGGCGTGGGATGTGTTTGTTGAACACTTCAGGCCCATGCTTGTGAACTATGCGAGAAACTTCGATCTGCCATCCAACTGCCGTGAGGACGCCGCGCAGGAAACGCTCACCCAATTCGTCGAACAGTTACGGGCGGGGAAATATGAGAGGCAGAGAGGTCGGCTTCATGACTGGCTTTTTGGTATCGCTCATAACGTAATCCTTGCTTATGCGAGAAGCTTGCCTCGTGAACGCCCGATGTCTGACGTGGCTGGCGAAGGTTCGCCTTTTGAACAGCTTGCGAATGAGGATGCTGCCAAGCATACGTGGGATACTGAGTGGCGCAACATGGTGCTTGTAGGCTGCCTGAAACGAGCTTCTCGAGACTTCACTGGAAAGACTTTCGAAGCTTTCTGGCTTTGCGCGCACGACGGCAAGGCGGCTGGCGACGTTGCAAGAGAGCTAGGCATGACTGTGCAGGCAGTGTACATGGCTAAGCACCACGTCTTAGCGAAAATGCGCGAGTATGTCAGCAAGGGGTGTGAAATTTTTTTCTGGCGCTGTGTAAGTGCCTTTGTATACTGGCCTTATGAGTCCCTACTTAGGGTGAACTGTTTTTGTATTTCTAAAGG
>Ga0315286_10002273_pt1 | contig 17906 bp, 16 predicted proteins | sample YL17G10_0_MG_FD_205038 | JGI IMG/M metagenome (GOLD analysis project Ga0315286, IMG submission 205038) | Sediment microbial communities from Yellowstone Lake, YNP, Wyoming, USA - YL17G10_0 | ecosystem: Environmental > Aquatic > Freshwater > Lake > Sediment | place: USA: Wyoming | collected...
CGATACCGATTCCATCCCCGGGGAGCCATGCAAGTTTATATTTTGCCATGAGAATCCTTTCTAAATTAAATTATATTCAGTTGTTAATTCTTCCTTTCGCCACCAGTCAAGCAAGAATTATGCACATCTAGAGTCAACCTCTGTGCCAATTTTTCAAATTGAATTTAATAAAAAAGGGGTTCCCTTCCAAGAATGGCTATCATTTTACTGTTGAATAGTTTGTTCGTGCAATACCTTTAATTAGGCTCTCATTTATGACAAACGATTACAATTTACCCTCCAGATGTGATAACTTTCTTATCAATTAAAAATTGAGTTCCATGCCATAGACGTTGATTTTACCATTGATATGTTTTTCTTTTTTGACTATGACACCCGATATATCCACTATACCTGAATGACAATCGCCACACTCAGATAAATCTTCAGGTGAATGTCCATTCGGAGGCAGTCCATGACATTTACCACAAGTGATTTCATTCGCTCCGGCTGTCCAGGTCGGTGCATATGCAGCACCTGTCATGATGGTATCTGTAAATATATCTGTATCAATTGAAGTCTCCTGTCGTACTTTCCAATTACCATGGCAGAACGTATTATTGCATTTGAGAGATGAATAATTAAAGCTCGGATTAGGATTGAATGTATGATCAGCCGATTTCAATCCTGCCAGAGATGTATCAAACTTCACCTCGGCAGGTAGAGGTGTATCGAGGTGTCCCGTTGCAGTTACAATTGCAGGGATATTATGACACTGATTGCATTTAATCAAACTGGAAATCTCTCCTTCCGCGAGATGCGCTTGATGTGCACCAACACCGGGTGATGTTTCCAGTGTGTCTCCGTTCAGTGCACGCGGCGGTGCCCATGTTATTGTGTCATTCGCTGTAGCAAGAAAAACTCCATGACAAGTATTGCATGCTTCAGGTGATTTGGTGTTTCCGCCTGCATCTCTATGACAATCAGACTGGGAACAAGAAATATTCACAATTCCGCCACCAGCGAAGTTTGCTCCGTGACATTTCTTGCAATCAGATATTGGATATCCGTTTTGTTCCATGTAACCAGCATGTCCACCCTCTACTGCAAATTTTACTTCGTGTGGAAAAGAAGGATGGCATTGATAACATGCTTTACCGCTTGTTCCACCCGTGTATGCTGCACCATGACAATATTTACATTCATTACTGTTCCAATTTTTCGCTTTTAAATATTTACCATGAAAGTTTGTCTTTGATGTATCATCTTCCCACCCATCATTGTGCGGAAACGAATGGTGACATTTGTTACACGATACTTTGCTTACCCCCCCTAATAAGTTTTTTGCATGGCACGAAGTACAGACATCGGTGTTATAATCTTTATCTTTCAGATACTTTCCATGAAAATTCGATGAACTCTGATCGCTCCATCCTGCATCGTGAATTTTAGTAGTTCCGCTTGAGGCAACAGGTAAATCTTTTTTCAGATCGGTACAGCTTACAACTACAAGAATTAAACCGATAATTATCGAAATGATAACGTACTGCTTATTCATTATCGTATCCCTCCATTTTCACTGTGGCACATCATGCAAACGGGATCTTTACCTTCAACATCGTGACACGACATGCAGTATTCGATATCTCGCTCGGCAAGCTCGGCATGGCGACCGCCGCCTGAACCTTTTCCGATTGTTTTAAATCCTGCCTCATCATGGTTCTTCGGGCGTATCTTCTTTTCTGTAATATTCCCTCCTGCCTGATGGCACTCGGTACAAAACGTTGACTGATCATGACAAGAATAACAATCAACTGCTTTTGATCGTGCATCTATACCATGTGTAGAGCGGTAGTTAAGATTGTGAACGTTTTGTAATCTTTGTTCACGCGGTGTATCACGAAGCGGTGTGCGCGGGTATGGATCTGCCATTAAATCTTTGTCTGTTCCAAATCCTTTCAACTCAATACCGGTATGGCAATCCTGACAGAAGCTCTCGCTGTGGCAGGTTGAGCAAGAAACATTCTGTTCACCGAGCCGCGTTAGATGTTTATGATCTTTACGGTAATCACCGGCAAGATGATCAGATGGAATTAACTGCGCAAAATCGGAATGGCAAGTTGTGCATTCCGTTGAAGCTTTCTCTTTTGTATGACAATTAATACAACCCGACATCGAAGGCATATTCTCGCTTGTTGCATATGTAACGGTATTAAGTCCGGCGTGGCAGTTTTCACATCCAATATTACGTTTGCTTGTATGATTCTCGTGCGAGAAGATTACCTCACGTTCCGGATTTGGAATTGCAGTAATATTTTCGGGGTCGACATGACAGAAATCGCAAGTGTTCGAAAGCTGATCTTCATGGCAAGATTTACAGCTCTCATGGTCGCCAAGCAGATTATCGGAAGATTGTTTGCTTGCCTTCGCTGCTTGATGGCAATCTGCACACGCAACACCTGTTTCTTTAACATGGAACGTGTGAGAAAATTTAATAAATTTTGAGTGGTCAATTTCCTTCCATCCGTTATTGGATGGTTCTTTCATCGCAATGGATACAATGACAACTGCAATTATTATCAATGAGAAAACGATTTTATTCATGTTTATTCTCCTTCTCCTTTTATTTGAGATTGAGAGAAATTATGGCTGAACCAATAACTAATCTTCCCAAAAATTCGCACATCATTCTCAGCAATTTTGTTTTTTGACCATTGTATCTGTGCATCCAATGAGAAAGAGGTAATCAACCGAATGATCGCGCCGAGCGAGCTTGAAAAAACCTCTTCGCGCTTTCCAGCCCCATCCAACCTATATGTTCCAAAAGATACTCCGATGGTGGGAGTCAATTTCCTCTCGAACATCGGATACATACAATCCGCACTGAATGATGCAAGCTGCCCCGAGTATCCGTTGCTTCCTGAATATCGAACACCGCCATATTTCGTATTCAATCCTATAGCTAAGCGCCTGCTCAAATCTTGATCATACTGAACGAATGCAACACGTCCGAATGCTGAAAGCGCGGGACTAATGGAATATTCGGCTCCACCTTCATACTCATTCGTCGACTCAAACTCGAAAACAGAGAAGAAGGAATGACGTGGAATTCTTGGCTTCCGATAAATATATGTTCCGGTCAATGCAAGCTGCTTCGTTGTATTAATCCGGGCATTTACCTCCCCACGCAGAACATGATTAGAATTCAAATCATAATCGAATCGACCGTATGTTGATAAGCTTGTTGCATAGTTAAAACTCGCATCTGCACCGAGCAACTGTTCTTTTCTTGTGGCTGAAGGTATGTTAACCAATAATGAATCAGGTCGGAGAGTTGCATAGCTTTTTAACGCACGATTACGGTTCGTATAACTTACACCAATTCGCGCTCCTTCGAAAAGATAACCGATAATTTGCCCACCGACAAAGAAATTTTTATCAAACGCGTCAAATGCCTTTGACTTTAAATTTTGTGCAACATTTGCACCGCCATAACCGGTGAAAATAATTTTGTCATTCCATCCTTTTGCTTTTAGCAATAGCCCATCAACAATCCCGTTGCCAACACCTGCAAAAACCGGTACACGTCCAACATTGAAATCGAAAATGTCGGCAATATTCTTCCAGCGTAAAAATGCATTATTTACACGTACTTGTCCATCATCCGAGAGTGATGATGCACTTCCAATTGCACCGTTCAGGTTAGTATGGAACGAGAACTGATTATGTGCTGCATCGAGCTGGATGTTTTGATACAGACGCGTGATTACGTCGGAAGACTTTTCGGTTTTATATCGTTCCCAGGAATAGAACGATGTTGAGAATCGACCGGAAATCTGCTGAGAAAATGTACTGTTCAAAAGAAACAGTAGAAGGAAAACAAAGAAAATTAGTTTGAATCGTTTCATTGTTATACCAATCATCATAAGTTTTTGAGACTTTAATCCTTGAACAACTTGGATAATATTATGGCAAAAATATTAATTAAAATCAAGAGGGGCGTGTCGTATCCATCGGCAGCGACACGGTGAACTCGCTTCCTTTACCCGGCTCGTCTGCAATTGAAATAGTTCCACCATGCGCTTCAACAATCAATTTTAAGATGATTATTAACGGATACCAAACATTGCAACCGATGCCTGAGCATAATCAACGAGGGGCCCGAAATAAAGTCCGAGCAGTATTGTAGGAATAGCGAGCACTAGAAGTATGATTATTTGAGCTGCTGAGAATTGAATTGTTTGATCTGAGGCATCAGGATCACGGAGAAACATATTCCTCAAAATACGAACATAGTAGTAAAGGGAAACTACACTATTGAGGGCACCAACAATCGCAAGCCAGAACCATTTAGCGTTAATGAGCGCGGCAAAAAGATACAATTTACCGATAAAGCCAGCGGTGGGCGGCACACCAGTTAACGATAATAAAAAGATTACCATTGTAACACCAACAAGTGGCGCTCTATAACCAAGTCCTTTGTAAGCTTCGATATCCTCGCTGCCCGTTTTATTTGCCACAATCATGACGACATAAAATGCGCCGAGGTTCATGAAGAGATAAACGACGAAGTAAATCATGATAGCAGCAATACCCTCGTTGCTTAGTACTACGACACCCATCAACATATAACCCGCATGAGCAATGCTGGAGTAAGCGAGAAGTCGTTTAAGATTATTTTGCCAAATCGCTACCAGATTTCCTATGGTCATCGTCAGAACAGAGATTGCGGCAAGAATCAAATTCCAATCGAACCCTCTAAATATTGCCCAAGCACCCGGACCAAGATTTCCAACCGCAGGATTGAGAAACGATACTTTAAAAAATCTGATCATCATTGCAAAGCCAGCCGCCTTGGATGCAACCGAAAGAAAGGCGGTAATTGTTATTGGCGCCCCCTCGTAAACATCAGGCGTCCAGAAGTGAAACGGAACAGCAGAAATTTTATAACCAAATCCTACAATAATTAAAATTCCGGCAATCGTCAATGCGACTGTGTTGATATCATTCATTAATAGTGCTTTATTGATCCCGTATATATCAATGGAACCAGTAAGGCCGTAGAGAATCGAGATTCCATACAACATCATGCCTGACGATACGGCACCGTAGATGACATACTTCAATGCTGCTTCACTTGAATCCTTTGCATCTTTTGTATATCCGGCGAGGATGTAAGAACTAATGCTCGATAATTCTAAAGATAGATACATCATCAATAAATTCGTTGCGCCGGTCATTAGAAACAAACCGAGCGTTAGTGCAATAAGCAAGGAATAATACTCACCCACCCCTCTTTTCACACTTGCAAGCTCATTGAATTGCATTGAAAAAATCGTAACAAGTATTGTACTGGCAAGAATTAAGAACTTGAAGAATATCGAGAACGAATCGACTGCGAACATATTGAAGAAGATGGAATTGGCTGGCTCCGCTGATTGCTGGGATAGCAAGAAAGCAGTGATAATTAATCCGATAAGAGCAACCCATGCAGTTCCATTCCCTCTCTTTCGAAGAAGCAGGTCAAGAACAATGAGAAAACAGAACGTTACCGTCAAAGCTGTTTCCGGTTGCAAGAGTTCGGTGCTATTTAATATATGTTCGAGCATGAAATCAATTCAAAATTAAAATATAAAAAGTAAAAAATTTATTGACCAAGCAGAGCTACTCCGCCAGATTGATTAACAACACTGACCAAAGTGTTTACTGCCGATGTCATCAGATCGATTGCCGGTGACGGGTAAATTCCAAGGAAGATAACGATGATTGCCAGAGGAATAAGGGTAAATAATTCACGCCCGTTGATATCAGGAAGTGACTTCCATTTTTCGGGAAGCGTGCCAAGGAATACACGCTGCAATGTCCAGAGCATATATGCGGCAGTCAGAACAATCCCGAGTGTCGAAGCGATTGTAATCCACTTGAAAGCTTGGAATGCACCAAGGAACGAGAACGCCTCGCTGATGAAACCGCTCAAGCCGGGCAATCCAAGTGCAGCGAAGAAAGCAATTGTCATAACACCGGAGTATTTTGGCATCTGGTTCATTAAGCCGCCGAAGTCGTTCAACCCGCGGGTATGCGTGCGGTCGTAGATTACACCGACAATCAAGAAGAGCATAGCCGTGATTGTACCGTGATTAAACATTTGCAGAACTGCGCCTGTCATACCTTGAGTATTAAGTGCCGCCATTCCAAGAATAACAACACCCATATGACTGATACTTGAGTACGCAATTAGCTTTTTGAAATCCACCTGTGCCATTGCAACAAGCGCACCGTAAACAATGTTGATGAACCCAAGAATCGCAAGCGGTATCTGATAATAAACTGTAGCATCGGGGAACATCGGGAAACTAACTCTTAAAAGTCCGTAGGTTCCCATCTTTAAAAGAACACCTGCAAGGATAACGCTGATTGCCGTAGGCGCTTCAACGTGTGCATCCGGTAACCACGTGTGAAATGGAAATATCGGTACTTTTATTGCAAATCCGATAAACAACGCAATGAATGCAAGGTACCGCCAAGATGTATTGATACCGCTCAAAATCGAACCGGGATCGTAGTTTGTTGGATTCATCATCGCAAGCATGTTGAAAGTGTGAAACTTCTCCCCGGTTGCAGGATCAATAACAGACACACTGAAGTAAAGTGCTAACATTGCAAGCAGCATCAGAACACTACCGAATAAAGTATAGAGGAAAAACTTGATTGCAGCATACTCACGCCGCGGACCACCCCAGATTCCAATTAGGAAATACATCGGCAGCAGCATAACTTCCCAGAATACATAAAAGAGGAAAAAATCGAGCGACACGAACACGCCCATCATTCCTGTATCAAGTAGGAGCAGCAATGCGAAATATCCTTTCAGCGATTTCTCGATTCCCCATGATGCAAAGACGGCGATGAAAGAGATGATAGCAGTCAAAATCACCATCAACACGCTTAATCCATCAATGCCCATCAAATAATCTATATGAATTCTTCCAAACCATGCAACCGACTTGATATCAATCCAAGAGAACTTCTCAAGAAATTGAAATCCCTCTTGTGTATTCACACCTGACATCCCCCGGTTGAATTTCATATAGATGACAACGGCGAGAATCACCTGCAGCGCTGTGAAAAACGCTGCGGTCCACCTTACTGCACTTTTGTTGTCTTTTGGGAGAAGTAAGACAAGAACCAATCCCGCAACAGGCAGGAATGTAATCCATGATAATATTCCGATTCCAAGAAAATTCATTAGCAATTAACCTCTTAACAATTGAAAAACTTTTTCATTATTCCTAAATAAGAATTCATTTATCTAAACACATAGAACAACACCATCACACCAAGCAAAACAAAAATAATATACGTTTGGACTTTACCAGTCTGGAATTTCCGGAAAATCATTCCAAAGAATCCGGAGAAATATGCAACTCCGTTAACAAGTCCATCGACAACATGCAAATCGAAGCCGCCGGCACCAGCCCAGAAGAAAAAGAATGTGAGCCCGCCAGTTAGCAATGCCATGATGATTGCTGATACTATCGCTTGCTGTGCCCAAAACCATTGACCGACAAAGAATGCAACCATCACAGATACAAGTCCGCCGAGAATTAAAAAAATCGAGGCGCTTGTCTTTTGTTCCTTAACATGGTCGGTATATCCGAAGACAACTGCCCTAGTCCAGCTTGCTGTTCCGTTGACAACTCCATCAATAATATTGTTGTCGAACCAACGAAGGACACGAGTAACGGCAAGTGTACCGCCAACAACCACAGCACCATAGAGTTCGTCAAAATACCACTTGTTGAGTAAAAACTTATAGAGCCAATTGAACTTTTCCGCTATCGCGTCTGCATTTATTTTCTTCCATTTGTATGTTGCAAATGCGATGAGGATGCCGAGCCCCGCAACGCTCAGTGATAAAATCATTGCTGGAACATGTGAGTGATGAAGTGCTTCTTCAAAAATTTCAATCTCGGTTGCACGTACACTCTCCGGAACAACGGACATCGGTCTCTCCATTGCATGATAGAACCAACCTGCGGATGCACCAAAAGGATTGAATGAGAAAAATGCGAAGAAACTCAGTACAGCAAAACAGATCAGAGGAATCGTCATCGTCTTTGGTGATTCATGAATATGCTCGATCCGATTTCTATCAATATGCTCACCCAAAAAGGTGATGATAACAAGCCGGAACATATAAAAAGCGGTTAAGCCAGCAACTAAGAATCCGATAATTGGAATTAGGTAATGCCCGGTCAAACCACCGAATGCCAACGTGCCTGCAAGAATTTCATCCTTGCTTAAAAATCCGGATGTGAACGGAACCCCGCTGATTGCAAGGGTGTACATCAGAAATGTGAAGAAAGTAATCTTCATCTTTTTACCCAAACCGCCCATATTCCGAATATCCTGCGCATCGGTATGATGGTCGCCTTGATGATGCAGCGCATGATGCATTGCATATATGACTGAACCGGAACCGAGAAATAATCCAGCTTTAAACATTGCATGTGTTGTGAGATGGAAAAATCCCGCCGTGAATGCACCAACACCGAGTCCCATCACCATATAGCCAAGCTGTGAGATTGTTGAATATGCCAGAACTTTTTTGATATCGTTTTGTGCGATAGCAATTGTTGCTGAAATAAACGCTGTTACAGCTCCGATGTATGCGATGACTAACAATGCATCGGCAGTCATCATAGGAAATGTTCTTGCAACCAAATACACACCGGCAGCGACCATTGTAGCGGCATGAATCAAAGCACTAACAGGTGTTGGACCTTCCATTGCATCCGGTAGCCAAACATGCAACGGAAATTGTGCCGATTTGCCAATCGCACCGCAGAAGATCAGAATACCTGCAGCAGTTAACCATGCCTCACTTCCCATCGGGATGCGACCGGATTGGATCGCGGAGAAGATCGCGTTGAAACTAAATGTTCGGAATGTAAAATAAAGAATCATAATTCCGGTAAACATTCCGATATCACCAATCCGATTCACGACGAATGCTTTGATGGCAGCGTTCGAAGCAGACTTTTTCTCATACCAATGACCGATAAGTAAGTACGAACTCAATCCCACAAGCTCCCATCCAACGTACATAGTGAAGAAATTGTTCGTAAGAACTATAACGAGCATCGAGAATGTAAAAATTCCGAGATATGCAAAATATCTTGAATATCTTACATCATCTTTCATGTATCCGATTGAAAACAAATGAACGAATGCACTGACGATGCAAACAACAACCATCATAATTGCCGAAAGATTATCGACAACCATGCCAAGATATATCTGGAGAAATCCAATGAGCGGTACATTACCGAAGTCTAACCACTTGAATGTTAAACTTATCGGTTCTTCAAACATCGTGAGCTTCAGATATAAAACGACGAACGATAAAGTAAGACAAATAAAGAGTACGGATGTTCCGAGCCAATCACCCTGTCGAGAAAGACGCTTTCCGAAAAATATGAGCGATAGAAAGCTGAATAAAGGTAAAAGAAGAATTATAAGCGAAAGTCGTATGAGAAGTTCAGGTGACAAATTTTTATTCCTTTAACTTATTGATCTCGTCAACATTGACAGTTTTGAAGCGTTGATAAATATTGAGAACAATTGCCAACGCAACTGCCGCTTCTGCCGCAGCGAGGATGATAACGAATACGGCAATTACTTGACCATCGAGTTGCATGCCACTGTAACGGGAGAAGGCGATGAAATTAATATTCGCTGAATTCAGTATCAACTCAATTCCCATCAGCACAAGAATGGCATTCTTCCGCGTGACTACACCGTAGATGCCAAGCGAAAAAAGAATCGCACTTAGGATGAGGTAATGTGTTAGTCCAACTTGCATATCAATTTAAAAATAAATATTTATAAATTATTCCTGCTTATCTCGGCGCGCAATCATCACTGCACCAATCAGGGCAACCAGAAGAATAACAGAAGCGACTTCAAACGGCAGCAAATAAGTTGTCATGAACATTTCGCCGAGTGAGTATGTTGTGGTTGAAACTTCCGGAACACTTTGAACTATCTTCCAATCCGTGACATAGAAAATTCCACACAATGAACCGGCTGTCATCGCGACGAGTAACAACGCCGGGAGAGTTTGAACAGTTCCGGTTTTAATATCGACACTAATAACTTTATTCGTCAGCATCACCCCGAAGAGAAGCAAAACGAGAATACCGCCAACATAGATCAGAAGTTGTGCAACTGCAATAAAATCGGCATTCAAAAGAATATATATGCCTGCAACTCCGAAGAACGTAAATAAAAGCGAGAAGGCTGAATAAATTATATTACGGGAGAAAACGACAATTCCTGCCGAGACCAGCGTTACAATTGCAAAAAAATAAAATATTATGTCAAAAAGACTCATGGCTGAAAAACTATGTTGTTTTATCTGACGTTTGTGCCGATGGTTTGGGTGTAGCAGCAGCTTTCTTGGCTGCTTGTTCTTTCTCGTACTCTGAAGTTTTTGTTTTTATATTCTTGATTTCTTCAGATGTCAAAGTAATATAATTGTAAATTAAATTATTCCTGTCGAATTCCGAAAATTCATACACCTCAGTCATATAAATGCATTCTGTTGGACACGGATAAACACATAAAGCACAGTAACAGCATTTTGCAATATCGATATCGAACTTTGTCACCCAGAGCTTTTTCTTCTGACCTGAAGAAGTTGTGCCCAGATCATCTGTCGGCAGCGATTTAACAGTTTCTATTTCAATACAATCAACCGGACACGCCATTTCACATTGTTTGCATCCGATACAGTCATCCATGTTTACATACAGACGATTACGTGCACGCTCGGGAAGTTTTATTTTTACATCAGGATATTGGATCGTTACGGCAGGAACAAAAAGATGTCCAAACGTAACTTTCATCCCTATAAGTACTGTCCAGATTGACTGAAATATATCTCTAAAATATTGTCTCATGATTTTTAATCTATGATTACAGCATCATCCATAATCCAACACCGATGATACACGCAAATGCCCACGGGGTTAATACTTTCCACGACACATACATTAACTGGTCAACCCTTAGACGCGGCAAGGTCCATCGCAGCCACATTTGAATAAACACGAAGAACATTCCTTTCGTTAGGAACCAGAAAACACCCCAGATAGGTCCGCTCAGGAAACCGCCGAATGGACTGTTCCATCCACCAAAAAATATTGTGGCGGCAATTGCTGAAACGGCAAACATGTTCACGAATTCCGCCAACATGAACATTGCAAATTTCATCCCGCTGTATTCAGTGATATAACCGGCGACAAGCTCAGATTCGGCTTCAGGAATATCGAACGGTGTTCGGTTAGTTTCTGCAAGCGAGGCGACAAAATAAATAACGAATGCTACAAAAATGAAAGGAAACTTTTTAAATATGAACCAATTCCAGAACCAGCCGGTTTGCATTTGGTTGATTTCCTGAAGATTCAAAGTTCCAGCGATCATAACCACTGCAAGGATAGCAAGAACAGTAGGAATTTCATAACTCACAATTTGTGCAACCGAGCGCATCGCACCAAACAACGACCATTTATTATTCGACGACCACCCTGCCATCAAAATTGCGACTACTGTTATCGATGAGACGGCTATAATATAAAAAAGACCGATGTTGATATTGCTGCCAACGTAAGAACTGCTGAATGGAATTACTGCATAAACTGTATACGCCCCGATGAACATAAGATAAGGAGCGAGCGTATGAAGTTTTCTATCGGCTGCTGATGGAATGATATCTTCTTTCTGAAGTAGTTTTAACATATCGGCAATTGTTTGAGCCCAACCATGCCAGCCGCCTGTACGCATTGGACCGAGCCGGTCTTGCATGTGTGCCGATACTTTTCGCTCCAAATAAATTACTACTAACGCATATGGGATTATCCAAACCAACGGTACAATTGCCATCACACCATATACGAAGATATCATGATCAAGTATGTTTCTAAGGAGTTGTTCCATATTCTTTACCTATCAACCTCTCCTAAAACAATATCAAGACTGCCCGCAATAGCCACGATATCAGCTATCATGTGACCGCGAGAAATTTCCGGAATAACGCTTAAGTTCACAAAACATGGCGAGCGTCCTTTCACGCGGTACGGACTTCCGCTTCCATCACTTACAACATAGAAACCAATCTCACCGCGAGCCGATTCTGTCCGTACGTAGACATCACCCGGATTGGGTCGTATTCTCTTGGGGATTGCTGATGTTACTTCACCATCCGGAATTTGATTAAGCGCCTGTTCAACGATATTCGTACTCTGTTCCATTTCACGGATGCGAACCATGTAACGATCCCAACAGTCACCAACCTTTCCCATCTCGCCCATGCCGACTTGAGGTTCCCACTCGAACCGATGATAGATGGAATATGGATCATCACGACGAAGATCAAAATTTACACCTGACCCTCTAAGAACAGGACCGGAACAAGCATATGCAATTGCAACATCGGCGGGCAGAACACCAACGTTTGCGGTTCGTTTAATAAAAATTTCGTTGTAGCTCAGAAGATCGTTATACTCCTTAATTTTCGGTCGGAAATATTTACAGAAATCTTTTGCCTTATCAATAAAACCCGGTGAAAGATCGTGCGATAAACCACCAATCCACATATAGTTATAAAGTAATCGTGCACCACAAGTCATTTCGAAGAGATCGAGAATTCGTTCGCGATCGCGGAACATATAGAGAAATGGTGTGAATGCTCCAATATCAAGCCCATAAGTCCCCGCGGCAATCAGGTGCGAGGCAATACGCTGTAGTTCAGCCATGATAACGCGGATATATTCGACACGTTCAGGAACTTTAATACCAAGTAATTTCTCAACCGCTAAAACATATCCAAAATCCATATTCATCGCAGCACAATAATCCATACGATCAACATACGGTATGACCTGTTGGTAATTCGTCATCTTCTCGGCATGTTTTTCAAAACAGCGATGCAGATAACCGATATGAGGAATTACATCGATAACGATTTCACCATCAACAACCAATTCGAGACGAAGCACCCCATGAGTTGATGGATGCTGCGGTCCCATATTGAGAACCATTTCTTCGGTTCGAACAGATCGACCGGTGGATGTTTTAGTCTGAGTTGTAGGTAATTCTGTCATTTCAATTAATAGGGGACTTTCATTCCCTGATACAATTCCGGAACCTTATAATCTTTCTGTAAAGGATGCCCTTCCCAATCGTCAGGCATCATTATCCGGCGCAAATCAGGATGATCGAGAAATTTAATACCAACAAGATCGTATGCTTCACGCTCGTGCCAGTTCGCAGTCTGCCATACCAAAGCTACAGACGGTACTTCCGCTTTATCTTTGGGCACCTCAATTTTCAAATTGACCTTGTGCTTCTTCTTCATCGAAAAAATATTATACACAACACCCAGAGTTCCTTTGCCATAATCCATGCCACTTAAACACATTAAATAATCAAATTGTAAATCAACATTGTCGCGAAGATAAACTGAGATATCTTTAAGATATTCAGGTGCAACCTTGATGTACGGATCAACCACACCTTCGATCTTAATCTCAAGTATTGAATCTGGAAATTGTGTTTTTAATTTATCAGATATTTCCTGCGGGGTCATAAGTGTTACGCTGTTTTCTTTACTAAACTTTCTGATCGGATTTTTTCTTGAAGCTTCATAATCCCTTCCAATAATGCCTCGGGACGCGGCGGGCAACCGGGCACATACACATCGACCGGAACAACTCGGTCAACGCCCTTAAGAACGTGGTAGCCGTGTTCCCAGTAAGGTCCACCGCAATTAGCACAGCTTCCCATCGATAATACATAGCGAGGTTCCGCCATCTGATCATAAAGTTTTCTTATTCGGCTCGCCATCTTCAATGTCACCGTTCCCGCCACGATCATTACATCTGCCTGACGCGGAGTTGCACGGAAAAATATTCCAAAACGATCAAGATCATAGTGCGACGCACCCGTTGCCATCATCTCGATTGCACAACAGGCAAGCCCAAATTGCATGGGCCACATCGATGAAAGACGTGCCCAATTTAATAGGTTGTCCATCGATGTGATTATTACATTGCTATTATTAAACTGTTTATCTAAAAGACCCATGATTTTTTAAAAATTCTTATCAACTTTGGAAAATACTTGCTTGAGAGATCTTTACTTTTTTCCTATTTTGGGTATTACCGGGGTAGGTTTATCCCACTCCAAATCACCCTTTGCCCAAACGTAGGCATAGCCGATCAGGAGTATTGCGAGGAAGATCATCATTTCAATAAAAGCAAACATACCCAACTTTTGGAAAATGACTGCCCATGGAAAAAGAAAGACAACTTCAACATCAAAAATTAAAAAGATCAGTGCGACCACATAAAAGCGGATATTGAATTTTACTATTGCATCACCAACAGGAGTTTCACCGCATTCATAGGTTAAAAGTTTTTCTGTATACCAGCGATGTGGTCGAATTAACCATGCCGCAATTAATCCTGCGGCTACAAAGATAATCCCAATAAGGAAAAAAATTAAAATTCGACCGAATTCCGTGATCATAAAATTATGAAAATAAGTAGAAAAAAATAGGATTAATTTAAAGTCGACATAAATTTAGAAAATTTTTACAAGAAAGTCAAAAAGCTAAGCAGATTTGATTTTATCGAAGAATTACTTATTTTCATTCAATTAACAAACCTATTAGTAGAAATTGTAGAAGGAAAATCTCTATGCTCACCCGTCGAAATTTCTTTAAGATCATCACTGCAAGCGGATTTAGTGCTGTAGTGTTACCCCCATCGCTTCAAAAAATGTTTGCTCAAATTCAATCGGAAGAAAAACCGGCAACAAATATCAAAGATGCGCTAAAACATCCGCGAACAGCAAACTCGATGCCCGGGAAATTTCCGGGCAAGGTTGTGCAGGTGTATCATGATAAATGTATCGATAAAAATAAGTTTGATCTTAACACTATTGACGACATGGTGAAAAGTGGAATGTTAAACTTGACGGGTGCAAAAGATATCTCAGACGCATGGCGAATGTTTGTGTCTCCCAAAGAAATTATAGGACTCAAAGTCAATCCGGTTGCCGGCACCCTGCTATCAACCAGTTTAGAAATCACGCAGGTCATTATTCAACAAATGGAAAAGGCAGGTATCCCCAAAAAGAATATTGTCATCTGGGATAGAAGAGAATTTGAACTTCACGATGTCGGTTTCACAGAAAAAAAATTTCCAGGAATAAAAATCATCGGTACGGAACGAAAAGACAACAAGGATTCATTCTATGACACCAAAGGAAAACTTTACGGCGAGGAAATGATAGATAAAGAGTGGTACTATCTGGCAGAAGCGGAAGAAAAGTACGACGCCGAAACTCTTCCCTATATGATTAACGAGGGAAAGTATTCGTACTTCTCGAAAATAGCAACACAGCAGGTGGACAAGATTATAAACGTACCGATATTAAAGAATGCTGGCTCATCAGTAACGCTGTGCTTAAAGAACCTCGCATACGGCAGCATTTCAAATACTGGCAGATTGCATAAAAAACTTTGGGCAGAGACGTGTGCCGAGGTATGTGCATTTCCACCGCTGCGAGATAAAGTTGTTTTAAACGTAGTCGATGGAATTAAGGGCTGTTACAATGGAGGTCCCGGTGCAAATCCACAATTCATAACTGAGTTCAAAAGCGTGTTAATTGGCAGCGATCCGGTCGCTGTTGACAGAGTGGGCTATGAAATTATTTTGAAGAAACGAATAGAAGAAAAAGTACAGAAAGAGGATTCACCAAAAGGACGGAAATTCTTGGAGCTTGCTCAAAGTCTTCAGCTTGGTATCGCTGATTTAGATAAAATCGAGCTTAAAAAAGTAAATTTGTCTTGAAATCAAAATCTCGTGAACGTATATAAGAATTCGATGAAACGCTCCAGGCAATATTTGATTACAATCTTGTTATTTGCTGCTCATGTTGCATATGCCCAAGACATTCTACCAGAATTGAAGCCAGCAGATTTTCCGGATGGAAAAATAACTCGCACGGAATACTTCGACGGCAGATCCCTCTGGGGTTACATCGATGGCGGTGCTGATATTTACATGGAATATGGATTCGTTAAAGCTCTCGTACAGGAGATACAATTGCATCAGCATCAGTTCAAAATCGAAATTTATCAGATGAAAGATGAAGAAGCGGCTTTTGGCATCTATTCAGTCTCGATTCATAAATGTTCGGGAATGGATTCGCTTACAAAATTTAGCTGCTTAAGTCCGTACCAACTTCAAATGGCTAACGGAAGATTCTACACTTCAATAATCAATAACAATGGAACTTTAGAAGAGCAGGTTATCAGCCAACAGATTGCTCGAAAGATAATCAATAAATCGAATGAGAAATCTTTTCACCTGCCTTTATTATTTATGGATAAAGTATTCATTCCTTACCGGAAAGATTTGAAGTTCTTCAGGGGAAAGCTGGGAATCCAAAATGGCTTTCCGCAATTGCAAGATTTGTTTGAAGAAATGGAAAACTACGCTCTCTACTTTCTTCCGGTAGATATTGAGGAGGGTAGTATACACATAGCCCAAATTCAATTTTTAACAGAATCGGATAAGAACTTATTCTATAATAAGCTGAAAATTGTGCCTCAGAAAAAAACATCATATTGGCAAACAACAGATAGGGGCATCATCAGAGGTGTTAAGGAATTAACTCCACTAAAAATTAATTACATTGAATCCAACCTGAAGCCGGATAAATTTAAGCCGTATCTAAAAATCATTCAATAGCAAATTACAAGAATACATCAATGTATTAATAAAAAAGCCGATCCAAAAATCTCTGAATCGGCTTTCGATTTTGACATAACTTATATCTTACATCTTAAATCCAATCACATCATTTCAGAAGCATCATCCTCTTCACACCGGTAAATGTTTTACCGTTGGTTCCTTCTGCTACAATCCGATAGAAGTAAATACCGGACGCAAGATTTGCTCCATTGAAATCAACCATCTTTACACCGGGTTCCATTAATCGATTGTCAACGAGAGTTACTACTTCTGTGCCCAGTAAGTTGTAAACCTTCAGTGTTACAATTGATTGATACGGAAGATCAAACTGTAACATTGTCGTTGGATTGAAGGGATTTGGATAGTTTTGATATAGTGCATACACTTTAGGAATTTGCGAATTCTTCTCTTTCACACCATCCTCAAATGTAAATGTAACATGTATAGTGTGATCGCTTGAAACATTCTCAAAAGTGTATACAGTATCGTTGTCAGCGTATTTACCGTTTACATATATACTATCCACAATATAGCCCGTCAGTGGATGCATTGTGAATGTTATGCTGCTTCCATAATTCACCTCTCTATCCCCAGATGGTTCGATTGTACCTCCGGGTCCTGCTGTTGCTGTGATTGTGAATTTCTTGATCGCAAACAATGCTCTTATCGTATAACCCTTTGTCACATTATGGAATGTGTAGCTGGTTGTTGAATCGACATGAGTACCATCTACTAACAAATCCTTAAAATTGTAGTCCTCATCCGGGGTAATCTTGAATGTTATGCTGCCTCCATAATTCACCTCTCTATCCCCAGATGGTTCGATTTTACCCCCAGGTCCTGCTGTTGCTGTGATTGTGTATGTCTTGATCGCAAACAATGCTCTTATTGTATAATCCTTTGTCACATTATGGAATGTGTAGCTGGTTGTTGAATCGACATGAGTACCATCTACTAACAAATCACTAAAATTGTAATCCTCATCCGGGGTAATCTTAAATGTTATGCTGGCACCATAATTAACAGTCTGATCACCTTCAGGATCTATGCTTCCCCCTGATCCTGCTGTTGCCGTGATTGTGAATTTCTTGATCGCAAACG
>Ga0315286_10002274_pt1 | contig 17902 bp, 10 predicted proteins | sample YL17G10_0_MG_FD_205038 | JGI IMG/M metagenome (GOLD analysis project Ga0315286, IMG submission 205038) | Sediment microbial communities from Yellowstone Lake, YNP, Wyoming, USA - YL17G10_0 | ecosystem: Environmental > Aquatic > Freshwater > Lake > Sediment | place: USA: Wyoming | collected...
GGAAGAACCCGGGGTGGGGCGTGGTGTAGAAGCCGCCGTGGAAGTCGCGGTCTTCTTCCTGCTTGCCGTGATCCGGGAAGGGCGAGCCGGATACCTGGCGGCCGGCGATGCCGCGCCCATAGGTGAAGGTGGCGAGGAACAGCGCGTTCACCGCGCCGAGCTTCTGCACGTTATCGAGTACCGCTTCGACACCCTCATCGAGAAAAGAAATCGCGCCCACCTGGATGCCGATGGTTGGCGCCTGCGCCCGTTGCTGCGCCGCCGTTGCGCCTGCGAGTATTGCCCCGGTCCCTGCTTTGATTGTTGTTCGCCGCGTGATCGTCTGCATGCGCGCTATTTCACCACCAAGACACCAGGACACCAAGCGGTTTTTGGGCGGTCAAAACCTTACGACTTAGCAAGCTTCTGGTCCAGCAGAACGGCGCCCAGGATGACCGCGCCCAGGGCGATCTTCTGCAGGTAGGGATCGACGTTGGCCAGGTTCAGGCCGTTATTGAGAATGCCGATGAAGATAGCGCCCAGCAGGGTGCCGCCCAGCGTCCCCTTGCCGCCGAAAAGACTGGCTCCGCCGACCACCACGGCGGCGATCACATCCAGCTCGTAGCCCAGGCCGGCATTCGGGATTCCCGCTCCCAGCCGCGAAGCCAGCATGACGCCCGCAAACCCGCCCAGCATGCCGTTCAGCAAATAAGCAGCGAATTTCACGCGCGCCGTGCGCACGCCCGCCAGCCACGCCGCCCGCTCGTTTCCGCCGACGGCGTAAATGTGGCGGCCGAAGACCGTCGAGCTGAAAATCACGGCTCCCACCGCGTACAGCACGGCCATGGAAATCACCGGCACGGGCAGGAAGAGGAACGAGCCGCGCCCCAAGCGCGCGAAGCCCAGGGGAAGGTCGCCGACCGAATAGCCGCCGGTCAACAGGAAGGCGGCGCCGCGAAGAGCCGACATGGATGCCAGCGTGACGATGAACGGGGGAATCAAGAAGCGGGTGACGAAGAAGCCGGTGAAAGCCCCCGAAGCGGCGCCGGCCGCCAGGCCGACCACGATGGCCGCGGCCAGCGGCGCGCTGCCGCCGGCCGCCCGGGCCGCGAAGGCCGCCAGCACGCCCGCCACGGCCACCAGAGACCCGACCGACAGGTCAATGCCCCCGGTCAGAATCACCAGCGTCATGCCAATGGCCAGGATGGCGGTCACCGATACCTGCAGCACCACGTTGATGGCATTCGCGGGCGTCAAAAAGGTGGGCGAATAAAGCGCGAAGATAATGCACTCCAGCACGACCGCGGCGGCCAGGCCGGCCTGCGCCAGCCGCGACAGGTTCCGCCGCGCCGCGCTGGGTTCGCTCTTTATCTGAGTTGGTGTAGCACAACTCATAGAATCAATCGAGCCGCAGATTTCGCCGATTACACAGATTCAATGGGACGCAGATGAACGCTGATTCACGCAGATTCGGAAACCCGAAACTTGAGGGATAACCCCGACACTGAACACTCAGTTCTGCGGAGTAAGATCTGCGTCCATCTGTGTTCATCTGCGTCCTGTTTCTGTCTGCGCCATCTGCGAAATCTGCGGCTGGACTCAGTTCTCTCCCACGGCCAGGCGCAGGATTCTCTCCGGCTCCGCATCGGCACGCGGCAAATCCCCAGCGATGCGCCCGTTGCGCATGACCAGGATGCGGTCGGCCAGCAACAGCGCTTCGGGCAGCTCGCTGGTAGTCATCAGCAATCCGAGTCCCCCCTGGGCCTGCCGGCGTAACAGCCGGTAAATCTCGTTCTTGCCGTTGATGTCCACGCCGCGGGTCGGCTCGTCGAGCAGCAGCACCCGGGAGCGCGCCAGCAGCCAGCGCGCCAGAAGCGCCTTCTGCTGATTGCCGCCGCTGAGCAGCCGGACGGGCGTTTCCAGCGATGCCGCGCGGACGCCGACCGCGCTCACCTGCCCGGCGACGGCCTCCGATTCTTTACTGCGGCTGAGCAGCCGGAAAGCGGTTCGGAACCGTTCGAGCGAAGGCAGCGAGACGTTGGAGCGGACGCCAAGCTCGCTGATGAGCCCATCCACACGCCGCTCTTCCCCGAGAAAGCCGATGCCCAGTGCGGCGGCTTCCGCGGGCGAGCGCGGGCGGACGCCTCGGCTGTCCAGCAAGATTTCGCCTCCGGCCAGCGGGTCGGCGCCGAACAGCGCGCGCAACAGGCGCGTTCGTCCGGAACCGGCCAGGCCGGTGAGCACCACGATCTCGCCTCGCGCCACCGAGAGCGAAATGCCGGATAAGCCCGTAGCAGTCGAGAGATTCCGCGTCTCGAGCAGAGGCCCGCTGGGCGGGCTCTTCTGCTGCGAGTTTGCCGAGCCGGCCACTGTGGGACCTTGGACCTTGGAGTCGCCGCGGCGACGACCCTGGACTTCGGTCTCGCCCGCCATGGCCACGATCAGCCGGTCCTTGGTCAACTCTGAGGCCGGAGCGGAAAGCACGTCGCGGCCGTCGCGCATCACGGTCACTCGGTCGCAGATCTCCAGCACTTCCTCGAGCCGGTGTGAGACGAAAACGACGGCCGCGCCGGCAGCAGTCAGGCGGCGGATCGCCGAGAACAGCCCGGCGCGATCCCGGTCGCCCAGCGCCGCGGTGGGCTCGTCCATCAGGAACACGCGGGATTCCGCTTCGAGGGCCCGCGCGATCTCCACCAGTTGCTTTTCCGCCAGATTCAGCCGGGAGACGGGAACGGCGGGGTCGATATCACGGCCCAGGTCCCGCATCCGCCGCCGCGCTTCGGCGCGCATGCGCGGCCGGTCGAGCAGGCCGCCGCGCCGGCGCGGCTCACGGCCCAGGAAAACGTTCTCCGCGACACTTAGCTCCGGGATCAACTCCAGTTCCTGATAAATCGCCGAGATGCCGGCGGCGCGGCCCTGGCGCGGATCCCGGAAGGCGGCCGCCTGCCCGAACAGTTCAGCGGCGCCCGAGTCGGCCCGCTCGGCCCCGGCCAGGATTTTCATGAGCGTGGATTTGCCCGCGCCGTTCTCACCAACCAGGCCGTGGCACTCGCCGGTGTGGAAGGCGAGCGAACAGCCGTCGAGCGCCTGCGTGCCCGGGAACGCCTTGCGGAGATTCTCAATCCGAATCGCGATCATCAACCATTGAACAAAGGGGACGCAGATAAACGCAGATACACGCAGATCGAATTACTTCAGATCTGTGTGTATCTGCGTTCATCTGCGTCCTCGCTCTCGTTGTTCTTGTGCGGCGGCCGCGAGTGAGGCGGCATCGATCAGTTCGACGTCAACGGGGATGAAGGCCGGCACCTGTTCGCCGCGGAAGTACCGGGCAATCGTTTCGACGGTGATTTCCCCGATGCGCCGCGGGTTCTGGACCACGTCGGCCTTCAGCGCGCTGCCGCGGAGAATGGCATTGCGGGCCTCCGGGATGGCGTCGAAGCCGACGATGACGATGTCCTTGCGGCCGGCCGCCTCCAGCGCCGCCAGCGCCCCCAGCGCGCTGTCATCGTTGATGCCGAACAGGCCCTGGAACTTCTGCCCGCTCTGCAGCAGGTCTTCCATGGTCTTCATGGCCCGATCGCGCACCCCGTCGCCGTTGGGCTTGGCGACGATGCGAATGCCGGGGTGCCTCTTCATCTCCTCCTCAAAGCCGGCGACGCGGTCGATGACCGATTTCACGAAGGGCTGATCGATGATCGCGACATTGCCCTTTTCGCCTAGCACGCGGGCCAGGTACTGCGCCGCCAGGCGGCCGCCCGCGACGTTGTCCGAGGCGACATGCGACACCACGCGGCCCCCCAAGGCCTGGATGTCGGCGGTGAAGACCGGAATGCCGGCCTGGTTGGCCTTCTCGATCGCCGGGCCGATGCCGCGCGAGTCCGCCGGGCAGACGATGATGGCGTCGGCCCGCTGCACGATGTAGTTCTCGATCTGCGCCTGATGTTTCGCCAGGTCCCACTCACCGGCGTCCACGATCAGGCGAAAACCATGCTTCGCCGCCGTTTCCCGCAGCGCCGCTTCCATTTCCCTGTAGAAGACATGGCCCCGGGTAAGCAGCGAGACGCCGATCAACTTTCCCTGGGCGCGGCGCCCACAACCGGTTCCGCACAAGGCCAGCGTCAAGCCCACCAAGCAGATAGACAATCGCGTTCGCATATCGCGGAATGTAGCGGATTTACATCGGATAGTACAGCCTCGGCCCGCATCAGCATACCATGCGGCTTCCGGGCGCAGCCGGACTTTCAACTGTCCGCTGGCGGCTGACGGCTTGGGTCTTTCCGTCAGCCGTCGGCCGCCAGCCGTGAGCCTTTGTTTGCGCCTTCATCTTCTCGTTGGCGTTAATCAGCACGGTTGGTACGACGAAACAGCCGTTCGATTCCAGCCTGTGCCCGCCTGCTGGAGCCGGGGAGCGGGTGAGGGGCCCGGCCGGCCGTGCTGGCCGTCGTCGCTGCGGTATGATGAGGGAGCGCTGCTTGCCGCACCCCCACGTGGGAGAGACGAACGAGGGGGCGCGTCAAGCGGCGCCTCTACATTGACTGAGGAACCATTGCAGCCAGGCCAGGCAATCCAGCGGATCCACGGCGGGCTGATTGTGTCCTGCCAGGCGCCCCCCAGTTCGCCGCTCGACCGGCCGGAGATTATCGCCGCGCTGGCGGCGGCAGCCGAACGCGCCGGCGCCGCCGGCGTGCGGATCAACCGGCCAGAGAACGTTCACGCCGTGCGCGCCGCGGTGTCGGTTCCCATCATCGGTATCTTCAAGCAGGTGTGCCCGGGCGAGGAGGTTTACATCACGCCGAATCTGGAGGCGGCCCGAGCAGTGGCGGCGGCTGGGGCCGACATCATCGCGCTCGACGCCACCCCCCGGCGGGCGCGCGGCTACGCGGCAGTGGTTGACCTCATCGCCGCTGTCCACGAACAGACACGCCTTCCCGTCATGGCGGATGTTGCTTCGGTGGAAGACGGCGTCGCGGCTGCGGGCGCAGGCGCTGAACTGATCGCGACAACGCTGTTCGGCTACACCGCCGAAACTCTGGGCGCTGCATTGCCCGGATTGGATCTGGTCGCCGCGCTTTCCAGGCGCGTGCCGGTTCCGGTGGTCTGCGAAGGCGGCGTTGGTTCGCCGGAGCAGGTGGCGGCTGCGTTTCGCGCCGGTGCCTACGCGGTGGTGGTCGGCACGGCGTTGACGGGCATCGAGGCTCGCGTCAGGCAGTTCGCCGCCGCTCGCCAGCAGCCCTGAACGCCGCCCGCTGTCGCGCGTAACCAACAGATTCGCAAGGTGTTAAATCGGGAACCCGCTCCCCGATTCCAGCATCCATACTAGTGGGCAGACAACAACCGGTTTCGAGTCCCGCCTGAATAGATCAAGAGCCAACAACCAGTTGCTGACTCCGAGCGCTGGTAGTGTCGGCGAATGGGAGACGGCCATGAACACGCGCAAGCCATTTACTTTCTTTGAAGATCTGTGGGATGAGGATGATGTGACCGCCTCCATCACCTGGGGGCTATGCGGCCGGACGAAGAGGCGGAAGTCACTGTCTAGGCCGGAGGCTGGAGACCGGAGGCTGGAGACCCGCCGTCAATAGCGCACCAGCGCCCACTGCCTGCAGCCCCCCGCATCCACCCCTTCCAACCTCCAGCCTCATTCCCGTCGTTTCAGAGTTGCCCCCCTTTGTGTCAGACTTAGCGTTACATGTCCAGCATCTATGAGTCCAAGCCCCTTGACCTGGGCGCAGTCCGAACGGTTCGACTGGCCGGACGCGCGGGCAAGGTTTCCGTCAAGGATTTTGCGGAGCGGTACCAACCCGGCGAGGGGATGCGCGGATGGTTCAAGTCCCTGCCGAGAATTCTGGCTGCCCAATCGCTGGGTGAGCTTGTTGAAGCGATCATGCGGGCGCGCCGGGCGGCCAAGCCGGTTCTCTGGGGTCTGGGCGGCCACGTGATCAAGTGCGGCCTCGCGCCGGTTCTGCTTGACTTGGTGGAGCGAGGCTATGTCACCGGCCTGGCGATGAACGGTTCGGCCGCCATCCACGACACCGAGATCGCCCTGTGCGGCTCGACTTCCGAAGAGGTAGCGGACCTGCTCACCGACGGCTCGTTCGGGATGGCTGACGAGACCGCGCGGTTGCTGGCCGCCTCGGCGACCGCCGCCGTGCGCGACGGCATCGGACTGGGCGAGGCGCTGGGCAGGGAAGTGGCCGCAGCCAAGTCATCGTACAGCCTGCTGGCTGGCGCTTATGCCGCAAGAGTGCCGGTCACGGTCCATGTCGCCATCGGCACCGACACTCCGCACATGCATCCCTCCCTGGATGCGGCCGCGCTTGGCGCTGCCACACATACCGACTTGCGCTTGTTCTGCGAGCTGGTTCGCGGGCTGGAAGGCGGCGGTGTCTACCTGAATGTTGGCTCGGCCGTAGTGCTGCCCGAGGTATTCCTTAAAGCCGTGAGCGTGGTGCGCAACCTGGGGCATCCGCTGGGGCGCTTTTATACCGCCAACCTGGATTTCCTGCAGCACTACCGCCCGACGCAGAATGTCGTGCGGCGCCCGACCGCGGCCGGGGGAAAAGGCTGGGCCATCACCGGCCACCACGAGATCATGGTGCCGCTGCTGGCCGCGTTGCTGGTAGAATCCAGCTAGAGCGCCGCTCCAGACGCTCGGGTGCCTGGGTCATGAGAGATTACAGATACACCGTCATCTACGAGCGAATCCCCGTAGGGGGATATAACGTGATCATTCCTGCCATACCGGAGATCTGCACTTTCGGCGAAGATCTCCAGGAAGCACGGGAAATGGCAAAGGATGCCATCCGCTGCTTTCTTGAGAGTGCGCTGAAGAGAGGCGAGCCGATCCCGGAGGACATCGAGCCGGCGACGGAACGGCTGGAAGTGGTCGTGTCGTAGCCGGGATGTCCAGACTGCCGATCCTGAAGCCGCGCCAAATCATTCGCGCCCTCGAGCGCGCCGGATTCTATTTGCATCACCAGACGGGAAGCCACGCAAGATTCCTGCATGGAACGAGGCCGGAGCTCCGAGTCACCGTCCCAGTGCATTCCAAAGACGTGCCACTTGCCGTGCTGAAGCGCATTCTGAAACAGGCATCACTTACCGAAGAAGACTTCATGGGCCTGCTTTAGGGGACGAGGAAAGAGATGAGTCGCGCCGCCGCCGAGGCCGGGAGACGCCGGACCAAATCCAGAGCCGCCAAGGCTGCTTTGTACCTTGGTTTCTTGGTGGTGATTTTCTGCACCGTGCATGTGGCGCGCTGGGGCCGGCCGGTGCCGCTGGCCTGGCAGGCGGCGGGCGCGAACCGCTGGGTAAACACCGCCGGCGAACGGCTCGAGGCACTGGATTTGGACGGCGACGGCTCCTGGGACCGCTTCAACCTGAACGATTCCTTCTTCCTCCGGCCGCAGCCGGCCACGCCTGTCGCCCGCCGCCTCGCCATCTGCCTCGACGGCGTTCCGTACTCGATCATCCGCGCCCTTTGGAACCAGGGCCGTTTCCGCGAGTTCTTCCCGCCCGTTGAGGTGGTGAGCACTTTCCCCTCCGAGTCGGAAGTGGCCATGACCGCGCTGCTTCACGCGGCGCCCGCCCCGGGCTACGAAAACCGGCATTTCGACTGGAAGCAGGGGAAGGTGGCCGGCGGAGTCGCCGTGACGCTGGCGCAATCAGCTCCGTACCTGAAGAAGCTCGACTACGATGAGCCGGGCCTGTTCAAGGGCCTGCACTTCATCATGCCGGCGAAGAGCTTCCGCGCCGACCTTGGCCGGCTGCGCAAGCGCTTCCTGGCTTCCAGCGTGCCTGCCTTCATCGCGCATATTTCCAGCACCGACGCCCTCTGCCACGTCATGCGCGCCGAGCAGCTTGGGCCGTTGTTGATCGAGGTGGACGAGGCGCTTCGCGATCTCTATTTCAGTGAGCGCGGGAGGCTGCGCCTGCTGCTGTTCTCGGACCACGGCAACAACCTCGCGCCCAGTCGCCCGGCCCCCTTGCGCGCTTCTCTGGAGCGGGCCGGTTTCCGGGTAAGGGACCGCCTCGACGAGCCGCGGGCCGTCGCCCTGCCGGAATTCGGCCTGGTCAGCTTCGCCGCGCTCTATTGCCGGCCCGAGCTGGTGCGGGAGCTTGCGGGCGTGCTGGCGGCCACCGAGGGGGTGGAGCTGGCCGTCTACCGCGACGGCGAACGCGTCGCTGTACGCTCCTCCGGCGGCGAGGCGCTCATCGAAGCGAACACCGACGGCACACGCTTCCTCTATCGGCCCCTGAAAGGCGACCCGCTGTTGCTGCTGCCGGTGTGGGAACAGTTGCGAGCCGCCGGCAAACTCGACGCGCAGGGCTCCGCCGCCGAAGCCGATCTTTTCGCCGCCACACTGAGCGCGCGCTACCCCGACGCCTTGTTCCGCCTGTGGGAATGGGGCCGCAGCCCCTACGTGGAAAACGCTGCCAGCGTAATGGTGAGCCTGGCCGACGGGTACTATTCGGGCAGCGGAATCTTCCAGCGCATGGTGACCCTCCAAAGCACCCACGGCAGCCTGGCCCGCCGCTGCACGCTGGGCTTTGCGATGACCACCGACGCGCAGCTTCGCCATGCCGTGCGAGTCAGTGAACTCCTGGAATGAGATTCACCACGGATGAACACGGATAAACACGGATACCCACATCCGTGTTCATCCGTGGTTAATAGGGTTTTCAGAACGAGTAGCGCAGCCCGATTTCCACGCTCCTGGCCTGGCCCCGCTGGTTCTTGGGGACCTGTCCGAACGTCGTGGAGGCGGGATCGGTGGTCGGGAGGTTGAAGATCGGCGTGTTGCTGACGTTGAACGCCGAGATCTTCGCCTGGAACTTCTGCTTCTCCGTGATGCGGAAGTCGCGGATGAGCGTCGTGTTGACCTGTGGCGCAGTGTGGCGGCGGATATTCGGACTATACAGCGGCGTGATCCGCAGCGTGTCGGACGGCCGCGCCACCCAGGTGCATATGGAGGGATCTGGATTGTTGCTCGCACACACCGTGGTGTCGAACCAGCGGTCCAGCGTTTGCCCCGTCTTCAGCTTCGGATCGCGTAGGGTGTAGTAGTTACCCGTCGAACTCGAAGTCAAACTGATGGGCGTGCCGTTCTGAATCGTCCCCACCCAACTGCTGCGCCAGCCGCGGACGACATGCGAAAGGATCCCCGACCGCATCCACTTTTTCCGCGGCCCGAAGGGCAATTCGTAAATCGCGGTGATCATCAGCCGCTGCGGCACGTCCCAGCCGGTCAGCACGGGCGCCGGCTTCGGATCCGCGTTGTTCAGCAGGCTGACGGCTTCCATCGTTTTGGAGTTGGTGTACGAGACCAGGGCGGTCAAACCGTTCTTGTAGCGCCGCTCGAATTTGAACTGAAAGGAATCGTACCAGCCCTCGCCGCCGGTGCGGTAAGACACCCTCACGTTGGTGTACTGCGGGTAGGGCAGCAACAGGTTCCGCCGCTGAATGGTGCGTTGCTGGCCGCGCGATGTGCTCGCCGGCAGCACGCCATAGAACGGGTTCGTCATGCTGGTGTTCAAATAGGCGGTTCCGAGCGCGAGCTGGTCGGGAGTGAGGAAGTTCAGGTCTATGTAGGAACTGCCCGGAGTGGTCAATCCTAGTTGGTAGGTCCGGCTGCCCGAGTAGCCAAACTCGACCAGCGTGCCGCGCGCGATCTCGTACTGGAATCCGGCCGAATACTGCCAGACGTACGGCACCCGCCGGTCCTGGTCAGAGAAGGTGATGAGATCGCCGACCTGCGCCTTGAGGCCAAGGCTCGCCCCCGGCGGCCGCAGCAACCCGGTGGGGAAGGGATTTCTAAGAAAACGGAACTGCCCGAATTCAGTATCCTGCACCTCGGCGGTCGTGGTCTGCGCAAAGCCGGCGGTCCCGCCGTACTCGGTGGTGGGCAGCGACGATCGCCCGAAGCCGCCCCGGAACACCAGCGGCTTGGAGCGGAAGACCCGGTACGCCATGCCGACGCGCGGCTGGATCTTGCTGTAATCGGGATTGAAAGCGCCGCGCGGCGCCCCGTTCACTCCGGCGAACAGCAGGCCGCCTTTCAGGTTCAGGCCCTCGATCGGGTAGGGGCAGTCGGCCTTGTAGTCGAAGCCGCGGTTCTGACGGTTATAGCGCTCCACCGGCGGCGTCTCGTAGTCCCAGCGCAGCCCCACGTTCAGCGTCAGCCGGCGGCTCACCTGCCAGTCGTCCTGGAAGTAGAGCACCGGGTACTTCCAGGTGAGGTACGGTTGGGCGTTGATGGTCGCCGTGGCGCTGTTCATCACTCCCATCAGCAACGAAGCGATGGCGTTGCCGCGGTTCGAGTCGGTCACCTGCCCGCCGGCCAGGCTGGTCTGGACGGTGCTGAAGGCATAGGTGCCGCTGGCGTTGCCGCGCGCGAAATTGGCGAAATGCATCAGCCGCACCTCGCCGCCATACTTGATGTTGTGGCTTCCGGCCGACCGCGTCACGCCCGCCTGCGCCGTGTACGTCTCGCTCGGGATAATGTCCCACTCGCTTATGCTCACCTGCTGGTAATTGGTGAAGGTGAAGATCGGGAAGTGATCCGGCATCTGAAGCTGCCCGATCAGGCTGGCGGGGAAACCCAGCGAGGAGATGTCGATTGGCTTGTATTTACTGAGCTGTGTGAAGCGATTGAAGCCCATGCGGGCGCTGAACACCGTCCGCGGCGTCAGGGCGCCGACCAGGTCGAGCACGGCGCCGTCGTTGCGCCGCCCGGCGTGGATTTTGCGAGATCCCTCGGTGCCCCAGCCGTTGTAGTCCACGCGGCCGCCATCGCGGTAGTTGTGGTTCCACCGCGCGTAGATCCGCCAGGACTGATTGATGGTATGGTCCACGCGGCTGATCACGTTGCGGAAATTGGTGTCCTCGATGATGTTCTTGCCGTAAAAATTGTTCGCATGCGTGAAGTTGTCGCCGGGGACGTTGGGCAGCGGAATTTCCTTCAAGATCCGCACCCCGATCGGATCGAAGCGCTCCTTCGGAATACGGTTGTCTGGGAACTGATCCCGGATGTATTGCAGGTTGGTCAGACTGACCGAGCGCGACGGATTGAAATCCGGGTTGAGGCGATTGGTCACGGGGTCAAAAATCTGGTACAGCACCCCCGTGCGGGTGAAGGTCTTCGAAAAATCGCCCTCGCGCTCCTCGACACTGGGCACCGAATTCATGGCCGGCTGCGGCAGCGATTGCCGGAACTGCTCCAGCGAGAACATGAAAAACGTCTTCTGGCGCCCGTTGTAAACTTTCGGCAGAATTACCGGCCCGTCCAGCTCGACGCCGTACTGATCGACAACCCGGTGCGGCCGCGGCGCAATCGGCTCCCCGGCTGCATTCCGTCCCTGGGCGTTGTTGAGGAACATGTTCGCTTCCAGGAACGTGCGCCGCATGTACTCGTACACCGCCCCGTGGTACTTGCCGGTGCCGGGCTTGATCGACACGCTCACAATCCCGCCGCCGGTGCGCCCGTATTGCGCGTCGTAGGCGTTGGTTTGCACCTTGAATTGCTGCGTGGCCTCCGACGGCGGCACGTAAGCCAGGTTGCTGCGCCCGGTGTTAGCGTTGTTGGACACGCCGTCGATCTGGTACTCGTTCACGCCGGTGCGCCCGCCGTTGATCGAGAAGTCGGCGATGGCGCCGTTGTCAAACGGACGGGTGTACTGCGGGTCGCCGGTGAACTGCACGCCGACGGCCAGGTTCATGAGGTTGAACGGGTTGCGCGCGTCCAGCGGCAGATCGGTGATGGCTGCGTTGTCGATCACCTGGCCGCGGTCGGCGTTGGCCTGCTCCAGCAACTGCACCTCGGCCACCACGGTAATGTGCTCCGCGACATTGCCCACCTGGAGCTGTAAATCGACCCGCGTGCGGTCGTTCACGCGCAGCTCGACCGGCCCTCGTTCCAGCGTCTTGAAGCCCAGGTGCTCGACCTTCAGCATGTAGGTCCCGGGCAGCAGGAACGAGATGATGTAGGCGCCCTCGCTGTTGGCTGTGGCCGACGCGGCTACGCCGGTCTCAGTGTTAATTGCGGTGACTTTAACGTTAGCCACGGCCGCTCCCGTCGGGTCGGTGACCGTCCCGACGATTGTTGCGCGATATTCTTGTGCGCTGAGAGGAACCGAGGCAAGGAAGAAAACCAAGGCGGACAGGTGCAGTTTCATTTCCCAGACCCCCCTTGGGAAGCAAGGCGTACCACCGGCATGAGCCGCTGTCAAGCGTAATTCGGCGGCCGCAGGTCCAAGGTCGGACCGGGGGCGGAAGACTGGAGGCTCGGGGCTGGAGACTCCGGTCTCAGGTCCCAAGTCTCCGGTCTCAAGACCCAGGTCGCCGGAAAGAATCAGCCAATTATCGGCCCAGATCGATTCGCGCAAATGCTATCTTTGTGAGGGGGTTTCTTCATGGGCATCAGGGGCGTGCGATTCGTTTCGGATGAGGCGGGAACCAGGACGGCGGTCCTCATCGATCTGCGCAGGCACCGGCAGATTTGGGAGGATATCTACGACACGATGGTCGCCGAAAGCCGAAAAGACGAGCCACGAATACCTTGGGAGGATGTGAAGCGCAAGCTGCGCAACAGGCAGGGGCGGCGTGGCTGACTATCGAGTAGCCTGCCATCAGGGACTCTTACTACGCCAGCGTTCAAGGCGATGCACCGTGGCGCTATGAGATTGGGCGCTGCTACGCGGGAGAAGGGTAATGCCGAGCATGCACCAGCTTACGCTCTCGGTCGTCGAGTACCGGGACGCCTGTCACTGGTACTGGCGTCTGGCGGATGCCAGCGGCAACTTTATTGCTGACCATGAAGTGAAGTTGAATGCCGCGGACCTGGAGTACGCAGGCTTCGTGGACCCGCCTTCCTTTGTCCGTGAGCACGCAGCCCCAGACCGGCGCCGCGAAGACGAGGCAGAGATACTCCAGCGGGTGGGCGCCTGGATGGGGCGAAACGTGTACGGCCCGCTGGCGGAGAACATCCTGGCTGCCGGCACGCCGGTCACGGTGCGCGTGGTGATCCCGCCCGAACCTGAAGGCGCCTCGGGCCTGCTGTATCTGCCGTTGGAGCTGGGCCACGCCAGCGGCAAGCCACTGGCTCTGCAAGACGTCTCGCTGGTCTTCGAAATCAAGGGTGAGTCGCCGCCGGTGGTCCGCCGGCCGGTCGAAGGGGCGCTGAGGATGCTGGCGGTGTTCAGCCTGCCCACGGACGCCGCCGCGCTCAACCTCCGCCGCGAGCGCTATCAGATCGCGCGCATGATTCGTGGCCTTGCGCTACGTAGGAACCTGGCCATCGACCTGCGGGTCCTGCAATACGGGGTAACGCGGAAGGTACTGCGAGAGATCCTCGAAGAAGGCGAGGGATGGGACATTGTGCACTTCTCCGGTCACGGCCTGCACGCGCATCTGGTCCTGGAAAGGGACGATGGCACGGCGGACCAGGTTCCGTCGGAGGAGCTGCTGGATTTGCTGAAACCGGCCCGCGGCCGCCTGCGATGGGTGACACTTTCGGCGTGCCTTTCGGCGGCGGCGACGGTGCAAGAGACCCTGCATTGGCTGGGTATCGAGCCGAGGCGGGCCGAGGCGCTCGCGCAGGTGCCGCGGGCGGCGGCGGAAGGGGCGCTGCCGGCGCTCGCGCGCATCCTGGTCCGCGAGCTGGACTGCGCCGTGCTCGCCATGCGCTACCCGGTCGGAGACACGTTCGCCATCGATTTGGCGGAGCAGCTTTACCAGGGGGTGCTCGAGAAAAGCCAAGCTATGCCGCGGGCGCTACAGCTTGCCCTGCCGAAGACGCTCGGGGCGGGGAGCCCTGATTTGTCGGTAGCCACGCCTGCCTTGTTCGGGCGGCGGTGCGTGGACTTGACCATTCAGGCCCCGCCGGGCCACTTCCAGCCCGCTCCATCAACGAGCGCCGGCCTCGCTTACCTCAAGGAGCGGCCCGGCGAGCATTTTGTCGGCCGTGTGGGCGTGCTGTCGAAAGCCAGCGCGGCGCTGGCGCCCTCCAGCCGATACACCGGGGTGCTGTTCCACGGCATGGCCGGCGGGGGGAAGACCGCCTGCGCTATCGAGCTTGCCTTCCACTACGAGCACCTGCAACGGTTCACGCATTTCCTTTGGTACCGCGCGCCCCGCGAGGGCGACGAAGTAGCCGGTGCGCTGGCCGCCTTCGCGCAAGCCTGGGAAACGCAGTTGAGCGATGCGCAATTGAGTCCGCTGCCGCTGTTGGCCATGGTCGCGGCGGAGACCGCCCGGTTCGAAGCCTTTCTCCCGCGGGTGACGGAGTTTCTCCGGCAGCACAGTATCTTGCTGGTGCTCGACAACCTCGAATCGCTTCTGCGGCCGAACGGCGAATGGCGTGACGAACGGTGGGCCAGGCTGATGGCGGCGCTGCTGGGCCACGACGGTCAGTCCCGCCTGGTGCTGACTTCCCGCATTCCGCCGGCGCCGGGTAACGCGGCCCTGCTCGAGTTGCCCGTCCACGCCCTATCGCTGGATGAGTCGGCGCTGCTGGCGCGGCAGTTGCCGAACCTGGGCCGGCTGATTCGTGAAGAGCATCACCGCGGGCTGGTCACGCAAACTCTCAAGATGGTGCAGGGGCACCCGACGCTGATTGACTTTGCCGAAAGGCAGGCAGCCAGCCCCGACGCCCTGCGCGGGCACCTGGAGCGCGCGGTGGCCGCGCAGATCGCTGGGGAGGGCCGTCTGGCGGCATTCTTCGACCAACGTGAATCGGGCCTCGGCGTGCGAGAGTTCATGGCCGCGTTGAGCGCCTGGACGCGCTCGATCGCCGAATCGCTGCCGGCTGAGCCGCGAACGCTGTTCTACTTCCTGTGCTGCCTGGAAGAGGAGGATCGGGAGGAGGCGATTGTCGCAACGGTCTGGCCGCATTTCTGGCAGCGGTTTGGGCGGAAGAGCGATGCACCGGCCATCAAGCCGTGCCTGGAGCGCCTGCGGGCCGTGGGGCTTGCGGACATCGCAAGCGCGGAACGCGAGGCCCTGGTGTACCGGATTCACCCCGGCGTGGGCGAGGCGGCGCGCGACCACGCGGGCAAGCCCTATCAGGCGGCTGCCGATCGAGAAATGGCGGGCTTCTGGGGTGCCGCGTTTGCGGCTGGATCAGCGCAGGAGACACAGGGTCGCGGCGTGCTGCTCCTCCGCGCCGCGCGCGGCAGGGTGCCGTACCTGATGCGGCAGGAGAATTGGGAGGCGGCGGCAATGATGCTTGAGAGGGTGGTCGTGCGTGACCGGTCCCCGGCGACGGTTGCCTGGGTGCTGCCGCTGCTCCACCGGATCGTCAAGGCCACCAGAAACACGGAACGGGGGCTGGAAGACATCGGCCTGCTGGGCAGAACGCTGGCTGCACTCGGCCAGCTAGACGAAGCCGAGAAGACATTGCGGGAGGTCTTAAGCGAGGCCGAATCGCGCAGGCAATTTCGAACGGCGACAGCGATGGCCGGCGACCTCGTCAACTTACTAAAACCCACGGGGCGACTAAAAGAGGCATTGGAAATCGTCGATAAGTTAAAGGAACTGACGCGGCGGGCGGCGCTCGGCCCCTGGACACAGCTCGGCAATGAGGGACAGCGCCTCCAGATTCTGAACGCGTTGGGCCGCTACTCGGAAGTGCTGCAGGCCGTGAAGGAGCTGCGGGAACAGATGCGGGCGCTGCCCGAGAAGAGCGAAGCGAACGAGTCCGTGGCGTGCTGGAACGCGCGGGAGGTGATACTCCATGCGGGCTTCGCTGCTGCATGCGAATTGGGACGCCTCCAGCAGGCCCTCACGCTAAACGAGGAGATGTTGGAGGCAATGAGACGCCGGGGCGCGACGCCCTTGGTGATTGCCAGGATGCGGTTCAATGCCCACGGCCCGCTGCTGGGTCTCGGTCGTTATCCAGAGGCCAGCGCACTGTTGCACGATTGCCGCCGGGCCTTCGAGGCGGAATCTGACGCCGGCTCGCTGGGCCCTGTCTTCTCCGCCCTGGCGGACCTGGAAGACGAACTCGGTCACAAGACCGAATCGATCCACTACGAGCACACGGCGTTGCGGTACAAGTACCTTGCCGGCGAACCTGAGGCCTGCGCGAGCAGCCACTTCAACCTTGCCAACTACCTTATGCGCAGCCGTCAGGAACCGCGGGCGGGCCTGGCCCACCGGCTGGCGGCCGCCATCATCGAGATTCAAACCAGCGGGGGCCATCTGGCTAGGGCCCTGCGGGCATTGTCCCTCCACCTCGCGTCGTCCGCGCCCGACCCTCCGCCCCTTGCTGCAAACTTCGACGAGCTTTGCGACATTGTGCAGCAGGTGGAAGGCGTGCGCTTCCGCGAGCTTTTTTCCCGCCTGCCCTGCTACGGCGCGCCGACGGGCGATGCGGCCCTGCAAACGGTGCTGGAGCTGGCGCGCACCGAAGGCAAGAGCCCAAAGATGCCCAGGGAATGAGGCAAAGGAACACCACCGACGCAAAGGCAAAGCCATTCCCCACAGCACAGCGCCAGAGCCGCTGGCGGGCTGCGGTTTGACGAATGATCCGGGTCAGGTTTCGCGCTTTGTGACCTGGGCGGAGAGGCGGCCCTTGGCCAGGCGGACATCGATGCTGTCGCCCGCCGTCACCTGGGCGGCGTCGCGGAGCAGGCCGCCGTCGGGGCCGTAAGCGAGCGCGTAGCCGCGCTCCAGCACCGACAGGGGGCTGAGGTTTAGCAGTTGTGAACGCAGCGACTCCAGGCGGGAGACGCGGAGGTCCATGGCCCGCCGCAGAGCGTGCTGCAAGGCGGTGAGCGCGGCCGTCTGGCGGCGGCGGTCGGTTTCCACCCGTCTGCCGATATTCAGGCGGGCCAGGCGATTGTGCACAGACTCCAGCCGCCGCAAAATCGCGGACAGTTGCCGGCGGGCCGCGTCCATCACCCGGTAGGTCAACTCGTCGGTACGCTGTATGCGCACGCGCACCAAGCGGGCCACGCTCTCAAAGGCGCGGTGCCGGGCCATCTCACCCAGCCGGTGCCGCAGCCCCAGCAGGCGGTAGGCCAGGCGCTCCTCCAGGCTCTGGCGCAGCGTTTGGATCCGCTCGGTAAGCTGCGCCTTGGTTTGAACCACCAGCTCGGCGGCGGCCGAGGGCGTGGGCGCGCGCAGGTCGGCGACGAAATCGGCGATGGTGAAGTCAGTTTCATGGCCGACGGCGGAAATCACCGGCACCTTGGAGTCGGCAATGGCCCGCGCCACCTTCTCCTCGTTGAAGGCCCAAAGGTCCTCGATCGAGCCGCCGCCGCGGGCCACGATCAGCACGTCGGCCGGGCCGCCGATCTGCCGCTCTGGCGGCCGGTTGAAGTAACGCAGCGCCCGCACAATCTCGTCCGCCGCGCCTTCCCCTTGCACCTTGACCGGGTATAGGACGATGTCCAGGTTCTCGAAGCGGCGGCGCAAAATGCGAAGCATATCGGCGATGGCCGCGCCGCGCGGAGAGGTGATTAATCCGATACGGCGCGGCAGCAGCGGCAGCGGCTTCTTCCGCTCGGCATCGAACAAGCCCTCGCCCGCCAGTTTTGCTTTCAGTTGCTGGAACGCAAGTTGGAGGGCCCCGAAGCCGGCCGGCTCGAGGGAGTCGACAATCAACTGGTACTCGCCACGCGGGTCATAGACGCTGATCCGGCCGCGCGCCGTCACGGAGAGCCCGTCTTTGGGCTGGAACTTGAGCAGCCGCAACGCGGATTTGAACAGCACCGCGCGGAGTTGCGCTCCCTGGTCTTTCAGCGTGAAGTAGACGTGGCCGGAGGGCGCGGCCTTGAAGTTGGAGACCTCGCCCTGGACCCACACCTCGCCGAACTCGCCTTCCAGCAGTTCGCGGATGCGGGCCGTCAGGTCGCTGACGGTGTAAACCTTGCGCTCCGGAGGCTTCTTGCTCCAATCGAGGCTGAGTTGATCGCCCAT
>Ga0315286_10002275_pt1 | contig 17899 bp, 9 predicted proteins | sample YL17G10_0_MG_FD_205038 | JGI IMG/M metagenome (GOLD analysis project Ga0315286, IMG submission 205038) | Sediment microbial communities from Yellowstone Lake, YNP, Wyoming, USA - YL17G10_0 | ecosystem: Environmental > Aquatic > Freshwater > Lake > Sediment | place: USA: Wyoming | collected...
AGGTGGCGTTTGGAGGCGGCCTGCCGTTGTCAGAGATGATCACTGAAGTCAAAGATGTGAAAGGCGGAATGGCCACTGAGAGGCCGGAGGGGCATTGTGAAGGTCCTCTGTATTCGTGGTAGTTGGAAACGCCCCTTGCTTGTGCTCCTGTCAAGTCAATGCCGCGTGGACTGACAGTTGGACCGGTCTTACCAGCCTCAGCGATCAGGCGCGCGCCAAAGTGTGCGCCAGGCATGTACGTCTGGCCTTCGTTTGACCTTCGGCTGATCTACGCCTGATCTCATAAGTCTTTATTTGACAATCGTTAATCGTTTTGCCACAAGGACTTGCAAGACACCCAGACGGACTGAAAATCCGTCGGTCAAAGCCTCCAGAATGCAACCGATGTTGCATGACTACTTGCCTTCGAGGACCACCGGCTGCAACCGGACTTGCCCGCGGCCGAGCAAGGTCCCCGTGGCGCGGGCCAGCATAACCTGCGTGATTTCATAATCGGCAAATGCACTGATCCTGCGCAATTGCTCCTCCGCAAGTCGTGAGGCCGCCTGCAGGACTTCCGTGCTCGTGCGCCGGCCCAACTGGAACTGCGATTGTTCCACCCGGTAGTCGCGGTAGGCGGCGATCACACCCTGCTCGGCCGCCAGAATCCGCCGCCAGTACTGCTGCAGGCCATCCACCGCATCGTAGACCTCCTGCCGGATTTGCTGTTGCTGCTCCTGGCGGCTCAGTTCGGTTCGGACCTTCTCCAACCGGGCCCGCCGGTACCGGGCCTCGGCCGCCTGGTTGCCCAGAGGGATGGTGGCCGACAGGCCGACCCAATGGTCCTGCGAGGGTTCGCGGAAAAGATCCTCAAAAGCACCGCCTGTACTGCCCGCCTGCCCGCCGGCGATGTAGGTGTACTCGAGAGTCAGCAGCGGCAGCAGGTTGTTTCGGGCCAGGGCGATGTCGATATCGCCAATCGCCAAGCGATACTCCAGCTCGGCCAGCTCCATGCGGTTGGCCAGGGCCGCCTGGGCCAGGGCCTCCTGATCCAAATCGAGCCCCTTGGGATCGGGATCGGTGACCGTGTTGATGTCCACCGGCGAATGGAGCGGCAGGTCCTCACGGTTCATGATCCGCTTGAGGTCCCGCTCGCGGTCGCGGACTGCCGTCTCGGCCCCGATCACCGCGTCGAGCCGGCTCGACAGACCCGCCTCCGCCCGCACGATTTCAATCTTCGGGGCCGAGCCAGCCTCCACCTTATGGTGGGCATGTTTCAGTTGATTCTGGGCCAGCTTGTACTGCTCGCGGCTGACGGCGAGTTGTTTGCGGGTCGCGTAGAGCCGCCAGTAGGCGATATCCGCGCCGCCCAGGATGTAAATCGCCCGGAACTTCGTGACCGCATCCACGGCCCCCTTGTCGTACCCGGCGATCTGAATGGAATAGGTGTTGATCCGGGTGCCCGCTCCCCGCAGCAGCGACTGGACGATCCGGACACTGGCGGCGGCCTCGGAGACGCCATCCTGGTCCTCAACCGGCAGACTGGCCGTGACTGTACCGCCGGTCTGCAGCGGCGTTGTGATGCCCGCTTCAAACACACGGCTGGATGGCATCGCGTAGCTCGCCGAAGCACGGAAGACCGACTCGAATTTGGCCCGCTCCATGTCCACCGCCTGCTGCGCAATCGAGGGACTGACCAGTTGGACCTTCAGGTCCAGATTGTTGGCCAGCGCCGCCGCCCGGACCTCCTCCAGCGTCAGCTTCACCACGGGCCGGGGCTGGTTCGGCTCTGTCACCCCCTTGGCCAGCTCCTTCGTAGCCTGCTCGATAGAGACCGGCGGCGACTTGGACTGCTCCGTGAGCTTGACGCTCTCAATCTGACCCGTCTTGGCCGCCAGGGCCGCCAATTCCGGTGTGGGCCGGACCGCCGGCGTCCCGCAACCCATTATGCCCAGCGTCAGCCACAGCATCGGCACTGCTCTTGTAAGATCCCGGATTCGCCAATGTGCGCCTTTGTGCTCTCTCATAAATGTACCTATTGGTTGTCGGTAGCCAGTAGTCGGTAGTCAGTCTGAGCTTCGATGCTCTTCTACCGGCTACTGACTACTCTCTTACTCATATCTCAACGCCACCATCGGATCGACCCGCGCGGCGCGGCGAGCCGGCAGGTAACAGGCCAAGAGAGCCGCTCCCAGGAGAACCAATGACACTCCGGCAAATGTCAAAGGGTCCGTGGCCTTGACCTCAAACAAAAGGCTGGTCATCGTTCGCATCACAACCAAGGCCGCTACCAAACCGAGGATGACTCCCGTCAAAGCCAGCATCATCGCCCGGCCGACGACCATTGACATCACATCGTACGTTCGTGCGCCAAGCGCGATTCGCACACCAATTTCACGGGTGCGCTGGGACACGACGAACGACATGACCCCGTAGATTCCCACCCCCGCCAATAGAAGCGCCATCAATGCCAAGGTGCCAAGCAACACCACCGTCAATCGTTGACCGGCCAGTGATTGGCTTGCGATCTGCTCCAATGTTTGAATGCGGGAGACGTCCAACTGCGCGTTGACACTCAGAATCTCCCTGCGCAGAGCGGCCAAGACAGCGAGCGCGTCCCCTTTGGTGCGGGTAATCAGGCTGCAGCGTGTCATTCCGAACGGCCGGGCGTGCTGCACGTACACGTGAGGCTCAGGTTCTTTCCAGAGTTGATCGATGCGGCTGTCCCGCACGACGCCATCGACGTTCATGGATGCGATTCGTTTTCCAATGGGGTTCTGTCCCGGCCAATACCGCCGAGCGAACGCTTCGTTGATCCACAGCAAGGTTGCACGCTCTTGAAGAGTGGCATCGGGCTGGCGCACGATGGGAATGCCTACTGTCTCGAAGTACTCGGGTCCCACCCAATCCGCGTCCAAGGGAAGCTTCTCTCCCACGTGCGGTGCATATCCCTCGATTTCCGGCGGACCGATCAGCTCGACTGTCGACCCACCTGCCAAAGGAGTGGACAAGGCGAAACTTACAGATGTCACGCCCGGCAGAACCGCGATCCTGTCCATCAACGACTGAAAGAAGGACCCTGCCGATGAAGAGGCATAACCTGTATCGTCCAAGTTCAGCGGAATGTTGATGGTGTTCCTTAGATTGAACCCCGGATCGACGTTCTGCAGCTTCTCGAAGCTGCGCAGACACAGCCCCGCACAGACCAGCAGCAGCAGCGAAAACGCCATCTGCCCGACCACCAAGCCGTTTCGTAATGTCCACCAGCCTTTGCGGCCGGCCGACGCACGGGATTCCTCCTTCAACGCGGAATTCAAATCGAGCTTTGTCACATGCCAACCTGGCGCGAGACCGAACACCAAGCCGGTCAGCACCGCCACGGCGAGAGCAAAAGCCACCACTCGAACATCCAGATGGGTGGCTACAAGCAGTTCGGCGCCGGCCGGCTTCCATGCCAGGAGCAAGTCGTTGCTCCACTTGGAAAAGAGCAATCCTACGCCGCAGGCAAGCAGCGAGAGAACCAGGCTTTCCGTGAGCAATTGGCGTAGGAGCCTCAGAGAACTCGCACCGAGCGAAAGGCGAACGGTGAACTCCTTTCGTCGCTTGACGGCGCGGGCCACCAGCAAGTTCGCCACATTGCCGCAGGCGATGAGCAAGACCAGGCCGACTACGGTCAAAGAAAGCCGCGTTGCCTGCCAGATACTCTGCGGCGACCGGAACGGTCCCCACAGACCCCTCCCGGCCGGGCTCAGTTGTACCCGCAAGTCGGAGCGAAATGGGGGATCGGCTTCATAACCTGGGATACGCTCGCCCTGGTACTTGTTGAAGATCCTCTGCGTGACGACATCCAAGTCCGCAACGGCCTGCTTGGACGACACACCGGCTGCCAACCGACCGATGACATGGAAACTCACCGGCTGGCTCTTCTTGAAATGGGCGTGCATCATCGTCGGCAGCCAGAGAGCCGGCCCAGACATGTCGAACCCGCGGAAACCACGAGGCGCCACACCGACAATGGTGAACACGCGCGGGCCCTCAATGTAATCGTCAATCACAACCGTCCGACCGATGACGTGCGGATCGGAGTCCCAGCGGCTCCGCCAGAATTCGTCGCTCAGGATCGCGACCGCATCGCGCATCGGGACACGGTCTTCCGCTTCGAGGAACGATCGCCCCAGAGTCGGACGCACCGCGAGAGCGGAGAAGAAGTTGCCCGAGACGACCTGCGCCTGAATCTCCAGGCGTCGCTCGCCAATCCTGATACGCGTGTTGACAGGCGAGTAGGCAACTAACTCCGAGAACGCATGACTCAGCTCAGAGTAGTCCAGATATACGGGATACGGAATGATCTGCCCCGAGTACTCGCCCTGGCGGGTCAGGAGGACCATCGCCCTCAACTCGTCGGGTTTCTTGACGGGCTGGGGCCGAAACAACAATTCGTTCAGCAGCGCGAAAACCGCCGTGTTTGCTCCGATGCCGACCGCCAGGATCACAACCACAATGACGGTAAAGCCGGGATTCCGGACCAGCATTCGAAACCCATAACGCACATCTTGCCACAGTGTTGTCATCGTCTGACTCCAATTCCCAGTTGTCGGTTCTCAGTCATCAGCCGTCGGTCATCGGTTGTCTTGCTGGCAACTGACAACTGTCAACAGCCAACTCATTCCTTCTGCATCCAGCCGTCTCTAAGCCTGATGATTCGTTTGCTGTAGGCGGCGTACTTGTCGTTGTGGGTGACCTGGATAATCGTCGTGCCCTCGCGGTTGAGCTTCTTGAACAGGTCCATGATCGCCTCGCCCTGGCTGGAGTGCAGGTTGCCGGTCGGCTCATCCGCCAACAGGAGCTTCGGATTGGCGATCACGGCCCGCGCGACGCCGACCAATTGCTGCTGGCCGCCGGAGAGCTGGCCGGGGAACAGGTCCTTCTTGCCCACGATGCCGAAGCGGTCGAGCGTATCGCAGACGATCGAGGCCCGCTCCGAGGCCTTGATGTTCCGGTAGGACAGCGGAACATCCAGGTTCTCGTAGACCGTCAGCGTGTCGAGCAGATTGAAATTCTGAAAGACGAAGCCGATGTACTGCTTGTTGAGGGCCATACGCTCTTTGGGCTTGAGGTCGTGGATCGCGTGCTCGAAGAGGTAATACTCCCCCTCCCAGTCGCCGTCCAGCATGCCGAGAATATTGAGCAGCGTGGTCTTCCCGGCCGCCGAGGGGCCCATCAGGGTCACGAAGTCCCCTTCTTCAATGTTCAGAGCGATCTGTCGCAGGACATAGTTCTTGCCCGCACGCGTCTCATAGCATTTCTCGATGTTCTTCAGTCGAATCATAAGGTCTCCAGTTGTCAGTTCTCGGTTGTCAGTTCCCAGTTGCCAGAACGGCTGCCGATTGTCTTGCTGCCAACTGACAACGGTCAACTGACCACCCCCGTCATTCATGTCTCAACGCCACCATCGGATCGACCTTTGCCGCCCGGCGGGCGGGGAGATAGCTAGCCAGGGCCGCGACGGTGACCATAAGCACAGCGGCCCCCATCATCGTGAGAGGATCATAAGGTTCGACGCCATAGAGAGGAGTATAAGATCCGGGGCCCCAGAAAGGATGGTAAGGTTCGAGAACAGACAGGATCACACGAACGAGAGCCAGGGCGACGGGTATGCCGATGGCGACGCCGAGGGCCGCGAGCAGCAGGGCTTCGCGCAGGATCGGCCGGGCCACATCCCAGGAGCATGCCCCCAGTGCCTTGCGGATGCCCATTTCGCCGGTTCGGCGCGCGACATTGTAGGCCATCAGTCCGTACAGGCCGAGGCAGGACAGCCCCAGAGCCAGGAGGGCGAGACTTCCACAAAGCGCAGCATAGAGGCGTTCCCAAGCGAGAGACTCCTGGAGGGCCAGTTTCTGGGTCGTAATCCCTTCCAGCGGCAGATTGCGATCGACCTCCGCGATGGCCCTGCGTACGGCCGGTATCAAAGAGACCGGTGGAAGCACCGTGCGTATCGCATAGGTAAAACTGAGAAACCGGAATTGTGAATACGGTAGATAAAGAAGAGGTGCACTCTCTCCACGCAAGCGATCATATTTCTGGTTGCGGCACAGACCTACAATCTGATACTGTTCTTCATTCGCCTTGATGTACTGGCCCAGAGGGTTGTCGTCCCGGAAGAACTCGCGGGCGAATTCCTCATTGACGATAGCCACCCGCGGGGAGTTTTCTGTATCCGTGGCGCAGAAATCGCGCCCCTGCAGCAATGGGACTCCCATCGTGGCGAAATACCCGTCACTCACGAGTAGGGCCATGGACGCGCGCGGCTCTTCGTCGGAACGATTCGGGATCGAAATCTGACGTGTCCACAACCGTCCTCCCAGCAAGGTCCGATTGGAGAGGGCGACCGACCGGACGCCCGGGATCTCTGCGATCTTCTGACGCAGGGTGCCATAGAAGCGTTGCAGATCTTTCGGGGGAGTCAGAGACGAATAAGGACTGATGGGAACGAGCAGGAGATTCTCCGTGTCGAATCCCGGATCCGTGCGATAGAGATTGATCAGGGTCCGGCATAAGAGCCCACCGACGACGACGATAATGACGGACAAACCCACCTGCACCGTGACCAACACCTTCCCCAAGCGGAGGCGGGGCGTGCCGCGGCTCCCGCCGTCTTTAAGCCCGGCCGAGGGGTCGGCGTTTCCGGCACGCAACGCCGGAAACAGGCCGGACAATAAAGTGGTGACCACGCCCACGGCCACGGCAAAGAGCAAAACGTTCCGATCGACCTGGAGGTTGAATTGTTGATCACCCGACGGATCATTGACAAAACCGGTCAGTGCCCCTCTGATCCATACGGAGAATACCAATCCGAGGCCAACACCCGCCAGGGACAGGACCATACTCTCCGTAAGCGATTGGCGTATGAGACGCCACCGCCCGGCCCCCAGCGCCGCCCGCACGGCCATCTCCTGTTGACGGGCCGCCCCGCGCGCCAGCAGCAGACCGGCCAGATTCGCGCAAGCGATCAACAGAACCAGACCCACCACACTCTGCAGGGGCCACCAGCGTTGCGCTGTGTCCTGACGGTTGCCCAATACCCCGTGCCCACCGTTCTGCAAGGAGATCCCGGGCCCGTCCATCTCCACGATGGAGCGATTCCGTACCTGGCTGAACCAAACCTCTAACCAGCTCTGCACCTGAGCCTCATCGGCCCCGGGCGCCAGCCGCCCCATGATCTGAACCCACCAGGCGTCATACGAGCTCAACCAGTCCGCTTTGCCCAGGCGCGGTTGGGCCGCCATCAGGGGGACGTAGAAATCGGTACGCCTCTCGCCGGCCAGCGGACCTACGTAACGGCGCGGGAGCACGCCAATGATTGTAAAGCTCGTATTGTCGACCGTAAGAGTCTGGCCCAAGACGTCAGGATCGAGACCATAGACACGTTGCCAGAAAGGATAAGTCAGGACGGCCACCGGCGCGGCGTCCGTGCGGTCATCCTCGGTGGTAATCGGTCTTCCCAGCAGGACCGGTGCGCCGTAACCCTGGAAGAAGTTCCCCGATACCATCAGGACATTGGCCAAAGACGCCGTGCCTTCTACACTGATCGTCCTGGAATCCTCGTAGGAAAAGGCAAAAATATCAGAGAACCCTCGTGCCTGCTCGGCGAAATCCCGATACGCAGGATACGGGAAGGATCCGCAGGAGAACCCGCCACCCGGGATCCCTACGATACTCCCGTGTAACTGACGCCCACCCCGCACCAGTTTATGACCTGTCCAGTTGATCACGCGCAGCTCATGCGGATTGCGTACCGGCAGAGACTTGTACAGGATGCCGTTGATCAGACTGAAGATCGCCGTATTGACTCCGATCCCCAGCGCCAGCGACAGCACCGCCACCACCGTGAAGCTGGGGCTCTTGACCAGTACCCGCAGACCGTATCGAATGTCACTACCGAAGGTGCTCATGTCATCCGCCTTTCCTGTTGGGACATAGAGGCAGCGGAAGAACGAAACGATGCAAGACCAGCAGTCTCCGCGCCCATTGTTCCACCATTCCCGTAATCCATCATTCCAATCCTATTCATATCTCAACGCCACCATCGGATCGACGTTCGCTGCTCGGCGGGCCGGGAGGTAGCTGGCCAGCAGCGACGCGATGCCGAGCAAGACCACCGTCACGGCGATGCTGACGGGATCGACCGGACTGACGCCGTAGAGCAGGCTGCCGATCAGTCGTGCGACGGCCAGCCCCAACAACAATCCCACGAATAGTCCCGCGAGCGTCAGCAGCATTCCTTCGCGTAAGACCATGCCCATGATGTTCCCCTGCGTGGCGCCGAGGGCCTTGCGAATCCCGATCTCCCCCGTCCGGGAGGCGACCAGGTAGCCCTTGACCGCGTAGATGCCCAGGGACGCCAGGAACAGGGCCGCCGCCCCGGCCGCCAGCGCCACGCGTGCGCAGAATCCCGTCACCCAGACCAAGGAATCGTCCCGATGTCTCTGGACCAGAGTTGTCACCGAGAGTACAGGCACCCGCGCCTCCAGCCGGTGGATTTCCTCCGAAATCCGTTGTGTCAGGGCTGCGGCCGACCGGCTGTTCGCGACATGCAGGTAAATGCACGGGGACAACTGGTCAGGTTGGAGCGGCTTGTAGACCTGGGCACGGATCTCCCGGGCCCCGATCCCCGGCACGTTGGCGACGATCCCGACCACCCGGTAAGGCTCGGAATAGTCAGTAAAAAGCCCATATTGAATGAAACAGCCGAGGGCATTGCCATCCGGGCGAAGCTTACGAGCCAGGTTCTCGTCGATAATCATAACCCTTTCGGCATCCGGGGCACTGTCCAGACGATCAAAGGGACGCCCCCGCAACAGGGGGATCTCCAGCGCGGCGAAATAGTCCCTGCCCACGTCGAACAGACCGGCGTACTGCGCGACGAGTCTTTTGGACCTGTCGCTTCCCTCCCCCGGCACGGATTCAGAGATCAACCAACCGCCGCCGCCGCCGAAAGAGAAGGAAGGCGACGTCCCCACCGCCTCCACGCCTGGCAACGAGGCCAAGTGGTCGGCCAGGGCCTCACAGACTTGGGCGCTGCGGATGCGGTCATAGCCGGCGGAAAGCGGATCGACTTGAATGACCAGCTTGTCGTCCAAACGAAAACGCGGATTGGGCCGAGCCACCTGCAAAGCACTGCGAGTGAACAACGTCCCGCCCATCACAAGCACGACGGCGAGCGCCGTCTGGCAGAGCACGGAGAAACCGCCCCGTCTATTTCGCACGGGTCCGAGCACCGAACTGCCGGATTCTTTCATCTCGCCCACCAGATCCCGCCGGGACAAATACAGAGCGGGCCGGAGGCCGAACAACATCGTGGCGATCCCAGAGAAGCCCAGGGTCACCGCCACGACACGAACGTTCAGACCGATTCTCAAATCTCTCATCTCAGGGAATTGGGCCGCCGGGATCCAGGTGTTCAGAATCCGGGTACCCCAGAAGGCCAGGAGAAGGCCGAAGGTCCCGCCGAGGAGAGCCAACAGCAGAGACTCGATGAGCAACTGCCGTACGATCCGCAGGCGGCCTGAGCCCAGGGCCAGACGAATGGCAATCTCACGGCAGCGTCCTGCACCCTGAACGATCAGCATATTCGCCAGGTTCAGGCAGGCGATGATCAGGATGGTCGCGGACACCCCCATCAGGACCAGGCTGATGACAGCGCTCACCAGGCGCTCCCCTGCGCCGGCGGTCATGTTGAGCCGGGGCGGCGGATAGAGGTAAAGCGAGCTGTCGCGTTTCCATTGCCTCGGATAGCTCGCCTCCAGACGAGGGACCAGCGCTTGCAGCGCGGCTTGACCCGCTGACAGACTCAAACCGGGTTTGAGGCGTCCCACGAGCGAGCGGAGAAGAGGGTAGCCCCGGTCGCCCGATACGCCGGACTTGCCCAGTCCCCGGTAGAGATAGACCACCGGCAGATAGCTTCCCGCCGGCAACCACAGGTCAGGCCCGGTGAGGGTGAGCCCGGTGAACCCCTCCGGCGCGATGCCGATGACCTGACAGCGTACGCCGTTGATGGTGAGGTACTGGTCCACGATCTGGGGATCGGCGCCCTCGCGCTGCCAGGCGCGGTGGCTCAAGACCACGACCGGTGGAGCATCCTGCTGATCCTCCTGCGGTAGAAAGCCGCGTCCCCGCACGGGGGTAACGCCCAGGAAGGAAAAGTAGTTCGCCGAGACGAATGTCGCGGTGGCCTGCCGGGCCGTGTCCTCCCGCGTCAGAGTGACATGGTCCAGACTGTCATCTTGCGCCATCAAATCCGTGAATACCGGATTGTTGTCGCGAACAGTGAGATAGGCGGAATAGGGAATGAGTCCGAAGTTGCGAATTCCACAGCAGACCAATTGCTCGGGCTTCTTGACCTTGACCGGACAAAACAGCAGCAGATCGGCCACGCTGAACATGATCGTATTGGCCCCAATGCCGATCGCTAAGGTGACGAGGGCAATCGCCGTGAATCCCGGCGACTTTCTCAGCATCCGCACGGCGAAACGGAGGTCTTGCCACAGAGTGCTCATAGTCTTCTCCTATTCACACCTCAAAGCCACCATCGGGTCGATCTTCGCGGCCCGGCGGGCCGGGAGGTAACACGCCAGAAGGGCGATCAGACTGAGCACCAGTGTGCCCGCCGCCAGTGCAAGCGGGTCCATCGGGCTGACGCCGTAAAGCATCCCGCGCAAGAGTCGCGTCAACGCCCACGCGCCGCCCAAGCCCAGGGCGATCCCAATTGCCACAAGGGTCATCCCCTCCCGCAGTACCATCCGCACCACGCCGGATTCTGCGGCGCCGAACGCCATGCGAATTCCGATCTCGCGTCCGCGTACGGCCACGGAATGGGCCAGAACGGCATAAACGCCGACGCCGGCCAAGAGCAATCCCACCGCTCCGAAGACGCCGAGATAACACATGAAGGTCCGATGCGGCCGGGTGATGTCATAAAACAGATCCTCGACCATATCGACCGACGGTTTTCGTAGCTCAGGCCCTGCGGCCTTTATCTCCGCCAAGAGAGGTTTGACCAGTCCATGAGGGTCTGCGCGCGTGCGGACGTAGAGGACGTAGCCCCTGTCCGCGAAGCCAATCTGGTGCGGGCGGTAGAACGTCGGCGAGGCGGAGGCTTCTGCGTCGATGTGGCGATCGCCGCCATCACCAACCACACCCACAACATCAAAGACGACGTGGTCATTGGGATCTGTCGAGCGGAGGGTCTTGCCGATGGCGCTCTGCCCCGGCCAACAGCGCTGGGCCAGGGTCTCGTTGACCAGGACGGCCGTCGTGTTGGCGTGCACGTCTGTCTCGTCGAGATACCGCCCGCGAAGGAGCGGCACCCGCCTGGCCTTGAAGTAATCGGCGGTTCCGACTCCGCTGGCGCGACAGTACAGTTCCACAGGCTCTTCCTGTCCGGTGACGACGAACTTCTCTCGATTGCCGAGGGTTACGATCCCCACGGCCTCCACTCCTGGCAGGGCGATAAGCCTCTCTTGGACCTCGTCCAGCAAGAGGTTCTTGGCTTCCAGCGTCCGGTATGTCTTCGAGTCGGCCCTTGGCGAGATCACGACTTCGATCAGGTTTCTTGGGTCGAAGCCCAGATCGCGCCGGAGCAGATGGACGACGCTTTGGACCATCAAGCCGGCCCCGACGAGCAGCACCGTCACGAGGGCGACCTCGAGGACGACCAGTCCCCGGCGATACAGGTTCCTAAGGAGGCCTGGGGTTGCCTGCACGCCACTTTCCTTGAGCGCATTCGCCACGGGCCGTGTCGCTCCGTACCACCCGGGGACGGTCCCGGAGACCAGACCCGTGGTGACCGTAATCAACAGGCAATACGTCAAGACCCTCCGATCGAGGTCAATGGGCCGCAGGCGCGCGGTATCGTACGGCAACAGCCACTCCATGAGGCCGAAGCTCCAATAGGTGAAAGCAATGCCGGCGATCGCCCCGGCCAGAGCGGGCAGCAGGCTCTCCAGCGACAACTGACGTAACAACCGCAACCGTCCGGCCCCCAGCGCACCCCGGATGGCCAATTCATGCCGGCGCGCTTCCGTCCGGGCCAGGTTCAGATTCGCGACATTGGCACAGGCAATCAGCAGGACGAACACCATCGCCCCCACAAAGCCAGGGATCATCCTCCGCACGGCGCCACCGAAGACCGTGTCCAGGGACCGCACGTGAAGGAGCGTGTAGCCCTTTCCTTGGGTACGAAGTCCCTCTTCGTGACGTCGCGCCAACACATCCAGCATTGCCTGCGCCTGCTTCAGGGACACGCCGGGAGCGAGTCTCGCCATGATTTGGCTGTTCCCGATGAATCGTAGGCCTTTCGGATCCTCGTTTGCTGCCCTTATCTCCGCATCATCGGCCGGAACCCAGAAGCTGGGATGCCAGGGGGGGAAATTGAAATACGGCGGCATCACTCCGATCACGGTGTAGTACGTACTCCGGATGCGCAGCGATTTCCCCACCCAGTTTGGATCGCCGCCCAGCTTGTCCTTCCAGAACTCATGACTGAGCACAATAACCGGTGCAGCGCCAGGCCGGCCCTCATCTGGGGCGAAGGTCCGTCCAAGGCAGGGCTTTACATTCCAGAAAGAGAAGAAGTTCGGAGAGGCGCAGACGCCCATGACCCATTCCATCCACCCCTCACGTTCATTTCTCCAACCTACGCCAAGCCACCAGTCGATTCTCGTCAGATCGGCGAAGCACTCCCGGTGGGCGCGCAGCTCCTGGACGATCACGGGGCTGACCCAGTCCCAGTAAGTGTCCGTCTCCTTGTTGACGGAGCGGATCTCGACGAGCCGATCCGGCTTGGCCGCCGACACAGGATTGAACCACAGTGCATTGACTCCACTGAAGATCGCCGTGCTGGTCCCAATGCCCAGGGCCAATGTGAGCACCGCCACGGCCGTGTGGCCGGGATTCTTCATCAGCATTCGAATGGCGTATCGGATGTCTTGCCACAACGTTCCCATGTTCGGTCTCCGGTTCTCAGTTGTCAGTACACCTTGAGGGATCAGGGGCCAGGGGTCGGGGGTCAGGGAAGACCATCGCCCATCCGCTGACCCCTGAACCCCGATCCCCGACCCCTGTCTTATGCCACATCGAAGCCGCTTTGCTTGAGCTCGGCGGTTTCCTGCTGCTTGCGGGTCGTCTCTTCTTCTTCCACGATCCGGCCGTCGAAGAGGTGGACCGTGCGCTGGGCGTGGCGGGCGTAGCGGGGGTCGTGCGTGACCATGCAGATCGTGGCGCCGTCGCGATGGAGCTCGCCCAGCAGGGCCATGACCGCCTCACTGTTGTTCGAGTCGAGGTTTCCGGTCGGCTCGTCCGCCAGCAGGATGGACGGTCGCCCCACCACCGCGCGGGCGACCGCCACCCTTTGCTGCTGACCGCCGGACAACTGGGCCGGGTAATGTTTCATGCGATGGGACATCCCCACCCGCTCCAGCGCCTCCTGCGCCCGCTGCTTTCGCTCGGACGAGGGCATGCCCCGGTACGTCAGCGGCAGCTCCACGTTTTCATAGACGGTCAGGTCGCCGATCAGGTTGAAGCTCTGAAAGATGAAGCCCACCTGGCGGTTGCGGATGCGGGCCCGCTGCGAGGCGGAGAGGTTCGCCACCGACTCGCCGCTGAGGCAATACTCCCCTTCCGTGGGCGAATCGAGCAACCCGAGGATCGCCATCAGGGTCGATTTGCCGCAGCCGGAGGGCCCGGCGATGGAGACGTATTCGCCCTGGGCGATGGACAAGTGAATCCCGGCCAGGGCGTGCGTTTCCACCTCCTCGGTGATAAAGACCTTGTGCAGGTTCTCGACACGGATGAGGGAATCGTTTGGGCTGTTCACGTTGCCACTCCTTACTTGAGGGGTCAGGGATCGGGGGTCAGGGGTCAGTTTGGGTTCTCGCATCGTTTTTCCTTCTTGATGTTCTCACGTGCTCGTCCAAGGCTTCATGCTTTCTCTTTGATCGAATTCCGCAAGCCATTCAACATGCGTCCGATTTCGGCTGTCTTCCCAAGGACCTCCTCAGCCTGCTGGTCAGAGATGTATTTCAATCGTGCCGCAATTTGAGTGAGTGTCTCCACCTCGGCGAGCGATCCATACGCAATCGATATGTGCTGTAGGAACTCACCGCTATGCTGCCTCGCTCGTCCCTCCGCTATGTTCGACGGGACGGATACGGCAGCCCGCTGCAGTTGACTGATTAGCCCGTAGGTTTCGCTCCGAGGAAACCGCTTGGTCAACTCATAGCACTCCACGGCCAGATCCATAGCCCGCTGCCACACCAGCAAGTCTCGATAACTCAGTATCTCCATCGTAATCTCCTAACTCCTGACCCCTGATCCCCGACCCCTGACCCCTACTTCAATCTGATTCTATCGCAGCCGTCCCATTGGGACATGTCGCTGAGGATGATCTCGTCGCCCACGTCGAGACCCTCGACGACCTCAATGGTGCTGACCGACGTGCGGCCGAACTGTACGCGGCTGCGCACCGCGAATCGGCCGTCCTCGACCACCTTGAACAGCTCCGACGGGCCTTCGGACGACGCGAAGACTGGTCGGCCCACGTTCAGAACGTCGTCCAGCTTCTCGATGGTGATCGTGCCGACGACCGACAGATCCGGCCGTGCCCCCTGCGGCAGGGCGCTGCCCAATGATACATCCACTGTGACGTTGCCATCCATGACGGTCGGGTCGATCCGCGAGACCTTCCCCAGAACCGTCCCATGATGGGTATCCACTTCCGCCGCCAAACCGACCGTCACGTCCCGCGCCTGGGCTTCGGGAACTTTCAACTGGGCCTTGAGCCTTTTGGGATTGGTGATCTTGGCCACAATGGTGCTCGCCGAGACGGATTGTCCCGGCTCGATCTTATTGGGGATCTGCGCCAGGATCCCGGCGGCGCCAGATCGCACGTGCAGCGACTCGACCTGGGTCTTCTTGAGTCTGTACAGCGACTCGGCCTTGAGCACGGCGGCCTCCGTCTCGGCCAGTTGCGCTGGCAGGTTCTCCTTGCGGAACATCTCCAGACATCTCTGGTTGATCTCCAGGACCTTCTTTCGCTGCTCGACCCTGGCCCTCGAAAGCGTGATCTGCTGCTCGGAGATCAGGTCATTCTCGTATTCTTTCTCGTCCACCTGGGTCTGGAGCTTCGCCTCATCATAGTTTGCCTGCAAGCCGGCCACGCTGGCCTCCGTCTGGAGCAACTGCCCCTGAAGCTGCGCCTTCTGCACGGTCTGCCTCGCCAGGGCCGCCTTCCATTCCGACTCCGCGTTGAACAACTCCAGCTCCAGCTCGGGATTGTGCAGCTCCAGCAGGACGGTGTTGGGCTCGACGGGCGTGCCCGGCTCGACCAGGATTCGGACGACCCGGCCCGACACGACCGCCGGCACCCAGAGGATGTCCTCGGAGACCAGGGTCCCGACCCCGCGCACCTCGCGGAGCATGGGTCCCCTTTTGACCTTGTCCAGCCACAAGGTGCGGCGGTCCACGCCAGGCGCCGCCGGCTTGAGCCGCGAGACCCCGATCGTCACCGCCGCCACCACCACAAGGCCCACCGTGGCGATCACGCCCCGTCGAATCATTTTCATGCGTTTTGCCGATTTTCGTGGGATGTCCATGCCAAATCCTGTCGGTTGTCAATACCCACTTTGAGGGATCAGGGGCCAGGAGTCGGGGGTCGGGCAAGGCTGTCGCCAATCTGCTGACCCCTGAACCCCGATCCCTGACCCCTGTCTCATTCGTACCTCAGCGCCACCATCGGATCGATCTTCGCCGCCCGGCGGGCGGGGAGCCAGCAGGCGGCGAGCAAGGCCGCCAAGACGCACACTGCCATGGCGACGAAGGACACCGGATCGAACGGACTGATGCCGGCGATCCGATGCCGCAGAACCACAGCCGCACCGAGCGCCAGCGGCATACCGAGGGCCACGGCGATCAGGCCCAGGCGCAGACCCGTGGACAAGACCAGGCGTATCACGTCCCCTCGAGTCGCCCCGATGGCCAAGCGGACGCCGATTTCGCGCGTCCGGCTGCTCACCATGTAGGCCATCACGCCGTAAGTGCCGACTGAGGCCAGCACGAGCGCCAAGGCCCCGAGGACGCCGAGAATCCGTAGCGCCGCCTGTTCGACCGCCAGGGCATTCCTTATGATGTCGCGCAGCGTGTGAACATCGCCCAGCATCAGCTTCGGATGGATGCGGGCGAGCTCGGCACGCACCGAGGCGACAATGTGTCGCGCGTCCCCTTTGGCGCGAATCAGCAGGTTGGGCTGAAGGAAGGCTTTCTTTCCGGCGACCAGAAACACCGTGGCATCCGCCCGTTCGTCGAATCGGTCGAGGCACGCGTCCTGGACCACCCCAACGACCTCCCACTGTCGAATATGCTTGCCCAGTGGCTCCTGGCCCGGCCAGAACTTCCGCGCGAAGCTCTCGTTCACGATCACGGCCTTGCGATCCGATTCGACATCTTCCTGGCGGAAGTCGCGGCCGCGCAGCAGCGGGATTCCGAGTACGCCGAACATGCCGGGACCAACACGCGGGTAGATGCCGGCCTCGACGGGGTTGCCGTCGGGCGAATCGTAGCCTTCGAGGTCCAGCGTGGCGCCCATAATCGCCATCTGCCCACCCAGAGGCTGGACGGGCGAAACACCGACCTGCGCGACCCCCGGAACGAGGGCCACCCGCCGGACAATCTCCTCCAGTTGCGGCATGGCGGTGTCCGTTGTGAAGCCGACGCGCTCCAGGTCGAGTGAAGCGACCGCGAGCCGATCGGACCGGTAGCCCAGGTCCACCGAAAGCTGTTTGCTCATGCTCCGCAGGCACAGGGTCGCCCCGCACAAGAGAACGAGCGAGCCCGTGACTTGCGCGACGATCAGTCCCTGGCGCAGCCACGCGCGCCGGCGGCCCGCTCCTGCACTGTCTTTCAAGGCTGTGAAAGGCTCGGACTTGGTCGCCTGGAGTGCAGGCAAGACGCTGAAGCCCACCCCCACCGCCAGCGCCCCGGCGCCCGCGAAGAGCAGGACCCGCAGGTCGGCCGCCGGACGCAAAGGCGGTCCCGGCCACCAACTGGCGAACCGCATGAGCACCCCGCCGACCCATGAAAACGCCAGCAGCGCGCCAACCGTACCGGCAGCGGCCACCAGGACCCCTTCACAGACGACCTGGCGCACCAGCGCCGCACGCGTGGCACCGAGGGCGACGCGGGTCGCCGTCTCTTGGCGCCGTTGCAGAGCGCGAGCGAGGAACAGACTGGCGACATTGGCGGACGCGATCAACAGCAAGAGCACCGTCGCCACCCCCGCAAACTGTAAGAAGCCGATGACCTGCGGCCTCAGGTATGAGGTGCCCAGCAGACCCCGCCCGGTCGGATCGAGTCGGATCCCGCGAAAGTTGGGAAAGACCCCGTACCGAGACCAGCGACGGTCCGTGGAGCCGAGCAATTCCGTCGTGACCTCGGCCGCGATGGGCGTCAACAGATCCGCAGCCGCCGCGGCCAGTTTCGGTTCGGTCAGCCGGCCGACGAGATGGTAGACCGTCGATTCCCCCAGCCGCAGTTCCATGCTCGCCGGCAGCCACAGGCTGGGCGGCCGGAAATCAAGGCCGGCGAATCCCTTGGGGGCAACGCCCACGATCTCCACCAGCGTGTTGTTGAGGGTGATGGTCTTTCCCAGAACGTCCGGCATTCCGCCGAACCGGCTTTGCCAGAACGCATGACTGATCACCGCGACCGCGTGCGCCCCGGTCTCGGCATCTTCTTCCGGGAGAAAACCACGCCCCAGCACGGGAACCACGCCGAGGAACGAAAAATAGTCGCCCGACACCAACTCCGCCTCAATGCTATCGGTTCCCTCCTGGGTCCGCAGCTTGGGCGTGATGCCCGCATAGCCGAT
>Ga0315286_10002276_pt1 | contig 17896 bp, 10 predicted proteins | sample YL17G10_0_MG_FD_205038 | JGI IMG/M metagenome (GOLD analysis project Ga0315286, IMG submission 205038) | Sediment microbial communities from Yellowstone Lake, YNP, Wyoming, USA - YL17G10_0 | ecosystem: Environmental > Aquatic > Freshwater > Lake > Sediment | place: USA: Wyoming | collected...
CCAGGTCGGCCTGCGACCAGTCGCGCTCGGCGCGCAGGACGCGGAGGCGGTTCTTCACGCGCGCCACCGGTAGCGGCGGGCCGTCACCAGATAACCGGCCCACCACGAGAGCAGGAGGGCCACCGCCACCCACTGCCCGCGAAGCTCGGGGAGGCGGGTCTCGAACAGCGCGTACACGACCGACGCGACGAGGCCAAAGGCGAGCCCGTAAAAGGCTCCCTCGAGGTGGAGGCGACGTTCCAACTCGTCGGAGTGCCGCAGCAGGCGCGCGAAGACCAGCACGGCCGCAAGCGTCCAGGCGAGGCCCATGACACCCCACTCGAGGCGCCAGCTGCGGACGTCACCGGCGCGGCCCGGCTGCAAGAGCAGGAGGTTGATCGCGGCGAGCGGGAGGAGCCAGGAGTAGACGCCGGCCTGCGCCAGCTTCCAGGCGGCGAAGCCGGCCACGAGGATCAAGGCGAGTCCCGCCAGGAGCGGAACTGATTCGGCGGCCGTCAGGCCGCCTGAATCGCGGAAGGCCTGCCGGCTCAGCCAGCCCCCTGCCACCGAGCCGACGGCTGAGACGACGAACCAGAGAGCTCCGGCATCAACGAGCGGTTTGGGCTGAGGATCGGCTGCCATTTTCCACCCTCCCATCACAATAGTACGTCTCACTTTCCCTATTGTCAAGCTTAATTGTCTATTAGACCGCCTTGCTTTACAGAGATCAGGTCTTGAATTGAGGCGTTTCCGCAGACGGGCCGGCCTCGTTGTCCTGCATTCCGGGGGCTGGCCAGTATCGACAGCTTCGCCTGTTCCGTGCTCTGTTTGCGATGGGGGGCTCTGCCTCCCTGACGCGCCTCGGCCGCAAGCTCTCGGTGACCCTCGACCGCGCGCAGAGGAAGCGCTGCGTTGCGAATTCCCGCAGGGCCGCTCCTCGACTTGACTGCAGGCCCCACTGGCGTATCCTGTGGGCGAACACGAAGACGCCAGGGTCCAGCCTGCAATGATGCCGATCTCTCCCGGGGACCGTCTCGGTCCGTATGAGATCGTCGCCCCGCTCGGGGCAGGCGGCATGGGCGAGGTCTACAAGGCACGGGACACGCGTCTGGACCGGACCGTCGCCGTCAAGGTCCTGCCGCCCGCAGCCGCCGACGATCCCGTGCGGCTGCGCCGCTTCGAGCACGAGGCACGCGCCGTCGCTGCCCTCAATCACCCCAACATCTGCGCCCTCTTCGACGTCGGCTCGGAGCAATCCGGCGAGTCGCCGATCCATTTTCTGGTGATGGAGTACCTCGAGGGCGACACCCTGTCGCGGCGCCTCCACCAGGGGCCGATGCCCTTGCCGCTGGCGCTCGAGTGCGGGGCGCAGATCGCCGATGCGCTGGCCCGGGCGCACCGCCAGGGGATCATCCACCGCGATCTCAAGCCGGCCAACATCATGCTGCTGAAAGCGGGCGCGCGGGCCGGCGCCCCGCAGGTGAAGCTGTTGGACTTCGGCCTCGCGCGGTTGAAGCCACCGGTACCTGAGAGGGGGACGGGCGCCAGCTCGGTCCCGACGCGGTCGGCCATGACCCTGCCGGGCACGGTGATGGGCACCGTCCCCTACATGGCGCCGGAGCAACTGGAGGGGAAAGAGAGCGACGCTCGGACGGATCTCTTCGCGTTCGGGTCCGTGCTCTACGAGATGCTCACCGCGCAGCGCGCGTTCCAGGGTGCCAGCGAGGCGAGCGTCATTTCGGCGATTCTCAGCGCGGAACCTCCCCCGCTCTCCTCGCTCCAGCCGCTGACGCCGCCGGCGCTTGACCGGCTGGTGCGCCGCTGCCTGGCGAAGGACCCGGACGCGCGGTGGCAGAACGCGGCGGACGTGGCGGAGGAGCTGCGCGGCATCTCGGCCGACTCGGTGGCCGCGCAACCGGCTCGCATCACGCAGCCGCGACGCCGGCGCACGTGGGTGTTCGCTGCCGGTGCCTTGCTCCTGGTGCTCGCCGCGGCCGCGCTGGTGTGGATCGCCATCAGTCGCCTCTCGCCTTCTTCGCCTGTTCCGGCCCACTTCGCCCTCACGATGCCCGGGCGCACGGTGCTGGGCCCGGACATCTCGGCGTACTTCGCCGTCGCGGCGGACGGGAGCGGCGTCGTGTACGTCGGGGTGAGCGGGGGCCGAACCCGGTTGTACTGGCACGACCTGCGCGGGCCGGGCGGCTGGGCCCTCGCAACCACCGAAGATGGCCATACGCCGTTCCTCTCGCCCGACGCGCGCTGGCTCGGCTTCTTCCGGGACGGCAAGATCCTGGCGCTGCCCCTGCAGTCGGGACGGGTGGGGGAAGGCAGCCTGGTCAAAGAAATCGCCGCGACGGATTCCATACGAGGGGCGTGCTGGGGCGACGACGGCACGATCGTGTATGGCACGCTGGGGGGCGGGCTGTGGCGGGTGGCGGCCGGCGGCGGTCACCCGCAGCGATTGACCGAGCCCGACCGGTCGAGAAACGAGATGGATCATCGCTGGCCCAGCCTCCTGCCCGGCGGACGACACGTCCTCTTCACCGTGCAGCACGCGTCCTCGCGCCAGGAGCGCTCCGCCATCGCGGCGCTGTCGCTCGACACCCTCCGGATCACGAGGGACGTCGAACGCGGCGTCCATGCGCGGTATCTCCCGAGCGGCCACCTCGTCTTCGGTCGCTACGGAACACTGCTGGCGGCTCCCTTCGACGTGAAGACGTCGAAGGTGACCGGCAGCCCGGTACCCGTCGTCAGCGACGTCCTGTTCAACTACGCCCTGAACAACTTCGGCTTCGACGTCGCGGCCGACGGAACCCTCGTCTACGCGAACTGGCGGGCTGAACCGGCCAGCAACGCGCTCGTCTGGGTCACGCGGAAGGGCGACCTCGAACCGGCGTTGCCCGATCGTCGGGCCTACGACTCTATGAACTTCGACCTCTCGCCGGACGGGCAACGCGTGGCCGTGACGATCGAGGCTGACACCTTCAACAGCATCTGGATCGGTGACCTGCGCGACCGGCGATGGCAGCGCGTGAACATCCAGGCCGACAGCTACGGTCCCCTCTGGTCGCCGACGGGCGATCGGCTGGCGTTCTCGTCCAATCGCGACGGCCCCTTGAACCTCTACGTCGTGGCGGCGGACGGCGAGAGCGCGCCGGTCCGCCTGGCCACGGCGGCGCAGATGCAGTCGGCTACGTCCTGGTCGCCCGACGGCCGGTTTCTGGCGTACGTCCAGCAGCAGGTGGGGACGCCGCTCGAGACCTACGTCCTGCCGCTCGATGGCCGCACGGCACCCTGGCGGTGGGGACCTGAGGGGGCCGAAGTGACGGAGCCGGCGTTCTCGCCCGACGGTCGATGGCTCGCGTATCAATCGCGGGAATCGGGCAAGTGGGAGGTGTGGGTTCGGCCGTTTCCGGGACCGGGCCGGGGGCAGCGCGTCTCGGGCAGGGATGGCGGCCTCGCGCCCGCGTGGTCCTCGGACGGCAGCGAGATCTTCTACCTGGAGCGCGTGAAGGACACCCGCATCATGAGCCGGCGCGTGGAATCGACCTCGCCGTGGCGGCTGGCCGACCCCAACGTGGCCTTCGCGCTGCCATTCGCGCTGGACAACGAGAGCGCCTGGGCGGCCAGGACCTTCGCCGTGGCGCCGGGCGGGCGCCGGGTCCTCGTCGTGCAGCCGGATGAACGGGCGCCGAGGGACGTCACCTCGTTGACCGTGATCACCAACTGGCCGGAAGAGGTGAAAGCGAAGCTGCGCGGCGGGCAGTAGCGCGGCGGGGCAGCGTGGCCGGGCGGGCGAACTCACCACGGGCGGCCGAGGGCTCGGTCGTCGACTATCTCGTCATCGTGTGCTTGGCAGCAAGCGTGGGTGCCTGCAACCCACGATAAGGGACCTTATGTTAACCGGGCGGCGAGGCGCACCCCGCTAATGAAGAGTGTTTTGTCCGCCGTGCGCAGCATGGCGGATGCGGCCTGTCGTCGCAACGACGACTCCGGTACAACGGGAACCTCCAGTCGTGACCGCGACAACCGACGGTACTCGCGCACGGTATCGAGGTTCTGAGCCTCGATGATGAACCTGCTGACCGCGCGCCTGCGTTGGCAGCCCGTGTCAACGGGCCGCGATGACCCTCACGACAGCGTCCTGACCGATCGAGACAGCCGCGTCTCGCTCGACGAGTACGGCACCACGAACGTCTGGCAAGGCGCGTCCGCCGCGTCCGCGCAAAGATCGAGGGCAAGCCACCCGTCCCGGATGGGCAGGCGCGCCTCCACATGCGTAAGGCCGCTGAGCAATCTGGGGCGGACGTGGATGGCGTCTTCCTGCGGCCGGACGCCGAGCACGTGGTGGACGAATAACAGGACCAACTCGGCCCACGTCCAGGGAACGACGCCCACCTGCGGAAACGGCGGCGCGATGCGCGGTCCGTAGAATTCGAACCACGATCCCGGAATCGAACCGGGAATGCTGTTCAGCCAACGAAGTACCCGCCATGCGGGCTCAGACTCGCCCGCCTCGACGGCCGCTCTCGCCACGAACACCGACGCGAACGGCCACCCGCCCGGGGAGTCGGGCTCCGAGGAGACGTGGTAGCGCCCGTAGCCGCCGCCGTCCCATGACTGGCTCCAGAGCTGTTCGACCTGCGAAAGCGTGGCTCGAGCGACAGGCCCGGTGGGGTCGATTGCGCCGAACACGATGGGCAGCACCGTGCAGGTGTCGGGGTTCAGCAGGTGAGGACCGGGCAAGGCCAACGGCACGCCGTCCGGCAGGCCCGCATCCTGCTGCGGCACGATGTGCGTCTGCACACGACCGTCGAGCGTCCGCCGTTTGACGAAGCGGCCAGCGTCGCAAAGCGCATAAACAGGGTGCGACAAGAACGCGCTTCGCAACGCCTGCGACGCCTCGCCCCAGCGCGCCTCCTCGACCGGCTTGCCGATCCGCCGCGCGAGGGATGCGGCGCTCGAGAGGCCAAGCGACACGAACATCTGGTACACGAGTTCCAAGCCTGGCTCGATCCCGTGCGCCGCGTGCCGCTCCCAGTACTCGCGGCAACCCGACAGCAGACCGCTTGCCGCATGGCGGAACTCCGCGCGAAGCGGGTACGTGGCCAGCGCCGAGATCTTCGGCCACGCCCGCACGACCAGACCCAGGTCGCCGGTCCAGTTGACGTACTGCTCGAGGACGTAGAGCAGGATGCCGTTCTGGTCCAGCTCGACGTCGTCGCGGCCGCGGATTTCGCTCGAGTCGATGGTCGCGCCCTCGAGCGTGACGAACTCGTCGAGCAGACGTCCGAGCATCGTTGCCGCCAGCGATCGGTCGCCGAGCATGGTCAGCGCCAACGCGATCACCGCCTGGTCGCGCACCCACTCGCGGTTGTACTGCCAGATGCTGCCGTCGAGCCGGCCTCGCGACGAGATGACCGCCGGAAGCTGGCAGCGGCTCGCATGGAAGAGGTGATCGAGCATCGGGTCATGAAAGGACAACGTCGCGCGAGTGGACGACGAGTCGGGGGCAGGCGGCTCATGCAGATCCGTGCGCAAGATGCGCATCGACACCGAGCCACCTGTGGGCGCGAGGTCGTACACCACGCAGAGTCGCGTGCGTTCTTGCGCGTGCAGCGTGACGGGCTCCTCGACCAGCGCGTCGGCGCTGCCGACCCGCAGCGTGAATCGCTGCACGGTCTGGCCAACGTTGACGATCGTGATCTCGCGCGCAAGCCGGGCCACGCCCGCGGAGGGGCAGAAGAACCGCTCGATCACCGCCAGGCCGCGCCCTCCCCAGCGGGCCTCCACCGTGGGGACGGCCGCGTCGCGCGTCCACGACACGTGGAGCGTGGCGGGCAGGGGCGCGAGTTCGCCGGCGTCGATGGCGAGGCGGACGACGGTGGGTTCGAGGCCGTGTTCGCTGCTCATGGTCAGGCTGTCGCGCTTCTTGCCGAGATGCTCCGGATTCATGATGAGGAGCCCGAGCGGCGTGCCCCCACCATCCGGCGCGTGCTGGACGGCAGCCTGGATCACGCCGTTGCCCAGGAAGAAGTAGGACGCGCCGGCGAGCCGGGTACGGACGTCCGGGTGTCCGACGGCCGGGTCATCGTGATAGACGTGTTCCGCGACATCAACCATCGTTACAACCTGGGAATGTGGAGGCCGCCACCGACATCCACAACGAGTCCGGTGGCATAGTCGAAGTCGCCGCGGGCGAGCGCGGAAACCACCCGCGCCACGTCTTCGGGTTCGCCCCAACGCCGCTGTGGGACGAGACCGCCCGCAATGGCGGCGTCGTATCGATCCTGGACGGGGGCGGTCATCCTCGTGCGAATGATGCCTGGCCGGACTTCGAACACCGGGATCCCCTCCGGAGCCAGCCGGTCGGCCAGCACGCGGGCCACCATGCTCAATCCCGCTTTTGAAATGCAGTACTCGGCCCGGCTGGGCGACGAGGCCTGCGCAGAGATCGACCCGATGAACACCAGGCGCGGATGGGCATCGGTGATCGTCGCCCTGCACGACAGCATGTACCTGGCGGCTTTCTGCGCCAGGAAAAACGCGCCGCGCAGGTTTGTGCCCATGACGCGGTCGAAACTCCCGGGTGTCGTCTCGAGGACGTCGAGACGCGGTTCCGGCGCGACGCCGGCGTTGCTGACGAAAAAGTCGAGTCGGCCGAATGCATCCGCCACCTGGGCGATCACGGCGTCGTGAGCGGCCACATCGGCGACGTCGGACGCGATGGTAAGCCACCGCCCGCCTTCCGAGGCCGGGACGACACCAGGATCGTGTGCCGTGTGAACCGCCGTCTTCCTGGGACGCGACACGTCAACGATGTCGAAACCCTGTCCCGCGAGAGCCACGGCGATTGCGCGCCCGATGCCGCGACGCGCGCCGGTTACGAGTGCGACAGGTGCGGAAGTCACGTCGGTGTCTCCATTTCGTCGAATGTCGTTCCGTCGCGGAACGCCTTCCAGACCGATTCATACCACGTGTCGGCCTGTGGAATGGGCCGCACGGGCACCCACGCTTTCCGGGTTGCCTGACCGCCCGCGAGAGCGATCTCGAGAATGTGCTCGTCGACAAACGAGCCTGGGGTCTCCAGGAGGAACCGGCAGAAACGGTCATCCGTGGTGATGGCGGGATCGCCATCCGGACTGACGACCAGGTACGATCCCCGGCTCTGGCCGCCCCGTTCCAGGTATTCCGCGATGGCATCCAGGTACACGGCGTGTGCGACCGAGAGATCAAGGTTGCGAAACACCGCTGGCAATGCAGAAGGATCGGCGGCCCACGAGACGCGTTCGATGTCAGCGAGCAGGGCCCACGCCTCGGCTGTGGCTGCACGGGTTACGGACGCGTCGCGAATGTGTGCGCCCGCCCGCGACATCCGTCGCTGGATCTCGCGTCGAATCGAGTCGGGGTCGCGGCGGTCAGATCCGTGGTTGCCGAGCGCCTTCCGGGCGACACTGAGCGTGCGCCCGACGGCCTCCCGACATGCGCTGATGAAGACCTCGTCGGCAGGGGGTGAGGATTGCCGGCGGGCCGCGATATACATGGCCGCGCGCAGGCTCCCCACCTGCCCCGCATTCAGCGACGCGCCGCCCGGACGGCTGACGCCGTGCGATCCGTTCACCTCGCCCACCGGGAAGAGCCCCGCGACATTGGACTCCCACCAGATGTTGCCGCGGAGGCCGCCGTTGTTGTGCTGCGCGCAGACCGCAATTTCGAGCCAGTCGGCCGTGAGGTCGATGCCATGGTGGCGGTACAGGTCGATGGCCGGCTGGTTCATCGCGGCCAGGCGCTCGACGGGCGTGGCTCCGAGGGCCCCGCACTTCTCGAGGTACGTGCGGGCGTCCGCGTGAAGCGCGTCCATCGTGAACGGTCCCAGCGGGCCTCCGTCGAAGTTCCGCGTGAAATCCAGATACACCCGTCGCCGGCGTTCGACGCGTTCGCGGTGGACGAGCAGGTCGACGAGCGACGACCCGCTGTCGCGGATCCGCCGCGGGTCGAAGGGCCATTGATAGCCTTTCCGGAAGATGGCCGTGCCCAACGTGCCGGCGTCCGGAAATGCGTCGTTCAGGAACTCGCGTGGATCGCGTCCGTTCGCATCGGTCGAGACATACCGCGGAATCACCTGCTGATACGAGCCCGAGACGTTCCAGCGGTAGCCGATCGAGGCAAGTCCGAACTGCGACTCGGTCAGGTTCTGCGCGATGGCGCCAATCCGCAGGGCGAGGCCAATGGATCCGGTCTGCTCGGCGGGGTAGACCGAGTCGAGGTACAGGCCGCCTGGGCCGCCGGTGGCGAGGACGACATTTACGGCATTGAACAGGACGAATCGAGGCGAGGGCGTGGCGCAACTCTGCTGGTCAAGGGCAACGGCACCGACGACGCGCGGGGTCACCTCCCGTTCGTCCGTCAGCAGGGCGACGACCTGGTAAGGCGCGAAGACGGGGATCTCCTTTTCCCGCACGACGCGCGACAGCGCCTTCACCATCAGGTGCGACGTGAGCGGGCCCGCCGAGGTGGCGCGGCCGCGACGATCATGGTCCGTCTGGTAGCCCGTGAATCCGCCGAACCGATCGTGCGGGAACGGCACGCCGATCTGGACCAGGTGGTAGAACGTCTGCGCGGAGTGCTGGGCTTCGCAGAGCGCTATGTCGCCGTGCATGCTGCCGCCCGCGAACAGGTCTTCCGCCAACTGGCGTGGGGAGTCTGGCTCGCCGCCGGCCAGCGAGAGTTTGTAGTAGGTCTGCTTGTCCGATCCGGCATTGGCGGAGGTTCCGCCTCCCCAGCATTCCGTGACGATCGCGATGTCATGCTGGCCGCGGTCGTGCAGCGCCACGGCCGCGTTGAGAGCGGCCGCGCCGGATCCGACGACCAGCGTGTTCATCGAGTGGATCTGCAGTTGCGTGCCGTCGAAGTCGATGGTCCGTGGAATCATGATCCACCTCGATGCCTGCACCGGAATTCGTTTGTCGCCGGGTCTGACAGCCTCCGCCAAGGCTACGGCGGTCCGCCAGAGCTCTACGCGAAGGCGGAAGACCCGGCCTCCAGCCATCCGTGTCACGCTGCCAGCGGTCCAGTCGGTCGCACGCCTGAAGACCCGGCCTCCAGCAATCCGTGTCACGCTGCCAGCGGTCCAGTCGGTCGCACGCCTGGGATCGCCGGGCTCCAGCCCGGCCCGGGATTCCGATCCTATCCACCTTCGCAACGGGCGACCATCGTCTCACGGTGCAAGCCTGAATAGAGCGGCCGGTCGCACGCCTGAAGACCCGGCCTCCAGCCATCCGTGTCACGCTGCCAGCGGTCCAGTCGGTCGCACGCCTGGGATCGCCGGGCTCCAGCCCGGCCCGGGATTCCGACCCTATCCACCCGCGCAACGGGCGACCATCGTCTCACGGTGCAACCCGGAGTAGAGCGGATGATCGCGCACCGCGCACCCGGCGGTGCTGCCGAAGCGCATCAACTCCGTGCAGCGTGAACACGAGATACAGCACTTGGTCTGTTCCAGCTTGCCGTGCGTCATCAAGTCCGCTGGCGCGTCCGGATAGGCGAACATGCCTCGTCCGAGGCCGGCGAAGCTGGCCATGCCACCCGTGATCAGGGCCGCCCCCACGTGCGGCCAGAACTGCCGTAACCACGACAGGCCTGTGGCGACAACGGGGACATCTCCCGCCTCGCGTTGCATCGCGTGCGCCAGGTTCAGCAATCGAACGACCCCGACCAGCGGGTGCTCGGGCGGGGCGGCCGCACCGGTGACGGGACGATCGAACGGTCGTCCGAGGTGCGGAACATAGCTCGGGATGCCGGCCGTGACATTGAGCCACGAGCAGCCCGCAGCGACGAGCACGCGCGCGAGTCGACGCGGTTCGGAGAGATCGATCGAGGCGCTGCCGTCGGCGGCCATGCCAAAGCCGTACGGGTGCGGCACACCGTCTGTCGCGTTCATGCGGACGGCAACCGCCAGGCCTGGCACGGACGCGCGCACCGCAGCGACGGTCTCGACCAGCAAACGCGAGCGATGCTCGAACGCGCCGCCGTAGCGGCTGTTGGTCCGGGTGTGGGCGCCCAGCAACTCGTGAAGCAGGTACCCGTGGCAGGCCTTGATATCCACCGCATCGAACCCCGCCTCAGCGGCGAGTCGTGCGGCGGCCACCAGCGCGTCGCGGACGCGCTCGAGGTCGGCGTCCGTCCACACGGGCATCGGCTCGCGATCGAGAAAGGGATTGGCCGACGCCACCTTGCGCTGCCCCGGCGGCGCGGTCTTGCTGAATCGCCCGGAGTGGGTAAGTTGGACCACCAGGTACGGCGTATGCGCCGGACCAAACCTGTTTCGCGCCGCGGCCCGTGCCTCATCGACGAGGTCGCGAAAAATCGGCAACGTGTCGCGCGTGAGCAGCAGCTGTCGGGGATTCGCGCGGGCTTCGGCGAGGACGCTGGTGGCTTCGAACCAGATCAGGCCGCTTCCGCCGCGTGCGAAGCGCAGGTAGCGGCGTCGCGTCAGATCGCCCGGGGCGCCCGTAAGTTCGCCGTCGCAGCCTTCCATGGGCTGGGCGGCAATGCGGTTGGGGACCACCCGTCCAGCGACAGTGACCGGCTGCAGCAGCGCGCCAACATCGTCGTTGAACGGCAGTGCGACGCCCAGTTCTTCGGCCTTGCTCCGCAGATCATGGGCCGTCTTGAACCGGAACCGGTCCGCGACAGGCTGGGGAGAGCCGTTGCTCATCGGCGGCCTCCAAGCCAGGAATTCGCTTGAATTGGTGGCGTCGATGAACGTCCCCTGATGGAGCCCGGGGTCTTCCCTTCGACTGCGCTCAGGGCAGGCAGACCCCGGGTTGCCCGTCGAGTCAAGAGCGCTCCGGCATATGTGCTTCGACTCCTCATGACCCTTGCGTGTCCTCGCGAGAAGATCCAGTCAAGACGCTTGCTCAGCGCCTCATCCTGAGGGAACAGGCTTGTCGCCGAGCCTGTGAATCGAAGGACGGGGCACCCGCCGAGATAGTGCCTGGAGCGCAGCCAGGTCCTGCGCGATGCGTCGCTCGCAAAGATCTGCCCACCGACTGCGGTCGACCGGCCGACACGCCGCGTCTCCGGCCGTCACGTCGCTGAGGTGGATCAGGCTGGCCAGTTCCGTGCCGGCGAGATCTGGAAACTTCGCGAGAAACGTCGGGTCGTGAATGGGCAAATGGAAACTTCCGGCGTGATCCTCCACCGACAGGTTCACGTCCGAAGGAAGCGAGTCAAGCTGCCGCAGGATGTGAGCGAGATCGATGACACCAGACCCGATCGGCACCGGAAACGTCGTGAGACCGTCCGGACCCTTCAGCACCCCGCCGTCCTTGATGTGCGTACTGACCACCCAGGGCAACAGGCGAACGGTGGCACAGACGGGATCCTCAAGCATCGTCAAGAGGTTCATGGTGTCGAGACAAATGCCCAGCCAATCGCCCGGGCGTGCCTCGCACATGTCGAAGAGGCGCAGCAGTTCAAAAGACGTGAACTCGAAGTGCGTCTCGACGGCCAGCACGACGCCGTGATCGCGCAGCATCGATCCTTGTGCGCGCAGCGCCGCGGCGGTCTCCCGAAGCAGGACGTCGGTCGGCGGCGATGCGTCGTCCCACCGCATCAGTCCGCCCGAACATGAGCGGACGATGCGTGTGCCCAGTTGCCGGGCTTCTCGAGCCGCGCGTTGGTTGATCGCGAAGAGATCGGTTGGCGCCCAGGTGGTCATGTCGCGGGGGATGTGCTGGCCGCCGCCCCACTCCAGATACAGATGATGGTCCGCGGCGAACATCCGCAGGTCGGTCATCGTGCCCGGATTGATGCGCGCCTGCTGCTCCTCGGTGAGCCCTGAGAAAGCGACGCCGTCCGCACCATGTTCGTGCGCCCACCTCAACGTGTCGAGCGGCGACAGCGCGAGCGGGAACAGACCGTAGTTGTCGAGGCCAACCCGCCGCGGCGCCGCAGGTGTCCCGCTCACCGGATCGTCACGATCATCCATGCGCACACCGGGTCGTCACCATCATCCACGCGCTCACCGGGTCGTCACCATCATCCACGCGCTCACTGGATTGTCACCATCATCCAGAGGAGGAGAATCACAACGCCCACCAGCGCCCAGGTGCCGAAAAAGCCGATGTAGTCGCTGCGGGCTGGTCGGAGGATCTCCCAGTCGGTGCCAGGGAACAGCATGTCGTGTTCGAACCGGCCCGGATTCGCGTAGCCTTCCGCGAGCGCCGCGGTTTCGGCCTCCGGGGTGGGTTGGACGGGCGTGTGCATCCGCGCAAAGAAACGGTCGAGCGTCTTGCGCGACGCAGGAGGTGTAACCCACGAAATCAGGAAGAGCAGCAAGAACGGAAAGAGTGCGTCGAAGAAGAACCGCGCGGCCACCAACTGCGGCTTGGACCAATGGGTGAAGTCCACGCCGACTGCCCGCATGACCCACAGTTCCGCGTGGAAGCGGCCACGGCCCTCCCGCGGCGACGCCGGGTTATCGGGATCGGTCCGCACAACTCGTTCGAACAGGATGCCCACCGGCGGCATGACCTGCTCACGCGCGAACGTGTCGCCGGCCTGCGCAGCGCGTCCGGCTGCCACATCTGCGTCAGTGGCGCGAGCCGCGACCGCCACGGCGCGTGGCGCTGTCTCGATGGTCCACGCAGCGTGCTGCCTGGCCACATCCCAACTTTGAAAGGCGGTGGGAATAATCGCGTAGAGCAGCAGGCAGACGGCCACCTGGATGATGACCGCCCACCTCGTGACCCGGCGCCAGGTGAAGCCCAGCCATATCGACGCCCCGAAGATCGCAGGCACCGAAATGACGTACTGGAACAGTTCCAGGAGGTTGTCGGCGACCATGGCCACGCCGATCGCGCCGACCAGCGTGACGGCAATCACGATGCGCCCCACGAACAGATAGTGCGCATCGCTCCTGTCCGGCACGAACGGTCGGTACAAGTTGCGGATGAACAGGGCAGAGTGGGATACCGCGGACGCGTCGAGCGTCGACATATTGGCGGCGAGGACGCCGACGAGCATGAGGCCAATCGCGCCCGGCGCCAGCAGGTCGCGTGTCATCACACCCCAGATGAGATCGGGATCGTGCAGGCGGCCCCCGTACAGCCCGATTGCGAGCAAACCCGCCAGGGCCCAGCACAGCATGAGCAGACGTTTAGTGAACATGCCGCCGATCATGCCAATGCGGGCCGCGAACTCGTTGGTGGCTGATCCGGCGGTCTGCATGCCCGATACCACCGCGACAATGGAGACCAGGTTCGCCATCACCATCGCCAGCACGGTGTACCAGGCATATTCGCTCAACGACGCCGATCCGAAGAGTTCGAACATGTGCGGCGGCACGACGGCGTGCAGCCCCGAGAAGCCACCGAGTTTCGCCAGCCCGACAGGGACGAGCATCACCGAGAAGATGACGATCAGCACGCCCTGCAGCGCGTCCGTGATGGCGGCGGCCTTGAACCCTCCCATCATCGTGTAGGCCCCAACCACCACGGCGTAGATCACGAAGAACCAGAAGGGGTCGACGTGGGATACGAACGATCGCAGTTCGCCGCGCAGGTTCTTCTGCCGCAGTGTGTTCCATCGCGCCTGTTGATCGGCGCCAAGTCCCACCGCGCGCTGCGATTCCAGGGCTTGAAACTCCTCGTACTCAATGATGCTGGTCCGTTCGGCCGGTGTGCATTGTTCGATGGCCTTCGGCGTCATGGCGACCATTGTCTTGCCGGCGACCAGCATGCCGATGCCGCCTCCGATAAAGGCCGACAGCGCGATCGTGAAGATGGCGTACGCGGCGGCAAGAAACCGGCTCTCGAATCGCTCGGCGAAAAAGTCGCCGATCGTCGTCAGCCGGACGCGCCGGAAGAACAGCGTCGTGAACCAGTAGAACGGTGTCAGGAACAACACCAGCGACTGGATCCACATGCCACCGATGCCCTGGCGGTAGACCTCGCGCGAGACGGCCACGGCCTGATCGGCGTTGGTGGAACAGCCGAAGTTGAGAAAGAACTGGTACGCCTTGCCGAGTTTCCGGCCGGCCAGGAAGAAGTCGTCGAGGCCCTTCGATTCACGGCCGACCTTCACGCCGAGCCAGATGGTGGCCGCGAGGTACGCCAGAATGATCGCGATGTCGACGATGTGAAGTCCCCAGATTTGCATAGACGCGCCCGGGCGCGGTCAGATTCTAACCCGATTCCACGGCCTTGAGGTCCCCGTGCACTATGCTTGGAAGAGACGCGCGACGTGAGATACCCATGAGCCACGAAACGACACACGCATTGATCGCGGCCCTGCGGCAGGCGGTCATCGACGGACAAGCCAGGATCGCCGCGGCGACGACGGAGCGGGCCCTGGCGGATGGACTGGCGCCACGCCGCCTCGTCGACGAGGCTCTCATCCCAGCCATGGACGAGGCTGGCCGGCTCTTCGAGATTGGCGAGTTCTTCGTCCCCGAACTGCTCGTGGCCGCACGGGCCATGAAGGCGTCGCAGGCCCTCATCATGCCGCTGCTCGTGGGCACCCCGAGCGCGACGCGCGGCCGCGTGGCCATCGGCACGGTGATGGGGGACATGCACGACATCGGCAAGAACCTCGTGGTCGCCCTCCTCCAGGGCGGGGGCTTCGACGTCATCGACCTGGGCGCTGACGTGCCGCCCGCACGGTTCATCGCCGCAGTCACGGAGCAGCATGCCGACATCATCGGCCTTTCGGCGATCCTGACGACAACGATGTCGCAGATGAAGATCACCGTGCGCGCGCTCGAAGACGCCGGCGTGCGCGGATCGGTCAAGATCATGGTGGGTGGTGCGCCCGTCACCGAACGATTCGCCGCGGACGTGGGCGCCGACGGCTACGCCGACAACGCCTCCGCGGCCGTGACACTGGCCCGGCGGCTGATGGGGCGGGCAGGGCAGGGGCGCGATTGATCGCGCCAAAGATATCGCCGTGGGAGAAATTTCAGCCGAACTCACGTCGGATCAATGATTTACCGGCATTCGCCGGCGCCGTGACCGGACAGCAGCGCTCCGGGAGTGGTTGTGCCAGCGCGAGCATTGTGCCAAGTGTCAGTTGGAATTCACGTAAAGCATTGTCCATAAACGAGATAGCAGTCGATGACGGCTCATTCGCCGGGCCGTCCGGCGGCCTGAGACGAGCGAATTCGGCCAGAAGCCCCCAGAAAACCATTGAGATTAGGCCCTATGGGCCATAGAATCGCGCCCGGAGCCTTGAGTTCCGGGGCTGTTCGTCGGTCGCCTGTCTGATTCCCCGGGCGATTTCTTGTGGTGATTGTCCATGATCAATGTCTCGGCCATCCGGATGCAGCAGTTCGGCGTGCGGTTCTACCAGGCATCGCTCACGGCGAAGGATATCGACAAGCTCGTCCGGTTCGAGGTGCTGACCTACGGCGAACAGCACCATCCGGCGGTGCGGGGCAAGAAGCGCCCGATCTCGACGGCCAAGGTGAACTGGGATCTGCTCGAACGCCGCATTGGCGCGAGCGACAAGGCCTACCAACGCCAGATCATCCGCCGCAAGATTGACGAACTGGTTCAGTACTTCGAGCAGTGCCGGCAGGCGCGCGACCTGCCATCGATTCCAGGCGCCGTCATCATCTCGTGCGACGAGAAGCTCTCGTTTGCTCCGGTCGAGGAGGGTTCGCCCCTCGGCGTTCTCAAGGTTCCCGAGCGGGAGGGGATCCTGCGCGCCATCGACGGCCAGCATCGCCTGCTGGCGATGCACGCCGACATCGAGCGCTTTGGCAGGGAGACATTCACGGTGCCGGCGGTGATCTTCGACCAGCTCCCCGAAGACCACATCGTGCAGATGTTCGTCACCATCAACGCCAAGCACACGCGGTTGAACTCGTCGCACCTGGTCAGCCTGTCGGGGCGCCAGTTGTATCGGGACGACGGCCTCGCGGCGGCGCACGACATCGTCCGCGCGCTCAACGAGCGGGACCAGTCGCCGCTGTTCATGGACATCAAACTGCTGGGCGTCGGCAAGGGTCACATCGCGCAGGCGCCGCTCGCGCAGGAATTGAAGCGGCTGTTCCAGTCGGACGCCTTCGGCGGTTCCCGCAAGACGCAGGATTTCCAGGAAGAATCAAAGCGGTTCTTCGTGAACTACTTCAAGCAGATCGCGCTCGTGTTCGTCGCGGCGTGGAACGGGCGGAAGTACGCCATCAAGTCGTCCACCGCACTTCGGGCCTTTATCCGTGTCGCGCCAGACGTGGTCCGCCGTCTCGACCAGGAACACGTGGAACGGACCGACTTCCGGGCCATCGGGCGCGCGATCTCACCATGGGGCCACCGCATCGGCGACCTCCGGTTCGAGACCGACGGGGCCTGGAAGAAAGGGACCTCGGTCGACTCGCTCACCAAGGAACTGCGGCTGGCGCTGCAGTACCCCGAAGGCACGATGGTGTGAGGGCTGTCTATCTGTCCGTCCCCAGTATCAGGCCCCGGTACTTCTGGTACAGCCACGCGCCCAGCAGGAGCGACAATCCAAGGCCCATAAAACCGATGATGCGGTAGATGCCGCCCAGCGCCGACAGGTCCACCAGAAACACCTTTCCTACGGTGAGCGCCAGAAGCGCGAGGGCCAGGTAGCGCACGGGCGCGTACCGCCGGTTGATCCCGATGATGATGAGAGCCGTTCCGTAGAGAGCCCATGCGATCGAGAGTGAGGCGAGCCGCGCCAGGTCGGCCGTGGCGTCCTCGGCAGCCCGTATCCGCCAGTAGAAGCTGATCTCGGTCGAGATGAGGAGCACGGTCAGCAGGTTGGCCGCGACAATCGACATGCCGATCTCCGGCGCCGCATGATCGCTCAGGCCGATGCCTCCGCGCTTATGGATATAGGCCAGCGCGTAGCAGGCGGCCACCACGACGAGGGTGACGCCGAATCTGGCATTGAAGACCGGAGTGAACCCGGCCGCCGCATCGAAGAACCCGAGCGACATCAGCCGGACCGTCGTGCCCGCCAGCAGCAGTACTCCGCCGAGGCGCATCCAGTCGCGTCTGGTCCGCAACCCGACCCACACCACGGCCACCGATTCCGCCGTCCACCCGACAATCTGCATCCAGTCGTCGAACTCCAGGCCGATGGCAAAGCCGACGAAGGCGAACCCGAGCGCCAGGCTGTTGGGGCCCGCATCACCGGAGAGCGCGCCGAAGTACCACGCCATGCCGAAATGCCACAGCGCGACGCCGAGCGCCAGAGACGAAGTCATCTGCGGAGCGAAGGCGTCGACGATCAGATACGCCCCGCCGAAGAGCGCCAGGCCGTTGGCGTGGAAGAGCACCAGGTCGGCGATGGGCCATGGTTCTTTGCCCTTTCGGCCGATCCGTTCACCCTGCGCAATCAAGTGCATGCCGTACATCGCCAGCAGCACAACGACGCCGCCCGCGCGCCAGCCCGGCGTCTGATGCCTGGCGACCCACTGCAGGAACACCGGAGTCGTCGCGGCAAACACTGCCAGCCTGACCCACGCTCTGTCGAACCTCACGCTGGCGAGCACGCCTGCCAGCGTCACCAGCATCAGGTAGACGAGCAGCGGCAACGAGTGCGGCAACAGGTTGTTGACCGACGCCACGTGATACGCAATCGGCGCCGTCCACAGCACCGTCGAGAGGACCTCGCTGTTCCCGGTGCGTGCGCGCTCCGACACCCGGAGCATGTAGGCGAACATCCCGCAGAAGAGCGTCAGGAAGAACTCGGTGGTCACGTACTTGTCGGGCGTGTAGTACCGTGCGGCCCAGGCGCCGAACGTGAGAAACGTCAGCGCATAGCTCGCCAGGTTCACGATCGGCCACTGCCGGCGTTGGGCCAGGAACATCGTCCCGGCGACCAGGATCGCGTCGTAGGTGAGCAGCACCACCTGCGCATCCTCGTTGCGGCCGACAAGAAACGGCGT
>Ga0315286_10002277_pt1 | contig 17895 bp, 13 predicted proteins | sample YL17G10_0_MG_FD_205038 | JGI IMG/M metagenome (GOLD analysis project Ga0315286, IMG submission 205038) | Sediment microbial communities from Yellowstone Lake, YNP, Wyoming, USA - YL17G10_0 | ecosystem: Environmental > Aquatic > Freshwater > Lake > Sediment | place: USA: Wyoming | collected...
TGATCTCCCGTTCGGCATCGACGGGACTCGCCGAGGCATGGATCAAGTTCTCCATCCGCTCACCAACCACGTTGCCCGATTCATCCTTGATGCTGATCACGGCGCCCAGAGACCTGATGCAGCCAGGTCTTTCCTCCCGAGCCGTGAACGGGTTGGTCGGACCGGAACATTCGCGGATCTTGCGGATCGCGTCCGGACCCTGGTAGACGATCGCGATCACACGCCGTTTCCAGGCCTCGCCCGGATAGTGCAGTTTCCCCCTGATGTAGTCGATCAACGGCGGAAAGAACGGTTTCCCCCGGTGTTCCTGGTAGTGCTCCTCGGCGAGCATGCGGTTGACATGAACGATCTTCGCCCCCGCGTACCGCAGCCCCGTGTGAACCTCGGAAAGCACCGAAAGCACGTAGCCGGTGAGTGAATACTTGAGCGCGTCGGGCTTGATGAGCACCAGGCTCTGTTCAAGGTCTCTTCCGTCCATGATTGATCCTCGCTGGCTGGCCCTCTCGAAGTGGCAACGTATCTGTCGGCGCAGCGTGTTCTCGCCGCCGTCGACCGGGATGCGAGTGGCCGCATCGCTCATGGCGGAGCTCGGCGGCCAGGACGGAGTGCGTTTGCGTCGGCAGTCTCTGGCAAGACGGGTTCAGGAGTCAACCGATCCATGCGCGCGGCTCGCGGGCGAGAAGCCGGGCCGGAAGCCTCCCGGGATCAGAACTCGGGCGGGAGCCCCTTGATCTCCGCGGCGGTGAACACCGGACCGTCCTTGCACACGTACACCGGGCCGATGTTGCAGCGGCCGCACTTGCCGATCCCGCACTTCATGCGGTTCTCGAGGGTCGTGTAGATCGCGTCGTCCTTGAAGCCGAGCCCGTTGAGCACGGGCAGCGCGAACTTGATCATGATGGGCGGGCCGCAGACGACGGCGAACGCGTCAATCGCCCCGGGCCGCGCCTTCTCGACGATGGCCGGCACGAAGCCGATCTCTCCCCGCCATCCCCCGGTCTCCCCGCCCGGGTCCACGGTCTGCCAGAGCTTCACGTCCTTGCGCGCCGCCCACTCGTCGAGTTCGCGCTTGTAGACCAGGTCCCCGACGCTCCGCGCGCCGCAGATGATGGTCACGTCCTTGAACCTGTCCCGCAGATCCAGCGCGTTCTGGATGACGCACCGCACCGGCGCGAGCCCGATGCCGCCGGCGACGAACACGAGGCTCTTGCCGTACATCTTCTCGAGCGGGAACGAGTTGCCGTACGGCCCGCGGAAGCCCATGGTATCGCCGACGTTGAGCTCGCGCATCGCCGCCGTCACGCGCCCGACCTTCTTGAAGCTGCACTCGAGGTACCCCTTGCGCGTTGGCGCCGACGCGATGCAGAAAGTGCACTCGCCCGACCCGAACACGGAGTACTCGCCGAACTGGCCCGCCTTGAAATCGAACGATGCGGCCAGCATCGGATCCTTGAAGGTGAGCTTCAGCGTGCGCGTGTCGACCGTCTCGTCGACGATCTCGTCGATGCGCACCAGGTGGGGCTGGTACAGGTTTCCGCCGTTCATGGCGCGCCTCGCCCGGCCTCGCCCGGCGCGGCCGGCTCGCGACCGATGCGGTCGAGCATCTCGAGCAGGTCCATCCCGCCGGGGCAGATCCGCACGCAGCGGCCGCAGCCGGTGCACAGGATCTCCTGGAAACGGCCCGGGTAGATCGCGAACTTGTGCATCAACCGCTGACGGATGCGGCAGTCCTGCCCCTTTCGCGGGTTGTGTCCCGAGCCGTGGAGCGTGAACTTCGCCGTCTGGCACGTGTCCCAGTTGCGGCGCCGCGCGCCCGTCGCGACCGACTCGGCCTCGTCCACGATGTCGAAGCAGTGACACGTGGGGCACACGAACGCGCACGCGCCGCAGCCGTGGCAGCGCAGCGCGATCCCCTCCCAGATCGGGTGCTCGAAGCTCGACTCGAGGAACGCGCGGATCTTCGCCGGATCAGTCCTGAGGTTCGCTTCGGCCTTCCCCCGCGCCGCGGCGCGGTACGCCATGGCCGCCTCGCTCCTGCCGCCCGCCGCGAAGCGCGTGGCATGCGCCGCGACGAACACCTCGCCCTTTTCGGTCAGGATCTCCGCGTGGAAACCGCCCTCGACAGGTACGAGCAGGACGTCCGAGCCCTTGGCCACGTCCGGCGCGAGCCCGACGGCGGTGCAGAAACACGACGCGTCGCCGCCGGAGCATGCGACGGAGACGATCGTGGTCGCCTGCCGGCGGCCGAACCACAGCTCGTCGTGGTAGTCCCAGTCCATCACCTTGTCGACCACGGACACCGCGGCGGCGTCGCACGGCCGCGCGCCCAGGACGACCTGCGGCGGGAAGACGTGCGGCGCGGGGGCGAGCTCCACGTCTCCCTGCTTCTGACGGTACGTGAAGAGCACCTCCGTGGGCGGCAGGAAGAACTCCTTGAGCGAGCGCGCCGGCGGATCGCCGACCAGCACGATCTCGTCGAGGCCCTTCACCTCGCGGTACACGACGGCGCCATCCTTCCCGGGCGGCCTCGCCGGGCCGATGAGCCGCGTCCCGCCGCGCACGAGGTCTTCCGCGAGGACCCGAAGGTCCGGCTCGGAGATGTGCATTTCGCGCGTCAAAGGATGAACTCCTCGCCATCCTCCGGCCGGTACGTGCCGATCGGGGCGGGACTCTCCGGATCGCCGGAGGCGCTGTACCCGAAGCGCTCCGCGACGACGCGGGCGATCTTGCGATTGAGCAGGTTGAGCGGGATCCCCGCCGGGCACGCGCGCTCGCACTCCCCGCACACGGCGCAGCGCCCCGCTTGATGGAGCGCGCGCGTCATGTGCCACGCGAAGTTCCCGCGAGCGTGCGGCGAGCTCTCTATCCACTGCGGCTGAGCCTTGTCGGCCACGCAGCGCACGCAGAAACACATCGGGCAGATCTCGCGGCACGCGTTGCAGCGCACGCACTTCTCGAGCTCTGACCTCCAGAACGCGAAGCGCTCCCCCGGCGACAACGCCTCGAGCTCGGCGATGCGCGCGTCGAGCGCCGAGGTACCCGGCGGCGCCGGCGGCAGCGGGCCGACGAGGTGGTCGACATGCTTCGGCACGCGCGCGTCGCACCCCGGGCACCTCGCGGCAACCGTCGCCTCGCTCACCTCCACCGCGGACACCGGGTCGGCGAGCACGCCGCCGCACCGTACGCCGATGAGCACGAGGTCGTCACGCGATCGCTGCGACTCCCGGATCATCCCGGCCACCGCCCTGGCATCGCACCCCTTGACCACGACCGCCGGCCTGCCGAGGGCCACAACCTGCTCGCGCCGCGGCGAGAGGTAGGTCGCCAGGTTCTGGACGCAACGCGGATCGAAGATCAGCCTCCCCGCCTCCCCAGGTGTCACTGCGAAGATCGGAAGAACGCCGCGGCGGCCCTCCGCGTAGCCGATCACGACCTTCACCGTCCCCTCGAGGAGCAGCTTCTTCGCGAGCTCTCTAAGCTCCTGCATTCGGCTTCTCCACGAGGCTCCTGTAGCCCACGAACGGCCCGAGCGCACGCACGCGGGCGACCGCCTCGTTCACCACGTCGCCCCATTTGCGCCCCTCGGACGCCGAGACCCAGGAGAACGTGATCCGCCGCTGGTCGATGCCGAGGAACGACATGATCTCGCGGAACACGGTGAACCTGCGACGCGCATGGTAGTTGCCCGCCAGGTAGTGGCAATCGCCCGGGTGGCAGCCGCTCACGATGACGCCGTCGGCGCCCCGCTCGAACGCCTTGATGATGAACACCGGATCGATGCGCCCCGTGCAGGGGAGCCGGATGACGCGCACGTTCGGCGCCATCTGGATGCGGCTCGTGCCGGCCAGGTCAGCGCCCGTGTACGTGCACCAGTTGCAGACAAACGCCACGATCCGCGGCTCGATCGCCCCGGCCTGCCCGGTCTCCGTGCTGGTCGATGCGGCTTCGCTCATGTCTCTCTTCCCGCCCTTAGGCCCTCACAGGTCCGCGAACGCATTGATCGCGGCGTATATCTGGTCGTCGGTGAACCCCGCGAGTTCGATGCTCTTCGATGGGCACGCGGCCTGGCACGTGCCGCAACCCCAGCAGACGCCCGGGTTGACCTCGGCGACGACCTTGATGAGGCTCCCGCTCCGGTCGCGGATCTCCCGGTGGGAGATCGCGCCGTACCCGCAGACGCGCTCGCAATGGAAACAGCCGGCGCACAGGTCGGCGTTCACCACGGCGATGGTCGGCTCGCGCTCGAGTTCCTCGTTGCTGAGCAGCCCGAGCACCTTCGCCGCCGCCGCCGAGGCCATCGCCACCGAGTCCGGTATGTCCCGCGGCGCCTGGCACGCGCCCGCCACGTACACGCCGGCCGTGTTCGTCTCGACCGGCCGGAGCTTCGGGTGCGCCTCGTTGATGAAACCGTGCTTGTCGTACGACACGGACAGCTTCTGCGCGAGGCCCTCGATGCCCGGCTGCGGCCGCATCGCCGTCGCCAGAACCACCAGGTCGGCGTCGATCGTCACGGGTGAACCGTTCAACGTGTCGTAGCCGAGCACCTTGATGATCTCGCCGTCGCGGTACATGCGCGACACGCGGCCACGGACGTACCTGGCGCCGTCCTCCTCGATCGCGCGCCGCACGAACTCGTCGTACCCCTTCCCGCCGGCGCGGATATCCATGTAGAAGACGACCGCCTGGCCGTCGTGCACCTTGTGCCGGTAGAGCATCGCGTGCTTGGCCACGTACATGCAGCAGATCTTCGAGCAGTACTCGATCCCCTTCGCAGGATCGCGCGATCCGATGCACTGGAGGAAGACGACCGTCTTGGGCTCCTTGCCGTCCGAGGGGCGCCTGATCGCGCCGGACGTCGGACCCGAGGCCGAGGCGAGCCGCTCGAACTGCAAGCCGTCGATGACGTCCGGGATCGTCCCGTAGCCGTACTCGCCGTACCCCTTGAGCCGTTTGTCGTCCTGCTCCTTGCCGATGTCGTAGAGCCGGTAGCCGGTCGCGACGACGATCGCGCCCACGTTCTCGGTGACGAACGAGTCCTCCTGATCGAACCGGATCGCCTGCGGCCCGCACACGGCGACGCACTTGCCGCAGAGGTCCTTCTTGGAGCCCCTCGCCTTGCCGCGGAAGTAGCTGCACTTCTCCCGGTCGATGACCGGAAGGTTCGGCACCGCCTGCGGGAACGGGACGTAGATCGCGGCGCGCTTGCCGAGCCCCTGGTTGAACTCGCTCGCGATGCGCTTGTTCGGGCACGCCTCCTGGCACGCGCCGCAGCCGTTGCACCTGGACTCGTCGATGGCGCGCGCCTTCCTGCGGATCTTCACCTTGAAGTCGCCGATGCACCCCTCGACCGACTCCACCTCGGAGTAGGCGTACAGCCTGATGCGCGGGTGCTGGGACACCTCGACCATGCGCGGCGTCAGGATGCACTGCGAGCAATCGAGCGTCGGGAACGTCTCTGACAACTGGCTCATGCGCCCGCCGATCGACGGATCCTTCTCGACGAGCACGACCTCGCGGCCACCGTCGGCGATGTCGAGCGCGGCCTGGATCCCGGCGATGCCGCCGCCGATCACGAGCGCGCGCCGCACGACCGGGATGCGGATCGTACTGAGCGGGGCGTTGCGCTTGACCTTCTCGACGATCATGCGCGTGATGTCGATCGCCTTCCCGGTCGCCTGCTCGCGGTCCTGGTGGATCCAGGAGCATTGCTCGCGGATGTTGGCCATCTCGCACAGGAACGGGTTGATCCCGCCGCCCGCCGCCGCCCCGCGGAACGTCTTCTCGTGCATATGCGGAGAGCAGGCCGCCACGACGACGCCGGAGAGCCCCTGCTCGGCGATCACCTGCCTGATCATCGCCTGGCCGGGACTCGAGCACATGTAGTTGTAGTCGGCCGCGTAGACCACGCCGGGCAGGTCCCGCATGGCGGCCGCGACGCGGGCTGTGTCCACGGTGCGCGCGATGTTCTCGCCGCAGTGGCAGACGAAGACGCCGATGCGGGCCATTACCCCGTCTCCGTCGCCGGCGCGGCCGCGGTTGCGGACGGCGCGATCCGGCGCATCACGGGCGCGGTGTCGACGAAGTGCCGGTTCAGGCCGAGCCCGGCGGGGTCGAGCCCGAGGCCCAGGCCCACCACCTGCGTGATGAACAGGATCGGCAGTTCCTCCGCGCCCGGACTTCTCGCCATCGCCTTCTGCCGGAAGTCGAGGTTCGAGTGGCACATCGGGCACGCGACGGCGATTACCCGGGCACCCGCGTCCCGCGCGTCGTCGACGATGGCGCGCCCGAGGCGGAGGACGGAGACGGTGCGCGACAGCGAGAAGCCGCCGCCGCAGCAATCGAGCTTCATCCGCCACTCGACCGGCTCGCCGCCCACCGCCCGCACCACGTCCTCCATGGACGAGGGCGCCTCGGCGTCGTCGAAGCCCGTGACCGCCGGCGGCCGCACGAGGAGGCAGCCGTAGTAGCACGCGACCTTGAGGCCCTTGAGCGGCCGGGTCGTCCGCTCGGCGATGGTCTTCGCGGCGTCGCGCAGCACCTCGGCGATGCTCTGCACCTTCACGGCGTTCTCGAACGGGCGGCCGAGGATCTCGCGCACGCGCTTCGCGAGCGCCGCGTCCCCACCGATCTCGTGCCGCGCCGTCGCCAGGCGGCTGTAGCAGGCCGCGCACGGCGCCACCAGCGCCGAGTGCCCCTCGGCCTCCGCCAGCGCCAGGTTGCGGGCCGCGAGAGACACGGCGAGCAGGTGGTTCGTCGCGTGGGCGGAGGTGGCGCCGCAGCAAGACCAGTCGTCGAGTTCGGCCAACTCGATTCCGAGCGGGCCGGCGATCGCCCGGAAGCTCTGCTCGAACTCCCGGGCGGTGGCGTGCAGCGAGCAGCCGGGGTAGTACCCGATCTTCATGTCTCTTCCCCGGGGCGTGGTTCGCAGGCTTCGAAGATGCGCCGGATCTCCTTGATGCCCTTGATCCTCCTGGGCGAGAGCGCAAGCTTCCCGCGCGCGAGCATACCCGGGGCGGCCAAAGCGTCCTGGAACAGCGGCCCGCCGGTCATCTTGTACTGGAGGATGAGGCCGAGTTCGAACACCCGGCCATGGGAGCGTATCTGATCGAGGAACGCCTGGTGGAACGCCCGGATCTTCCGGGGCGCCCTTTCCGGATCATGGCGCAGGGCGAGCTCGCGCAGGGCGTCGATGATCCGCGCCGAGTCACACTCGTTCGGGCACCTCGCGGTGCACGTCTCGCAGGTGAGGCACAGCCAGATCGATTCGTCGCCGAAGAGGCGGTCGCGCTCGTCGTTCTGCGTGAGGCGCATCAGGTCGTGCGGCTTGAGCGACATCTCCCCGGCCATGGGGCAGCCGGCGGAGCACTTGCCACACTGGTAGCACCCGGCCGCGTTGAGGCCCGTGGCCTCGCGGACCTCTGCCGCCAGGGTGTGTCTATTACCGGGGTGGTGCGAACTCATTTCCTCGACTCCCTCTCCGCTGGGGCCGGACCTCCAGGCTCATCGCTCATGCTCCCCAGCGAGTGCCTGCGCGCGGTCACTGCGGCTCCGCAAGCGGGCTCCCCATCGGCGACCATTGATAGTACCTCATGGTCGGAGCGGCCGTCCCGAAGCACCCCGGTGGACCCCCGTGCTCAGGGCGAGACCTGGCGAGTCAGATGCGATGACTCGATGATCGGGCCGGACAATCACGCTCGCCGCCAGCTCCGCACGGATGAGCCTGCCAGGCAAGACCCGCCAGGCTATCTCGCCGCCGTGTCCGCAGGCGCCGCGGCCCGCGCCCGTTTTTTCCCGCCGAAGAGACCCCGGAACAGGTCCTCGCCCTGCTCTTGCAGTTCCCGGCCCAGCGCCTTCGTGTCCACCTTCTGCGGCCGCGCGCTGTCCGCTGCGCCGCTGTCGCGCGGTGCCAGGCTGCTCTGACGCAGCAGCGACTCGCCCAGCCGCGCGCGCTGCTCTCGCAGCAGGTTCGACGCCTTCCCGGCAAGCCGGTCGCGCATGACCTGCGAGCTCAGCGTCACGCGCGGAGCCTTCGCGCTGCCGGTCACACGCAGGTCGAGCAGCAGGCGACCGCGGTCGTCGCTCAGCAGGCCCGCCGCCAGTGCGCTCCGCAACCCGCCGCGGCCCACGACCTCCGGCGGCAACGTGGCGCTCACCGCGTAGTCGAGCACGCCGTCGAAGCCCACGAGCCCGGAGACGAGCCATTCGCCCGAGCTGCCGCCGAAGCGCACCGAGTCGGTGACCACACGGCCGCGCTCGACGCGGAAAGGGAGCCGGAGGTCGCGGAAGCGCACCTCGCGCAGGCCGGGAGTCCTCGTGGCCAAGGCAATGGCGTCCATCACCGGTCCACCCAGGCGGCCTTCGGCCAGCAACGCGAGCCCGAGCGCGGTGAGCGAGCTCTGGAGCTGCTCCGGGCGCACGCCGTCGCCGGAGAAGTCGAAGTCCGTGCTGGCCACGCCGGTCACGACCCCGCTCGCCGGGCTCCACGCCGAGAGGAAGCGGTCCACCTGGATCGTGTCGGCGCGCCCCTTCACCGCGAAGCTCGGGTTGGCCGGGTCCTCGAAGCCGAAGCGCGCGCTGCCCGTCACCGTGCCGCCGTAGCCGCGCAGCGCGAACGAGGGCACGCTGATGACTCCGGGCGCGACCGCCACGTTCGCGACCACGTCCTCGACGTCGAGTTTCTGGTTGCGCAACCGCGCGATCTCCACCCGCCCGCCACCCCTGGCGTTGAGCACCACGGGGCCGCCCAGGCCGGGCGGCAGAAGCTCCGCAAGGTCGAGGTGGGGCGACCGGAGCATGAACGTGAGGCCCGCGGGCGCGATCCTGCCGGGCTTGCCCATTAGGGCGAGCGGGCGCGTCACCCAGGCGTCAAGGTCGAACGACGACTGCCCGGCGCGCGCGGTGAGGCCGCGCACCGTGGCGCGCTCGGTCGAGAACTGGAACGCCGCCGAGATGGCTTCCGCCTTCCTCGGCAGCGCCGGGCTCTCGAGGCTCGCGTTGGCGAGGGTGGCGCGGCCGTCCAGCGCGATGCTCCCGGGGTCCTTGAGCCGTCCGCCGCCGCGCATGCTCAACTCGGCGCGCCCCGTGAGCCTGGTGTCCTTCGGGGCAAGCAGTTGCGAGAGCGCCGCCAGGTCGAGCCCCCCATCGAGGGCAAAGCGCACCTCGGGGTCGGCGAAGCGGCTGACGGCGAACTGCGCGCGCAGCGCCTGCCCGGCGACCCGGGCGCGCAGATCGTCCACCGCGACCCGGTCGGGAACGAAACGCGCGGTGAAGACGATCCCGCCCACGCCCGCGACGGCGCCGGGATAGCGGAACGAGCCATCCGCCACGGACAGCGTGCCGGTGAGCGCGGGGAGCGCACCGGGGCCGGCGCGTCCGCTGACGCGCAGGTCGAAGGCCGCGCGCCCGCCACCGCTGATGCCGTTCAAGGCGCGCGCGTCGGCCACGGCCACGTAGCCCAGCACGTCGCCCAGGTCGAGGTCCTCGCCCCGCGCGCGCAGCTCGATCGCGGCCCGCGGTCCCGGGTTGGCGATCGTGCCCGAGAGCGTCACCCGCGCCCTCCCGAAGCCGAGCGCGAGCCGTTCGAGCTCGAGCGTGTTCCTCGCGCCGTCGAAGCGGCCGTCGTGCTCGATCATCCACACGAGCTTCGCGAGCGCCTGGTCGAGCTCGGCGGGCCCGCGCGCCGCGAGCGGTCCGAGCGCGACCCGCGAGAGGCTCGTCCGCCCCTTCGTGGCGAAGCGCGAGCCGCCGGCCGCGGACAGCGAGAGCTGCGTGTCGAGCCCGAGGAAGATGCGCCGCTTCGCGCCCAGGTCGTCTACCAGCACCTCGCCTTCGCGGACGACGAACGAGCGCACGTCAAGGTCCATGGCCGGACCCGCGCCCGCCGCCGGACCGTCCCCGGGCGCGGCGGCGAGGAGGCTGTCAAGGTTCGTGGTGCCGTCCGCGCGCAGCACGAGGTGCAGGACCGGTTGTCCGAGCGTGAGCCGGCGCAACACGAGGCGCCGGGAGAGGAGCGGGAGCACGTCGAGATCCAGGTCGAGCGAGCCCACCTTCACGGCCGTGCCCCGGGCGAAGCCCCCCGGCTCGGCCAGCTCGAAGCCGCGGGCCGCGAGCCGCACCGGCGGCCACAGGCGCACCGACACATCGGCGATGCGCGCCTCGCGCCGCAGCGACTTCGCCAATTGCCCGCGCAGGAGCGCCAGGACACGGTCGTGCGGGAGCAGCACGGCGACCGCGATCCAGGCCGCGGCCACAAGGAGGATCGCGACCGCGAGCGCGACGCCGAGCAGGCGCAGCGGAGTGCGGGAGGCGGCGGAGCGAGCGTTCATGGAAGACGGTCCTCGCAGGGTGGGGAGCGGGCCCGAGCGGGGCCCGCGGGGAAGCGGAGGCCTTGGCGTTCACTACCATCGGGACTATACAATGCGCCGCCCCCGCCGTGGCGAGCCACGCCGCGCGGGATGGACGCGAGCCCGGAGGAGCACCCCCGCATGGAACCGGCCCCCTTCACCCGCCTGCGCGGGCAGCGCCTCGTCGCGGCCACGCGCCGGATCGCGCGGCTGCTCGCGCTGGCGCTGCTCGCCGCCACGGGTTCGGCGCCGACGTACGCCTCGACCGAGGAGTTCTCCAGCTTCGATGTCGAGCGCCCCGAGGAGAACGACGAGAGCCTCCTCGACCACCTGCTCACGCGTCCCCCGGCCGATTGGCACGACGAGTGGGAGCGGGCGCCCCAGGCCTTCCGCACCGCGCAGGGCTGTTTCACCTCGGGGCAGTGGCACGTGGACAACGAGCTCAAGCTCGCTTCCCCGCTCGGCCACAAGGCGCGTTTCGGCTTGCGGCTCGTCCAGGTCGAGAGCGACCTGGCCGCCTACGAGAACCTCGACTTGTGGTTCCTGTTCCCGCAGCGCGCGGGCACGCTGGGGGTGATGTTCCGGCCCTACTACGACAAGTCGCGCCAGGACTTCGCGCTCATGTGGGAGCTGGGCGCCGACACCACGCGCGATCAACTGAGGCTCGTCTACGGGCTCGAGGACCTCTTCAACAACCTCTGGGTCTGGCGCCAGACGCGGGTGGGCGAGAGCGGCGCCCCGTACGACCGGCATCCCTGGGAGCCGGCCTTCAAGGCCGCGCTGAGGCGGGCCCGCTGGAGCCTCGAGACCGAGGGCAGGTGGCTCACGCTCGCCCGCAGGCGGGTGGGTCTGTACGGCGGCGCGGAGCCGGGGCGGGCGCAGTCGCTCTGGGGCGCCTGGGGCGCCGCCGAGTTCGAGGCGCGGGCGCTGGGAGCCACCTGGACCGCACGCACCGAGAACCGCCAGGCCCGCAGCACCGACCAGCCCCTCGACCTCTCCGCCGGGGACGCGCGCAGGTCGCGACGCCTGTGGCAGGTCGAGTTGGCCGCGCGACGCGCGACGCGACGCGGGCTCGCCCTCGAGGGGCGCTGGCTCTACGTGGACCGCATGCAAAGCCGTCGGCCGCCGCTCGCCGACGCCCGCTTCCACGCGATCGACCGCGCGCTCCAGCTCGAAGCTCGCTGGGCGGCGCGGACGGATCTCATCGTGCGACTGGGAGGTCTCTTCGACCGCGCGAGCGTCAGCAAGTCCGGCGCCTTCACCCACGGCACCCGCAACGAATCGCGCGCCTACTTCGGACTCGTGGCGCGCTTCGGCCGGGTCTCGCTGAGCGGCATCGAAGGCATCGAACTCGACCCCGAGCGCTACGAGATCTGGCACCACCACGACAAGGGCTTCCTGTCGCTGCAGACGACGTTCTGATCGGGCGAACGAGAACTGCGGGCCGGCGAGAGCCACGCCGCGCGCGCCCTCACCGGCGGCCGCTTGCCAGAGCCCATCCCACTCGGTATCGTCGCCAAGTCCGTGGAGTCCGGGCGCGGAGCCACCGCGCCCCGGGCGGCCCATCCACCTCAAGGAGAGTTCGATGCGCGCGCGTCTCTGGCCCGTATTGCTGGCCCTCTTCGCCCTGCTCGCGGCGCAGGCAGCCACGGCGGATCCCGTCGGTCGTTACTTCTACGTGTCCCCGATGGGTGGCTTCACGATCTTCGACAGCGACTTCAACTGGCCCGGCGATCATCCGCTGGCGGACAAGCTCACCGTTGGCGGCCGGTTCGGTTACCAGCGGGGCCCGCTCTGGGCCCTCGAGTTGGCGGGCGAGATGACGCCGACCGTCGAGGATGTGGAGGGCGGCAAGAGCATTTCGTTCCTCAATTCCACGGCGAGACTGGTCTTGAGCCCGTGGGCGACCCCCGTCGGCGGGCCCTACTTCTTCATCGGCGGGGGCGCCGGCCGCCTGAGCACGGACCTGACCGCAGATTCCACGAGCGACGCAGCCCACATCAACCAGGGCCTGCTGGAAGCGGGCGGCGGCGTGCGGCTGTGGCTGACTGACGCCATCGGTGTGAGGCTCGAGGCGCGCGAGGCCAACTGGCTCCGCCGGGAGACCGGGGACGCGCCCAGCGCGAACTACCTCACGCTGAGCGGCGGCCTGACGTTCACCGTCGGCGCCAAGGGCCGCGACACTGACGGCGACGCCGTGTCCGACCGACGCGACAAGTGTCCGGACACCCCGCGCGGCGCCACGGTGGACGCGAAGGGCTGCCCGATTGACACCGACGGCGACGCCGTCTTCGACGGACTCGACCAGTGCGCGGACACGCCCAAGGGCGCCACGGTGGACGCGAAGGGCTGCCCGATTGACACCGACGGCGACGCCGTCTTCGACGGACTCGACCAGTGCGCGGACACGCCCAAGGGCGCCACGGTGGACGCGAAGGGCTGCCCCTCGGACGCTGATGGCGACGGCGTCCTCGACGGACTCGACCAGTGCGCGGACACGCCGAAGGGCTGCGCCGTCGATGCGAAGGGCTGCACGTCCGACGCCGACGGCGACAGCGTCTGCGACGGCATCGACCGGTGCGCGGACACCCCCGCCGGTCTCAAGGTGGACGAGAAGGGCTGCGTCATCGAGTTGATCGAGCGCGAGACCGAACTGATGGACACCGGCAGGATCCGGCTGCAGAACATCCAGTTCGACACCGGCAAGGCCATCCTGAAGCCCGAATCGTTCCAGACCCTCGCCGTGGTCGGGACCCTGCTGACCCAGTGGCCACAGCTCAAGATCGAGGTCGCGGGCCACACCGACAACGTCGGCGGCGCGGCGTCGAACAGGAGTCTCTCGCTCCTGCGGGCGAAGTCGGTGCTGTCGTATATGAACAGCAAGTACGCGGCGCTCGACAGCACGCGGTTCACGGTGAAGGGCTACGGCAAGGCCCGGCCGCTGGTCCCGAACATCAGCGACGAGAACAAGGCGCAGAACCGCCGGGTCGAGTTCACGGTGCTCAACAAGGAAGTGCTGAGGAAGGAAGTCGAGCGCCGGCGCCTGCTGAAGCGGGGCGAGACGGCCCCCGCGGACACCAGGGCAACGCCGTAGGCCGTCACGGGCGGGAACGAAGCGGGCGGGCCGAGGAACCATTCCCGGCCCACCCGCGTTCCAGTCGCGGTGGCGGCCCGCGGAGCCGCGGCGCTACACTCCGGCCCGTCCGCGGGCGCGCGTTCCATCCCGGGAGCGCGCAGCCCCCGGAGAGGACCTCCATGAGCACTCCGCGCCGCATCCTCAGCGCCGCCGACGTCCAGGAACTGATCGAGATCCGCCGCGACCTGCACGCGCACCCCGAGGTCGCCTTCGAGGAGACGCGCACCGCGACGTTCATCGCCGAGCGCCTCCGCGCGCTGGGGCTCGACCCGCGCACGGGCGTGGGCCGCACCGGCGTGATGGCCACCATCCGCGGCGAGCGCCCCGGCCGGACCGTCCTGCTGCGCGCCGACATGGACGCGCTCCCGATCCAGGAGGAGAACGACGTCCCCTACCGCTCGCGGAACGCGGGCCGGATGCACGCCTGCGGCCACGACTGTCACGTCGCCGGGCTGCTCGGCGTCGCGAAGCAGCTCGTGCGGCAGACGCCGGCGCTGCCCGGCACGGTGAAGCTGTGCTTCCAGCCCGCCGAGGAGAACGGCGGCGGGGCGCTCGGCATGATCGCCGACGGCGCGCTCCGGGATCCGAAGGTGGACGCCGCCTTCGGTGTGCACGTCTGGCAGGACCTCGCGGTCGGCAAGGTCGGGGTGGCGAGCGGCGGCTGGATGGCCTCGGTTGACAATTTCGCCGTGACCGTCACCGGCCGCGGCGCGCACGCGGCCGCACCCCACCAGGGCATCGACCCCGTGGTGGCGCTGGCCCACATCATCACCGCCCTGCAGACCATCGCGAGCCGCACCACCGACCCGCTGCTCGAGGTGGTGGTGAGCGTGACCCAGGTGCGGGCCGGAACGGCCTTCAACATCATCCCCGAGAGCGCGTGGATGAACGGCACGCTCCGCACCTTCGATCCCGCCCTGTGGGAGGAGCTGCCCGGGCACCTCGAGCGCATCGTGCACGGCGTGGCCGGGGCTCTGGGCTGCACCGCCGAGGTGTCCTGCACGCGCCATAGCCGGCCCACCGTGAACGATCCGGCCATGGCCGAGCTGGGCTACGCGGCCGCGGTCGAGGTGGTGGGGCGCGAGAACGTGGTCACTCGCGTCCGGACCATGGGCGGCGAGGACTTCTCGGCCTTCCTGCACGAGGTGCCCGGCGCGTTCCTGGCCATCGGCTCGCGCAACGAGACGAGGGGCCTGACCCACATGCACCACCACCCGCGCTTCGATGTGGACGAAGGCTGCATCGCGATCGGCGCGGAGGTGCTGCTGCGCGTCGCCCGCCGCTTCCTGGAGGCATGATGCGCAACGCACGATTCACGCTCGTCCCTGGTCTCGTCCTCGCCGCCGTGCTGGTGCTGGCCTCGAGCCCGCCGGCACCCGTCCGCGCCGACTGGCTTCAGCCGGACCCCTCGTTCCGCGACGCCCAACTGACGCTGCGGCTCGCCGTACGCGATACGGCGGGCCAGCCGCTCACGACCGCGCGCCTGGACTCCCTGGCGGTGGCGCATCTCAGGCTCGGGAACCTCGACGAGGCACGGCGGTTGTTCGCGCGGGTCGTCGCCCTGGCGCCCACCGACGAGACCGCCGCGGCCGGACTCGGCAAGATCGCCCTCTTCCGCGGCTCACCCGCGCTCGCCGAGAGCCTGCTCGCGCCCGTCGCGGGCCGGGTGGACGGCGCCGCGGAGGACCTGCTCTCCGCGCGCCTGCGCCTCTGCCGCTGGGAGGCGGCCGCCGCGCTCGCCGGCGAGTCGGGGCAAGCCGGCCACGCGGCGTTGCTGCGCCGACTCGCCGAACCCGAGGGCGCCTGGAGGATCCAGGGGACGGGATCGGTCCAGATCCCATGGATCCGCTGCTGGCCCGTGCCGATCGTGAAGGCGAAGCTCAACGGACAGAACGTGCTGCTCGCGATCGACACGGGCGTGGCCGACCTGATCCTCGACCCCTCGGCGGCACGGCGCTGCGGCGTGACGCTCATGCCCGAGCAGATGCCGGTCTTCTGGAACGGCACGCGCGTCGCCGCCCGCGTCGCATTGGTGCAGCGCCTAGAGCTGGGCAGGCTGCGGATCGAGCGCGTCCCCGCCGCCGCTACGGCGCTCCGGCGCTGGAGCATCGAGGCCAATCCTGGCGGCGAGCGCGTTGATGGGGTGATCGGGGCTAACCTGCTCGCGCGCTTCACGCCCACCCTCGACTATCACAAGTGCGCGCTCGTCCTGCAGCCCGCGGGCGCGGCCGTCACGGCGGGCGCCGGGGCGCTGCGCGTCCCCTTCGAACTCCGGGGTGAACGCGAGCTCACCGTCTACGGCTCGCTTAACGGCGGGCGCCGCATGGCCATGGTGCTCCAGACCGGCGTGCCCGGCTGTGGCGTGGGAGCCCCGCCCGAGGTCTTCGAGGAGATCGGCGTGCGGCCCGGACCGATTGCTCGCGCCGTGCGATCCGCCGGCGCCCGGCTCCAAGGACACTCGTGGGCCAGCGTGCAGGTGGCCACCGTCGCGGTGGGCCCGGTCGTGAAGGACAAGGTGAACGGCTGGTCCGGCGCACTCGACTCCGCCGAGCTGTGGCGGCACGGCGTGCGCCGCGACGCGCTGCTCTCGAGCGACTTCATGGGCGGACGACGCATGACGATCGACTGGGAGAGACAGGAGCTGGTGATCGAGTAGCCGTCAGGAGCCCCGCCCCCCCCGGCACCGCGCCGGTTCCTGCGCGCTCGCGCCACTGCCTGGTTCTCCGCTCCGGCCTCCGCTATGCTGCCGGCGTGAGACTCGCATACCACGTCATGTCCTCGCCCCTCGGGCTGCTCTTCCTGGCCCGCACCGAGCACGGCCTGCGCTTCGTGGATTTCCTTGAGCGAAGGAGCCTAAAGCGGGCCTTCGCAGCCCACGCCGAATCCGTCCCCGACGCGAAGTGGGAGCCTTCCTTGCTCGCGCTCAAACCTGTCGTGGACCAACTGGACAGTTACTTCTGCGGGAACCTGACCAGGTTCGCCATCCCGCTGGACCTCGCCGGGACCGAGTTCCAGCTCAAGGTCTGGCGGGCGCTATGCGGGATCCCCTACGGCGAAACCCGCGCCTACGGGCAGATCGCCAGGGCGCTCGGTCGGCCCGGGGCGGCGCGCGCGGTCGGGCTGGCGAATAATCACAATCCCGTCCCCATCATCGTGCCGTGCCATCGCGTCATCGGTGCGGACGGGAGCCTCGCGGGCTACGGCGGGGGCCTCCCCCGCCAGCGCAGGCTGCTGGACCTCGAGGCCCGCTTCGCGCACCCCGTCAGCCGGCCCGGGAGCCGCTTCACCGGATCATGAGCCCATCCCGCCCGGCGTGCCACCTCGGGACGGTCAACGCGCAGCCCTGAAGTGGTCGTGCCCCGCGCCGTCGAGGGGCCGCACCACGCCATCAGCCGCGCGCAACACGAGCGACCCGGGCGCCGCGGTGAAGCGGCCCACGAACGCCAGCGGCAGACCCGCAACCGCGGCCGCCCGCTCGCAGCCGTCGCGGCCCGCCGGGTCCACGGCGAGCAGCAGCTCGTAGTCGTCGCTCGGCCCGAGGCGCAGCGCAGCGGGTGCCACGCCGAGAGCTGCCGCGGCGGCGGCGAGCAGCGCGTCGTCCGGCCACGCGCTCTCGTCCACCTCGGCGCCCACGCCGCTCGACTCGCACAGGTGGCCGAGGTCGCCCGCGAAACCATCCGAGACGTCGATCGCCGCCGTCACCGCCCCGGTCTCGCGCAGGGCGCAGGCCGCCACCACCCGCGCCACCGGCGCGAGCCATGCGTCAAGGAGCGGCGCCCACCGGGCCGCGCGCGCCCCTTCGCCCAGCGCGCGGACGAGCCCGAGGCCGGCGCCCGCGCGGCCCGGGTGGCCGCTTGCCGCGATCAGGTCGCCGGGGCGCGCCCCGCAACGCGTCCACTCGCGCCCGCGCTCGCACTCGCCCAGCAGCGTCAGCGAGAACCACTCGGCGCCCGCCACGGCCGTCAGGTTTCCCCCCGCCAGCACCACGCCCGCGGCCTCCAGCGCCTCGGACAGCCCGGACTGGAAGGCGACCAGGTCGGAGACTTCGCTTTCCCGGCGCGCACCGATCGAGAGCAGAGCCCAGCGCGGGGTCGCGGCCATGGCCGCAAGGTCGCTCAGGTTGGCCTGCGCGAGGCGCGCCCCGGCCACGCGGGGAGGGCACCACCCGCGCAGGAAGTGCCTGTCCTCGACGAAGGCGTCGGTGGTCGCGACCAGGTCAGCGCCGGGCGCCGGGCGCAGCACTGCGGCGTCGTCGCCGCTGCCGACCACCACCCCCGCGCGCAGATCGGCGGCACTGGACCGCTTGCGCCGCGCGCCACTGCGCGCGGCGATCAGGCGGCGGATGACCTCGAACTCCCCCAGCTCACCCAGCGTGGACATGGCGGTCACTGTACTCGCGGCGCGACGGCAGGAGAA
>Ga0315286_10002278_pt1 | contig 17888 bp, 14 predicted proteins | sample YL17G10_0_MG_FD_205038 | JGI IMG/M metagenome (GOLD analysis project Ga0315286, IMG submission 205038) | Sediment microbial communities from Yellowstone Lake, YNP, Wyoming, USA - YL17G10_0 | ecosystem: Environmental > Aquatic > Freshwater > Lake > Sediment | place: USA: Wyoming | collected...
GCCCAGGCCGAGCACGAAGTCGCGACGGGCGGCGCTCGCCGTAGCTGTCACCGTCGCGCCACGCGCCTTGGCGACCTGCACCGTCACGTGTCCGACCCCGCCGGATGCGCCGTTGACCAGGACATTGCTGCCGGTGCCGACTCGCGCGAGATTGCACATGCTTACGGCCGTGGCGCCGACACAGGCCAGAGCCGCCGCGTCCCGGAATTCGAGCTCCGCCGGCATGGGGTGAACGTAATTGGCCGGCACCGCGGCGAACTCGGCGAACGTGCCCCCGGTCTGTGTAAAGGGATTGACGAACCCCAGGACACGGTCCCCGCGTGCGAACGCCGTGACCCCGGGGCCGATCTCAGTCACTTCCCCTGCGAAATCGGAGCCCATGGTGCGCGGCACGCCGCCCCGCACGAGTACGCGAAAGCTGCCGGTGGCGATCTTCCAGTCCACTGGATTGACGCTGGCGGCCCGTATGCGCACGAGAACTTCGCCGGCCGCGGGCAACGGCGCGGGAACGTGTTCCAGCCGCAGGTCCGCGAGTTTGCCGATCGTGTGATAGCGTAGCGCCAGCATGATGCATCACCGTTCGTCGCCGTGGGCGCCAACAGGATACCGGGCTTGCGGCTGGCTGGCGTGCGTCCTCGCCTGCTTGAGCCTGCTGGCCTGCGCGGCTCGCACGACCGCCGAGCAGCAGGTACGCGTCGTGATTTCAGCCGGCGAGGCCGCGGCGGAGCAGCGCGACCTCGCCGGGCTCATGGACCTGGTGTCGTCGCGGTACGAGGACGCGGACGGTGGCAGCGCGGTCGAACTGAGCCGCAACCTGCGCGGCTATTTCATCGCCAACCAGTCGGTGCACCTGCTGACGCGTATCGAGAGCATCGAATTTCCGTACAAGGACATGGCCCGCGTGCGACTCACGATCGGGACGCTCGGCCGCAAGGCCGGCGACGGCGATACCTTCGACCTGGCGGCAGACGTGCAGGACGTGCGCCTGGAAATGCAGCTCGAGCGCGGTGAATGGAGAGTGACACGCGCTTCCTGGCAGCCCGTCGTTCGCGCCTGAGTCGACCCGGAGCGGTCCGGCATGGATAGCGAGACACTGCTGATCCTCGCGCTGGCCTTCGCGCTCGTGGCCGCGCTCTACAGCAGTGTCGGGCACGCCGGCGCTTCCGGCTATCTCGCAATCATGGCTCTGCTCGGTGTAGCGCCGGACGTGATGCGCCCGACGGCGCTCGTGCTGAACCTTCTCGTTGCGGCCATCGGGACGCTGCGCTTCACGCGAGCGGGTCTCACCAGTTGGCAGGCGCTGCTCCCGCTGGCCGCGGCTTCCGTGCCGTCAGCCATCCTGGGCGGCAGCATCAGGCTGCCAGTCGAGGGCTATCGCGCGCTCGTCGGTGTCGTGCTGCTGCTCTCGGCCCTGGTGCTGGCGTGGCGTGCGTACTCGCATTTGCATGCTGTCGAGGAAGGGCCGATTCGCTTGCCGACGGGCATGGCGCTCGTTATCGGCGCAGCGATCGGTGCCCTCTCGGGCCTCACTGGCACGGGTGGCGGCATCTTCCTGAGTCCGCTGCTGCTGCTTGCAGGCTGGGCGGGGCCGCGCAGGACGGCGGGACTGGCTGCGCCGTTCATCCTGTTCAATTCAGCCGCCGGGCTCATCGGTCTCGGTTCGGCGTCAGCCCACTTTCCAGCGGGCCTGCCCTGGCTCGCGGCTGCCGTGCTCGCCGGCGGCTACGTCGGCACGCGGCTTGGCACCGAGCGGTTGCCCGCCCGCGCACTGCTCGCGCTACTGGCCGCTGTGCTGCTGATCGCGGGCACCAAGCTGCTGCTGACCTGAGAGCTGGCGCGAGCGACACTCTCCCGCCAGGGCGGGTGAGGGAGTCTGCACCTCGCCCACGTCAGTGGGAGAGGTCGGCGGTACGCCGGGTGAGGGAGTCTGCACCTCGCCCACGTCAGTGGGAGAGGTCGGCGGTACGCCGGGTGAGGGCTCTTGTTCTCATTCCTTCCTCCGCCCCGGAAAGAACGCATTCGTCCGGCGGACGTACTCCGTGTATTGCGGGCGTCGCTCGCCGATGTCCCGTTCGAGCAACGTCACGCCCGAGACCTTCAGCAGCAGCACCGACATCAGCAGCGGTCCCGCAATGCTCCACCACGCGCCTGCCGAAAGTGCGATCAGGTACAGACCCCACCAGACGCAGAAATCCCCGAAGTAATTGGGGTGGCGCGTGTAGCGCCACAGGCCCCGGTCCATCACCTTGCCGGCATTGGCCGGGTCGGCCTTGAATCGGGCAAGTTGCCAGTCGCCACCCGCTTCGAAGACCATGCCGATGAGCCAGAGCGCGACCCCAACGCAGTCGAGCAGGCCAACAGGCGTGGCGCCGCCGATCGCGCCTAGCAGCGGCAGCGAGATCAGCCAGGCGAGCACCGCCTGGAAACCGAAGATGAGATACAGGCTCTTCAGTGTGAAGTTCGGCTCGTTACGGCTGCGGATCGCGGCGTAGCGGCGGTCCTCGGCATGACCCATGTTGCGCCAGGCGAGATACCCGGCGAGCCGCAGACCCCAGGCGGCGACCAAGACCAACACCGGATTCGTTCGCGGTCCAGGCGCGGCCAATTCAATCGAGTAGGTGACGGCAGCCAGCACGTAGAGCAGGGGCCAGAGCGTGTCCACGATCGTCACGTTGCGCTGCACGACACTTACGATCCACGTGAGCCCACCCGCGGCCAGCAGCGCCAGCAATCCCATCAACCATGCATCGAGGTGGGTCACCCGTAAATCTCCTGATTGCCACACGCGGCTGACGGCGCACCTTAGCACCTGCGACAGGACAACAGACAGGGGACGCCCATGACTCCGACCGCACAAGCGGCCTTGGCACAGCTGCGCGATCCAACTTCGTTCGCCTGGCACATTCCGTTCTTCCTGGTCGTCGTGATGTACCTGTACGCGACCGAGATCGGGCGTGGCCGCTGGGACACAGTGGCGGCTGGCCTCGCCGTCTGGTTCGCCGACTGGATCAACGAGATCCTCAATTCGTTCATCCTGCACTGGACGGGCGTGCACGCCCTCTGGATCGAGAACGGGCCGACGGCTTACCAGCTGCTGGTGGGGCTCAACATCGAAACGTCGATGATGTTCCTGGTCTGCGGTCTCGTGTACGCGCGCCTGCTGCCGGCCGACCGCGCGGCGCGCGTCGCAGGCATGAATGCCCGCTGGTTCTGGGCACTGAACCTTGCGGTCTTCGCGGTCGTCACCGAACTCGTGCTGAATGCCTGGGGCGTACTCAACTGGTACTGGTGGTTCTGGGATGTACCCTGGGGCCTGCCGCTGATCGTCGTCTTCGGCTACCTGTGGTTTTTTCTTGCGGCGGCCAAGGCGTTCGACGCGCCGACTCACCAGGCGCGCTGGCGATTCGTCGGGACGCTCGCAGCGATCGCGCTCGTGCTCGGCGTGATCGGCGCCGCTTACGGCTGGATCTGAATCGCCTGGCTCAACAGAATTTCGGCGAGCAGCGCGTCCTCGATATTCCCGCCCGACAACACGACTGCCACGGTGCGCCCATGCGTCTCGAGTCTGCCGGACATGACGCTCGCCAGCGCCACCGCACCGCCGGGCTCCACGATGAGCTTGAGCGTGCGGGCCGCGTAGCCGATCGCTGCGCGCACCTCGTCGTCGGTGACGGCCAGACCGCCGGACAGCAGTTCCGCGTTGATCGCGAACGTGAGTTTGCCGGGCATCGGCGCCAGCAGCGCGTCGCAGATCGAACGAGCGCCCGGCTCGTTGCGCAGGCGCTGGCCGGCTGCGAGTGAGCGACGGTAATCGTCGAATCCGGCCGGTTCGGCGCACCAGATGCGCGTGGTGGGCGACAACGCAGTCACGGCCAGTGCAATGCCGGCCACGAGTCCGCCGCCGCTGCAACACGCCACCACGTCATCGACGCCGATACCCATCGCTGCAGCCTGCTCGAGGATCTCGAGGCCGACCGTTCCCTGCCCGGCGATGATGTCCGGATCGTCGAAGGAGGGCACGAGCACGGCACCGCGCTCCACCGCAATCTTCGCTGCGATCTCCTCGCGGCTCTCCCGTTGGCGGTCGTACAGCACGACGGTGGCGCCGAGCGTCTGGGTATTGCGCAGCTTCACGGCCGGGGCGTCGCCTGGCATGACGATCGTGGCCGGAATGCCGAGTTGGCGCGCGGCAGCAGCCACGCCCTGGGCATGGTTGCCGGATGAAAACGCGACGACCCCCGCTTTGCGTTGCGCAGCGTTCAGCTGCGTGAGACGGTTCCAGGCACCGCGAAACTTGAACGAGCCGGTGTGCTGCAGGGTCTCGAGCTTGAGCAGCACGCGGCCACCGACCTTTGCGTCCAGCGGCGTGCCGGTCAGCAGGGGGGTGCGCTGTGCGTGGCCGGCGAGGCGCGCGGCGGCCGCGCGGACGTCAGCGAAGCTCGGCATTCCGGTCAAACCTCGAGACTCCGTTGTCGTAACCAAGGTAACGTCGCAACATGCGCGGGTGAGCGTACACGAATCATTGCCGCCCGGCTGCGAGCCCGCCTGTCACGGCTGCCGTCACCGCAGCTGGCCGCTGGAGCGGAGTCTCACGCAGAAGAGCGCCCACCTTGGGCGCGTGCTCGAGCCCTGGGCCGATCGACTGCTGCCGGTCGAAACGGTCGCAGACCATGCGCGTCTCGGCTACCGCGACCGGGTCACACTCACTGCGCGCTGGGACGAGTTGCGGAGCTGGCGATTCGGCCTGATGCGGCGCGACGAGTTGATTCCCATCCACGACTGTCCTGTCCACACGCCGCGCGTCAATGCGCTCGTGCGGCTGCTGATCGAGACGTTGCCGCCCCAGGAGCGACTGCCGCTCGCGTACCTGCACGTGGCCGGCGCCCAGGCGACCCTGATCGTGAAGGCCCGGCAGTTCGAGGCCGACGCGCTGGCGGCGGTCGCCGCCGGCCTGCCGGAGATCGGGCTCGACGGTCTATGGGTGCATTGTCATCCTGCGGCCGGGCGCCGGATGTTCGCGCGCAGCGGCTGGACGCTGGCCTGGGGCAGCGGTGAGTCGGTCGATGCGCTCGGACTGCATCACGGCCCGACGGCGTTCCAGCAGTTGTTGCCGGCACTGCACGAACGGGCCATGGCCGCCGCCATGCATCACCTTGCGCCCGCTGCGGGCACCGCGGTCCTCGATCTTTATTGCGGCATCGGTGCGTCGATGCGTCGTTGGCGTGCCGCGGGCGCCGCCACACTGGGGGTCGAGCTGGCGGGTGGAGCCGTGCATTGCGCATCCCGAAATGCCGGGGGCGCCGAAGTGCTGCGCGGCACGTGCATCCAGAGGCTGCCGCAGGTGCGCGACTGGTGGCAGCGGCAGCCGGCCGAGCGGGTGGCCTACGTGAATCCGCCGCGCTCGGGGCTCGAGTTCGAGGTGGCCCGGGCGCTGGCGGTCGAGCTGCGCCCGGCGCGCCTCGCCTATCTTTCCTGCAGCGCGGGGACGCTGGCCCGCGATCTCACGTTCTTCGAGGAGAGCGGGTATTGCGTCGATGCCATCCGTCCGTTCGATTTCTTCCCGCTCACCCACCACGTCGAGGTGCTGGCGCTGCTCACTTGCGCGTGAGTTCGGCGCGCGCCGCCGCCAGCTCCTGCTTCTTCCTGGCATCGACTTTCGGGTAGCGCAGCTCGAGCGAGTGCAACCCGTCGATGATCGCGGCGGCGACGGCCACGCGCGTGAACCACTTGTTGTCCGCCGGCACCACGAACCACGGCGCCTCCTCGGTGGCGGTGTGGCGGATCATGTCCTCGTAGGCCCGCATGTAGGCGCCCCAGTGCTCGCGTTCGCGGGCGTCGGCCATGGAGAACTTCCAGTTCTTGTCGGGGTCGTCCAGTCGCTCCAGGAAGCGCTTCTTCTGTTCGTCCTCTGAAACGTGCAGGAAGAACTTCAGGATCAGGGTCCCGTTGCGGGCCAGGTACCGTTCGACGTTGCAAATGTCCTCGTAGCGTTGCTTCCAGATCTTCTTCGTCACGAACTGCTGCGGCAGCTTCTGCCCTGCGAGCAGTTCCGGGTGCACGCGGACCACCAGCACTTCCTCGTAGTACGAACGATTGAAGATGCCGATGCGGCCGCGCTCGGGCAGTGCCTTCATGCAGCGCCACAGGTAGTCGTGGTCCAGTTCCTCGGCGGAGGGCGACTTGAACGACGTGACCTGGCAGCCCTGCGGGTTCACGCCGGAGAGCACGTGCTTGATCGCGCCGTCCTTCCCGGCAGCGTCCATCGCCTGGAAAATCAGCAGCACCGACCAGCGATCCTGCGCATAGAGAACGTCCTGCAGGCCGGCCAGGTACTCGACGCCGCGCTGCAGTCCCAGCTGCGCCCTCGGCTTGTCCTCGCCGCTGAGGTGCAGCGTGTCCGCGGGGTCGTAGTCCTGCAGGCGGAACTTCCTGCCGTTCGTCACGCGATACGGCCTGGCGAATTCGCGGATGACTTTCAGGTCGCTTTTCGAGATCTTCACGTGTCGTGCCTCGCAGTGCTGTCATCGGGCGAGCAGGCGGCCCGCGGGTGGTGCCGCAGCTGCGACGCAGGGTGCCGCCTGATCCGCCGCAAAGCAATACGGTACGATGCCGTCGTGCCGGATCAATGCGGGCAACCCTATGCAGTCGATTTCTGAAGCGCGCGGTACGGCGAGGCGGGCAGGCGTGCTCGGCGGTGGCGGCGCGAAGGGCGCCGCGCACGTCGGCGTACTGACGCTGCTCGACGAGCTGCACATCCCCATCGATTGCGTGGTGGGCACAAGCATGGGTGCGCGCGTCGGCGGCACGTACGCGTCCGGGCAGACCGCGACCGAGTTGGAGAAGTCCATTCGCGGCATCTCGTGGGCGGACACCATTGCCTTCCAGGGCTACCGCGAGCGGTTGCCCATGCGGCGCAAGGTGGCGGGGGTCACGTACAGCAATTCGCTCCAGTTCGGCTTCAAGGATGGGAGCATCACGGCGCCGCGCGGCTTCATCAATACGCAGAACGTCGCACAGACGATCAAGTGGCTGGTGGCGCTCACCCTGGTGTCGCGCACGCTCGAGGTCCTGATCGGAGCCAACGAGAAGCAGCAGCTTGCGACGCTCGGGCCAGGAGACGTGACGATCATCGTGCCCATGGGCGAGGTGGGCTCGGCGTCCTTCGACAAGGTGGGCGAGGCAATCCCGATGGGGCGTGCCGCGGCCGAGTTGCACCGTGCCGAGCTGGCACGCTATTCGTTGCCGGCCGGCGATTACGCGGCGTGGCGCGCTGCGCACAGCCGTCCCGAGCAGCGCAGCGTGCGGCTGGCCGACGTCCGCATCGAGGGCCTCGACCGGGTAAATCGCGAGTACGTGCAAGCGCACCTTGGACTGTCCGCAGGCGAGGAGATCGACCGGGTGCGGCTGTCGAGGGCCATGGACCGGCTGTTTGCTCTCGACGACTTCGAGAGCGTGCAGTACGCACTGCGCGGCGACCCGGAACATCCGACCCTCGAAGTTCAAATGAAGGAGAAATCGGCGAGCCCGAACATCCTGCGCTTCGATGTCGGGTTTGCCATGGGCACCGACGGCAACACGGCGTTTGCGCTCGGCAGCGATTACCTGAGGCCCTGGATCAATGCCCTCGGTGGCGAGACGCACGGGCACCTGCAGATCGGCCGCACGTCCTCGTTCGGGCTGTCCCTGTACCAGCCGCTCGACTCGTTGCACCAGTGGTTCGTCGAGCCCGGTCTGTACGGTGCGCGCGGGTGGCTGGCCCGCTTGCGCTACTACCGGTCCCTGGAAGGTCTCGGGGCGCAGGCGGACTACGATCGTCTCGAGGGCATGGTCCTGAGCTCCGTGCCGCTGTGGGGCAACCTGATCATGCTGCGCGGGATGGGCGGCACGTCCTTCGGCACGGACCTGCCGGTGTACGACTATTTCGTATTTGGCGGGCGCACGCCGCTCGGACCGGGCACGCTGTCGCTGGGCGCGACCAGCACGGACGACTGGCAGATCGTCTTCGGGCTCGGCCGGCCGATGGAGGAACGCAACGTGGCCGACCCGCTCTGGTGAGGCACCGTCAACCGATACCGGGCAGCCAGAGTTCTGCCGCCGACGGATGCCGCGAACGCGGGAAGCGGTTCGGCTGTGGGCCACCGGGTTTCGCGGCGCCCGTCGCGATCGGCGGTATCACGGCCGAGCAGGCGCCGGTGCTCAACCAATCGAGTGCGGCACTGGTCAAGCCTTCCGTCGCATCGCCAAGCGGCTTGTCCAGGCCGTCGGTCGCCGCGCAGGCGAACTTCATCGTGGCGGCGAGACCGTCGTAATAATCGCCCTCGCCCAGCGCGTTCGTCGTCTTGAATGAAATGAGGCGGAGACGGTCCTCGCACCCGCTCAAGTCGAAGGCCAGTTGGCCCACCGGCTTGCCGTAGGTGTTGCTGCCGACGATGGCGACCTCCACCCAGGGCTTCATGCTGTTGATGTTGATCTCGCTCGCCGACGCCGTGCCGTCCGTCGTCAGGAAGGCGATGCGCACCGGCTGCACCGACTCCGGGCGCGGCTGGAATGTCGTCGTCGTATTCTGGTTCGACTTCGCCGGATTGTAGGCGGTCCGGAACTGAACGTCCGCGGCGCCGCGCGCATCGCCGAGCAGGTCGTTCAGGAGTTGCGACACACTGACGAGTCCGCCGCCGTTGTAGCGCAGGTCGATGATGAAGTACTGCAGGCCGGCTGCGCGGAACTGCGTGAAGGCGTCGCGTAACTGTGTGTCGGCCGTCGAGATGTAGGTACGCAGGTGCAGGTAGGCGACGCCGGTCGTGCCGGCCAGGGGCAGCGTCTGCACGCCGAAGTCGTCGGGCACCGGGTCGATCGTCACCATGCGCTTGGTCAGCGACAGGTCGCGCGTCACGCCGCCGTGTGTGAGTCGCAGGCCCCTGGTGACTCCCACGTCTGAGGGGCCGAGCAGGTCGGTGATCGCGCCGCCGCTCGCGAGCGACTCACTCACGGGCACGAAGCCGCTGCCCTGGTCCACGGCGACGATCTCGTCGCCACGCTGCATTCCGGCATCGGCTGCCGGGCTGGCCGCAAACACGTCGAGGATGAACGGCCGGTTGACCGGGTCCGTCCGCGTGCGAAAACCGAAGCCATTGAACTGGCCTTCGCCCAGTAACGATTGTTCCGCGGCCCTGGTCGTGAGGTAGCTGAAGTGGCGATCCTTGCGCTCTGCGCGCGCGCCGGCCGTGAGCGAGTCGAGCAGGGCCTCGGCCGTCGGGTAGTCCGCCAGGTTCACACTCGCGGGCAGCGTGTCGGGGAACAGGTACCACTCCCGCGTCGCGTCGAGCACAAGTTGCTTGCGAGCCGATTCCGCGCAAGCACCCGTGGCGCCTCCGCCTCCAGCACCACCACCACCGCCGCCGCAAGCGCTCATCAGCACCGTGACGACGGCTACGGCGGCGACGCCAAGACGGGTGGGCAGGGTGTGTAACTGCATGGTGAGAGGGGCCTCGGCGCGCCGGATCAGCGCGCGAGTTTCCCGCAGGGCGCCGGTCCAGGCCAGAGCGGGTTGGCGATTTTGCGTCGGGCTTTCTTACATAACGCTACCAAGGGTGTCCCAGGGAGGATGTAAAGCATTGATTTATCGCACGTTTCAGGTATGCGGGAGCTTGCGGGCGATGCGCTGCTAACGCATCAGCTCGGCCATGCGCGGGCGACTCGCGGCGTAGCGTCGGTGCACGTCCACGTACGTCGTTTCATACAGGGCGTCGACGGCGGCCGGCGCCGGAAAGTGACTCAGGAAGCCGGGGCAGGCCGGTTCGAGCGCGAGCTCCGCGGAGCGCATCAGCTGCGCCAGCAGCGTGCGCGGGTCCTCCTCGCCCACTGAGATGCGGACCGTCGTGAGCGAGATGCCGGCTTCGCGCAGCGCCTCCTTCGACAACTCCGAGTGGCTCGTGAGCGCGGGGCAGAGCACGACCGTGTTGACCTGTCCGAGCGTCACCTGCAAGCCGAAGGCGGGCTCCAGACAGTCGAAGAAGCGCTGGAAAGCTTCGCGGCCGATGGTGGCGCCGAGCGGCGTTTCGAGGTCGATCGTGAACAGCGGCGCCGGCAGCCCCAGGAACATCAGCCGCTCGCGCAACTCGTAGTTCTCATTGCCCGGCACCGCAGAGCAGCGCACGTTGATCGCCGGGTGCTGTGCCAGCGCCCGGGCCAGCACCACCGTGTTGATGGCCTTGTTCAGCACGCGCAATTCGACCGTGCGCATGCCGTTGATCACCTCGAACGCCTTGTCGGCGTCGAGGAACGCGCCCTTCACGTAGTAGACGTTCCAGAACAGCGTTTCGTCCCAGCGGTAGTTGCGCGGCTTGCCGTCGGGGCCTGCCGCGATTACGGATTCGCCCTTGGGGATGAACATCAGTTCGTTGCGCCCGATGCACACGCCTGCGGTCGTCGTGCCGGATCCCGCGAGATCCTTGGTGTAGGAGTGGATGACGAAATCGGGTCGCTCCAGCGGGTTGGCGTGCTGCAGCACGGGTTGGAGGATGGGCGTGCCCACGGTGGCATCGCAGATCACGGTGATGCCGTATTCGTGCGCGGCGCGGCAGATGCCCGGCACGTCGAGGACGTGGCCGTGCGGATTGCAGGGCGACTCGAGGAACACATAGACGTGGCGGCCGTCGGCCAGCCGCTCCGCGTACTTCCCGTGCGTTCGCTCGAGCGCGGCGCGGAAGGCCTCGGTCGTGAAGCCGTCGAACCACTCGACGCCCACGTCGAGGTTGCTCGCCTTGCCGTACCAGTCGTGCAGCAGCTGGTAGGTGCCGCCGTAGACATTGCGGCTCGCGAGCACGACGTCCTGGTAACCGACGAGGTTGGCCAGCGTGGCGTCGATCGCGGCCATCCCGGAGTTGAAGTTCCAGGCGAGGTATTCGCCCGACATCGCGCCGGCCTCGAGGTCCACGATGTGGTTCGCGAGGCTGATCGAGGTCGGATTGAGCAGGCGCGAATAGATCTCCAGCAGCGGCTCGCGGCCTTTGAAAGCGTCCTCGACCCATTCGGCGCAGGCATACATGTAGGTCGCCGTGCGCGTGATTACCGGAGTGGCGCTGAACAACGCGGTCACGTTGTCGAAGATGGGGTAGGGGCCCTTGGCCGCCGACTGCATCGGGTCATTCAACAGCGACTGGTAGGACTTGCGCAGCGGGTTGGTCAGCGTGTCGAGGATCTTCGCGAGCTGGAAGCAGAGGAACCGCTTGGCGTTGAAGCGGGCGACGCGATCGCGCTGGTCGAGGTTCGCCAGTTCGCGCAGCGTGACGGCCCACAGGTCGTGCGCCGCGACGTTGCTGGTGTACAGCGATTCGGCGAGCGCGCCGAGTCGCCGCCCGAAATCCGTCTGCGGGTCGATCGAAAAATGCCGCAGCTGCTCGGTGACCAGCGTGGGAATGTCGGTGGCCGCGGTAGTGTTGCGGCGGGGGCTCAGTTCGCGCGCGTGCTGCAGCGCGTTCGGATTGGGCTCGTTCATCCGCGGATGTTACAGCAGCCACGCGCAGCGGTTCGGACCGCTCGCGTATCTTGCGGCGCGAAAAAACGGGTGGGCCTGCGGGGTGATCAGGCCCACCCGTCCTGCAGAAAATCAGTCGCCGCCGTTCGGCCCGTTGTGGCAGTCGTAGCAGCCGACAGCCGTGCCCTTGGCGACGGTCCGCGAACCCCAGTCGCGCTGCGCGGCCGTGCGGGAGAGCGCTGTGCCGCGGAAGGTCTTGCCGTGGCAGGCCGCGCATGCCTGGCGACTCTGCTTGGCGAGCGACTCGTGGCCGCCGTTGGTCCAGCGCGAGTCGCCCACGACGTGCATGCCGTGCGGGCCGCCGAGGGAAAGCGCCAGCGTTCCCGCGCCGTGGCAGGTGGTGCATTCCGAGATCGTTCCCGAGTGGCCCTGCAGTTGCTTCGAGGCGACGTTGTCGTTGTGCAGGTCGACCGGGTTGGGCCAGATTGCGTGCGTGCTGTTGTGACAGCCCTCGCACGCGACACCACCGTGGCCCTTGCTGTAGCGGAACAGCGCATTGGTGTTCTCGGCGAAGCGGCTGCTCGCGGCCTTGCGTGGGGAGGCGGCAGCGTCGGCCGCCTCGAAGGCCAGCAGTGTGCGCATGCCGTCGCTCGCCATCAGCGAGGCGTCGGGCACCGTCAGGTGAGTGTTCGCATCGCCCGTGTGGCACGACTGGCAGCGCGGCAGGTCCATCCAGGGGCGACGCGTCTTGCCGTCGTTCTGCCCGTCGATACTTCCGCCCGTGGCCAAGGCGGCCGCACCGCCGACGGCGCCCATGCCCCCATGACAGTTCTGGCACGTGACCGCGTCGGTCATCGCGCCGCGCAGGCACTGTGTGGTCTTGCCGGGGTGACAGAGGTAGCAGGCCTGCGTCTCGGGCGAGGGCGGCGTGCCGCCCTGGGCAACCCAATGATCGGCGAGCGGCGTGCCGGCCGCCGTCACCATCTTGTTGCTGTGGTAAGCGTGCATCGCGGCCGACATCGTCGGGCGGCCCACTTGCGCGCCCGCCGGACCGGTGCCGGCCAGATCGAGCGCGGCCGAATAATGGCATCCGGCGCACAGCACCGGCTTCGCGGCCAGCAGGCTCGTGCCCATGCGGCTGTCGTGCAGCAGCAGCACGTTTTCGCGCGACTGAACTTCGATGTCGCTCGCCGCAGACCAGGTGATGCCGGAGGCATTCGCCGCCGGGCCGCCGGTGGAGTGGCAGTCGCGGCAGGTCGTCTCCTCGGACACTGGGAGCACGATGTCCAGCGTCGCGACGGACTGGCTGTTCGTCTTGTCCGTCGCGGTGAGCCGCACCAGGGGGTAGCGGTTGCTGTGGCCGGCATCGTCCACCGGTATGATCGGGATGCCTTCGGCCTTGAACACGCCGTTCGCCGCCTTCCAGGCGAAGGAGGTCTGCTCCGGCGCGGTGGCTTCGGCCGGCATGTACAGGCCCTTGAGTCCCTGGCCCGGGGCGAGATTGGCACCGTAGACGCGCGCGGCGTACAGCCAGAAGTTGGTCTTGTCGATGCTGCGGCTGTTGATCGAGCCGTTGGCATCGGCGACGGCCGAATAGCGCAGGCCGACCGCGCTGTCATCGAGCAGTGCCGGCTTGCCGTTTGCGTCCGTGCGCACGACCTGGGCGTTGACGACGTTGTACGGAGGCAGGATCGAGAACACCGAGAAGTCCGCATCGACGCAGTGCATGCCGAGATCGTTGGTGGCGAGCACCTTGTAGGCCGGCGTCTGGCCGGTACCGCCACCGCCGGAATCACCCGACCCTCCGCCACCGCCGCCACAGGCGCTGAGCGCCAGCGATGCGCACAGCAGCAGCGCCGTGCGGCGGGTCGCCTGAAGCAGGGAGTGAGATTGCATGTTCGGCCCCCGGGACGTCGATTGATTCGTACGTCACTTGGACGGCACGGGGACGGAAAATCAATCGGGGGTTGCGCGCCTGCGAACCGGTCTCATTCCCGAGGGCCGAATGCGCGGAAGATCGGAGCCATCCGGCCCTTCGGCGCGAACGGGCGCCACGCCCCCTCGTGCGTCGCGAGGCGGTCGGCGATCACCCACATCGCGAGGCTGTTCACGCCAAAACCGAAGTGGCTGCCCGGCACGCGCACATTCTCGTGATTGGTCGGGTCACCCTCGAGCGTCGCCTGGTCCGGAGGGACGACGCCATCGTGCATCGAGTAGATGCACGTCGAGGGTACGGGCGGCGGACCGCGCATCCTGCGCGAGCGGACCCGCGCCTGGTGGACCATGGGACCCATCGGATGCGACAACACCTTGTACATCGCGACGATGCCCGGCGGAGGGCGACTGTCGGGATCGAGTCGGAGCGGGCTGCCGAGCGAGATCACCGTGCGCACGCACTCCGGCGCCGCGTGGGCCGCATAAAAGGCAAACACGCCGCCGAGGCTCCAGCCGATCAGGCTCACGCGACGGCGGTGACGGTGGTGCAGGTAGCGCACCTTCTGCTCGATGGCGTTGGCGAGGCGGCGATTGAAGCCGCGGTTGCGGCCAAATCCCCAGGCCTCGACGTGGTAGCCGCGCGATTTCAGGAACAGGCGCAGCGGCTCGAGCGAGGATTCCCCTGCACCGAAGCCCGGCATGAGCAGCACCGGATGGCCGTCGCCGCGGGGGGCGCGATTGAGAAGCGGCAATGCGAGCAGCAGCAGGCCCACTTCGCCGACTGCCCGAAATTCGAGCGCAGCAAGCAGGGGGCGGCGCAGTCGACGGATCATCGGGGTTTGCGGGCGCCGCCCTTGCGCGGCGGCTTGGACAGCAAGTCGATCTCCGTGCGCACTCCGTCACCGAGATCGCTCAGGTCGGGAAGGGCGTTGCGTGCGGCGGTCAGCCCGAAGAACAGCTTGCCGTCGTAGCTGTAGACGGTGATGTTGAGCGCGCAACCGTGGTAAGGGATCGACACAGGTGAATAGGTCACCGCGCGCGCGCCCGCGACGAACAGCGGCACCGACGGGCCCGCGACGTTCGAGATGATGATGTTGGTCGGCAGTGGCAAGCGGTCGATGACCTCCGGCCGGTTCATCACGCCCGCAAGCCCGCGCAGCAGCCATGGCAATCCGAGCGACGGCAGGTCCTCCGGCAGCATGGAATTGACCTTGGCCGCCGTGTGCTTGGCTGCGAGCGCCGAGCGATGAATGGCGGCAAGGCGAGCGTGCGCACTGCCGATGTCGGTATGCAGGCTCACCGACATGAACGATACCTGGATGCGGTGATCGGTATTGCCGGCCGCACGCGTCGAAACGGGCACGGCCGCCTTGAGCGGTTGCTCCGGCAGCGCATCGTGTCGTACCAGCCAGCGCCGCACGGCTCCCGCGCACGTCGCCATGATGACGTCATTCACGGTGGCGTCGTGCGCCCTGGCAATCGCCTTCACGAGGGCGAGGTCGCATGCTATGGATGCAAAGCTGCGCTCACCGGAGATGGCGACATTGAGCGGCGTGCGCGGCGTCGGCGGCCCGCCGGACGTCAGCGATGCCAGCGCCGAACGCACGTCGCGCGCCGACGCGATTGCCGAACCGCCGAGGCGCCGAGCAAGCGCCGGCAGCTGCACGAACTGTCCTGCCTGGTGCCTGAGCCCGGCCGCGAGCAACTCGCGGGTCGTGGGTTCCTCGGCCGGCGGCGGCGCGGGCGCCTTGCCGCGTGCGCCGGCCGCCGCCGGCCTGCCCGCGTCCACGAACGACATCAGGAACAACTGGGCCGAAGCCCCGTCGAGACCCGCATGATGTGTCTTGACGTACAGCGCCAGCCGACCGGCCTGCAGCCCCTCGATGACGTGCAGCTCCCACAGGGGCCGCAGCGGATCCATGCGCGGCGTGTGCAGGTCGGCGACACATTCCTCCAGCTGGCGTTGCGTGCCCGGCTCCGGCAGCACGGTACGACGGACGTGATGGTCGAGGTCTACGTGCGCGGTAGTTACCCAGATGGGATTCGCGAGGCCGAACGGCAGCGTGGCGACTCGCCGCGTGAAGATCTCGCTGCGGCCGAGCGAGCGGCCGATCTCCTGCTTGAAGCGCCGGAAAAACGTCCTGGCCTCCTGGGCGGTGCGCGGCTCGAGCACGAACAGCGCCCCGACGTGCATCGGCGTGGCGGCGCTTTCGAGCTGCAGGAAGGCGGCGTCAATGGCCTTGACCGGGTTCATGCGACTCTCGAGGGCGAGTAGGCGCCGTCCTCCAGGTAGATCCTGCGCAATTCCTTCTTGAGGACTTTGCCCTGCGCGCTGAGCGGCAGATCGTTCACGAACACGACGTGCCGCGGCACCTTGTAGCGCGCCAGCCGGTCGGCGCAATGCTCCAGCAGGTGCTGCGCGTCGAGCTGGCACTCTTTGCGCAACAGTACCAGCGCCAGCCCGACTTCACCCCAGGTCTCGTCAGGCACGCCGATCACCGCGCAGTGACTCACCTCGCGGAGCTCGACGATCGCGTCCTCGACCTCGGCCGGGTACACGTTCTCGCCGCCCGAGATGTACATGTCTTTGATGCGATCCACCACGTAGAGGGTGCCGTCCTGCGTCATCCGGCCCGCGTCTCCCGTGCGAAACCACCCGTTGACGGCGAACGCCGCGGCGGTGGCCTCCGGATCGTGCCAGTAGCCTGGCGTCACGCCGGGACCGCGCACCTGGATCTCGCCGACCGTCTCCCGCCGCATTTCCACGCCGTGCTCGTTGCCGATCTGCACGCGAACGTGCATGAGTGCGTGGCCGGCGGAACCGAGCTTTTCCCGCGCCTGCTCCGGCGGGCAGAAGGACACGCTGAAAACTTCGGTCGTGCCGTAGGACTGTGCAAGCGACAGGCCTTTGCGCGCCCAGGTTTCGAGCAGATGCAGCGGCACGGGCGCGGCCCCGACGGCAGCGAGTTCGAGCGTCGGGAAAGTGGCGGTCTCGAACTCTGGCAGCTGGCTCATCATGAGGTAGGTCGTCGGTACGCCCACCGTGTGCGTAATGGCGAGTTGCGGATCCGCGAGCAGACGCAGGCATGCGCGCGGGTCGAAGGCCTTCATCACCAGCACCGCGCCGCCGTAGTGAAACTGGGGCATCGTGACTGCATTGAGTCCGGCGGCATGGAACAAGGGCGAATAGGTAAGCGTGCGGGTACCCGCGCGCACGCGAGCGTGCAGAGCGGCGTGCACGACGATGTTGTTCGTCATGCGGTGCGTGTAGATCACGCCTTTCGACCGGCCGGTGGTGCCGGACGTGTAGAGCAGCATGTTGATCGTGTCGAAGTCCACGTTCTCCATCTCGACGCGGGGATCGTGTGAGGCGATCAGGGTCTCGTATCCGCAATCGTCGCTGCCGGGCGTGCGCAGGACCAGCGGCGGGTGGGCGAGGGCGAGCAGGCCCGTGAACTCGTCGTTGCACAGGACCACCCTGGGCCCGCAGTGCTCGAGGATGGCAGCCGTCTCGTGCGGCGACAGGCGCCAGTTCATCGGCACGAAGATCGCGCCGAGCTTCCAGCACGCGAACATCGTTTCGAAATGGTCGGTGCTGTTGTGGGCGAGGAAGCCGACCCGGTCGCCGTGCTCGACGCCGAAGCGCTCCCGCAGCGCCGTGGCGAGGCGCGTGGCGCGTTCGTTCAGCCGCCGATAGCTCAACCAGCGGCTGGTCGCGAGATCGACGGCTGCGAGACGACCCGGATCGAACTCCGCGTAATAGGCGAGCCAGTCAAAGACGGGATCCGTCAGCGGGCGGGACATCCGCAGAATTGTCCCGCAAGGGCACGGATCCCGGTCTTGGGATCTACACCTATGCGGCGGCCAGCGCCTGCTCGAGGTCGGCGATCAGGTCGTCGATGTGCTCGATGCCGACCGACAGGCGCACCATGTCCTCGCTCACGCCGGCTCTGGCGAGTTCCGCCGGGTTCAACTGGCGGTGCGTCGTGCTGGCCGGATGGCAGGCGAGCGACTTGGCGTCGCCGATGTTGACCAGGCGCACGAACAGCCCGAGGGCGTCCTGGAAGCGGGCACCGGCGGCGAGGCCGCCTTCGATGCCGAAGGTGAGGATGCCGGACGCGCGGCCGCCCATGTACTTGCGGGCCAGGGCGTGGCTGGCATGGTCCGGCAGTCCGGCGTAATTCACCCAGCGCACCTTCGGGTGTTTCTGCAGGTACCTGGCCACCGCGAGCGCGTTGTCGCAGATGCGGTCCATGCGCAGCGCCAGCGTCTCGATGCCCTGCAGGATCAGGAAGGAATTGAAGGGCGAAATCGCGGCGCCCATGTTGCGCAGGGGCACGACACGCGCGCGGCCGATGTACGCGGCGGGCCCGAAGGCGTCCGTGTAGACGACGCCGTGGTACGAAACGTCAGGCGTGTTGAGGCGCGGGAACTTGTCTGCATGTTCCTGCCACGGGAACTTGCCGGAATCGATCAGCGC
>Ga0315286_10002279_pt1 | contig 17885 bp, 12 predicted proteins | sample YL17G10_0_MG_FD_205038 | JGI IMG/M metagenome (GOLD analysis project Ga0315286, IMG submission 205038) | Sediment microbial communities from Yellowstone Lake, YNP, Wyoming, USA - YL17G10_0 | ecosystem: Environmental > Aquatic > Freshwater > Lake > Sediment | place: USA: Wyoming | collected...
GGCGGATTCGAGCAGGCCTACAACGCGCAGATCGCGGTGGACGTGGACAGTCTCTTGATCGTGGCCGAGTATGTCAGTCATCAGTGCAACGATAAGAAGGAGATCGCGCCGATGGTGGCGGCGCTGGTGCAGCTACCGGCCGCGGTGGGGAGGGTCGATGATGTGTTGGCCGACAATGGGGACTACAGCGCCGACAACGTGCAGACGTGTGTGGCGCACGGCCTGACCCCGTATCTGGCGGCGGGCCGCGGCACGCACCACCCGGGGTTGGCCGAGCGGTTCGCCCCCGACGCGCCCGCGCCCGACGGGGCCGATCCGGTGACCACGATGAAACATCGGCTCAGCACACAATCCGCCAAGGCGGTGTACGGACTCCGGAAAAGTACCGTTGAACCGGTGTTCGGCATCATCAAGTCGGTGCTGGGGTTCCGGGGGTTCCTGAGACGAGGACTGAAAGCCGTCTCCGAGGAATGGACGCTGGTCAGTACCGCCTGAAACCTCAAGCGCGTATTCACGCTGTCCCTGGCGGTGCGCTGAACGGCGACGCGTGTGCCCTCGTGCGGCCCCGAAACAGCCTCCTCAGAATCGTTGGGGGCCTCACCGCGCGGTGAGAACCCCGGGCGCGTGTCATCGGCGACTTCGGTTCTGTCGGCGACGGCGGGAAATTCCCGGTCGGCCATCCGGTCCAGGGCCTGCGCGTCCAAGTCCGACAGGCTGCTAGGACAGTCGCCGCGGCGGTTTTGATCTGTCACTCCTGCCATTGCCCGCGCGTGCGCTAGTCTCTCGCATAATGTAACCTCGGACTCCGCGGTCGGCGAACCCGGCTGCGAGCGAGTTGGCCGACTTCGCGTGGAAGGAGACCCATGTCGACTTCAGCCGCCCTTCCGGTCTCTTTCGCAGAGCAGTTCTCTTCATACCGCTGGGTCATCCTGGCCGTTCTCTGGATCACCTACGTGGTGGTGTTCCTCGCGCGGCTGAGCGTCGGCCCGCTGGCGCCGTTCTTGAAGGAGGATCTGCACATCACGAGCGCACAGGTGGGCCTTGTGATGTCGACGGCGGCGTTCGGCTACATGCTCACACAGATCCCGGTCGGGTGGTTGGTCGACCGGATCGGCGCTCGGTGGCCGATCGCCGTCGGGGAGATCCTTGCCGGCTTCTGCATGTTCGGCGTTGCGGTCTCCCCGTCGTACGCGTGGATGCTCGGCCTGATGCTCCTTGTCGGGATGTCCTGCGGTTGCCTGATGCCGGCCACCACCCAGGCGGTCGTCGTCTGGTTTCCCCGCCGGGAACGTGCCACGGTCATGGGTATCAAGCAGATGGCGGTCAATGCCGGCGGCATCATCGGCGCGGCAACATTGCCCGCCATCGCGCTTGCGTGGGGCTGGCGCGCCGGATTCGGATCCCTCGGCATCGTCGCAATCGCCATCGGTGCTATCTCGCTGGTCTTCTACCGGAACCCGACCGCCGCTCCGGCGACTGAAGCGACGGGCGCAGCCCCGCGCGTCGCGCTACGGAGTCTGGCCGCGAATCGTGAGATCTGGCTCGTCGCCGTCGCGGGTCTCTGCATGAACTGGGTCGAGATGGCGATGATCGGCCACTTCGTCCTCTACATGAAGGAGGCCCTCGCGTTTTCGGTGGTCGCCGCCGGCGCGATGCTCGCCACCGCGGAGACCGCCGGGGCGTTCGCGCGCCCGGGCAGCGGGCTGGTAAGCGACTGGCTGTTCCGCGGCCGGCGCAAACCCGTGTTCCTGATCCTGGCCGTGATGACGACCGCGATGTGTGTGGTGCTCGCCGCCGCAGGACCCTCGCTCGGCCGGCTGATGTTCCCGGTCGTCTTCGTGTTCGGCATCGGCGGCGTCGGCTTCGGTGCGATCTGCTTCACAATGCTCTCGGAGTTCGGTGGGCGCCAGGGAGCCGGCACCGCGTCGGCGTTCGGGAGCACGGTCGGGATGATCGGGTCGATCGTCGGACCAATCGCGTTCGGCCACATCGTCGACATCAGCCGCTCGTACGAGATGGCCTGGTGGTCCCAGGCGGCGATCGGGTCGCTCGCTGTCGTCGCTCTGCTATTCGTCCGGGAGTCGCTCCGCGAGATCTGAGGGCACCGTAGACGTGGCAGTGCGCACCGCGCTCCTCCGAGCCACATTGGAGGGTTAATGACCAGGCAGTTCACGGCCCTCGCAATCGCAGCGTCATTGACGGCCACAGTCGGTGCGGGTGACGGCGCGGCCCCGCGCTTCACGCTCCTCCAGGCGACGCAGGTGCGAACGCTCGGCCAGTTCACGGTCTCGCCAGACGGCCGCCTCGTCGCGTACACGGTCGCCGGTCACTACTTCGAATTTCCCGTTGTTCCGCGTTTCGGCGAGGAGAACAATGTCTCGGTCGTCTCCGTTGAGACGGGTGAGATACGTCGCGTCACGAGCGGGCCGGCGCCGAAGACCGCGCCGGCCTTCGCGCCCGGCAGCGACCGCATCGCCTACGAGAGCGGCGGGGACGTCTGGACGGTGTCCCTCTCGGATGGACGGGAGTCGCGGGTGACGACCAACGGCGCCCGCGATTCGGCGGCGGCTTGGTCGCCCGACGGCCGCCGGATCGCGTTCGTCTCCACCCGCGGCGGTCGGTCGGACTTATGGATCGCTGCGGTCGAGGGCGAGCAGTACGGCCTCGTCCGGCTGACGAACGACGAGTTGACCAAGAGCGATCCGCAGTGGTCGCCGGACGGCCGGACGATCGCCTTCACGGCGAAGCGCAGCGACGAGTACTACTCGCAGGGCGTGTTCGCCGTGCCAGTTGCCGGAGGGTCGGCGCGAAGACTGACGCCTGACGACGAATTCGACAACTTCGCCCCCCGCTGGTCGCCAAGCGGACAGCGCCTCGCCTTCGTCTCGGACCGGTCCGGCTACTTCCATGTCTGGTCGATGCGGCCGGATGGGAGCGGATTGCGCGAATTCGACAGCGGTCCGTACGACGTGGCGGCCGCCTACTGGACGGTGGCTCCCGTGTGGTCCCCGGACGCGCGCCACATCCTCACCTCCGTCAACCGCGAAGGGAGCTACGATCTCCTCCGCCTGTCCGTGGCGGAGGGCCGCGTGGAGACTGCAGGCTCGGGCGGCGGCGAGTTCCACGAAGTGGGCTGGGCACGCGACGGCTCGATGCTCTATGCCTACGAGAACGCGTGGTCGCCGCCAGACCTCTACGTGCGGGCGGCGGCGGGGCAGGGGGCCGCTCGGCAGCTGACGTACTCGTCGCACGTGGCGTTTCGTCCCGACCACTGTGCCGCCGCGCGCCGCGTTCGTTTTCCGTCGCTCGACGGCCTCGATCTTGCCGGCTTCTTGCTGACGCCACGCGGCCTCCAGCCCGGGACCCGGCTGCCGGGTGTCATCGCGCTCCATCCGAACGCGTACGGGCACTTCACCGACCGGTGGAGCCCGTTCTTCCACTACCTCGCGGAGAGCGGGTACGTCGTGCTCCTGCTGGACCAGCGTGGCAGCGCCGGATACGGACGCCAGTTCCGACGGGCGCAGATCGGGGCGTGGGGCACGAAGACCTTCGACGACGTGAAAGCCGGGGCGGCATTCCTGCGGGAGCAGTCCTCCGTTGACGGCCGGCTGGCCGTGGTGGGGCTCAGCTTCGGCGGTTACCAGGCACTGCTGGCGCTGACGAAGGCGCCGGGTCTCTTCCAAGCCGGCGTGGACCTGATGGGGCCGACCGACCGCCGCAGCCCGTTCAACGACCGCTATCGCGGCCTAAACGTGGGGGGGCAGGAAGAGGACCACCGGGAACTGTACGACCGCGTCTCCCCGATCACGTCCGTCGGCGATATCACGGAACCGTTGCTTATCCTTCACAGCGACCAGGACCGCAACGTCGAACCCGAACACACGTTCCGGTTCGTCGCCGAACTCCAACGGCTGGGCAAGCCGTTCGAGATCAAGTGGTATGCCGGCGAGGCGCACGGGCTCGCAGACCCTGCCAACCAGCTCGATTCCTACGAACGCATTCTGTCGTTCCTCGACCGCCACCTGCGTTGCGGCCAGAGGGCGGTGCCGAAGCCGCGCGCCGGCACCGGCGAAGGAACGGCAGCCTCAGCGCCGGCGCGGACGATCCCGCCGGGCTTCTCGATCCCGCGCCTCCCGTAGGCCGCCGCACGGCGGGGCTTCGCGTGGGTAGGACAGAGATGCCGCGCGGCGACGAACTGTCCGTTGCCGGTTGCCCCGACCGGCAGCAGGCTACACTCGGAATCGTGCCTCACAGGAGTTTGCGTGCCGCTCTCGGTCCATCCTGCGTGTTTGCGACGCGCACCGGTCTTGGCTCTGCTCGCGTGGCTCCTTGCCGGCGGGGGCCTCGCGGTGCCGGCCGCCCAGACGGTCTTCGATGCGGCCGCCCGCACCGCACGGATCGCCGAGTTGGCGCGCGAGCTGCGATCCGGCAACCCGTGGCCCGCCATCCGCAGGGAACGGATCCGGACGCTGCTCCCCGCGGCGATGGATGCAGCGGGCGTCGACGCCTGGGTGGTCTTCTGCCGGGAAGACAACAACGATCCGCTCGCGAAGCACGTCGGCGGCGAAAACGCGGGACGCCCGACGATCTTCCTGTTCCTGCGAACGGCCGGGGGGGTGAACTCCGTCGTAATCGCGCCGCCGACGGAGGCAGTCGCGCTCGCCGAAACGCTCTCCGACGCGACGGTCGTTGCGATGCCGGATCGGGATCCATTCGCGGTGCTGGCCGACGAAATCCGGCGAGTCCAGCCCAGGACGATCGCGGTCAACCGGAGCGAGCTCGCCGTCGCCGACGGTCTCTCGGCCATGCAGGAGGCCCGGCTGAAAGGAGCCCTCGGACCGGACCTTTCCGCCCTGCTTCGCTCGTCGGAGGAACTCGTGGTCCGCTGGCTCGGCGTGAAGCTGCCTGCGGAGATCGCGATCATGCGGCGGGCGGCCGTGCTCACCGACCTGCTGGAATACGAGGCCTTCGACTTGGTGGTTCCCGGCAAGACCACCAACGGCGACATGCAGCGGCAGATGCGGGCGCGCGTGGCCGAACTCGGCTTCGGGCACGCGTGGATCGACAACCCCGGCATCCAGTCCGGGCTCGACCGGGGCCGCGGCAGCGACGCGCGTCGGACGATCGTGGAGGGCGACGTCATCAACATCGATTTCGGCATCAAGGTGTACGACACTTGGTGCACCGACCTGCAGCGCTTCGCCTATGTGCTACGCCCCGGCGAGACCGGTGCCCCGCAGGAGGTCGCGTACGCGTGGGAGTCGGCGTCCGGCAGCAGCCGGCGGATGCAGGCAGGAATGCGTCCCGGCATGGCCGGGTGGGACGTCGATCGGATCCAGGTCGACTGGATGCGCCAGCGCCGGTCGCTGCCGCACTGGGCGAACACGGGCCACGCCGTCGGGTACTGGGCGCACGACGTCGGTCCGATCATCGGCGGCTTCACGCGGAAGCCGGCCGCGCGCGGGAACGAGAACCGCACCCTGCAGGCTGGAATGGTGTTCGCGTTCGACGGCAACTTCGTGTGGCCGGCGGAAGACGCGGGCGTGAAGGGGACGCGATCCATCACGTCGGAGGAGATGGCGGCCGTCAACGCGACCGGCGCTGAGTACCTGAGCCCGGTCCAGCAGCGCCTCGTGCTGATTCCCGGGCGCCCGTCAGCGAAATGAACACGCGCCGCGGCCCTCGGTCGGCGACGGCTGCGGAGACCGAAACCGGAAACGAACGAGACAGACGTCGGCCGAACGCGGGCAGCGGGGCTCCCCACGTTCCACCGGTGTGCAGGAGGCAGCATGAGACGACTGATTGCGACGTGCTTGGGCCTGATGGTCTGGACGACCGTGACCCATGCGCAGGCACCGGCCACACGCTCCGCCGCGGGCCTCACGGATCACCCACCGCAGCTCGTCCAGCTCGCCAAGGAGTGGCGTGAGTGGCGCTCGACGAGCTCGGCTCCGATCGACGACTTCGCTGGCCGGGTGGCGGCGCAGAAGACGGGCGTCGCCGACTTCAAGAAGCGGATCGAGGCGCTCGACATGACCGGGTGGTCCGTCCACGCGAAGGTCGACTTCCTTGTCGTCCGGTCCGAGATGGACGACCTGGACTTCGACCTGCGTATCGTCCGCCAGGTTTCGCGCAACCCGGACTTCTACCTCACGGAGGCGGCGCGTCGGGTCTCGCGGCTCATCGGCGGACGGTACCAGAACGCCCCGGGCATCACGGTGCCATACGACGCCAAGCGCGCCGACGCGATCATCAAGGCACTGAGCCAGTCGCCCGTCATCGCGGCACAGGCGCCCAAGTGCCTGACCGAGGCCGTGCCCGAGATGGCCGAGATGGCCATCGAGCGGCTCGTCGACGTCCGCAAGAACTACAACGAATTCGCGAGGGTGGTCGGACAGTACCTGCCCGAACCGCAGAAGTCGCAGATCGGGCCGGCGGCGGACGCGGCCGGCGCGGCGTTCGAGAAGCTGGGAGAGTGGCTCAAGGCGAACCGACCGAAGTTCACGGCGCCTGTGGCGGTCGGCCAGCCGGCCTTCGAGTGGTACCTGCAGCGCGTGATGATGATCCCGTACAACAGCGAGCAGCTGCTCATGCAGGCCGAGATGGAGAAGATGCGGAACTGGGCGTTTCTCCAGTTCGAGCTCCAGAGGAACCAGCGCCTGCCGGCGCTGCATCCGCCGGCGACCAATGCCGAGTACTCCGAGTGGAAGGACGCGACCGACGCCCTGAGCCGGCTGTGGACCGAAGACCACGGGATGTTCACGAGGCCCGCGAAACTCGGGCCGATGCGCGACGAGGACGGCGGCGTCTGGATTGAGCCGTTCGGCCTGATGGGGTTCCCGAAAGAACCGATACCTGCCGGCGAGCGCCGGGAGTTCCTCGTGCCGCCCGACCACTGGTTCTCGCAGATCTACTGGGAGATCGGCCACCGACTCGACCCCGGGACCAACCACCCGCATTCCGACTACCCGGGCCACGCCTTCGAGGGCGCGGTGAGCCAGGGCGCGACCTGCGACCTGCGCAAGGGCCACAACATGCGCGGCGATGCGTGGTGCTACATGATGGAGGACGCGCAACTGCAGATGGACTACCCGTTCGTCCGCGGACCGAGGGTGCGCGAGTGGATGTACAAGCTGGCCATCATGCGCGCCGAGCGCATCACGGTCGGCGTGAAGTTCGCCAACGGGTCCATGACGGCCGAAGAAGTGCCGGCGCACTTCATGAAGAACGCTCCCGGCATGGAACCGTACGTCGCGAGACGCCACGAGCTCTGGCGCAAGTTCGTCGACCCGGCCCAGGTGGTCACCTACCAGGTCGGGAAGTTCGAGTACTTCAAGCTGCTGATGGACCAGATGAAGGCGCTTGGGGACAAGTTCGATCTGCGCAAGTTCAACGACGAATTCCTCGCAACCGGCCAGATTGCCGTCTCTCTGGCGCGTTGGGAGATAACCGGCGCCGACAACGAGGTGCGAAGCCTCTTCCAACCGCGGCCAATCCCCGTCTCGGCCGCGCCAGCCGTCAAGAAGTAGGAGGTCCCTATGTTCGCACCCCGGTGCTCTGTACGTCTCCTCGGGTTCACGGTTGCGGCGCTCCTGCTCGGGAATTCGTTGCTATCCGCCCAGACAGTCACGGGCACGCTGTCCGGCCGCGTCGCCGACACGGGGAGCCTCGTGCTCCCGGGCGTGACGGTCTCGGTCTCCAGTTCCGAGCTCATCGGCGGCACTCAGTCCAGGGTGACGTCGGAATCGGGCGAATTCCGGTTCCCGGCCATGCCGCCGGGCACCTACACGCTGGAGTTCGACCTGTCAGGATTCCAGCATGCCCGGCGGCAGGGCGTCGTCCTCTCGGCCGGGGCCACGGCCGTTGTCGACGTGGTGCTGCAGGTGGCGTCGGTCACCGAGACGGTCACGGTCACGGGCGGGGCGGTGCTGCTCGACGTCCGCAACACGCAGTTGCGTGAGACGGCCACAAAGGAGCTGATCGATAAGGCGCCGGTCGGCCGCCAGTTCACCGAGGTGCTCAAGCTCCTGCCCGGAGTGGTGGACGGGAACTACAACGTAGCCACCACCGGCACGAACTCGGTCCACGGCGGATCGGTGCGCAACAACGTGTTCAGCATAGACGGCGTGAACGTCAACGATCCCCTCGTGGCGTATCCCGGCACGGACCTGAACCTCGAGACGATCGCCGAGATGCAGGTCACGACGGCCGGCATGTCGGCGGAGTTCGGGGGGGCGAGCGGCGCCGTGTTCAATGTCATCACGAAGTCCGGCGGCAACCGGCTGTCGGGGCAGGCGAGCGCGTACTACCGCGACAAGGGGCTCCAGTCGACGAACATCGATGAGGATCTGATCCAGGCCGGCATCAAGGTGGGGACGCAGTTGACGAAGTCCGGCGAGTTCAGTGCCTCGCTCGGCGGGCCGATCCAGCAGGACCGGATCTGGTACTTCGGGAACTACCAGAGACTCGAAGAAGACCAGACGATGATCAACTATCCGCCGCTCATCCAGGCCACCCAGGACGCCTTCTTCGTCAAGGGCACAGTCCAGGTCGGCCGGAAGAATCGCCTGGACGTCCTGTACCAGTACCGGGTGCGCTACGACTATCCCTTCCAGCCCGTCGTGACGGAGCAGGTGCCCGAGGTGCTCAGGAAGCAGCGCCAGAGCAACCACACGATGAGCGTCAAGTGGACCGGCATGATCAGCGACAAGACGTTCGTGGAGGCGCGGGGGAGCATCGCCAACCAGCGCCGCTACACCGACTTCCCCAACGCCGGCCCGAACTCGTACGGGTACCAGGACAACTCGACGGGCTACCGGTGGGGCGGGTGGTTCCGCGAGTTGGCGCGGCCCGGCCACCGCAACAGTCGGCAGGCGAAGGCGGACCTCTCGCACTTCGCCAATAACTGGGGCCCGGGCTCCCACGAGCTCAAGACGGGCCTGTCGTACGAATGGCTGAGGAACAGCGAGTACCGCGAGTGGATGGCCGGCGCCAGGCTCCACCAGGTCTTCAACGGGGTGCCGGAGCGGATCCAGTTGTCGAACGCGCCCGTCAACCAGAACGGCGCCGTCAACCAGTGGGCGGTGTACGCGCAGGACCAGTGGATAGTCGAACGTCACCTGACGGTGAACGCCGGGCTGCGGTTCGAATCGATCGAGGGCTGGTATCCCACGGGATCGTCGGGCGGCGTGAACGTGGCGAAGCAGGACTTCCCCGCCCGGCACGACGTACTGCCGCTGCACAACCTCGCGCCGAGGCTCGGCTTGGCCTACGACCCGTTCGCCAACCACCGGACGGTCCTGCGGGCGACCTACGGGCGCTTCTACAATCAGGTGTACACCAACGAGTTCGACGCGGCGTTGCCCTTCGCGTTCGGATCGAAGGTTTACGCCTGGAACGACCTGAACCGCGACCTGCTCTACCAGCCCGGAGAAGAGGGCGTCCTGATCAGCGACTCCACGGTCTCCGGCATCGGGGGGATCGATCCGGGCATCACGCAGTCGTACAACGACAGCTACACCGTGGGGGTGGGTCACGAGGTGACCCCGAAGCTGATGGTGAGCGCGACGTACATCTGGAAGACGGAGTACGCCCTCGCCGAGACCGTCAGCAAGGAACTGCCGTTCGATGCCGCGTACAACTCCGCGACCCTGACAAACCAGGTTACCGGCGAGCCGATCACGATCTACCCGCTCAAGGTCACGTACCGCGGGCTGCCCACCCAGCGCTACTACACGAACCCGGATTCCGGTTACTGTTCGTTCTGCCCGGATCTCGTGCGCAAGTACCGCGGATTCGAGCTGACGCTGCAGAAGCCGTTCAGGGACCGGTGGCAGCTCTCGGCGTCGTACGTGTACTCGCGCAGCGAGGGCAACAAGGGCACGGGCCACACCCAGAGCCAAGGTAACGTGTTCAGCAACCCCAACAACCTGGTGAACGCCTACGGCAGGCTCACCCTCGACCGGCCGCAGCAGTTCAAGGTGCAGGGGAGCTACGAGTTCCCGCACGGCATCCTGTTCAGCGGCACGTACAGCCTGCAGTCCGGCGACGCATGGGCCCGGCAGATCCGGTTCTTGAGGGCCAGTACGCCGGTGATGGTGGTCGAGAGCTCGATCACGGTGAATGCCGAACCGCCCGGCTCCCAGCGGCTCGAGACCCAGCGCCTGCTGAACCTCCGGGGCGAGAAATCCTTCAACGTGGCGAACGGCAAGCTCCGCTTCATCGCCGACGTCTTCAACGTGATGAACGCCAACACTGTGACGAGCCTGCAACAGGTACGCATCGACCACGCGGACTACGGCAAGCCCGGCTCGGTGCTGCTGCCCCGCACGCTGCGGCTCGGGCTGCGGTTCGACTTCTGACGGCGCGTCGGAGGACAGGCGGGGGACTGACGATGAGCGGCGTGGTGGCGGAAGCGCGCGTGTGCGTGGCCGGCGGGGGAGTGATGGGCCTGTGGACGGCCCATCACCTCGCCGCGCGCGGCGCGGACGTACTGATCGTTGAGAGGGGACTCCCCGGCCTTGAGGCGTCGGCGGCCAATGCCGGCACGCTGGCGGTCCAGAACAAGCCGCTGGCGTGCGTCCCGCTCGTCGTGCTCTCCACCCGGCTCTGGCGAGCGCTCGCGGAGGAGACCGGCGTGGACATCGAGTACGAGACACGGGGCGGCCTTCGCGTCGCGCATTCCGTCGAAGACGTCGAAACGCTGGAGAGGTCGGCGCAGGCGCAACGATCGGCTGGCGCAGCCGTCGAGCTGATTTACCAGCCGGATCTCTCGCGCGAAGCTGCCTACCTCGACCCGACGATCCGCGCGGCCAGCTACTGCCCGGACGACGGGATGGCGAACCCGCTACTGGCGACGAGGGCTCTGCTGGCGGGGTGCGCCAAACGGAATGTTCGGATCTGGGTGAACTGTCCGGTGGTCGGCATCGACGCGCAAGGAGACGACCGGTTCGTCGTGACCACGCCGAGAGGCCAGGTGCGCTGCCAGACATTCGTCGCGGCCGCGGGTGTGTGGACGCCCCGGCTTCTGGCGATGGTCGGCCTGCGACTCCCGGTTCGGTGCGAAGTGCAGCAGGTGATGACGACGGACATTGCGCCGTTCGTCTTTCCACACATTGTCACACACGTGCGCGGCAACCTTACGGTGAAGCAGTCGCGCGCGAGCGGGAAGGTGCTGATCGGCGGCGGCTGGAAAGGCGACGGCGATCCAGACTCGGGCCCGGCGCGCGTGCGCCGAGACTCGATGCTGGGCAACCTGCGATGGGCCACGCAGAACGTGCCGTCGATCGCGACGACACGCCTGCTCCGGGCCTGGGCCGGTTTCGAAGGGCGGACGCCAGACAAGATGATGGTCTGCGGATCCGTCGGGTCGCCGCGCGGGTTCTACGTGGCAGGCTGCGCGGCAGGAGGCTTCACGCTCGCCCCGGCGTGCGGGCTGTTGACGGCCCAATTGGTGTTCGGCGAGACCCCCGCGTTCGTGGCAGACCCGTTCCTGGTCAAGCGGTTTCTGGCGGTCAAAGTTTGAACGACACGAACGAGTGTTCGACAAGGAGTAGTCATGAACAACGGCAAGGTCGACTGGCTGGGCAGTTTCGTCGCGGTGATAACGCCTTTCGACGTCAACGGCGACATCGATGAGCGGGCGTTCCGCGACAACATCGCATTCCTGCTGGAGGCCGGCGTCAACGGCGTCGTGGTGTCCGGTTGCACGGGCGAATCGTGGGCGCTGACGCCCGACGAACGTGTGCGCCTGTTCGCACTGGCCGTGGACACCGTTGCTGGCAAGGTGCCCGTCATCGCGGGCACCGGGGGAATTGTAACCTCCGCGGTCATCGAACTCAGCCGGCGCGCGAAGGAGGTCGGCGCCGCGGGCATCATGGTGCTGCCGCCCTACTATGCGATGCCCGGGCGCCGCGAGGTGATCGCGCACTACGCAGCAATTTCCGACGCCGTGCGCCACCCGATCCTCCTTTACAACATTCCGAAGCGTACCGGCATCAATCTTACGCCTGAATATCTCGAGGACATCGTCGCCATCGACTGGGTGGTAGCGATCAAAGAGAGTTCGAACGACTTCATCCAGGTGGAGGCGACCATCCAGTCCGTCGGTGACCGCATCAGCGTGTTCACCGGGCATTCGGCAGAGCGCGGCGTCCCGGCGGTTGTCATGGGCGCCAAGGGATTCGTCAGCTCGATGGAGTCCCAGGTCATGGGTCGCGAGGCGGTCGCGATGTACGCGCAGGTGAAAGCGGGCGACATCGAAGGCGCACGCTCAACTCAGCTGCGCACACTGGTGCTCGACGAGGCCATGCGCAAGATCGGCACGTTCCCGGCGAACCTGAAGGCGGCGATGAACCTGCTGGGTCGGCGCGCGGGGGTCCCGCGGCGGCCGCTGCTGGCCGTGGAGGGACCTGACCTGGAGCGCGTCCGTACCGTTCTCGATCGCCTGCAGTTGTTGACCCAGGCGCGATAGGCGCTTCGGAGGAGGAGTCGTGAAGATCACGGATGTGGTCGCCCTGCAAATGCGCGTCCGCGAGGTGGAAGACGTCTTCGACGGCACGCAGGACGTGCTCATCGTCGAGGTCCGCACGGACGACGGCCTGAGCGGGTTCGGGGAGGTGGTGTCCTCGTCGTACGTCGCGCGCGCGGCCATCCTGGCGCCGCGTTCGGGCGGCGGCCGACACGGTCTGGCGGAAATCGTGCGTGGAATGGATCCTACTGACACCCAGGCCGTCTGGCAGGCGATGTACGAGGGCACCGCATGGTACGGCCGCCGGGGTCTGGCGATTCACGCGATGGCCGGTGTCGACGTCGCGCTATGGGACCTCAAGGCGAAGGCCGCGGGTAAGCCGCTCTACCGGATGCTCAACGGCTCGGCGCGCAGCAGAAAGATCCAGGCCTACGCGAGCGTGCTCTGGGGCAACACGCTTGCCGAAACCGAGGCGCTCGCGCGGGAGTTCCGCGAGGCGGGATTCGACGCCGTCAAGTTCGGGTTCGGGCCCATCGGCACCAGCACGGCGGGCGATGTGAGAATGGTGCAGGCGGCCCGCAATGCCCTGGGGGACTCTGCGGCGTTGCTGGTCGACGTGGGTCGGCGCTGGAACGTCGGTCGCAGCCTCGAGGCGGCAACGGCCTTCGTGCCCTACCGTGTCGGATGGATCGAAGAACCACTTCACCCCGATGATCTGGAGGGCTACGCGCGGCTCACGGCGGCGAGCCCGATTCCCATCGCCGGCGGCGAAACGGAAGAAACCGTGGCGCAATTCCGCGCCTATTTGGATGCCGGCCTGAAGGTGATTCAGCCGGACGTGGGACGCGTGGGACTGTCGCAAGCGCTTGAGATCTCCGAACTGGCTAAACACTACGGCGCGAAGTGCGTCCCCCATTGTTTCGGTTCGGGCGTGAACACAACCGCAGCGATTCACTGGATGGCCGCCACGGGCGGCGATCTCGTGGAGTACCCTAGGCGGATGAATGCGCTGTGCCGTGAGTTGGCGATCGGTGTCCCTCCGATAGTGGACGGGTTCGTGTCTCCCGGTGAGGCCCCGGGTCTGGGTATCGAGCTGAACAAGTTGGTTGCGCGGCACTACGAGTACCTCGGCGCCAGGCCGACAGCCCTCGTTTAGTCGCGATCCCGGGACCGTTGAACGCCGCGTGCAGACCGGTGCGACGAACGGCGGAGCAGAGATGGACCGACGTGTGACATCGGACGTCGTCCGCGAGGATGCGGTCACCGTGTACGTCGACGGCGCGGTAGTGACTGCCTACCGGGGCGAAACTGCTGCGGGGGTGCTTCTCGCCTCCGGCCGTTGTGTGTTCCGTTCCACGCCTCGCGGCCACGAGTCGCGCGGCGTGTTCTGCGGAGTGGGGATCTGCTACGACTGCCTCGTGACGATCAACGGCATTCCGTTTGTCCGTGCGTGCATGACTCCGGTCACCGACGGGATGCAGATCCAGACCGTACCGCGATGATGCAGCAGTGGGACGTCCTTGTCGTCGGTGCCGGTCCCGCCGGGCTGTCGGCGGCGACCGCGGCGACTCGCGCGGGCGCGCGGGTGGCCGTCATCGATGAACTCGATGCGCCCGGCGGCCAGCTCTTCCGGCAGTTGCCTGGCGGGCTGCGCGGGAAGGCTGGTTCGCGCCTCGGCCGTGACGCGGCCAAAGGCCGGCCCCTCCTGGACGAATTCGATCGGCTCGGCATCCAATTGTTTCGCAACACGACGGTCTGGGGGTGTTTCGATGCCCGTGTGCTGGAAGTGGCCACGGCCGACCGCTGTTGGCGGATGGCTGCCGAAGCCGTCGTGATTGCCACCGGCGCGTCGGATCGGCCGACGCCGCTCCCCGGGTGGACGTTGCCAGGCGTGTTCACCCTCGGCGGCGCGCAGACGCTCCTGAAGAGCCAGCGGGTGCTTCCGGGCGACCGCATTCTCCTCGCCGGTACCGGGCCGCTTCTGCTCGTCGTGGCCAGCCAGTTAGCGGCTGCGGGCGCGAACATCGTCGGCGTCGTCGATGCGGTTCGGACGAAGGCGGTCATCAGGCACGGAATCGCGCTGCTGTGCGTCCCGTCGGTTCTCCGTGACGCGACGTCATACCGCTGGTCGCTGTGGAAGCGCCGCGTCCCGTGGATCTCGCCGGCCGCTATCCTGTCGATCAACGGCGAGCGGGAAGTCGAGGGGGCAGTCGTGTGTTCGGTTGACGAGGAGTGGCGGCCGATCGCCGGAACCGAGCGCTGCCTGGCGGTGGACACCGTCTGTGTCGGCTATGGCCTGCAGCCAGACATCGGTCTATTGCGGTTGTGTGGCTGCGCGATCGAACACGACGAGGGCGCAGACGTCTGGGTGCCGCACCGGAGCCAGGAGTTCGAGACAAGCGTTCCCGGGGTGTTCGCGGTGGGAGACGGCGCGCGCGTCGCGGGCGCGCTTGTCGCAGTCGAGGAGGGACGGGTGGCCGGCATTGCCGCGGCACGACGAGCAGGCCGCATCGATGCGGACGCTGCGCGCGTGGCCATGGGCCCGTCCTTGGCGCGGCTCGGCAAGCTCCAACGGTTCCGCGCGGCGATTGACGAAGTGTATCGCCTGCGGCCGGGGCTGCAGGAGCTGACAACCGCCGGAACGACAGTCTGCAGGTGCGAGGAGGTTACGGCCAGCGCGGTGGCAGACGCCCTCGCCGGCGGCGCGCAAAGCCTCAACCAGGTGAAGGCGTGGACGCGCGCGGGAATGGGTTCGTGCCAGGCGCGCATGTGCGCGACGAGCATCACCGCCCTCGCGGCAGCGGCCCTCGGCCGTGTATCGGCGAGCCTCCCGCCGTTCACGCCGAGGCCACCGATCAAACCGGTACCCGTGGCTGCACTCATAAACCCGAGCGATGCGGATGAGACGAACCCGGGGGGAAATTAGCGGACGAGCGGCGATGGCCGGACCTGGGCGTCAACCGACGGCGGCAAGGCATCGGAGTTCGTCGACGAAGTCGTCGGCCACGAGCGGGTGCAACACTTCGATGCGTTCCGCGGCGACCGTTTCGCGCACGGCCGGCACGGCGGTGATTGTAGCCCAGACCATCCCGCCCCGGTCTTCGCTCGCCATTGCCTTCTGCCAGTCGGCAACCGCCATCACGGCGTACCGCGTTGGGGGTACTTCCGGATAGGCCGACGCGAGGAAATCGCGCGTGGTTTCGGCGTTGTCGGGGTCACGCGTCACGACGTAGCGGAAGTGGCTGTCGGGGATCGCCATCGAGCGGTCGAGCAGCTTGACGTTATAGCGGACGTAGATGATCGGGCACGCGATCTCGTCGGCGATGCGCCGCGCACGGGCGCGCAGGGAGTAGCCGGACAGGAGGTACTTCGCATTGCGCGGGAAGTGAGTCGCGTTGGCGTTCGGCGGCATGTGGACAAGGGTTGCCGGGAAGTTGTCGCCCAAGCAGTGCGTCAAGCAATCGAAGGCGTCGTGCGTGGACAAGATCGGGAAGCAAGCCACCGCAGAGGGCCGGCCGTACCTCTGGTTCTCGACGGCCGCAGCGAGCTGTCCCAGGCGCAAGGCGTCGACGCCTAGTTGGCGGGCCTCGAGAAGGGTTCGCTTGACGAATCCGTAGAGTGCCTGCGCGCGCGGCCCCCCTTGTGGCGAGGCGACGAAGGCACCGCTCCTCGGTCGAACTTCAGCGAGCATCAGATCGCAGAGCACGTTCTGGATGCGCTCCGCTGTCGTGCGGGCAATGTGGAGGTCGCGGGCGAGCCGGCGCACTGACGGTAGGCGGTCACCGGGGTGCAGCCGGCCGGCGAGCAGCTGTGCCAGCGCTTGGCGCTCGACCTGCGCTGCATAGCTGAGCCTGTTCCGGCGATCGAGTTGAAAGGCCATCTTGTCGAGCTTGCTAGGGCCGATTATACCACTGAGCCGGCGGGTCTCGTTGTTGTTACTGGCATCGTGACGTGCGTATCGGCTCGCGCCGTCCCGGCGTGGAGGCAACCATGAGAATTGCAGCGATCGGAGCGGGTGCGATTGGCGGATACTGCGGAGCGAAGTTGGCTCGGGCGGGTCATGCGGTTACATTTGTTGACCTGGGCGCCCACCTGGCCGCGATCCAAGAGCGGGGCCTGACCATCAGGAGCTCAACCGGTGACTTCACCGTGCGGACGCCCGCGGTGGATCGCACTGAGGGGATCGGTACGGTCGATCTCGTCATCATCGGCTTGAAGACGTACGACAACCAGGTCGGCCTTCAGGGGCTCGTCCACGTCGTTGGGCCACAGACCGCGGTGCTGACATTCCAGAATGGCGTCGACAGCAGCGATGAGATTGCCGCTGTCACGGGAGGGCAAGCAGTGCTCGCGGGCGCCGCCTATATTGCGACGGCGCGAAGTGAACCCGGCGTGATTGAGCAGACCGCCTCGCATCGCCGCTTCGTCTTCGGCGAGGTGTTCGAAGCCCGGCCGGACGTGTCACAGAGAGTCCACCGAATTGGTGCTGCGTTCAACGATGCCGATATCCAATGCGAAGTCGTCGCCGATGGCAGAGTGCCGATTTGGGAGAAGTTCGTGTACCTGTCGGCCTTTGCCGGCTTCACCGGTGCGTCCCGGTTGCCGATCGGAGCGCTACGCAGCACGGCGGCAACGCGCACGCAGTTCGTCGCGGCGCTGGCTGAGGTCGAATCAATTGCCCGTGCCGAGGGAGTGGCGCTGCTTCCTGGCGTTATCGACCGCGTCATGAGCTACGTCGACACCATCGGCGCCGAAACCCGTTCGTCGCTGCTCTTTGATCTCTCGCGCGGCGTGCGCATCGAGGTCGAGGCGCTGCTCGGCGCCGTCGTCCGGCGTGCCGCCAAGCACGGAATCTCAGCGCCGATCATGACGACGCTCTACTCCGTACTGAAACCGCACGACGTATCTAACTGATACGGGGTATCTGCTTCACTCAGGTGACCCCAACCGGTTGTGGTGTCGTGATAACCGCGAGTGGGGCTGCGTCACCAGCCGCGCGTACGGGACTGGCTCGACGGCGACGGCTTGCTCCACGAGCCGGAAGAACAGTTTGCCGCGGTGCCGAGAGGTCCGACGGTTGAATCGGAACGTGAATTCGTCGAGGTAGTCGTCCAAATGGGCCGAGCTGACCGCGCCTTGATGGGTGCCCAGCAGCCACCGTTTGAGTAACGCCACGACGCGATGCACGCGCGGGAGCAACACGGAAGCGAGTTCGTACTCGCCGCGCAGCAATGTCACGCGGTGGGGGTAGCCATGCTCGGTCAAACCGTTGTACCCGTGCCACCCGTCCGTATGCACCCGCGTGCCAGGCGTGATCGTGTCCTGGACAAACGCGTGGAGGCTGCCGGCGGACGCATCGGGGATCCGACGCATGCGGATGCGTCCGATGCCCCGGCCTACTTCCTCGGCCGCGATG
>Ga0315286_10002280_pt1 | contig 17885 bp, 14 predicted proteins | sample YL17G10_0_MG_FD_205038 | JGI IMG/M metagenome (GOLD analysis project Ga0315286, IMG submission 205038) | Sediment microbial communities from Yellowstone Lake, YNP, Wyoming, USA - YL17G10_0 | ecosystem: Environmental > Aquatic > Freshwater > Lake > Sediment | place: USA: Wyoming | collected...
GCTGCGCGGCGTGCTGCTGGAATGACCCGTACATCGAGAGCCTCTCTGTCGTCAGGGGTGCTCAGCGAGGACCCGACAACCTGGAAACCGTCACACGAACTCCATTGTCGGCCGTCTTGCCGGGAAAAGGAAAGGGCCGTGGGGCGGTTACTGTGTTGGGCGGCGGTCGAACAGCATCACCCCGATCGTCCTGTCCGTGTTCGCGTAGGGCAGGGCCAGCTGGCCTGCCATGAACCGCATCTTCGTGACGCCGCCCAACTGCTGCAGAAATCGTGTTTCGACCGTCATCGCGGGCTCGGGGCACATCATGCGCGTGGCGCCCGCGGGGCCGATTGTGATGTCGCCCGGCTGGTCGCCCGGCTTCACCTGCGCGAAGTAGTTGTTGCAGCCTGCGTGTCCCCCGAGGCGGGTGCCGTCGAACTTCACGGTGACTTCCGGCGTGGCCGGCGCGGGCTCGTCCCACGCCCACGCACGCAGCACCCACTCGGTTCCCGCAAGCGTCTCCATCGACAACCGGCCCGTCCTGGCGGGCGCGCCCTCCTTGAGGGCCCCGACCTGCAGCGTCCAGCTGCGCGAGACGAGGTCGCCGGGGCAGCAGGCCGCGTCGTGCTCACCGGCCTGCACCACATCGAGCACGATCCGCCGCTCGTCAATCCGCGCGTCGCGAACCTGAACGCGGTCTCCGATCGGCGCGGTGGCGACGTTCGTGATCGTCCCTCCCGGGCGGCCGACGACGGCGACGTACGACATCTCGCCGGTGCCGCCTGTGCTGGCAGCAAGCAACGCGACGGCTTCTTCGGCGCCGTCCCCATCGACATCACCGGCCAGGCGGAAGTCGCGAACGAAGGTCACGCTGGGCCTCGACGCGGCGCCGGGCTCGTACGGCTTGCCTTCCCACCTGCCGTTGGCCAGCGTGAAGTCGGCCCCCGCCTCCGCGACGCCCCGGTACGTGGCGCTCTTGAGCTCCTGAAGAGTTGGAGCGGATCGGCCGGCCGCCGGCGCCTGTGCAACCAACTGCGCGGCCTTGGGCGCAGCGCCCGCCGGCCGCGACTGGCAGCCGGGCACGCCTGCTGCACACAGTGCGATGGCGATGACCCCTGCGACCCCTGTTATCGGCTTCATCTTTCGAATCTCCTCAGACTGTTGAGAGGGCGCGCGGGCTCAGCCCTTCCTCGAGGTCGCGCCATTGGCGATGGCCTCGACAGGAAAGCAGGCGGAACCTACTGAGGCGTGGCCGCTCCCGCCGCCGGGAGCTGCATCCCCAGCTTGCGCATGTGGCTGCGAAGCGTGCGGGCATTGATAGCCAGGGCTCGGCGAGGCCGGCGGACAGCCGAGGCACGCCGCAACGAGAGGTGCCGCCAGAATCGGGAGACGGTGAGGGTGCGTCAGACTGAGCCCCCTGCCTTCCGATACGGCGCGTTCGGTGTGGCTCGGTGTCATCAGCGGCGCCCAGGTTTCTTGCGGGCCGGCAGCTTCTTGACCTCGTCCTCGAGCTGCTTGAATCCATCAGCCTCCGCCTCGTTCTCCAGCAAGACGCGGCGGTCGCCAGCAAAGCGCTCATACTCCTGCTCGGCGATCGCGTTTGCCTGTTCGCGACTGACCGTGCCGGCGTGCGGCAGGATTGCGCGCTCGTTCAGCGTAAGGAAGTCGTCGAGCCGGGTCTGCCACGTGTGCAGGAAGATCTGTTTCCGCCGCAGGGCCTGATCTTCGGCGAAATCGAGGAACATGACGACGATGCGGTTGAGTTCGGTGATCTCGGCTTCGTGCAGGTAGTTCTTCGCGACGGTGACGTCACCCTTGCGGACCACGCCGCTCTTCCACGCGGTCAGGCCCATGTGGGGTGTGGCGGAGTCGGCCCTCCCAGCGATCAGTTCAGGCGCGGTCATGCCGGTGGCGGCGAAGTGCAGCTTGTTCTGTACCACCTGAAAGAAGGCCTGGGTTTCCGGCTCCGAGGGTGAGTAGTCGGCGGCCAGCGCGAGAATGTCACGCACCCGCAGATACACACGACGTTCGCTGGCGCGGATGTCGCGGATGCGCTCGAGCAGTTCGTCGAAGTAGTCGGCATGGCCTTGGCCAGGTGGATTCTTGAGTCGTTCGTCGTCCATGGTAAAGCCCTTCACCAGGTACTCGCTCAAGCGCGCCGTGGCCCACTGACGGAACTGGGTGCCGCGATGGCTGCGCACGCGGTAGCCGACGGCGAGAATGGCGGGCAGGCTGTAGTGCTCAACCTCTCGCGCGACTTCGCGCGTGCCCTCCAATCGAACCATCCGGAATCTCCGGATAGTTGAGTTCCGACTCAGTTCGTCATCCTCGAAGATGTTCGCCAAGTGCTCGCTAATTGTTCGCACATCCTTCTGGAACAGTTCGGCGATGAGGGCCTGAGTCAGCCAGATCGTCTCGGACTGGAAGCGGCACTCGATGCGCGTTCTGCCGTCTTCGGTCTGGTAGAGGATGATGCTGGATTCCGGCGGAACGTTGTCGGACATGTTCGTTTCCTCTCGACCTACGAGTGATCCGTGGCGACGTAGGTGGGGGTCATCCGTTGAGCACCAGCAGGCTCTCGGTTGATCGGCGCACCCCTCGTTGTGCACTGCCGGTCGGCAGGGGCTTCGCGCCCAGCTTTGGGGCCCATGGCATGCAGAGTTCTCGCCCGAGCGTGAGACACAGCCGAACGGTCCTGACCTGCCTGCACCACGTGAGCAGCTCCTGCAGGACAGCGGCGCGCAGCCAAGGCGCCGCTTCCAGCAGATCGCGCGCCTCCTGGAGAGGTAGCCGGACGCGGTTGTTGCTCGACGTTGTGGCGCACGCCGTGCCAGGCGAGAGCGGACTTGCCGCCGACGTGGAGGACACGGAGTCGGCGTTCGAGCAATCGGAGGCTCCGGTGAAGATCAAGTGGAACGTCGGGTCGGCTGAACACTCCTCGAGCGAGGCGGGTGAGCCAGCCCGCCCGCACGCAGTGCACCGCCAGGTCTGCCGACACCCCGCGGCCGGCGAGTTCGTGAGAGGTGACAGGGCTGCCGGGGCCCACTCGGCTGTAGAGGTCGTCTGGTCTACTCATCTGCGTCGCAGGCTGGCTACGATATGCACTCACATGATAAACAAGTCGTTTCGACGAGTCACTGTATGCCATGACGCTCTCGGCGAAGGCCGGGCTCCGACTTGGAGTCAACGCCGCCAGTCTCAGCGCCGTCGCGAGCGAGCGGAGGTGTCATAATTGTGAACAATGTTCTTGACGACAAGGAGAATGCTCGTTTGCGCCGCGGCTGCCCTCTTCTGCGTGTCTGCAGGTACTCGGGCAGGCGAGCAGTTCGCCGTCTCCGGTGCGGCGTGCGACCAGGGGAAGGCCCTGTCCAACGGGCTGCGGATGCTGTACTGGGAATCGTTCAATCTTACGGAGGTCTGCGTCAAGGCTGAGACGAAGAGCCCATCCTCGTCGCGAGTCTCACTCTATCTTGTTGCGGCATTTAGAGGGCGAGGCATTAAGACCGTGCCGGTCTTGGTCCTGGTCCGCGCGCAGTCGAATGCTACCGTCGGGGAGGGATCCTTTCGAGCTCCTCGCTTCGTTCTGCGCACGAATGCCACTCAGTTCGACCTTATTGGTTCTGGCCGCCACTATCAGCTCGTCTATCCCTGCGACCAAACCCAGACTGGCTGCTCATACGACGGTGTCGTTTCTCGCGTCAATGCAGACGAGTTGCTCACTCTGGCGCTCGCCCGTGCAGTTTCTGGGCATGCCCTCGGTGCGGATTTTGAATTGACGCAGAGTGGTTTGGAAGCTGTTCGCACAGTCGCGTCGCTCATGCGTAAGCGGTGATAATCGTTGCGAATGCCCCAGTTGGGCGGTCTGAGTGAGATGGGAGTGCGAGCGTTCGCCGCGCCGCCGTCAGCGGCGGCTGACCCGCCGTATGTCGGCATTCCTTTCGAGCGGAAAGGCAGCCGTTCGGCAGGTTCCTTCCTCAGCCGATGCCCGGCAGGAGGTGAGAAGGCCACTGACAAACGCGCCCATTTCATGTCGCGTTGCAGGTGCGTTGCAGGCGGACGCGCGAAGTGGTCGAACGTCACGGTGACTTCGGGAGTGGCCGGCCCGGGCTCGTACGGCGTGCCTTCCCACCTGCCGTTGGCCAGCGTGAAGTCGGCCTCCGCCTCCCCGACGCCCCGGTACGTGGCGCTCTTGAGCTCCTGAAGAGTTGGAGCGGACCGGTCGGCCGCCGGTGCCTGTGCCACCAACCGCGCGGCCTCGGGCGCAGCGCCCTCCGGCCGCGACTGGCAGGCGACCGCGCCTGCTGCACACTCTGCGATCACCATCAACGCGGCAACCGCGGTTCTCGTCGTCATTCTTATCAACCTCCTGAGGCTGCTGAGAGCGCGTGCGGGCCATCCGTTCCACGGGGTCGCGCCATTGGCGATGTCCTCGACAAGAATGAAGACGGACCCTACCGAGGCGTTGCCGCTCCCCCCGCCGGGCGCTGAATGCCGTGCTTGCGCATGCGGGTGCGCAGCGTGCTCGGATTGATGCCGAGGACTTCGGCGGCGCCCCCGTCGCCTTCGACTTTCCAGCGCAGACCTTCGAGCGTCGCCACGATGTGGTCGTGCTCGAGTTCCACCAAGGTTCGCGGGCCGGCTGAGACGACGGGATCCAGCGTGAGGCGCGGAGCCGGTTCCAGCAGCGCATCGCCGAGCTCGAGCATGGCCCCCCGGCTCGAGATGACCGCCCGCTCGACGACATTTTCGAGTTCCCGGACGTTGCCCGGCCAGTCGCGCGCCTGGAGGATCTTCATCGTGGCCTTCGAAACCGAGAGGAGGGGCCTGGCCAGGTTCCGGCAGTGCTTCTCCACGAAGTGGGCAACCAGCGCCGGGATGTCCTCGGGCCGATGGCGGAGCGGCGGCACGGTGATCGGGAACACGTTCAGGCGGTACCAGAGGTCCGCCCGGAAACGGCCCGCGCGCACCTCGTCGTCGAGCTTCCGGTTCGTGGCCGCAATCAGGCGCACGTGGGTCTTCAGCGTGACGTTGCCCCCGACGCGCTCGAACTCGCCGTCCTGGACGGTGCGCAGCAGCTTGCCCTGGAGGTCGAGGGGCAGCTCGCCAATCTCGTCGAGGAAGAGCGTGCTGTGGTCGGCGATCTCGAAGCGGCCGCGCCGCTGGGCGTGGGCGCCGGTGAACGCCCCTTTCTCGTGCCCGAACAGCTCGCTCTCGATGAGGGAGGGGGGCAGCGCCGCGCAGTTCAACGTCACGAGCGGCCGGGCCCGGCGCGGACTCGCATCGTGGATCGCCTGCGCGACGAGACCCTTGCCGACGCCGGTTTCGCCCTGCAGCAGGACGGTGCTCGACGTGGGCGCCACCTGCTGCACCTTGGAGACGACGTACCGCATCACGTCGCTCGTCGCGAGGAGGCCCTCGATGCCACCCTCCACCTGCAGCCGCTCACGCATGTAGGTGTTGTCGGCCTCGAGACGGTCGCGCAATTGCCCGATCTCCTCGAAGGCGCGCCGCAGTTCCTCTTGGGAGCGCTTCCTCTCGGTGATGTCGCGGTTCGAGCCGCGGATGCCCAAGCTGGCGCCGTCCTCACCGACGACCGGTAAGCAGACGTGGTCGATCCAGCGGGTCTCGCCCGGCGCCGTGCGAATACGGAACTCCAGCCGGACCGGCGTGGCGGACGCGTCACCGGCATGGCGATGCGCTGTCCAGCTCGCCCGGTCCTCCTCGACGATGATGTCGGTCAGGAGCGCCGGGCGGCTTGTGAAGGCGGCGGTGTCGTAGCCGGTGATGGCGAGGCACGAGGGCGAGATGTAGGCGAAGGAGCCATCCGGGCGGGTCCAGTATTCCCAGTCGGTGGTGAAGTCGGCGACGGTGCGGTAGCGCCGTTCGGCCTCGACGAGCCCCGTCTGGGCACGCCGGCGGCTGCGCCGCTCCACCAGCAACGCGCCAATCAGCAGGCTCTGGCCGAGGAGCAGGCCGACAGCCCCGCCGATCTCCCACTTGTGATCGGCCCAGAAGGACGGTTCGCGGAACAGGACCGCGCTGCCCTTGGGCAGGCGATTCTCGGCAATCGCCCAACGCCTTAGCTCCCGCCAATCGAACATCAGTGCGCTCGACTGCACGGCGACTGGCCGAAGCGACTCCGCCGGCTCGCCCCTGAGCAGGCGAGCCGCGAGTTCGGCTGCTCGTTGGGCTTGGGGGCCGTAACGGATCAGATCACCGCCGACGATTCCCCGGCCGAGCCAGACTTCAGCGGCCCCGAACGTCGGCGCGTTCGAAGCCCTGGCGACCAGACGCACGACGTCGGCGGCTACCATCGAGCGCCCAAGGACGTCGGCGCGGTAGCTCGCGAAGAACACCACGCTGTCATCCGGCAGCTCAGCCAGGCGCTTCAGCTGCTCTTCGAGGGGCAACCCGACGAGCGGGAGAACGTCGATCCGAGGGGCCCTGGCCTTCACGAGTCGTGTGAACTCCGCCGAGTTCCCTCGGTCGGACGCCGACGCGCCGCCGACGATGGCCACCAGCTTGGCCTCCGGCACGAGTTCCAGCGCGACGTCGACCGTGCGCTCGCCGCCGCTGGTGAACAGCACGGCCGTGACGTCTGCGGGCGGCTGCAGCCGCTCGAACGCCGAGCGGCCGATGTCGAAGCAGACCACCGGTACGCCGGGGAACAGCGCCTGGCGATTCTGCAGCAGAAAGGCGAGCGCCTCGGGCCGTTGCACCGCCACGAGGTCCAACCGTCGGCCGGCGTACTTCACTCTGAGAAGTTCCGTCAGTTGGGGCGTCCACTTGGCGCCCGTCTCATCGGGAAGGTCCAGGTAATCGACCTGGAAGTCGACGGGCGAGCCGAGCCCGTTCTCCACTGTCCGGCGGAACTCGGCCTCCATCTCGATCACGGCAGGTGCGGTGCTACGCAACGAGAAGAGCATCAGCACCGAGCGGGGCCGCTGGCGTTCCTGAGCGCTCGGGGTTGCCGACCACGCAAGGAGGATGACGCCTGCGCAGGCCAGAAGCCTTCGCCACAGCCGCGCCGACACGCCCCTTGAAACTCCCGCAGCCACCAGGTTCCTTCCGTGGACGTGCCAGTCTAGCACATCCGTTGTATTCCACGGCCCAGCGGAATGCCACGGGATGACGCAGCTTCTGCAATCCGGCGAGCGGACTCTCAGTCATTGCGTAACTAACTGTAATAGATAGCTTTAACCACCATATGGCCTCCCTTGAGAGCATTGGCGACATTTTTGCTCTCCAATGCCAGCATCCAGGCAGTCGCCAGACCGCGCCGCGCGGATGATGTAAACGGCGATTTGGGAGAGGAGCGCCACTTTGATTGTGTTGACCGCCCGGATCGAGTCGAATGTCCCGGAGAGAAGGGAACTCGGTCAGGCGCTGCTCGCCTGGGCGACGGCGGCCCGCCGGGAGGATGGCGCGCTGGTCGCGCACGTGTACGAGGACATCGAAGCTCCAGCTGCGTTCTGCCTGGTTGCCGAACGGGACAGCCAGACTGCGATGGAGGCCCACCTTCGAGGGCCTGAGTTCGGCGCCGTGCTGGGCGCCTTCGAGCTGCTGGCGCGATCGCCGCAGTTGTCGATCACCCAGGTGGGTGACGTGAACGGGAACGACGCCCTGCGGACGATTCGACGCCTCCGCAGCGGCGCTCACGGAGGGCTGAACCAGGCGTCGTAGATTCGCCCGCAGCGACCCGCACGACGGCGTCGCCGCACTCACGAACAAGACGGAAATGAAGGAGTAGCAGATGACCCGTAAGAACAGATGGACGCAGATCGCGCTGGCCATCGCCGTGGCCTTGATCGCGGTGCCTGCGATGGCGCAGCCGGCGGCCCCGGCGCCCGCGGTCGACCCCGCCTCGGTCGCGGCGCTCACCAGCATGGCCGCCTACCTTCGCACGCTGAAGACCTTCCAGGTCGAGGCGGTGACGGCGACCGACGAGGTGCTGGAGGACGGCCAGCTCATCAAGTACAACGGGACGACGAACATCGTCGCCCAGTTCCCCAATAAGCTCCTCGCGGACGTCTCCAGCGACCGCAATGAGCGGCAGTACGTGTACGACGGGAAGACCTTCACACTGCTGGCCCGCCGCGCCGGCTACTACGCGACGGTTCCGGCGCCGGAGACGGTGCGTGAACTTGCGGACGTGCTGTCCGCGAAGTACGACATCGAGGTGCCCCTCTCGGACCTGTTCCTGTGGGGCGCTCCAGGCTGGAACAGCGCTGACATCACGTCGGCGGTGGACATCGGCCCGGGCGACGTCGCTGGCACGACCTGCGAGCACTACGCGTTCCGGCAGGAGGGCGTGGACTGGCAGATCTGGATCCAGAAGGGCGACTTCCCGCTCCCGCGAAAGCTGGTCATCACGACGACGACCGATGCGGCTCGGCCCCAGCACACCGCGATCTACCTCTGGAACCTGGCGCCGTCGGTCAACGACGCGGCCTTCACATTCACGCCGCCGACCGGCGCGCACAAGATCGTCCTCGCCACGATCGACAAGTAGAGGGAGCCTGCACATGACACGCACCATTCGCGCATCCGTCGCCATCGCGCTGACCGTCCTCTTCCTCGGGCCTGCCACGTCGCCCGTCCAGGCCGGTGATCGCAACAAGGCGAGAACCAGCGTCAATAGCAACAAGAACGTCAACCGCAATACCAATGTCAACAGCAACAAGAACGTCAACGTAAACAGCAACCGGAACGTGAACCGGAACACCAATGTCGACATCGACGTCGACCACCGCCACGGCGGCTGCTGCTACCACCCCGTCGCCACGGCGGCCGCGATCACGACGGCAGCCGTCATCACCGCGGCGGCCATCGGGTCGGTGACCTACGCGCTGCCGCCGGCCTGCTCGGTCGTGATGGTGAACGGCTTCACGTACCAGCAGTGCGGGTCGGTGTGGTACCAGCCGCAGTTCGTGGGGACGACGACGAGCTACGTCGTCATCAACGCGCCGCGGTAAGCCTCAGGAACGTGAGCCGGGCGGCGTGGCGACCTCAGCCGCGCTGCCCGGCCATCATCGCCTTCGGAATGACGTGCCTGGTATGGAGGACGGTCTAGTCGTTCCAGATGGTCGGCATCCTGGGCACCGGCATTCCCATCGGGACCTACGATTCGAGCCGTGCGATCAACCTCGGCACCAACCGGTGGGCATTCCGGCTCGGGGTCGGGACCGTGACGCCGTTCAGCAAGTCCTGGGCCTGGGAGGCGGCCAACACGTTCTTCCTCTTCACGAAGAACAGCGACGTGTTCGGCCCCGCCAACACGCGGTCGCAGGATCCCCTGTTCGTCAGCGAGAACCACGTGACCTACGCCTTCAACCCGAAGTGGTGGGCCTCGGCCGACCTGCGCTGGCAGGTGGGCGGCGAGACCACGACCGACGGGGTGCCGGACGACAACCTGACGAACATCCTGGGCGGCGGGGCGACGCTCGGCCATCAGTTCAGCCCGCACTTCACCGGCTATTTCTCGTACGGCACCGTGCTGGCCAAGAAGGGCGATGCCAAGGAGTGGCTGGTCCGCGGCCAGATCGTCTACTCGTTTTGAGCGGTTGCCAGAGAGGACACCACACAATGAAGGCAAAGCATACGCTGTTCCGCCTGCCGGCGGTCGCCGTTCTCGCACTCGTAGTGACCCTCGGGGTATTGCTTGCCGCATGCAGTCAGACTCCGACTTCGAGCCAGGCGCCGGTCGCCAGCAAAGGGAGCCAGCCCGGGGACGGCTCGGTGCTGCCGTTTCCGCCCACGCCCATGGCGGGCGTCGCGAAACCGCGCCTGCAGGACTCCACACCGAAGTGGCCCGCGCAGCCTCAGCACCTGCCCAAGGACGCGCCGAACATCCTCATCGTGCTGATCGATGACGTGGGCTTCGGCACGGCCGAGCCGTTCGGCGGCGAGATCCACACGCCGACGCTGACGCGCCTCGCCAGCGAGGGCATCAGCTACAACGCCTTCCACACCACGGCGATCTGCTCGCCCACGCGCGCGGCGCTCTTGACCGGGCGCAACCACACACGCGTCGGCTCCGGCACCATCGCCGAGCGCGCCGTCGCCTTCGACGGCTACACCGGCATCATTCCCAGGTCGGCGGCCACGGTCGCCGAGGTCCTCAAGAACTTACGGGTACGTCACCTCCGCCTTCGGCAAGTGGCACAACACGCCCGCCACCGAGACGACGGCGATCGGCCCGAAGGATCGCTGGCCCAACGGCTACGGCTTCGACTATTTCTACGGCTTCCTCGCCGGCGAAACGTCTCAGTGGGAACCTCGGCTGGTCGAGAACTACAACACCGTCGAACCGCCGCACGACAACCCGAAGTACCACCTGACCGAGGACATGGTGGAGAAGGCGCTGGCCTGGCTCGACAACCGCCAGTCCTACGCGCCCGACAAGCCGTTCCTCATGTACTGGGCGCCCGGCGCCGCGCACGGACCGCACCACATCTTCAAGGAATGGGCGGACAAGTACAAGGGCAAGTTCGACGACGGCTGGGATGCCTACCGCGAGCGCGTCTACAAACGGCAGCTCGAGATGGGCGTCATCCCGGCCGGCACGAAGCTGACCGCGCGCGATCCCAGCATGCAGGCGTGGGCGGATGTTCCTGAGGGCCAGCGCGCGTTCCAGCGCCGCCTGATGGAGGTCTTCGCCGGCTTCGTCGAGCACACCGACGTGCAGGTCGGCCGCCTGGTCGAGGGCTTCGAGCAGCGCGGGCTCCGCGACAACACCCTCATCGTCTACATCTGGGGCGACAACGGTTCCAGCGCGGAAGGGATCCAGGGCACGGTCAGCGAGCTGCTCGCCCAGAACGGCATCCCGAACACGGTCGAACAGCAGTTGGCCGCGCTCGACAAGCTCGGCGGCCTCCCGGCACTGGGTTCGCCGAAGACCGACAACATGTACCACGCCGGCTGGGCGTGGGCGGGCAGCACGCCGTTCCGCAGCACGAAGCTGGTCGCCGCGCACTTCGGCGGCACCCGCAACCCGATGGTGATCTCCTGGCCGAAGCGCATCAAGCCCGACAAGACAATGCGGTCGCAGTTCCATCACGTCGTCGACATCGTGCCGACGATCTATGACGTGCTCGGCATCACGCCGCCCAGGGTCGTCGGTGGGCAGGAGCAGGTCAAGATCGACGGGATCAGCCTGGCCTACACCTTCGACAACGCGACGGCGCCGACGAAGAAGCAGGTCCAGTACTTCGACAACAACGGCAGCCGCGCGATCTACAAAGACGGCTGGATGGCGTCGACGTTCGGGCCCATGAAGCCCTGGGACACGGCTGGCTCCACCAAGGCCCTCCCGGCCTGGGACTCGGCGACCGACACATGGGAGCTCCACAAGCTCGACGAGGACTTCTCCCAGGCGAACGACCTTGCGGCCGCGCAGCCCCAGAAGCTCGCCGAGCTGAAGGCGGAGTTCCTGAAGGTCGCCGAAGACAACCAGGGCTTCCCGATCGGCGCGGCCCTGTGGACGAGGCTCCATCCCGAGGATCGGGTCGCGACCGCCTACAAGAGCTGGACCTTCAACGCGTCCACCCGTCGCATGCCGGAATTCACGGCGCCGTCGGTGGGCAGCGCCAGCAACCGGGTCGAGATCGACGTGGACGTGAAGGCCGGTGCGAGCGGCGTGCTCTATGCCCTGGGCGGGGCGAGCGGAGGCGTCACCCTCTACATGGACAAGGGCGCTCTCGTCTACCTCTACAACATGATGATCATCGAGCAGTACTCCGGGAAGAGCGCCGCGCCGATTGCCGCGGGCCGGCACAAGATCGAGGTCGTCACGGACATCGCGGGCCCCGGCAAGGCGGGCACGGCGACCCTTCTCGTGGACGGGAAGGAGGTCGGCAAGGCCGATCTCAAGCGCACCGTTCCCGCGGCATTCACGGCGAGCGAGACCTTTGACGTGGGCATCGACCTCGGGTCGCCCGTCGCCGCGGCGTACGACGCCCGGCGGCCATTCGCATTCAACGGCACCATCCGGTCGGTCCGGGTCGAGTTGAAGTAGCAGTAGAACGACCACGATTCTAGAGGCGGTTGATGTTGGTGAAGCGAATTGCGGCTGTGGTGGGGATTGCGTCGTTGCTGGCCGGCTTGGCGTTCGCGCAGAGCCCGGCGCCGGGCGGCAGGACCCAGCCGCCGGCGCCCGCCGCTGGGAGCCAGGCGCCGGTGCCGGCCGTTTCGGGTCAGGCGCCCGCCCCGGCGGCGGCAACACAGGCTCCGGCCGGTGGCAGCGACGCCGACGAGTTGAGCCGGCAGGCGACCGACCCGACGGCGTCGCTGATGGCGTTCAACTTCATCAACGACGTGCGCACCTCGTTTTATGGCGTTGATGACGACGGGTTCGAGTTCCGCTTCCAGCCCGTCGTGCCGTTCCGGGCCTGGAAGACGTCCAACATCCTCCGTCTCGTGGTGCCCTACCAGATGGATGGTCCGGGGAACGAAGGCCTGAAGAGCGTGTCGATCTTCGATCTCGTGGTGCTGCCGCAGAAGTGGGGGCGCCTCGGGATTGGGCCGGTGATGAGCCTGGCGGAGAGCGCGAGCAGCGCCGAGTCGAAATTCTCCATCGGCCCGGCAGTCGGGGGCACGCACCCGGTGTCGAAGAAGCTCAACGTCGGCCTCTTCAATCAGAACCTGTTCGGGACCGGCGTGGCGATCAGCCAGTTGCAGCCAATCATCGCCTACCAGCTCGGGAGCGGCTGGGCGCTGAGCGCCGGCGACCTGCAGTACGTCTACGACTGGAACCTCGAGGAGTGGGTCTCGCTGCCGATCGGGTTCCAGATCGGGAAAGTCCTGAAGGTGGCGGGGCAGCCGATGCGGCTGTCGGTCAACCCGCAGTGGAACCTGAAGGACATCACCGGCGCCAACAAGGCCAAGATCGTGTTCACCGCCACGGTGCTCGCGCCGGCGAAGTAGCCGAGGAATGGACAGCCCGGTGGAGGGCGGCCGGGTATCTTGATCATGATGAACCGACTTCGAGACTTGCTCGTCGATGGCATCCTGCTGGCGCTCCCGCTGGGCGTCGCGGCGTATCTGGCGCGCAAGATCGTCACGGCATTGATCAGTGTGATGGCCCCGGTGGCGCACCTGCTGCCCCAGGGCCGCTGGTTCGGCATCGCGGCGCTGGAACTGGCGGCTGTCGCGCTGGCGTTGCTGGGGCTGCTGGCCCTCGGCGCCTTCGCGCGCTCGGCACCCGGACGGCGCCTGGTCGCTACGCTCGAGTCGGTCGTGCTCGGCAAGTTCCCAGGCTACATGATGATGAAGTCCATCGCCGCCGATTTCGGGGGCGCCCAGAGCGACAAGGGGCTGCAGCCGGCACTGGTGTCCTTCGACGACAACACGGTCCTGGGTTACATCGTCGAAGACCCCGGAGCCGCAGGCCCGCTCACGGTGTTCGTTCCAAGCGCGCCGAGCGCGGGGTCCGGGAGCGTGGTGATGGTGCCGCGCGAACGGGTGCAAGCGCTGAGTGTCCCGTCGAGCGCCGTCAGACACACGATGAAGCAGCGTGGAATCGGCTTGCAGGAACTCACCCGCGCCGGCGAGGCAGCAGCCGTGCGCCGTTAGCCGTTTGGAGCGACAGAGGAGTACGCATGAACACACGACGACTTTCGCAGGGGATACTCGCCGGAGCCCTGGTGGCGCTGGCCGGGTTCCACACGCCGACGGCCGGACAGACGATGACCTGGCCCCAGCAGTTGACGGACCCTGAAGGAACGGTTGACATCTATCAGCCCCAGTTCGAGACGTTCAAGGGCAACACGGTAACGGGGCGCGCGGCCGTCGGCCTGACGGCCCCGGGCAAGCAGACGCCCGTGTTCGGCGCATTCTGGTTCTCGGCCGCCGCCGACGTAGACCAGGCCGCGGACAAGGTCACGCTGCGCGACATCAAGGTCACCAACGTGCGGTGGCCGAACATGACGCCCGCGCTCGAGCAGCGGTTCAAGGAGGTGGTCGGCGCGTCGGTGCCGATTGCGGGCCTCCATCTGTCGTACGAGGCCTTCTCGGCGAGCCTCGCCACGGCCGAGCGGGAAAAGAAGTCGATGGCGGAGCTCAAGAACGACCCACCGGCCATTCTGTTCTCGAAGGACCTGGCGGTGCTGCTCCTCTTCGACGGGGAGCCGCGGTTCAAAGACATCGAGAACAGCCCGTACGAGAGCGCCATGAACACGCCGCTCGCGGTCGTTCGCGAGAAGAAGTCCGGCACCTGCTATCTGACGAGCGGTGCGCTTTGGTACACGGCCAAGGCGCCGCTTGGCCCGTGGCAGGTGACGGCGAACCCGCCGGCCGACCTGGCCAAGAACATGCCGAAGGACGAGTCGGGCGAGCCGGCGCCGAAGGTGCCGCCGCGGATCGTCGCTGCGTCGGCGCCGACGGAGGTGATCTCCACGGACGGTGAGCCGAGCTGGAAGTGGCTGCCCGGCGGGAAGCTGCTGTACGTCGAGAACACCGAGACCCCGTGGGTGCGTGAGCTCGAGACTCAGCAGATCTACGTGCTGCTCTCCGGCCGCTGGTTCCGCGCGAAGGCGACGGACGGCCCCTGGACGTTCGTGCGGGCCGATCAGCTCCCGCCGGCGTTCAAGGAGGTCCCGTCGGGCTCCGACCTCGGCGGCATCCGCGCGTCGGTGGCCGGCACGGAGGAAGCCGAAGATGCGCTGCTCGACGCGGAGATCCCGCAGACGACGGCCATCAAGCGCGACGAGGCGAAGTTCGAGTCGCAGTACGACGGCAGCCCGAAGTTCGAGAAGATCCCCGGCATGAATGTGTCCTATGCCACGAACACCGGGGCGCAGATCATCCAGGTCGGCTCCAAGTTCTACGCGGCCGACAACGGCGTCTGGTTCGTTGCCAACAGCCCCAGCGGGCCGTGGACCGTCGCCTCCGAAGTGCCCGAGCAGGAGATCCAGCAGATCCCGCCCAGTTCGCCGGCCTACAACGTCACGTACCTGCACGTGTACCAGTCGACGCCGAGCATGGTCTACATGGGGTATACCCCCGGGTACATGTGGTCGTTCCCCTATTACGGCGTGCCGGTGTACGGCACCGGCTACTACTACCCGCCTTACTACGGCGCCTACTACTACCCGCGGCCGCCGACGTGGGGCTTCCACGTGGGCTACAACCCGTGGACCGGCTGGAACTTCGGCGTGAGCTGGGGCGGCCCCTTCATGAGGGTCGGCGTCGGCTGGAACAGCGGCTGGGGCGCCTGGGGCGGCGGCTACCACCATTATGGCTGCTGCGGCGGGTACTACGGCGGCGGATACCACAGCCACTATTCGTATAACCGAAGCACCAGCATCAACGTCAACCGACGGGTGAGCGTCGGGAACAACTACAACAGCAACCGGCTGCGCACGACCAACGTCCGCAACGCGAGCCGCGACAACATCTACAACCGGCCGGAGAACCGCGCGCGCAACGCGGACCGGGCGGCGGCCGCCGGGCAGATGAAGAACGCCCGCCCCGCCACCGGGAAGGCGAACAACGTGTTCGCCGACAAGGACGGCAGCGTCGCGCGCAAGACCCAGCAGGGCTGGGAGTCCAGAGGGCAGAAGGGCTGGGAGAAGCCTGACGCCGCAAGCGCCCGAGACAAGGCCAGCCAGGCCGACATCAAGAAGCCGAGTCCGTCAGGCGGGACGCCTTCGGCGGGCCAGGCCCGTCAGCGCGCCGACAGCGCCGACCTGAATCGGTCGGCGGCGGCCCGCCAGCGCGGCGAGACGCGCACCGCGAGCCGTCCGGCGGCGACCAAGACGAAGCCGGCCAGCCGGCCGGCGGCCAAGCCGGCAACCAAGCCGGCGGCGACGCGTAAGAAATAGCGCATCGAAGACCGGGCCCGCGCTTCGCGAGAGGCGTGGGCTTCTCGGTCAAAGGCGCGTCGGACAAGATGATGGCGGGCAAAGGCGACCCGGGCGCGGATGCGGACCCGGAGCACTCGCCGCCGGTGAAATCGGCGAAGGCGCGCGAGATCTGGATCACGGGCGTGGCCACGCCGCGTGCGAAGCAGGAACTGAACGCGAAGGGCTTCGCGGTGGTCGAGCGGCAGCCCGTCAGATGAATCGTGGGTGATCGACCGGCGAACCCGTGTGGCTCGGCGTCATGAGCGGCGAAGCGCCGCCCAGTCTTCCCACTTCAAGCCCCTAACGCGCCCACACTCATGGACGTTCGATGTGACAAGCGTGGCGCCACGGCGCCGCGCCCGTCCGGCGAGCAGCACATCGTAGGCGCCGATCGGCGTGCCGGCAGCTTCGAGTTCGGCGCGCACGTTGCCAGCAGCACGAGCGTCGTCGTCGTCGAACGGCGTCCACTCCAGGGGACCCGCGAGGAACGCTTCGAGCCGCTGGGTGTTGGTCTCCCTACGCTGGCTCTTCCCGACGCCGTACCAGAGCTCGTGCGCGACGATCGAAGACACGAGCATGACGCTGTCTCGGGCCACCGCTCGCTGGAATCGGCGGCGCACATTTGCCTGCGTGCCGTTGATCAGCGCCATGCACGCGTTCGTATCAAGCAGGTACGTCGTCATCGAACACCTCTCGTTGCGGTGTGGGCGGCTGCTGCCGACCGTCCGGCATGAACGGCTCTGAAGCCAGCCTGTCGAGTTCGGCGAACCACTCTGAGACGTCCCTGAACATCGGCTCTATGAGCACGCCTCGCCCCGCGCGTCGAACCCTGACGCAGTCGCCCTCGAACCTGAACTCGCGGGGCAGGCCTTCTCGAACTCCTTCTTGGCGGCAAGTGACTCACCGGGCTTGACGCCAGCGGGACGCTGATGGTCCACCGCCGCTGGACGAGATTGGCGACACGATCGGCACAGGGTTCGGGTATTGGAATCTCGCGATGCACAGCGTCCAGGACCAGGAGGTCGTCGGTATGAAGAGGGGCCTCCTGCTCCTTGGCGAGCTTCTCGAGGAACACGAGAAAGCGCTCATCCTGCACCTTCCCGCTCAGGGTGACGGCCACCTGATACGCGTCGGTTCGATCGAAACTCGGCGGCAGCTTACCCTCGCGGATGGCGGCCCCGAACATGCGGTCCGCCCCTTGGCCCGAACGCTCGACCAGCCCGCAGCGGGCAAGTGCTTCCGCAATCCGCCGGTTGCGGGGTAACTGCTTGAAGAGAATAGTGTCTGGCGTGATGAAGGCTGGAAATCCTCCTGGACTGACCACTTCGATCTTTTCGGGGAATTGACGCACGAACACCGAACCCGCCATCGGATAATCGCGGTGGCTCACGGCATTGAGGATCGCTTCACGGACGGCATCCTCGTTGAACGCTGCGATCTCATACCGGAAGAGCCCATCTTGATAGGAATGCAGATCGTTGCGCAGATTGAGCGTCCTCCAAAGATCATCATGGAAGAGGAAATATCCCTGGCGATGCTCAGTGCGTTGTTGGTAGGCAATCGAGGCTTCGTGGGAACGATACTCAAAGACGACCTCGGCCTGGGCGAGGTGGCGTCCAAGCGCCCGGTGCGATCCACACAGGATGAGCGCGGCATACGTCAGGCTGCCATCGACGATGAGTTCGGCGTCCTGCAAGACACGCTCGTCGGACACGGCCAGTAAGTCGTCTCGTTTCGACTTCAAAGCCCAACGGCGACGACACTCGGCAATAGCGGCGGGCTCCAAGTCTCCGAGTACAGCGCCTGAGCAGACCTGTGCCGAGAAGTCAGGTTGCGCCTCGTCGAAGATTCGCTTGAGCTGGTCCTGAGTCATGGGAACCAGACTCTCTCCGCCCCGCATCCAGTACGCGCCCTTGTACTCTCGCTGCCGCGAGATGACGGTGGCCTCCGCGCGCGCATCGTTCAGCGTGGCGACGACCGTGACGGCGAATGCCGGGCTCTTCGCCAGTGACTTCATCGCCCGCCAGAGTTCGTCGATCATGAACACCCCGCGGTTGACGG
>Ga0315286_10002281_pt1 | contig 17876 bp, 8 predicted proteins | sample YL17G10_0_MG_FD_205038 | JGI IMG/M metagenome (GOLD analysis project Ga0315286, IMG submission 205038) | Sediment microbial communities from Yellowstone Lake, YNP, Wyoming, USA - YL17G10_0 | ecosystem: Environmental > Aquatic > Freshwater > Lake > Sediment | place: USA: Wyoming | collected...
GGTGAAGTGGAGGTGGGAATCGATGAAACCCGGAGTGGCCAGCTTCCCGCCGAGGTCGACGACCTCGGTTTTCGCCCCGATATATTTTTTCACTTTTTTCGCCGTCCCGAGGTCGATGACTTTGTCGCCGCGCACGGCCAGGGCTTCGGCCTGCGGCACGGCGTTGTCCATGGTGACGATCTTGCCGTTCGTCAAGACGAGGTCGGCCGGCTCGGGCTTTTTCCCGCAGCCGAACGACAGGACAATGAGCAAACTCAGGCCGGCGGCCAGGATCAAGCGTGATGATTTTGTCATTGTTTGGTCCCTCCTCTCCGCTTTATTAATGCAATTCCGCCGGATTTGCAAGAGGGAATGCTGCTGCCCGGACTATTTCTTTTTATAGCTGACCGCGACGCTGCTGTAAGGGATCATGCTGGTCTCGAATTCGGGCTGGCTCTTCATGAATTCGAAATATCCGCCCGATCCGCCGCCGAAGAATCCGCGGCCTCTCCGCTCCGAGATATTGTGGGAGGCGAGGCAACCGCCCGGCTCGAGCTTGGGAATCACCGCCTTGGCATAATTGACATACCAGTCCTTGTCGGCGTCGGAAAAAACGAAGTCGACGGGCCCCGGAAGCTTTTCGACCAACTCATGGGCGTCGGCCAGGCGGGCATCGATGAAATCAAGGAGGCCGGCCTCCTTGAAGTTCGCCACGGCCTGACGATGGCGGCCCTCGTCGATTTCGATGGTGATCAGCTTGCCGCCGGTCTTGCTCAGGGCCCAGGCGATCCAAATGCCCGAATGTCCTGTCGAGGTCCCGATTTCCAGAGCCTTTGTATATCCATTCTTGAGAACAATATCGAAGAGATGCTGACCGTCCGACTCGGGGACATTCATGTCTCCCCAGCGGTATTTCATTTTGTCCAGGAACGCCCGCACTTTCGCGTCGAGGGCGCTCGGTTTTTCTTGTGCCCGGGAAAAGGCCGATGCCCACAAAACGAGGATCACGGTGACAACCGAAAGGCCCGCGAGTGTTTTTTTCATCGCAACCTCCAATGTTTAGACGACATCGCGGCTCATCCTCTTTCATGTTTTTTTCATGGGGTCAGATCTCAATCTGACCCCACCTCTTTTATCAGGCGTCGTTGCGACATTCGAGACATTTCTGATATATTCAAGAGAAGTCATGAAGAAGCCCGGCGTCATTATTTGTCTCTTTTTACTCCGGTATTTCAGCGCATCCCCAACGATTTTCGCCGCGGATATCGTTTTTCCGCCGATCCAAGCCTTCGCCCACTTTCCCTACATGGACGACGCTTTGGCCGGACCGCGCCGCTTCCGCTTCGGCTTTTCTTTCGCCGCCGACAATACTCTCGAATACTGCAGCGACGACACCGCGCGCTTCGATTTCGAATCGATTTCGGCCGGATTCTCGGTTCGCTATGGTCTGACCCGGAAAACGAACCTCGAATTTCACGTCAAGTGCAGTCACATCTGGGGAGGACTCTTTGACCGGGCGATCGAGACCTTTCATTTCGCTTTCGGATTTCCCAACGGATTCCGGGGCGAGGTCGACGAGAACCGGGTCGAATACCGCTACCACGGCCTCTACGATTACCGATCGGCCAGGAGTGTTCTTCTCCCCCCGGTGATCGCGATTCTGAACGAGATCTTCGCGGACGACCGCTGGACTGTTAAAACGCGCCTCGCCCTCGGCATCCCGGTTCGCGCCGTTCCCGGACTATCCTCGGACCGGCCGTTTGCGGCTGCGGGATGCATCGTCGCCTACGAGACGGGCCGCCTCCGGATCGCGTGGGCTCATTATCTCGCGGCGATGAAGAAACCAAGCTGGCTCCGGGGCGAGAAGGCCGCGTCGACCATTTATTTCACGGATCTCAAGGTCTCCTACCGATCCGTGTTCGCGGCGCTGACGTTCAGGACATCCCCGCTCCACGACCTTTACGTCGGCCAGGACGGACTTCAGCTTCTCGCCGGGCTGAAATTCCGCTCGGGGCTCGAAATCGGATTTGTCGAAGGCCTGCCGCCGATGGAAACGACGTCCGACATCGGGCTCTACGTGCAATATGGATTCCGATAGACGGCAGCGATGACATACCTCTCTGGAATTGCCGTATTTCTTGCCTCGGGAATTCTTTTTTACGCCGCTTTTCGTCTGGCCAGGAAAACGCGGTTTGCCGCCGCACTCGCCCTGATTATTTTCACAGGCCTCGGCCTTCGCCTTTATCTTTCCCTGGACTGCTATCTGCACCCCTGGGATGAGCGATATCACGCCCTGGTCGCCAAGAATCTGATCCGCCATCCTCTGAAACCGACGCTCTACGACAATCCCGTCCTCCCCTTCGATTACCGGAACTGGACCGAAAACCACATCTGGGTCCATAAACAGCCCCTGCCGCTCTGGTCCATGGCCGCCGGAATGGCTCTCTTCGGGGTCAATGAAATCGGCGCTCGCATTCCCAGTATTCTTCTCTCCGGCCTGGCCGTCCTTCTGACCTATCTCATAGGCGCCCGCCTCTTTTCCAGGAAAATCGGCCTCCTGGCCGCTTTCCTCCACGCGATCCACGGGATGATCATCGAACTCACCGCGGGACGGATCGCGACCGACCACATCGATATTTTTTTTCTGTTCTTTGTCGAGCTGGCCGTCTTTCTCGCCGTCCTTTCCGCGCAGCGAAAACGCCTTATCCTCGATATTCTTACCGGCGCGGCGATAGGCTTGGCGATTCTCTGCAAATGGCTGCCGGCTCTTGTCGTTATCGCCCTTTGGTTTATTTTGCGATTCGAATTCTTCGATCGGAGGCTGATCGGCCGGGCCGCAGTCATCCTCTTCGCCGCGGCCGTTGTCGTTCTCCCCTGGCAGGTCTATATCCACGCCAGGTATCCGGCGGAGGCGGCCTGGGAAAGTGGATTTAGCGTCCGGCACATGACTGAAGCGCTCGATTCGCACTCCGGACCGTGGTTTTACCACCTGATGGTCATGCAACGCTCCTTCGGTGAGATCATCTATCTTCCGGTCGTCTGGATTCTCTATCGATTGTTCCGAAAATTCAGCGCCCGGAGAAGGCTCTTTCTTGTCGCCTGGATCGCCATCCCCTATCTTTTTTTCGCCTTTGTGAGAACGAAAATGCAGGCCTACGCGGTCTTCGCCGCGCCGGCTCTATTTCTCCTGACGGCCTATTTTTTTTATTACCTGAAAAGGACGGCGAGAAAATGGAAGCCGGGATGGCTCCCCGCCGTGGTCATGATATTGGCGGTCGCTCTTCCCGTCCGTTACTCGATCGACCGTCTAAGAATTTTCAGGCCGCAGGAAAGGCGGCCGGAGTGGATCGCCGAAATTAAAAACTTGAAGATCGGCCTGCCCCCCGGAACCGTCATTTTCAACCACCCGCGGCCGATTGAAACGATGTTCTATACGGATTATGTCGCTTATGGGCGGCTTCCCACCCGGGATGAGGTCGAGATCGTCAAGGGTAAAGGTCATCCTCTCGCCGTCTTGGTTCGAGGCGAGATCCCCGGCTACATCCTTGGGGACAGAGCGATTCTTCTAATAAAAGAGACTCCCGTCATCGACAGATCGTTCGACCGATGAGTCTTTAAAAGGCGTCAACGGCCGATCGTGATTGATCCGTTGGTCGTTTTGAGGCTGATGGCGGGGCCGCCGTTTCCGATCGTCCCTTCCACGCGCCTTCTGGACGAAATGCGTCCCTGGACCGTAATGGGAAAATCAACGGTAACATGGCCGTTGGTCGTATGGGCGCTGAGGCGGGCGTTCGGGTCCGCGCCTAGCCTCAAGTGAATCGATCCGTTGGTTGTTCCCGCGTCGATATCCGCTTCCAGTTTCGGCACCTCGAGAGTGATTTTTCCATTGGTCGTATCCGCCTCGAGACGCCCGGTGATGTTTTGGGCTTGGATATCGCCGTTCGTCGTCGAAAGCGAGATTTTTCCCGACGCGCCATCGAGGCGCACGTCGCCGTTCGTTGAACCGGCCTTGACGTCGCCGAACCGGCCGGTGAGCTCCACGTCTCCGTTTGTCGAGCGAATGGTTTCGAGCCGGGAGCCCGCCGGGACCTTAACCTCATAATTGACTCTGGCTCGGAAAAACCTGAGCTTGGGATAGATGGTATCGACACTGACGGCCTTGTCATTGGCATCGATCTTGATCTCGATGCGGTCAAGGTCGTTCTCCCGCGCGGTCGCCTTTTCGGCCTTGATCTCAACTTCGGCCCGCTCCCAGGAGGAAATCCGGATCAATCCGTTTGTGTTTTTAAGGGTGAAACTCCCATCCGCCGCGAGGGGATATGTCTTCAGCATCTCCTGCTTATATTTATAATCGCGGCCGAAAAACGAGCCGTCCTCGCCGATGAAGACGCAGGCCGCATTGAGGCTGACGCCCAACGTCAAAAGAACGGCCGCGGCCAGACCGAAAACGGAGAACGGGGCTTTCTTTTTCATAGTCTTCTCCTTAAGGGGTTATCATTGAAGAATACGCAAAACACGGGGAAAAGGTTCCCGTTTTTAATTCAAGCCGCAAGGGAGGAACGGAGCTTGCGGAGGAATCGCTTTGCTTACGTGTATTTCTATCAGATTCAGATCGTCGGGTCTTCCGGGCTTCTCCGACCGCCGGCTAGTTCTCCGGGACATGCATTCCTGTCCTAAGGCCAAATCGGAGCAGATTCCTAAATTTGTTGAACGAAGGACTTCAGAGTGCTAATCTTATCCCTTATCGTCCGTCTTGCGTCTGAAGGAGAAATGTGATGAGCGAGATGACATACGCCTGCAGCAAGTGCCACAAGCAGGTCATTGTGAAGGAAGGCGGTCCTGTCCCCGTGTGCTGTAAAAAAGAGATGGAACCGCTGCCATTCTGCACAAGAGTCCCCGACCCGGAAATTGCCCGGGCCGATGAAGATGTACCCTGCCAGGACGGAACAGCCCCGAAACGCAAGTAGCGCGCGGCAACAGCCGCATTCGTACGGCCTGATTTGTCGATACGGCTTAATCCGCGCGAATGCGGCGCGGCTTCCTGAACTATCCCCGCTTCATAAGTGTTATATAGCGCGGGTCCTCCCGGAGGGAATCGAGATCCGGGTCTTTTTCGATCCAATCGTTGTGAGCGAAGCCGGCCTTCAAAGCCGACTCGAGCGATTTGATGGCCCGGGTTGCGTCTCCCTCGAGGGCAAACAGACAGGCGACATTGTATTGAATTCCGGCGTCGTTCGGGTCGATGGCCACGGCTTTCTCCGCCCAAGCCAAACCGGCCTCGCGCTCGCCCAAGCGGCAGAGGGCGACCGCCCCGATCGTATAAGCCCGGGCGTCGTCGGGATTCAGCTCAACGTGTTTCTCGACTTCTCTAAACGCCAGCCGGTACGCAGCCAAGGCCGCTTCATGATTGCCCAAGGCCGTATAACACTGGGCGGAAAAATATCGAGCCTCATAATTTTCGTGCTTCCGGCAAGCTTCCTCGAATAATTGCGCCGCCCGGGCGATATCGCCGCGCTGGAAACACGCCCGGCCGTAGAGATAATGGGTCAATCCCTGGCCGGGGTCGAGACGCATCGCGGTTTCGAATTCGACTTTGGCTTCGTCGAACCTATCCAGAAGCCAGAGCGTAAATCCCCGGGCGGCGTGTCCCTGGGGAAGGTCCGGATCGAGCTCTAATGCCCGCCGGCCGGCCTCGTCCGCTTCGTTCAAGTGGACTTTTTCCGCGTCGGGATAAAAATGGGCCAGCATCGCGGAACTGTCGGCGATACCGGCATACGCCAAGGCGTATTTCGGGTCGATCTCGGTCGCTTTCCTGAACATTCGGATGGCGTATTCATAGCTCTTTCGTCTTCCCTGGTGGAAGAACTGCCGGCCGCGAAGGTAGTAGTCATAAGCCTGGGAATCCGTGGTCGCGGTCTTGGTGAGGGCCTGGAGCTCGTTTTCGCTCAAAATAAGCTGGAGGGCGCGGACGACGTTCTGGGCGATTTCGTCCTGGATGGCAAAGATGTCCTGGAACTTCCGGTCATACTTTTCCGACCAGAGATGGTATCCTGTGGCCACATCGACCAGCTGGATGGTGACCCGGAGGAAATCGCCGGAGCGGCGGACGCTCCCTTCGAGCAGCGTCTCGACATGAAGCTTCCTTCCGATTTCCCGGACATCCTCGGCGCTGCCCTTGAAGCCGAGGGTTGAGGTCCGGGCCGCCACGCGCAATCCTTTGACCTTGGCCAGGGCGTTGATGGCCTCCTCGGCCATACCGTCGCAGAAATATTCCTGCTCCCGGTCGGCGCTGAGATTGGCGAAGGGAAGGACGGCGATCGACCGCGTGTATTCCTTCCGCCCTCCCCTATACTGGACGCGTCCCGAAATTACCGCGTCGAGGGTGAAGCGGAGCTCGGCCCGCAGGTCGTCGGCGTGCTGATAGCGCAACTCGCGATTCTTGTTGATCAGCCGGGAGACGATCCTTTCGATTTCGAGCGGAATATGGGTCGAGTACTCCGACATCGGGAGGGGCTCTTTCTCCAGGACCGCAAGAAAAATCTCCTTGAGATCCTTTCCGGCGAAGGGCATTTTGCCCGTGAGAATCTTGTAGAGAACGACCCCCAGCGAGAAGAGGTCGGAACGGGCGTCGACGGGCAATCCCTGGACCTGTTCCGGAGACATAAAGGCCGCCGTCCCGACGATCAAGCCGGCGTCGGACGCCCATTCTTTTTTAAGAAGCGCGGCGAGGCCGAAATCCACGATCTTGGCCCGGCCGCGATCGCTGACCAGAATGTTGGACGGCTTGATATCGCGGTGGACGATCCCTCGGTTATGGGCTTCGCTCAAGCCTTCGCTGATTTGGATGGCCAGCTCCAAGGCCTCTTCGGCCGAAAGCCGGTGGTGAGAGAGGTAGTCGTCGAGCGAGCCTCCCTCGACATGCTCCATGGCGATAAATGGCTGGCCGCGGAATTCGTCGACCTCATAAATCGTGACGATATTGGGGTGATTGAGCTGGGCGACGGCCTGCGCTTCACGCTGAAATCGCGATCGGGAGATCTCGTCCTGGCTCAGAGCAGGGGGCAGAAATTTCAGGGCGACTTTCCGGTTGAGGTCCGTATCGTAGGCAAGATAGACAATGCCCATCGCGCCCGCGCCGATCAGCTTCTGGATCGTGTAATGGGTAACGACCGTCTCGGCGGGAAGGATTTCGACGGTCAGGGTGAAATCATCTTTAATGTTCATCCCACACTTTCTCCACATGTCCCGGATTTCGCATTCTTCGATCCTCATGGCCGATACCTCGTCAACGACGACGGGTCGTTCTACAGGTATATACGCGGAACCCGGGAAAAACGTTACGCCTTGCCGAGGACCATGGCCAGCAAAGCCATCCGGACATACAGCCCGTATTCCATCTGGCGGAAATACGCCGCCCGCGGGTCGTCGTCGAACTCCATGGCGATCTCGGTCACGCGCGGAAGCGGGTGCATCACGATCATGTCTCTTTTGGCCGGCGCCATCGCCTCCGGAGCGATGATATAGGCGCTCTTGACCTTATCATAAACAGCAACATCCTCGAATCTCTCCCTCTGGACGCGGGTGACATAGAGGACATCCGTCTCGGGAAGGACCTTATCGAGCGTCGTGAATTCGAGCTGGGGAATGCCTTTTTCAGCGACCTCCTCCATGACGTCCCTGGGCATGCGGAGGATGTCGGGAGATACGTAATTCAGCTTCGTGCCCTTGAATTGGGTCATGAGGCGGGAGAGCGAATGGACCGTTCGCCCGTATTTCAAGTCGCCGAGCATCGTGATAGTGAGGTTGTCGAGCCGTCCCAGTTCCTCGTGGATCGTGAACATGTCGAGAAGAGCCTGGGTGGGGTGCTCGCCGACGCCGTCCCCGGCGTTAATGACGGGCTTGCGGGAATATCGGGCCGCCTGAGCCGCGGAACCGACCTCGGGATTGCGGATGACGATCACGTCGGCGTAGCAGCCTAAAGTCCGGATCGTGTCCGGCAGGCTCTCCCCCTTCGCCACCGACGAGTACCGCACTTCGCTGATGGGGATGACCGCCCCGCCGAGCCGCTGCATCGCGGCCATGAAGGACGACGACGTCCGGGTCGAGGGCTCGTAAAACAGGTTGGCCAGAATTTTCCCCTTCAACAGATCGAACGTTCCGATCCGCTCGACCATGGTCCGCATCTCGTGGGCCACGTCGATGATGTATTCCAGGTCGGCGCGGCTGAACTGCTTGACCGACAGGATATTTTTTCCGTACCACGGCGCCGTCTGCTGGTCGCCGAAGGGCAGATAGGGGCTTTTCGCTTTGGTCGGCATGTGTGCTCCTTTTGGCAAGGGAAAATATACCTTTCGAGCTTAATCACTGTCAACAAAAAGAAAACATCCGGGCTTCTTCTTTTTTTACCCGATTAGGCTCGTAGGCATTTGCTTTCGCATAATTCCTTCCGGCGCCGACAGGCGATCAAACATACGGAGATACTTCCAAGTCCCCGCTACGTTGACAAAACATCGCTCCCTCCATTACATTCACTAGCGCGGGCGCTGACGTCGCGCCCGCCAGGCTTTTTTATGACGAGAAATTCCCGAACCAAAATCGCGCCAGGCGAATGCCCCGAGCCCATCGCCGTCGTCGGCATCGGCTGCCGCTTCCCCGGCGGCGCCGACGACCCGGACTCATTCTGGAGCCTCCTGGAAAATCGAATTGATGCCATCACCGAGGTCCCGAAAGACCGCTGGAACATGGACAAATTTTACGACCCGGACCCCTCGAAACCCGGAAAGTCCTATTCGCGGTGGGGCGGGTTTATTAAAGGGATTGATCTTTTCGACCCGGAATTCTTCGGGATATCCCGGAGGGAAGCCCCGCGGATGGATCCCCAGCAGCGGCTCCTGCTCAAAGTCGCCTGGGAAGCGCTGGAAGACGCCGGGATCGGGGTCGACCGGAAGGAGCGCTCCGAGGTCGGCGTTTTCGCCGGCATCTCGAGCTTCGATTTCGCCAAGGTCGAATCCGGCCTTCGGGAAATGGACACGTTTGATTCCCATACGGGAACCGGCCATGTTCTCAGTATCGCGGCCAACAGGATCTCCCATGCCCTCAACTTCACGGGGCCCAGCTTCGTCGTGGACACGGCGTGTTCCTCGTCGCTCGTGGCCGTGGACCTTGCCTGCCGGAGCCTTCGCGAGGGGGAGTGCCGCGTCGCCCTGGCCGGAGGAGTCAACGTCATCCTTGACCCGGAATCGTACGTCGCCTACTGCCGGATGTCGATGCTCTCCCCTGACGGACGCTGCATGGCCTTCGACGCCCGAGGCAATGGATTCGTCAAGAGCGAAGGCGCAGGTCTCGTTGTCCTCAAGCCCTTGTCCTTGGCAATCGCCGACCGCGATCGGATCTACGCCGTAATCCGCGGAACGGGCGTGAACCAGGATGGCCGGACTCCGGGAATCACGGTGCCAGGTCAGGAGTCCCAGGAAGCCCTGCTGCGGTCCGTGTACGAACAGGCGGGCATAGCGCCCGGCGATATCACTTTTTGCGAAACGCACGGCACCGGGACATATGTCGGCGACCCTGTCGAGGCCCGGGCGATCGGCGCGGTGCTCGGAGAAAACCGTCCTCCAGGCGATCTCATTTATTTAGGCTCGGTCAAAACAAACATCGGACACCCTGAAGCCGCGGCCGGAATCGCGAGCTTGATAAAAGCCTGCCTGGCCATCAAGAACCGCGCGATCCCGCCCAACCTTCATTTTCTGACGCCGAATCCCGAGATCGACTTCGACGGGCTCAAGCTCCGCGTCCCGACCGCGACCCTGCCTTGGCCTCAGGGGCGGCCGGTCATTGCCGCCGTGAATTCCTTCGGATGGGGGGGAACGAACGCCCACGCCGTCCTGGCCGCTCCGCCTGAAGATGCCGGATCCCCATCCAAGTCCGGACACGCCGCCGATGCACCGGTTAGACAGTCGCCTCCTTCCAACTGGAATCTGCTCGAACTCTCGGCTCATACTGAAGAATCGCTCCGCACCCATGCCCAGAACATCCTCACCTGCCTGCAGGGAAATGGGTGGGATTCCCATTCGCTCGAAGACATCTGCGCAGCCGCCGTCAAGCGCCGGGCCCGCCATCCTCTCCGGCTGAACCTGGCTTTCAACTCGAGGGAACGTCTCCGGGCCCAACTCGAGACTTGCCTCAACGGAGAGGCTGGTCAGGGGATATTCAAGGGACAGGCGCTTCAACTCGATCGACTCAAGATCGCTTTTGTCTTTTCCGGGCAAGGACCCCAATGGTGGGCCATGGGCAGGGAGCTTTTCGAGACAGAGCCCGTTTTCCGTCAAATGATTCTCCGCTGCCGCGATCTCATGGCGGGTTATGCCTCGTGGTCCCTCCTCGAGGAATTCCTGGCGGACGAACGGCGGTCCCGCATGGAGCAGACGGCAATCGCCCAGCCGGCGATTTTCGCCCTTCAGGTCGCGCTGACCGAGCTCTGGAAATCCTGGGGCATCCGGCCCGATGCCGCCGTCGGCCACAGCGTCGGCGAAGTCACCGCGGCCTGGGCGGCGGGCGCATTAAACCTGGAGGACGCGCTTTCCGTGATTTATCATCGCGGCCGGTGCATGGACCGGGCGTCGTCGGCCGGACGGATGATGGCCGTCGGACTCGGGAGGAACGAGATCGAGCCGTTCATCGCCTCCATGAGGGAGAAGGTCGCGATAGGCGCGGTCAACAGCCCCGATTCCGTCACGCTCTCCGGAGACGAGGACGGCCTCAAAACACTCCGCGAAGTCCTCACCCGCCAAGGAATTTTTTGCCGATTTCTTCCGGTCCAATATGCGTTTCACAGCCACCACATGGAAGGCATGAAAGAGGACCTCGTCCGGTCCATCGGACATATCACGGTCCGCGAGCCGGGCCTGACCCTGATCTCGACGGTCACGGGAAAAGCGGCCTCTTCCGCGGACTATGGGCCCGAATACTGGTGGCGGAATGTCCGGCAGACCGTCCTGTTTGCCGAGGCCATCGACGCACTCATCCGCGACGGCTGCACGATTTTCCTCGAGCTGAGCCCGAATCCCGTGCTGGGGAGCGCAGTCACCGAGAGCCTGATCCGCCGCGACCATAAAGCCTGGGTTCTGCCTTCCCTTCGCCGCAAAGACGGCGAGCGGGCGACAATGTTCGCCACGCTCGGCGCGCTCAGCGCGCTCGGAGCGAAAACCGACTGGGATGTCTTCTATCCGGGGCCAGCACCGTATGTTCCGTTTCCGAGATACGCTTGGGCTGACGAGTCCTACTGGCACCAATCGGAAGGAAATAAAGCCTACCTCATCGGCAGGGGAGCGCATCCCCTCCTCGGTCTCCGGTCCAGCCGCCCTTCTCCTTCCTGGGAAAGTGAAATCAACCTTTATATGCTCCCGTATCTCAGGGACCACCGCGTCCGCGAACACGTGATCGTTCCGGCCGCGGCTTTTGTCGAAATGGCCATCGCCGCGGCCAGGACGATCTTCGGCGAGGATGTCGTGACCCTCGAAGATGTTCGCTTCGAGAAAGCCCTTTTCCTGTCCGAAGGGGAAAACATTTCTCTTCTCACGACCTGCGATCCGGAAAACAGGGAATTTCGCATCCACAGCCGCTGCGGAAACGCATCCTCGCCCTGGCAGATCAATGCGTCCGGCCGGATTCTGCCTCCTCCCGCGGCCAAGCTTCCGAACGTCGATTGCGGTGAAATCCGCGGCCGCCTCAAAGAAGAATGGAGCGCGGACGACTGCTACCGGAAGTTCAACCGTTCGGGAATCGATTACGGGCCGGGCTTTCGCGGAATCCGAAGACTTTTTCGCGGCGAGGGAGAAGCGCTCGCGGAAATCGAGGCGCCGCCCGCGACGGCCGAAGACATGGACGCCTATGAATTCCATCCGGCCCTTTTGGACGCCTGCGGACAGACGATCATCATCGGGAGCGAATTGCCTGATCAGAAAAGCTATCTTCCCGTTTTCATCGAGCGGATCAGCGTCGCCCGCCGGCCCGCGGCGCCCATGTGGAGCCATCTCCGGAGCTCAAAAATCCACGGGGATACGGTTGAGGCCTCATTTCGCGTCGTCGACAGCCGCGGCCGAACAGTTATCGATGCCCGGAACATTCGCTGCCAGGGAATTGGTGAAAAATCGGAGGCCCGGGAGGGCGAAGTCGATGACATGTTCTACCGCCTCCGCTGGGTCCCGGCCAATCTGAAAACGGGAGGAGCAGTCCGCGGAGCTTTCGAAAAAGCGCCGGCGGCGCAAGACCTCCTCGATGAGATCCGTCGCCGGTCGGCGGCAATCGATTTCCCCGCGATTCCCGGCCCGTTCGAGGAATTCGCTTCCGCCCATGCCTTGAATGCCCTCCTCGATTTGGATCGGGACAGTAAAATCCGCGGTCGAGCCACATTCGAAGAACTCACCGCCAATCTGCACGTTCCGGACACGCGCGGCCGGATGCTCGAAAAGATCTTAGAGGATTTAGCCGCCAACGGATATATCGCCCGCAGCGGCGACGGATGGGAAATCCTCAAGCCTCTCGAGAGATGTGGCACCTCGGGTCTTTTTCGCCGTCTCTGGACGGCTTTGCCCGCATGGCATTCCGTTCTGCAAGTCTTGGACAAGAACGGCAGAAGCCTTCCGGACTATCTCCGGGGGCTGACCGGCGTCGGAGCCGCGGCCGAGATTTCGGCCGATCCCGGCGCGTCCGAATCGCTTTTCCGGGATATGCCGGGCTGGCGCGGCTTCTTTCTTCAAATGCAGCAAACCGCGATGCGGCTTTTTGAACTCGCCGCCAGGTTCTCCTCCGTCCGGGTTCTTGACCTGGGCGATGACGGTTGCGGCGTCACCTCCCTCCTCCTTCCCATCCTCGCTCAATATCATCCTGAATACACCGTCGGCCGGCCATCGCCTCAATCATTAGATGCGGCTCGGGCTCAATTCGGAAATTATGCGTTTGTCCGCTTCAAGCTCTTTGACCCAGAAAAGAGGACGGATGACGAAGAGCTGGAGGAACATTCCTTCGACCTCATTCTCGCCCCGATGACGTTTCGCCGTGTATCCGATGTTGGGGCCCTGTTCAGGAGACTGAAGAGTATTCTCAGCCCGCGAGGTCGCCTGGTCATGATCGTGCCGCTGAGGCAGGGTCTCTGGTTCGACCTTGTCTATCGATCGTCCGGAATTGCGGACCTATCCGAACGCGATGGACGGTCTTCCATGGATTCTGCGCGATCGCTTTCGAGTTGGACCTTGCTCCTCGAGGATCAAGGCTTTGAAGAAATTGGTCATCTCATCCCCGCCGGAGATTCTCCCGCCGGGGCCTTGATTGTCGCCGCGGCGCCTCTGTCCTGGAATACGGCAACCTCCCCCGAAAAAAATTCGGACGCCGGGCCCGATGTCGGCCCTCAAGAGCGTCAGGTCGATTTTAAAACACCGCCGCTCAGTCCCGGCGGCGCATGGCTCGTCTTTTGCGACGGGGAAGGAACGGGAAACCGCCTCGCCGACCGTTTCGAAGACACCGGAGCGTCCGTCCATCGCGTTTACCCCGGCCGGCATTTCCGGAAGCGGGCGGCCCGCGCATACGAAATCGAACCGGATTCGCGGGAGAGCCTCGGCGCTCTTTTCAACGAAATCGCGGCGGCGGGGACGCTCCCCCTCCGAGGCATCATCCATTTCTGGAGCCTGGATATTCCGCCGGCAAGTTCGTTCGAAGCCGCTGATCTCGACGGCCAAGGGAAATTTTCCATGCTCAGCGTGTTGGCTTTGGTCCAAGAACTCGGAAACCGGAATTTCCCGGAATCGCCGCGCCTCTGGCTCGTGACCCGCCAGGGACAGGCATTTGATAACGTCGACCCAAATCCCGCCGGCGGGTTTTCCCAAAACGGCGCGGATATTTCACCGTTCCAATCCTCGCTCTGGGGGCTGGGCCGGGTGATCGAGAACGAGTTCCCGGCCCTGTGTTGTTCTCTGATCGATCTGGATTCGAACGGCAAATCCGAGAATGAGCGGAGTGGCGAAACGGGCGCGCTTTTCGACGAAATCCTCTTGAACAGCGACGAACGCGAAATCGCCCTGGGCCTAGGCCGGCGCTGCGTCAGGAGATTGACCAAATCCCATCTCTCCGGGAACACGGGCTTGGGCATGTCCCATTCCTCGCCGGACGCAACCGCGTTCCGTCTTGAGACGACGAAGCCAGGGACGATCGAGAGCCTCAAAATCCGGGAATCGGTCCGCCGGCCGCCCGAAGCGGATGATGTCGAGATCCAGGTCCATGCCGCCGGACTGAATTTCAGCGACGTGCTGAAAGCTTTAAATCTTTACCCGGGGCTCGACGGCAATTCTTCTCCGCTCGGAATCGAATGCGCCGGCGTCATCACCCGCGCCGGGAACAGGGTCCGCGATTTGAACCCGGGCGACCGCGTCTTCGCCATCGCCCGGCCGAGTTTCGGGTCGCATGTGACCGTCCATCGCAGGGCCGTGTTCGCTCTGCCCGAAGGCATGAGTTTCGCCGAAGGAGCGACCATTCCCGTCGCCTTTCTGACCGCGACATATGCCCTCGTCCACGCCGCCCGCCTTCGAAAAGGCGAAACTGTCTTGATCCATTCGGCGACGGGAGGCGTCGGCCTGGCCGCGATTCAAATCGCCAGAGAGATCGGCGCCGAAATTTACGCCTCGGCCGGGACGGAAGAACGGCGCGACCTCCTCCGCAGGCTCGGAATAGACCGCGTCCTTGACTCCCGCTCTCTCGATTTTGCCGCTGAAATCCGGGACATGACGAAGGGCAAAGGGGTCAACGTCGTCCTCAACTCGCTTTCGGGGGAAGCCATCCCGAAAGGGCTTTCCGCTCTGGCCGATTACGGCCGGTTCATCGAGATCGGGAAAGCCGACATCCACAACAACACGCGGCTCGGCCTCCGGCCATTCAAGAGAAACCTCTCCTTCCAGGCTATAGATTTGGACAGCCTCATTCACGACGACCCGGCCTTCGTCCGGCGGATGATGAAGAACATCTGCCGCAAATTGAGCCAGGGTTCCTATGCCCCGCTTCCCTTCTGCGAGATCCCGCTCGCGCTCGCCGGGGAAGCGTTCCGCTTGATGGCCCAGGCCAAGCATATCGGCAAGATAATTCTGACCATCGGAGATCATGCCCTTGCGGTCGAATCCAAGGCGCTTCCTTATTCCTTCCGCCCGGATTCCTCTTATTTGATCACGGGAGGTTCGAGCGGCTTCGGCCTGGGCGCGGCCCGATGGCTGGTCGAAAATGGGGCGAAGCACATCGCCCTCATGAGCCGCAGCGGTCCGGCCTCGGAGGGCGCCCGCGACGCGATCAATTCTATAGAGAAAGCCGGCGCCCGGGTCACGATCCTGCGGGGCGATGTCGCTTCTGCCGTCGACGTCGACGCCGCGCTGGAACGCATTCGGATCGAATGCCCGCCTCTGCGCGGCGTTATCCACGCGGCCATGGTTCTGGACGACGGAATCCTCGCCGACCTCGACCGCGACCGCATGTCCAAAGTCATGGCCCCGAAAATCACGGGCGCCTGGAACCTTCATCGCCGGACGGCCCACCTCCCCTTCGATTTCTTCATTCTTTTCTCCTCGATGGCCTCGATCATCGGCAATCCAGGGCAGGGCAATTACGCGGCGGGCAACGCCTTCCTGGACGGTCTGGCCCATTACCGGCGCTCGCTCGGCCTGCCCGCGCTGACGGTCAACTGGGGATATGTGCGCGAGACCGGCGTCGTCGCCCGCAATCAGGAGATCGCCCGACGCTTTGAGAGCCAGGGGTTGAGCGGTTTCTTTCCGGACCAGGCATTCGACGCTCTTGGCCGGCTGCTGCGGCTGAAGGCCACCGACATGACCGTCATGGACATCGACTGGCCGCGCTGGATGGACGTCCATCCCGGTTTTAAAACCGCGCTCAAGTTTTCCCATCTCGGCGGCCCGGACGGCCGCCCCGAAACGGGCGACGAGGCCGGTTCTGCACACAGGAGCGATCTCATCGCCGAGTTGAGGAAAGCTCCGGCCGCCGCCCAGGCCGGCATCCTCGAATCCGCTCTTTCGGAACAGTTGGCCAGGATCCTCGGAACGTCCCCGGCCAGAATTCATAGAGACAGACCGCTGACCGATTTCGGGTTCGATTCCCTCATGGCCATCGAGCTCCGCAATTGGATCGACAGTCAGCTCAAGGTTGCCGTCCCGACCATGGACATCATGCGCGGCCCGAGTCCGGCCGAGCTCGTCCTGAGGCTGATGACGGCCCTGGCCACGGCCGGACTCTCCGCCGGCGGCGCTCACGAGAGGAATCCGCCTTGAGCCGAAGCGGATGAACGCGCCCGGTCAAAAAAAGAACTCTCTCCGAATTCAGGAAGTCCGGACGTTTCCGCTTTCATTCGGGCAGCGGGCCTTATGGTATATCCAGCGCCTGTTTCCCGAGAGTCCGATGTACAATCTCCAAACAGCATGGCGGGTCGTCTCCGACCTCGATATCCCGGCGCTCCAGCGGACGTTCCAATGGCTGGTCGACCGCCACGAGACCTTCCGGACGACGTTCCATTTTGACGGTCATGAGCCCGTTCAGGCCGTCCACCCGAAGGAAGCGGTCTTTTTTCGCATTCGCGACGCTTCGGAATGGAGCGAAGAGGAATTTCGCACCGACGTCGACCGGGAATGCGGCCGGCCTTTTGACCTGGAGAAAGGGCCGCTCATGCGCGTCCATCTTTATCTCCGCGAGCCGGGGCGGCATCTTCTCTTGACGACGTTCCATCATATTGCCGTTGACCTCTGGTCGGCAACGCTGCTCTATGAAGACGTGCGGCGCTTCTATCCGAAAGTCCGCGCGGGCGAAAAGCCCCCTCCTCCGCCCGCCTTGACATATGCCGACTATATCCGCTGGCAGACCGAGAAGCTCGCCGGCCCCGAAGGAGAAAACCTCTGGCGATTCTGGCAAACGCAGTTCGAGGGTGAAATTCAACAGCTGGTTCTGAGCGGCGACTTCCCCCGCGCGCCCAGCGCGAATTTCGCCGGGGCCGCTTTTCCGTTCAAGCTCGACCGCGATTTGACCGGTCGCCTCCGCGACCTCGCCGCCAAAACGCGTTCAACGCTCAACACCGTCCTCCTGGCAGCCTCGGAATCCCTGCTCCATCTCACCGCGGGCCGGGATCTTTTCCTGATCCGGTCGCTGGCCCTCGGACGCAGCCGGGCGGAATGGGAATCCATCGTCGGGAACTTCGCCAATCCCATCATCCTCCGCGTCGACTTCGGCGGAGAACCGGACTTCATCGAGACGATCGCCCGGGCCCAGCGGACGGTCGTGGCGGCCATCGAGCACCAGGATTATCCATTCGAACGCCTTATGGAAAAAATCCGCTTCGGCCGGAAAATGGCGTTCAATCCGATGTCCGAGGTCATGTTCATCCTCCAGACGCCGCAGCGGTTTCTTCCCGAAAGAAAAGGCCAAACCTGCGCTCTCCAAGACGGAATGTACGCGCCCGGGGACACCGGGGTCCGGTTTGACTTCGGCGGACTGATCCTCGAAAAATTCAACCCGCGGACGGCGACGACGCTCAACGACCTGGACATCCAGACGGTCGATATCGGCGGAGAGCTGTCGGCGGTGATCAATTACCGCACGGACCTTTTCCGGCCGGCGACGGTCGCCCGGATGGCGGACGACTTCAAGCATTTCCTCCGCCTGGCCGTCGAAAATCCGAATCAGCCTATCCGCGCGTTCGCCGAAAAACTCGAAATGGGATCGAAATTCCGTAGTCTGGCTGTTGCGCTTGCGGCCCGGCCGGCGCCGGTTATCACCGCCGAAGAGACTTTAAGACCTCCCGACGACGTCGAAGCCCGCCTCATCGATATTCTGATGGACATCCTGGGAACGGGGGAAATCCG
>Ga0315286_10002282_pt1 | contig 17871 bp, 20 predicted proteins | sample YL17G10_0_MG_FD_205038 | JGI IMG/M metagenome (GOLD analysis project Ga0315286, IMG submission 205038) | Sediment microbial communities from Yellowstone Lake, YNP, Wyoming, USA - YL17G10_0 | ecosystem: Environmental > Aquatic > Freshwater > Lake > Sediment | place: USA: Wyoming | collected...
AGGGAGATGATCCGGGACATACTCGAGTCTCACGATCACGAGATAGCGGGAGAGGCCGCCAACGGACTGGAGGCCATTGAGAAGTACAAGGCGCTAAAGCCCGACGTTGTTCTCATGGACATCCTCATGCCCGGTATGGATGGCCTTTCAGCCATAATGAAGATCATGGAGCAGGACCCCAAGGCCAGGATAATAGTGGTGAGCGCGCTCGTCAAGGAGGCGCTCCGGAAAGAGGCCATGAGGGCCGGCGCGATCGACTTCGTTGCGAAGCCATTCCAGGTCGAAAGACTCCTCGAAGCAGTGAGGGCCGCCACGACCGCATAGGGATGCACCGGCGGCATTTGGGAAACGCAGACACCTGCGTCAATTGGAGTGGGCATGACAGCCTCAAGAGGTATCACTCGATGACGGACTTCACATGGGCAGCTGCCCTTTGTGCCGGAACGATTTGCCTTGGAGCCGGCCTACTAGGATGGATGAAGTCGCCTAAATCCACTGCAACGGCACTGTTTCTGCTCGCCATGACATCGCTGTTCGTAGTGATGATCACGAGGCATTTGTATCCCCTGATCGACACAACGAATGTGGGAGCCGCCGACGCCATCGCCAAAGCTTATGCGATCTGCATTCTCCTCACGTTGACGTTCCTCTGGGAACTGACAATCGTGTTTCCAGTCGAGAGGAAGGTCTCGTTCAGCCCTATCAACGGCCTAGCCTTGATTATGATTGCTGGCGTGGTGGCTGCATTCATCGTGGGCTCGATGGTTGTGATTGAAAACGTCAGCTCGACTCATCCAGAACTCTCTCATGGATCCATGCAGTTGTTGTCAATCCAAAGCGGAGTCCTTGTCGTACTTGCGACGGCGTTCATCATGATTTCAAGACCGAAGGCAAGCGCAGAGGGCAAGCGCTCGTCCGCGATATTCCTGATAGGCTTGTGGATGTTTGTGGGGAGTGGGATCCCCTGGACTATCAGCACAATTAGCCCAGAGCCCGTATCATCGGACGTTGTTAGCCTAGAGACTGCCACGATGATCATAGGAGTGGCGCTCGCAGGCCTCCTGTTCGCATTCTCGATAGCGCGCGGACAGATGGTAATGGCCGTACCGGCCCAAGAGAAACTCCTCTCGAGCTCCAAGGCCAAATACAGGCTCCTCCAAAGGTTCGTGTACCTGGTCGTGGAACCAAAGCCGGACTTCGCGTTCAGGATATTCACGGACGTCCTCAAGGGAAGATGCACCGACTGCGACAATGACGACAGCTTCCCCTGCGAGAGCCTGGATTGCGCATCATGCACGCTTCCGTGCCCCTGCAAGGGCTGCAAGAAGTACAAGAGTCGTCCGCAGGGCCTGATAGTCACACGACAGTATCCTCACGAGGTACGCGCAAAGTACTTCCTGCAGACGACCCCGATCATATGGCTATCGTCCGTGGCGGGAAATGACAACATGGATCCCGCGAAGCTCAGCCTCCTGACCGACAACCTTGTCAACTTCATGGAGAAGTCACAGAATGGCGTCGTTCTGGTCGACGGACTCGAGTACCTGGCAACGAGCAACGACTTCGCGCGGCTTCTCAAGGCAGTGGACAGATGGTCCGAGACGGCTATGACAAGCAACTCCGTCCTGATCATGTCGGTCGACGCTCGCTCTTTCGATTCGAAGGAACTCGCGATCATGGAGAGGAACAGAGAGGTCGTCCGGCCTGATGCGCCGAAGACTTGGATGATCATCCCAGAGAGAATCTGATTCTGGAAAGAAATGCTCCCGGCTCCCGTTTCCGAACTGTTCTTGTAATTAACTATTTCTAAAAGTGGAGGATGTTGCAGTGTCCTGAATCAACTTCCTCTTCTGAATATCGGGGATCAGGAACGTGTCCGAGAAATCATTCTTGTCATCATCTTGTAATGTGTCAAGCCTGATTGTAGAACATTATCCGACTTCTTTGAACATGCCAGATGAGGTCATGCGGTTTTTGAGGTCACTACTGATTATCTTCTTGCATTAATTACCATCACGAGGTCCAACACCATCAGCACAAGGCCAATGAGGACCAATGCCAAGGCGATGGTCGAAGAGTTATGTATCCAGAAAAGTCCTTGGGAGAAGGAACTTGCATCCTTCTGAGATATCTCATAATCGTTGCTCTCAGAATATATCTCGACGACCTTGGGTGGTCCTTGACCAACCGTCGTAAGATAGTATGTAAGGGTGGTAGTCTGCTTCAAAAGCGCTCCCGTGATTGGCTCATGATATTCATTGGTGCTCTCGGTAAAGGACAGGAACACTGCAAGACCTGTTGTCTGATTGGTGTAGATCGGGAAAGGGATCGCAAATGTGTATGAATAATTATACAGATACGTTTCAATGCTCTGGACCTTGACAACCCCTCCAAATTCGGCAGTGGTCGTGTTTCCAATCGAACCGATAAAAATGGGATAGGATTGTTGTTCAAGGTGATGTGTGAACACAGAGCGTGCATAGCCCGTCCGAGCAGGTAGTCCGTGCGCTTCGTAGACGTCTGGTCTGTAAGTCCAATTCTTCTCGTCGAGGTACATAGTAGAATTTGTTGGCTGGTATGGCTGGAAGGGAATCACTGCAATACCGCCTGGTAATGATCCTGTGTTCACATCAATAAGTAGAGTGGGCTGTTCAGTGATCTCTTTCACATAACTGAATTCTACGTAGCCATCGCCAGAATCCACACCTTCGATAGTTGTTTCTGTCACGGTGGTATAGTTCGACAATGCTGCGCTCGTGCCAGTCCCGTTGTACATTGGGTTGTATGGGAATAGGTAATCACGATTGACATTTGTTGTCTGACCGTTCGATGTGAAATCGTGGTCAAAATCCTTAGAGAGTGAGCTCTTCATCCATTTTGGCTTGGAAATAAACGCTGAGTATCAAACCTAGAACGATCAAAACGACGCTCACAACAAAAAGGACCTTCTGTTTCTTGTTCATACCCTTTCTTGAAGGGCGTCGAGCAGAACCGGCATCTTCGGATGGAGCTTCAGGTTCAGGCTTCGGTTCCGCAAGTGGTCCATCTTGTGCGTCCATATTTTCGAGAATAAGCGGTGTTATATATCAATCTTCTTCAATCATCTTGGACTTGAAAATTGAATGGTATCTGGTCTGAACTAAAAGGATGGTCCCGACTCCCGGATTTGAACCGGGGGCCTGCTGATTTCAGCGACTGAGATCGGGCTTGCCGATTTCCATACTACAGTCAGCCGCTCTAGCCAGTCTGAGCTAAGTCGGGATTGGTGTGCCAGAACGTTATGCGAGCGCACCCTATTATGAATATCGTATAAATCGTTTTTCGAGATGCTACTAAGGCAATCTGAACGACTTTCGAGCACTCCCGAGAAACAAAACCGAGGTTTTATATATTTCACATCAATATAAGGGGCTGTCCGACAACGGTAAGGCAGAAGAGGTACAGAAGGCGCCACAGGGAAATACGCGGACGGGGACGATTCATAATGGGGCCAGACACAGAGAAGATCACCATCCGCATACCGCAGAGGCACCTGCGGGGGATAGACTTCCTCGTGGAGATTGACGACTTCCCCTCACGGTCCGAGGCGATAAGGGCCGCGATCAGGGACCTGATCTATGCCAGGCTGGAGTTGGTAGTCGACCGGATGAAGAAGTTCGAGCACGCGGAACAGTCTCTGGCGGCCATACGAACATACGAGGAAAAGTACCTTAAGAAGTAGTCAGAAACGGGATGGGATGCACTCTAACTACTCTATTCGGTAATTCACCAATCAGGATTACCTCCCCCCTTTTTTTTATTTGTTCATGAGCAACGGCGCTCATATCTGGGAAGTTAGGTTCAACCAATGTAGCCGAGGTCCTCTCTCTTGGGATCGGAGGGCGGCTCGACCTCCCTCAGCTTCGATGTGATGAGATCTATCTGCTCCGCCTTGGCCTCAAGCTCGGTGAAATCGATCTTGACATCGAGGATCTTGGCGAGCACCTCGAGCACTGCCTGTGCGCCCTTGGGATCCACGAAATAGCCGGAGGTCTCGCCCATCAGGCAGACGCTTTTCATTCCGTACAGGTTCCCGAGGCCCAGCAACAGTCCGCTAGCGCCCACGATGCCGCTCCCCGGTTCGCCCTTGGAGAACGTGACGCCGTACTTCTTCATCTCCTCGACGAGTTCCAGGTCTGTCGCAGCACCGAGCACCCTCGGCTTATCTATCATCTTGCCGAGGCCATATCCGCCCAGGGTGAATACCCTCTTTACCCCGAGGTCCTTGATTATCTTCAGAGTCTTGTCGGAGAGCTCGTACTGACCATCAGGGGTGAGCCCCTGGTAGTCGCCAGTCATGATGACGACATCGTGTGCCGATGCCGGCCGTTGGACATAGTACAGTTCGTTGCTGACGAGCCTGATCGTACCTGAATCGTTCACGAGCACCTGTGGCGGGAAGTATTTCGAGAATAGCTCTGCGAATTTGACCGCCTTGAGCTGGTCGACCAGATGTTCCGCCGCGAGCTTGCCCACGTTTCCCACGCCCGGCAGGCCCTCTACGAACACCGGCTCATTGAGGACCGGCTTCTCCTTGAAAACGACCACAATGTCTTCCATCTCAGTGCTCACCTGTCATCTCCTTCTTCAGGAGTCTCCTGTACTTCCCGTACTTGTCCTCGGGAGAATACTTCGCGGGCATCGGCATGAAGGTTGCGCCTCCGCACTTAAGGCACTGCTCTCTGAGCGTGTATTCCCTGCAGGAGAGGCACTTCCTCAGAAGAGTCTTCACTTCTCTTCCTTCCTCTTGAAGCTGGCCGAGCCGCCGGACTTCTCGACTGCGGCCGTGATCTTCTGCACCGCATCCTTGAGCTCCTGCTCGGCGGTCTTGTAGTCCTCCGCCGTGACTGTCACCCTATACCTCGGGGAGCCGACGTAGTGTATGCCCACTTCCCCGTCGCCAACCGCCAAACCTATCGCGAGCGCCTTCTTGATGTAGTCTATGCCATCAGGTTTGGGGCAGCTGAGCTCCAGGATTCCGTCGATAGTAACAGAGGGCAACTGTATGTTCTCGTGGGCGACCTCCGTCGCCGTAGTGCCCCACTTCTTGTCGATCCCGATCTCCTTGATCGAGGCTGGATTGACATTGATCTCTTCGAACGCAACATAGAGCGAGCCATATTCGTCTATGAGCTTATCCCCGATCTCGGTGTAGGCCTCATCGAGGCTCTTTCCCATCTTCGTGCCAACGATCTCGAGAAGCTTCTCTGCCTTCTTCTCGTTCTTCCATTCCTGGATCTTCTCCCGCTTCTGGTGGTCGTTGACCTGCTTGAGCGTGAGGTCGATATGCCCTCGCTCCTTGTCCACACTCAGGGTCTTGCAGACGATCTTCTGCCCTTCTCGCACGTGGTCACGGATGTACTTGACCCAGCCGGTGGCGACATCCCTTACGTGGATGAAGCCCTCCTTGTTGCCGTACTCGTCCAATGAAACGAAAGCACCAAAATTCTTGACGTTCTGCACGCTGCAGACTACTAGGTCTCCAACTTCGGGATACTCTGCCTTGCGCGGCATTACTGGACCTCTCCGAGCAGTTGGCCCCTGACCTGGCCCTTGCCTCCCGTGGGCTTAATCAGGGTGGCTCCGCACACGTTGCACTTCACCTGAGTCGCAGGCTTGTTGAACGCGATCTGCTCGTTGCCGCAATCCTGGCACTTCACCGTGATGAACCTGCTCTTCGGCGCTGGGATATGGCTGCTCATTCTTCAGGCCTCCTTCAGCTCAAAAGTCTTCGACCTGATACAAGTCCTCTGGTGCGCTTTCTTGCAGGTCTTACACCTGTACCTGAGCGCGACCTTCACCGTTGGCTTCTGCCGGCCCTCGTATTTGGGCCTCGGAAAACCGCCGTAGCCTGCGGTCGCACGTCTGTATCTTCTCTGCCCCCACTTCAGCTCGCTCCTCGGCCGAGACTTGACTCTCTCGACCTCGTGCTCGGTGTGCTTCTTGCACTTCGGGCAGAACTCCTTGGTCACTCTGGGCATCTTCATTCTAATCAGCGGCCCTCAGGGCAGGACACGAGTAAGCGGGAACTAATATTAAAGTGTTGCCAGAGTGATTCCAAGTCATCTTGTGCGTCAGATGACTTGCTCGTGACCATTAATGCATCCATGACGTCGCGGTAAATATTCGGCAACTTGCATGGAAAGGAATATATATACGTCAAATAATAATTGGCTAGGCACATAATATGACGGACAAAGGGCTCACCAAGAAAGATGAGATGCTTGTCGAACTTCTCATGCGCACAGGCCTGTCCAAGAACATGGCCAAGACGCTTGTTTTCCTGAGAAAGAAGGAGGAGACCACGTCCGTCGAGATCGAGAGCGCCACGAGCCTGAGGCAGCCCGAGGTGTCCATAGCGATGCAGGAGCTGCGGAGGAGGAAGTGGGTCTCGAAGCGCGACATAAAGAAGGAGGGCAAGGGTCGCCCGGTCCACTCCAACAAGCTCTCGATACCCTTCGATAAGATCATCGAGATTGTCGAGTCTGAGGAGCGGAAGAAGATGGAGTCGATAGAGAGTAACATCAAGCAGCTCAAAGAGCTCGCTAAGTGATCCTCGGCTTCATGATTCCCTGCCTCTCGAGAATTCTCGTACCGCTTTTCGACGCGACTATGACCTTGTCCGCAAGGCCAATGAACAGGCCGTTGTCGACAACGCCCGGGATGAGATTGATGTCCATGTCGAGCTTCTTCGGGTCGTCTATGATGACGAACCTGCAGTCTGCAATGTAGTTGCCGTTGTCCGTGACGAATCTATCGCCATCCTTCAGCCTCAGTTGCGGCGTACATCCCAGCTTCTCGAGCTTGTGCATTGTAGCCTCATGTGAGAACTTTATTATCTCGACGGGGATCGGGGACTTCTGGCCCAGGCGCTCGACGATCTTCGATTCATCGACCACGATGATCTCGACATTGGTGGATGCAGCCACGATCTTCTCGCGCACGAGCGCTCCACCAAGTCCTTTCGTGAGGTTGAGGTCGGGATCGACTTCGTCCGCGCCGTCTATCGTTATGTCGATGCTCGTGTGAGCCTTCAGCTCGCCGATAGGTATGCCTGCAGACCGGCCGATAGACTCAGATTCCTTTGAGGTCGGGATGCCAACGATCTTCATGCCGGCCTGCTGGACCATCTCGCCGATCAGCCTGATAGCTATGGTGGCAGTCGAGCCGCTACCGAGACCTACGACCATGTCGTCCTCGATGTATTTCACAGCCTCTCGCGCCGCCTTCTCTTTCAAGTTCAATATCTCACACCCTCTTAAGGCCAAAGTTTCTCACTACCAGTTCGCAGAGCTTCTCGACGACGTAGTCGTCTACGAACTTACCCTTCTTTGCTGTTGCACGAGTCGTATCGCCTCGTATCCCGGCAGGGAAGTACTTCTCAGGGTCCGGCAGAATCATGTACTCGGGCGGTTTCGACTTGCCCTTGGGCCGGCTCTTCGCGACAAGCTCGGGCCTGATGTTCAGTATCCTTGAGGTCTCAATTTCTCCTCCGTGGCCGTCGTCCTTTGGGAACTTCTTGCCCAGAAGCTCGTAGGCAAGGTCGTAATCCGAGAGCACCATGATCTTCAATCTAGGGTTCTTCTCCTGCGCCTTCATGGCTCCCAACTTCAGGGCTGCCATGTGAGCGGTCCCAGCGTGACCTGTGAGAAGCATCACCTTATCGATCCCGTTCCTCGCGAGCTCGGAGACGATGTCGCAGGCGACAGCCTGGACTGCCTCGAAGCTCAGCGATATCGTTCCTGGGAAGTTGCGGGTCGACCGGCAATCACCGTATCTGACGGCTGGACACACGATAGCATCGAACCGGACTGCCACCCTGTTCGCGACCTCCTCTGCCTGGAAGGCGTCAGTGCATAGAGGGAGATGAGAGCCGTGCTCCTCCACCGAGCCGAACGGCACGATAACCAAAGGCTTCTTCTTCACGATCTTCGCGAAACCGTCGCTTGTGAGTTCCTCAAAGAGAACCGGTTTGATTTCTGCTTTTCCCGACATGCTCCATTCCGCCTTTATTGACCTTGTCCAGATCCATGTACTCCGTGTCGCACACTGGACACCGCAGGGACGAGAGCTTGTCTATCCCGAACTTGCTCCTGAGCTCCCTGTCCACCTGCTCTACTCGTTCCTTCGAGATTGTACGATCGCACTTGGGACAGTAGTACACGTCCAGGCGCATCGAGGTCCAGTCTTATAAACGCAATCCAGTCCTCACTAGAGGTTCTGTAACGTTATCGGGTGGTGTCTGATGCTGGTCATGACGTTGCACCTGCGTCACTCGTTCCATTCGGCTCCGACCGTGCGGCCATCGCTGGCTCGTATAGGATCATCATCACGTCATGCTGGAACGCGCCGGGGTCGAACCGTAGACCCCCTGCCATCCCGTTCGAGATGGCTGTCTGCAGCAGGTTGAGGCTGGCATTGATGTGCCTATCGAGGTGCCAGCCGCATTCGCACTTGAACTCGGTGCCCATTCGGGAATCTTGTATCCTCCCACACACCGGGCACTTTCTGCTGCTGTATCTTGGATCGACTTTGACGACAGGGATTCCTTTCCACTGGGCCTTGTACTCGATGATCTGGTGGAGCTTCCTTCTTGGCCACAGGCTGAGGCGGCGATTCAAGTCTTTACCTCTCTTGAACCGGATTCCTGTCAGGTCCTCGAGAACTAGAGCTGATCTATGGCCCTCGGCGAAGGCCAAGACCGCGTTCGCCACCTGGTGGAGTCTGTATTCGATTCGGTGATGCTCTCTCGCCCCCTCCTTCCTGCAGAGACCTCTCGCGGTCCGTCGATCGTGTGCCTTATTCTTCTGAAGCCTCCTGCGCCGGTCATGATGTCTTTGCTGTATGATAGCGACTTCAGGGAACTCCGCCTTGACGACCGTGATGTCACAACCTTTAGTGAACACGCCATCCAGACTGCGCTCGTTCGTGTCGAATGAAAGTGCAGATTCAGGCACGAACGGTTTGGGAGCGTCTTTTCTGAATGCGATTATGGCGCGGTCTGGAAAGAGGGTCAGCGAGCCGAGGCTGTAGCCCGCGTCATCCAGATATCTCCGATGATAGTTGCTGAGGACCAGCTTGAGCCTGACATGACAACCGGCCCTAATCGGCAAGTCGATGACGCCATTTGCACGGTCGAGCTTGTATGCCTGATTCTCAGTCTTCATGAACAATCGCCGGACATACGGAACATGGCCACCATTACCCTTCCGAACCCGCCTGCGATGGTTCTTCAGGATGCATCCAGCAACTTCGAACGCGGAGACGAGATGCTTGGCGTACATCCGAGGATGATCTTCCCGAAGATCCTTGTAGGCCAGCCTGCAAAGGGCATTCCTAGAAGTCACACGCGCCATGAGCCCGATCCGGATCGCGGAGTTGGCCGAGACGCGAAAGTCCTCGAGCAGTGACTTCGCATCAAATGGGAGTTCGCCTTCCAAGCGGAATACCACTCCCTTAATCAGCATCTGGTCCTTCACGATGCTCTTGATATTTGCTTCTCGCCACTACATGTAGCGCCGAACACCGCACATGTACCCATCCATCCACTCCTGCATGCTCACCACCCGACTTCTTACAGAACGCCCACTAGAGAACATACTTATAGCGAGGCAACACAATACTTCCGACAGGAACCGGCCATGAGGGTTTCTGCTCTTTTCTCTGGAGGGAAGGATTCCACCTACGCGCTCTACCTGATGCAGCAGCAGGGCTGGGACGTCGTGAGCCTCCTCACCGTGGTCCCCAAGGCATCTGACTCTTACATGTTCCACTATCCCAACATCCGTTGGACGAAGCTGCAGGCAGAGTCCATGAACATAGCGATCAAGTACAAGGAGAGCTCAGGGCTCAAGGAGGAGGAGCTCAAAGACGTCGAGGAGCTGATGGCAGAGGAGGACACGGATGGATTCGTCTGCGGTGCCATCGCATCTGACTATCAGTGGTCCCGGCTTAACGAGATCGCCCACAGGTTAGGCAAGCCCATGTACGCTCCTCTCTGGAGAAAGGACCAGTTGACGCTCCTCGAGGACATGGTGCACGCCGGGTTCAAGTTCATGATAGCCGGCGTGTACGCGGAGGGGTTCGATGAGGGCTGGCTAGGCAAGGTCATCACATCGCACTCGATCAAGGAACTCGAGAAGCTCCGGGAGAAGCACCGGATCAGCGTGACCGGCGAGGGCGGGGAGCTCGAGACATTCGTGCTCGACGGACCGAACTTCTCGAAATCGATACAGATAGAGGAAGCTCAGACCAACTGGTCCAGACACTCGGGCAACTACACGATCAAGAAAGCTTCGCTCGAAGAAAAGTAGAAGCAGAAAGTGGTTTCGTGGGCTCAGAGGTCAGAAGTCATCGCACTTAGGCACGTGTCCGGAATCCTTGCGGTAGGACTTCCTGCGCTTCTCCCTGAGAGTGCCTTCGGGGATCAGACACATCCTCTTCCCGGCCAGAACCGCAGCGACGCCTTCCTTGGATTCGAGGAGCGGGTAGTCCTTGCACATCTTGCACGATGGCGGGCATACGCTCGTCCTGTCGCCCTCTACCTCCGGGAACTGGAATATTCCTCCCTCGTAGTTCCTCAGGATGACCCTCTTATCGCTCATCGAGATGAGGTACTGTGGTCCGACAGGTATCTTGCCGCCGCCCGTGGGCGCATCTATGATGAACTGCGGCACGGCGAATCCGGACGTGTGGCCCCTCATCGCCTCTATGAGCTCGATGCCCTTCGCGATGGACGTCCTGAAGTGCTCTAGACCCTTCGCGATGTCGCACTGATAGAGGTAGTATGGCCTGCATCTGATCCATGTGAGGTCCTGGCAGAGCTTCTTCATTATCGTCGGGCAGTCGTTGACGCCCTTCAGAAGCACCGTCTGGTTGCCGACGGGTATGCCCGCATCCACGAGCATCTCCACCGCGCGCTTCGACGCAGGCGTGATCTCGTTCGGATGGTTGAAGTGTGTGTTGAGCCAGATCGGATGATACTTCCTGAGCATCTTGACCAGACCAGGAGTGATCCTATACGGAAGCACGACCGGTGTCCTCGTGCCGATCCTCACGATCTGCACGTGCTTGATCTTCCTGATCTCGCGGATGACCTTCTCCAGGAACTCATCGGAGACCAGCAAGGCATCGCCGCCAGAGAGGAGCACATCCCTTATCTCAGGCGTGTTGCGGACGTAGTCGATGCCTTCCTTGATCTCTTCCCAGCTCCGCTGATGGTCAGTCTGGCCGACAATCCTCCTGCGGCAGCAGTGCCTGCAGTACATGCTGCATTGATCCGTTATGAGCAGCAGCACCCTGTCGGGGTATCTGTGAGTCAAACCTTCGTGAGGTGAGTCGACAGTCTCTCCCACACTGTCCTCCATCTCGTCCTTGGTGACATGGATTTCGTTCGATGTCGGGACCGCCTGCCGCCTGACGGGGTCCGTCGGGTCGTCCGGGTCCATCAGCGTCGCGTAGTATGGGGTGATGGCCATGCGCAGGTACTTCATCGAGTTCCTTATCTCGTTCTCTTCCTCATTGGTGAGGTTGATCACTTGTGCCAGCGTTTCCACATCGGTAATGCGGTTCCTGACCTGCCACTTCCAATCAGTCCATTGTTTCGGGCTGACGTTCTTCCAAAGCGGGATATCCTTGTACCTTCTCATCACAGTCAGGCCTCCGGAAAGGCCTCTTCTTAAATTGCGGTATGGACTCCCCCTATATAGGTTGTGTCTAGTTGAGACGACCGCCTGCGGCCGCTCCCGCCAGAATGCCATCTTATATTCTGGCGTGTGGATGTCCTTGAACGGTGGCACCGTGAAGATCGGAGTCTGCGGGATCGCATGCGAGAAGTGTCCGAGGATGGTCAAGGGCACATGTCCGCACGGGAAGGATGGATGCGCTCCTGAGCCGAACGAGTTTTGCGCCATCGCCACTTGCGCACACACGAAAGGCGTGAAGCTATGCTTCGATTGCCCCGAATTCCCCTGCGAGACGACGAAGAAAGGACCTATCAGCTTCGGATACTGCCAGTTCATTTCAGGGAAGGAGTCCTGAGAGATCCCAGTGAACCTCTAGAGCCCTTTGCCGCCGCTGACGAGATAAGCAACACCAAATCCGGCGAGAGCGGACGATATCCCGATCATGAGCATCTGGAGTCCGCTCCTGTGCGGCCTTCCAACGGTCATCTTCGCCTTGTACCAGCCTATGCCAAACAGTGCGACCGCGCTAACCGCCAATGAACCGAGTATGCCCATGAGGATCTTGTCACCTGCAAACAGGAACGGAATCAGGGGAATCAGAGACCCGACAAGCGCAGCCACGCCGACAAGCGTAGCGCTCTTTCCCGCCTGCTTCTCATCCACCGGCGAGAGATTGAGCTCGTGAGCCATCATGATGTCCAGCCAGGCTTTTGGTTTAAGTGTGATGTGCACTAGAATGTCCTCGAGCTCCTGACTCGGGACACCCCAGCGCTTCAGGATCGCGCGTACCTCCTCCTTCTCCTGCTCAGGTTTCTCCTCCATCTCGCGCTTCTCTCGCTCCATCTCAGCAAGATAGAATTCGCGCCTCGCCTGAGTCGAGGTGTAGGCGACAGCTCCCATGGAGATGGACTCTGCGAAAGTCGCGGCGAGCCCGCCGGCGAGAATGATCTTGAAGTCCTGCGAAGCGACGGCCACGCCCAAGATAACCCCGAGCACGTTCACCATCCCATCCTGGCTACCGAGGATGAAATCAGAGAGAAGGCCGGGCTGCTTGTGCTGTTCCCCCGTGACATCCTGGACCTCCTTGAGCCAGAACTTGAATCGTAAGGCCATCCGGATCCCTGAACGCGAGAATGATTCGCCGGATTTAAAGTTGTGGCAACGGAAAGCGCAGCGCACGGCCGCGAACAAGTAGAATCTAGTCTTCGCCTCTGCCTATTCCGACAGGGACAGCGAGGCCTTTCAGTTCAGCCACCTCGAATCCTCAAGACTTCAGCCAACCTCACTTTGCCAGCTCGTATCGTCGCGAGCAATGACGATATGAGGATTGAAACGACCGAGACGAACAGCATCGCCCAAGAAACGCCTCCAAACTCCATCGTCCTTGGCACAAGCGCGGACGGGTTCAGAGTGTTGAACAGGTATGCGGCCAACAAACCCACCAACGAACCGACGACCACGCCGAGTATCATTAGAGTTACAGACTCCCCCATCAGTATCCTCCTCATCTGGGAGCTCGAGGAGCCCCTTGCCATGATGCATGCCAACTCCCGTTCCCGATCCCCGACAGAGACAAAGATCAGCAAGCTCACACCTAAGAACATGATGGCGACCGACAGGGCGTATTCCATGTAGAGGTAGCCCCTCAAAGCGCCGTCGCCCGGATCGTGTTCGGAGCGGGCTATCAGGTCAGCAGCAATGTATATTTCAGTATCCAGTCCGGCTGCCGCGAACACTGACGCAGCAGCGTCCCCAACAACGTGAGGATCTGTCCCTCTGGAGAGTGAGATGATGGAGTCCACGTAGAATGCGGTTCCGTCGATGTTCTGATCGAAGAGCATCTCCATCGAGTGCGTGTCGACGTACATGTCCGCTGACGACAAACCTGGCATGCCCTTGACCGCCCCTATCACTGTCAAGAGGAACTCGTGACTCACCTCGTTCAAGATGCTCTGGCTCCAAAAGGAATAGGAGATGTTCACCCGGAGAATATCACCAATCACTAAGTAGTAGCTGCTAAGGACATGCTGCGAAACGAGAGCTGTTCCATTGGTTTTGAGCTCTTCGAGCAGACCGCTGCCACCCCCGATGAAATACCGATCTGAGGGGTTCACAGCCCTCTCATAGTCGGTGCTGTTGATCACAGCAATCCACACATCCGCACTGGTTCCGCTCTGAGGCAACTGCGCGTTGAGAACAATGTTGGATGATGTCGCGCGGACTCCCTCAATGGCGTTCAAGTCCGACAGCTTGCTTAGGTTGAGCAGCTTGTCAGTAGCCACACCGCTCCCATACCAATGGCTCTCGACCTTCATGTCTGACCCGGTGCTGTAGGTCACCAGATTTCGCTGATATGCTATCGTCGATTCCATGGTGACAGAGACGAACAGTCCTGAAGCGAGAGCGAGCGCGATCAATACGCCGAGGTTGGAGGCTCTCCTGGGATTCCTCAGGATGTTCTTACGGACCAGATGATGGAGCTCCTTCGTCCAGGGCCTTACGAACCAGGCGAACCTTGAGTAGAGCTTCCTCGACCCTCTGGTAAGGAGCCTTACCACGCCGAATGAGAGAAAGAACGGCATGAAAGGAAAGAGGAGTATTCCCCACATCAGAACGCTGCCGAGTATGAGCTCCGTCAACCATGACCATCCGCTCCTCAGCGCTGCGTCTGCTGTGATCATGATGCTGGCCACGCTCAGCAACGAGAAGGATATGAGTATGATGTCTGCATCGGGACTGTAGTCCTCACGAGCGGACAGAGTGGAGTAATGGTGGATTGATTCCCTGACGCTTGCAGCGGATATCTTGCTGAAGGACCTGAATGACGATAGGAACATCAGGGAGATGCCGAACAGCATGGCCAGTTCGATCGTCATTGGTCCGATGTTAAGAACGGTCCAAAACGAATCAGAGGACGTGCCTCCGGCAGAGAACGAAGGAACCGCTCCGAACAGTAGCCGGCTCCCGACAACTCCCAGCAGCAGGCCTATGAAGGAGGCTGACGCACCGAGTATTCCCGCCTCGATCACAAGGTAGGACATCACAAGCCGGTTGGATGCACCCCTGGCCTTCAATATCCCTGCCTCCCGCCGGCGAGAATTGGCCCCCATATCCACTCCGATCACGGAGAGATACACTCCCAGGGCCGATACGGGGAGTGATAGCTCAAGGAAAAGATACTTCATCGACTCCAAGTCAGAGTCAAGGCTCCTGAGTTGATTCTCCAGCCTACTGTCGCCAGCATAGAAGCCGGACAGAGAGCCTATTTCATTGAGCTCTGCCTGAATTGATTCCAGCCTGTCAATGGAGCCTTGGATATCTGCTATGCTGATGACCGAGTCGCGGTCAGTCCAGACTAGGTAGCTGAGCTCGGGTTGCGAGGAGGTGGATGAGAGGAACTCAAGAGCGGTGGAATTCATCACCGTCGGGTATGAGGCGAGGCTGAGAACAACAGGCTCAAACCCGTCGATGTTGTTCAGGTAAACCACCTTTTCATCCTGGAGATCAGGGCGGTCTTCCTGGTACTGAGCGACCGACTTGTCCTGCGTCCATATCTGCGAGACTGGCAAGGTCAGATTCAGGTATGCCATATCATAGACTCGTATCTGGAGGCCAGGGTCGAAATGCAGGGCGATCTGCTCCAAGGAACAGACGATTTCGTCTCCGATACCTATGCCAAGGCCCAAGGCGACAGACTTCGGTATGGCGACCGAGCCTGGATCGGGCATCTCACCACGGATATTGTTTGCCTTAAGGAGTAGTGGGCTATCTGGATTCGCAAAGGCTAGGTACGATTCGCCAAGATAGCTGATATACTCCTTGCCCTCCGAGTTACGGAGGCTCCAGCCGTTCGATCTGAGCCAGTAGGTTGCCTCGCGGATGCCACTGACGTCCTTGATCATTCCCACAGTTTGGTCGTTGCTCGAGAAATCGTTGCCAGAGTCCGGAGTGTACATGTAGTCCTTGCCCACGAAATCTACAGTGGTCGGACCAATCGCCATGTGGAGCATACTGGATGCAGACGTGTCAATTGCAATCAGAGAGCCTGCGACGAGCGAAGTCGACAGGGCTATCCCGACCATAGCAAAGAGGGATCGTCTCCGGTTCCTCACCACGGAAACAAGAGCGTACCTAAGGAAAGAAAGCGCATTCACGGTATGCCTCTTGGCGTCCCATCGATACTGTTACCATTATTCAAATCCTTCCAATCGATTTATCCTGGCTTTGTTAGATTCGTCGATCTATTTCTCCCGTTTTTCGAATTTGGATTCGATTGGGCAGAGCTGAAATTCAGCCGGACATAGTGATGGTGGGGTAGATCGGATTTGAACCGATGACCTCATGCTCCCAAAGCACGTATCATACCAAGCTAGACCACTACCCCATGGCCGGCTCTGAGGACGGATTAACGCAGACCCCATTAAAAGGGTTCTGTTCCTTTCACGGCATCAGCCTGGGCAGGTCCTTCAAGAACTGCTCGATCGCCCGGCCTCTGTGAGATATCCTGTTCTTCTCTGATACCTCGATCTCGGCGTATGTCCTCGCATCACCCTCTGGCACAAACACTGGGTCGTATCCAAAACCGCCAGTTCCTGCCTTCTTCTCTGAAATCGAGCCTCTCGCGAGTCCTTTCGACATATGAGGCTCCTTATCTGGTGCCATGAACCCTATGCAGCACTCGAACCTGGCAGACCGGTCCTTCACGCCTTCCATGAGCCTCAGTATGCCGTCACAACCGACCGTCTTGAAGACGTAGGAGGAGTACACGCCTGGAAAGCCTTTGAGCGCGTCTATGAACAGGCCGGAGTCGTCTATGAACAGCGGACGGTTGTATCGTTCCATCAGCCAGTTGAGCCCTGGAACGATTGTCCCCTCGAGGGCATCCGTCTGTAACTCTGGATATGTCGTCTTGAGGTGCTCGATCTCGTATCCGTGCTCCTTCATCTGCTGAGAGATCTCCCTGAACTTGCCGTCGTTGCTGGTGACGAAGGCTATTCTTTGCGTGTGTACCGCCCCCTCTTCTCAATCTCCTTGACCTTCTTCAGGACCTCCGCTCCACCTGGATAAGTCCTGACGTATGAATCCTTCACGGCATCGTATAGTCCGCTTCTCTTGTAGTGAGCCGAGTGGAAAGCCTCCTCGAGCAGATGCATGTCCACGCCTTTGTCTTCGAGCTCTGATGTCTTAGAGCCAAGGGAGAAATCGATGACAACGATCCTGTCCCCCTCAAGGAGCATGTTGCTTGTCGTGAGGTCCCCGTGGACTATGTCGCTCATGTGCATCCTCGCGGCAATCTCCCCAATCTTGCGGCAGACCTCTTCGGCCTTGTTCATCGGCAGGTTCTCAAGGGCATCCTTGACCCTCACCCCCTTGACCTCCTCCATGACGATTCTGTTCTCGGCGAGGTCGACGGAGTATATTATCGGAACGGCGATGCCGGCCCTCCTGGCCTCGAACATGAGGCGGACCTCGTTCTTGATCCTGAAGGTCTGGAGGGATCTGTCAAGGGTGGGGTGCCTATAGCCCTTGACGACACGCTGCTTGAACACCACATCTCTGCCCATCCACATGTCCGAGTCTAACTTCGCCTCGGCGCCGACCCTGTGAACTGCCACGGTTGCTTGAAAGGGCTCCACAATAATAAGATTGTCTGAATCGTGCCTGCTTCACGGTCCGGCTCCATGCACTAGTAACGCTTATCACACACCACCCCAATCGTGGCATGTGACTCACCTGCCTATCGGCTCCGAAGCTTTGGACGGCCTCCTCGAAGGAGGCCTGGAAGGTGGAGCCATAACCCTGTTCTTCGGCGAGGCGGGCACGGGCAAGACGAACATATGCCTTCAAGTCGCTAGGAACGTCGCGGTCACGGGGAAGAAGGTGATCTATATCGATACCGAGGGGGTCTCCCTTGAACGCCTCCAACAGATGGCGGGCGAGAAGTACGAGGATGTGATGAAGAACATCCTGTTCTTCGAGCCGCACTCTTTTGACGAGCAGGAGAAGTTCGTGGACAAAGCAATCAAGCTGGCGGAGAGCTCGCTCGAGGTCGGCGTCATCATCCTTGACTCTGCGACCATCCACTACAGACTTACGAGGAACGACGAGGAGAGAGGCGTTCGCAAGTCCCTCAGCCCCCAGCTGGCGA
>Ga0315286_10002283_pt1 | contig 17864 bp, 17 predicted proteins | sample YL17G10_0_MG_FD_205038 | JGI IMG/M metagenome (GOLD analysis project Ga0315286, IMG submission 205038) | Sediment microbial communities from Yellowstone Lake, YNP, Wyoming, USA - YL17G10_0 | ecosystem: Environmental > Aquatic > Freshwater > Lake > Sediment | place: USA: Wyoming | collected...
GGCCCTCGGGGCAACCCGCATCCAGATGGTCTGGATCCTGATCAAAGAGGCACGACTCCCACTGCTGGCTGCTGTGATGGCCGGGTTTGGCGGCGTTATCTCGGAGGTGGGGGCCTCCATCATGGTCGGTGGAAATATCAAGGGTTATTCCCGGGTCCTGACGACAGCGACGGTGATGGAGACCAGCCGGGGAAATTTTGATGTGGCCATTGCCCTGGGGATCATTCTGCTCCTGCTGGCCTATCTCATCAACTTGGTTCTCACCCACATCCAGCAGAGGGAAAGGCCAAGATAGTATCAGGCCATAGGCCATAGGCGATGGGTGATAGGTTATAGGTTCAAGGGACTATCTTAACCGTATGGGTCAATCTGAGATCATCTTAGAAGCAAGAAATATTCAAGTCGTCAGGGGAGGGACCCTATTGCTGGATATTCCCTCTCTATCGATTAGGGAAGGAGAGATCTTTTCCCTGATCGGGCCGAACGGGGCGGGAAAGACGACACTGATGCAGACGCTCTCCTTTCTGCAAAAACCCTTTGAGGGTGAGATCTCATTCAGGGGACGGACCGTCCATTCGAATCATTCTGTCATTGAATACCGGAGAAGGCTCGCCATGGTCTTTCAAGAGCCCCTCCTCTTTGACACAACGGTTTTCGATAATATTGCTTCGGGTCTGAAGATCCGCAGGATGAAAAGGCAGCATATTCACCGCGTTGTGGCAGAACAATTGGAGCGATTTGGGATCGCCTCCCTCAGTCGTCGTTCTGCCCGGACGCTTTCAGGAGGCGAAGCCCAGAGGACGAGCCTCGCCCGGGCCTTTGCCATAAGGCCCGAGATTCTTTTTCTTGATGAACCCTTTGCCTCCCTCGATCCACCCAGTCGGGAATCTCTGATCGAAGATCTGGAGGGCGTCTTGAGACAGACCGGAACCACAGCCGTCTTTGCGACTCACGACCGTCAGGAGGCCCTGAGGCTATCCGATCGGATCGCTGTCATGAAGGGAGGGAAGATTCTTCAGATCGGATCCCCTGGGGAGGTGACCCAACGGCCCGCCAACGAGTTCATCGCATCCTTTGTAGGGGTGGAAACCATCCTTACGGGAAGGGTGGTCAAAAGAGAAGAGGGAACCTTCACCGTGTCTGTTGAGGATCAAGAGATCGAAGTGGTCGGAGAGGCGAGATATGGAGAAACGGTCGTATTCTGTATCCGGCCGGAAAACGTGATTCTATCGACTTATCCATCGAAGGAAAAGACGAGCGCCCGAAATGTTTTTCCCGGGAAAATCGAGAAGATCGTTTCCCTGGTGTTTTATCGAAAGATACACCTCGACTGCGGGTTCCCCCTTGTGGCCTACATTACCAATCATTCCCTGGAGAGTTTATCTCTAAGAGAAGGAAAAGAAGTGGTCGCTTCCTTTAAAGCCACAGCCATTCATGTCATTCGTAAAAGAGAGATGGAGAGTGAACAAGTGGGCAGAAAGCAGTAGGCAGTAGGCAAGAATGAAAAGTTCGGAGTTCGGAGCAAGGACACGATCCAAAGGCCGAAGGCAGCAAAACACTGCCACTTGTTAAAAAAGATTAGCAGATCTTCAGGACGGTATAATTTTTGACCCCCCCCGGCGTCTGAACCTTGACTTCGTCATCCACTTCTTTTCCAAGAAGCGCCTTACCCAGAGGGGAAACGATGGAGATCTTTCCGGAAGGAATATCCGATTCATCAGGACCCACAATCTGGTAGGTGACTTCGCCTCCGTTGTTGTTATTCTCCAGGGTGACCACGGAGCCGAAGCCGACTTTATCCGTAGGAAAATTGCAGGTCTCAATGATTTCGCAGGTTGCCAGTCGCTGCTCGATATCGTAAATTCTCTTCTCCGTGAACGCCTGTTTCTCTTTGGCAGCGTGGTATTCGGCATTTTCACTCAAATCTCCGTGGGCACGAGCCTCTTCGATATCCTTCATCACCTGAGGCCGTACGAACTTCGTGAGGTTGTCCATTTCTTTTTGAAGTTGGTTATACCCATCCCGGGTAATGGGAGCTCGCGCCATGATCAATCCTCAATGGCTAAAATATAACTGACCCATAGGTTTCCGTCAAACAGAGCCTGGACCCGAAAGGACTCAGGGACGCCCTGTTCGGCACGCATGAATACTTTGTTTGTTGATGGAACGGGTTAGTGGCGATGATGATAATAGAATCGCCACCCGTAAGGGTAGCCCCACCAGGGATCGTAATAATAGGGGGAATAAAAGGCAGGGGAGTAATAATACTCCTCCCACAGGTAAAGCTGCTTGGTTGAGAGAAGGGGGTACCGGTAATCCATTTTGCCGATGGGTCGGATCTCCTCGCCCAAAATCTCACCGACCACCGTAATCTTTCTTCCCCTTCGGAAAATATAAGGGTCTAAATATTTCTTTGTGAGAACCAGAAATCTTCCCTCCGAGGCGACTGTTTCTTTCGGCTCTTCCCTCCACCCGAGGGGCCTTTGAAAAACCTCGATCAGTGTTGTCCCATCCTTCTGATTGACCGTTTCAATGATGTCTCCGCCCCAGATGACGATTTTCTCTCCGTATTCACTCGGATGTTGAGAGACCTGCCTGAAGGTTAATGCCGGATCGGCTTGCTCCCGCAGGTTTTTGGGCACAACATGGGCGCAGCCAGATACGGCGAGAAACATAAGAAGAAGGAGAAAGGATTGAAGCCTTTTCATCATCATTTACTTTCCTTACAAGAATCTTAGATTATTTCGAGACAAAATTCAATGGTATTCCGACGGCGACTCTAACCGTCCAATCACCACCCGTAATGGTTACCGGCGACTTCATCCGAGTGTGACAACCGTCTATTCCTTGGAAGATGACCTTTGGCTGTGACCCTCTGCAAAATCAAAAGGCCCGACAGGCGGGCCTTTTGATTTTACATTCCTCTACAGGATGATTCCTTCGCTATCCCTTGATCAGTCTTGGGAGCATCATGTGGTGGTGCGGGCAGATCGATCTTGGATTCTGATAGGCCGAGTCCGCAAAGGCGACCATGTATTTTCTCATGTCTGCGAATGAGACAATCTCATCAATCATTCCCTTCTTGGCACAGTAAACCGGTCTCGACTTGTTATAGTATTCTTGTGCCAGGGCATTCATCTTATCGATGGTCGGTTTGAGCGGACGATTCGAATCCTTTTCCTTCACCAATCGTCTCGCGAAAGAAGCGACCGACGCAGTCTCACCATGCATGACATAGATCTCTGTCGTAGGGGTTCCCAGTGTAAATGCATTGTTATTGTTCGCCTGGGGGCCTCCCATGATGTAATGGGCTGCCGCCGTTCCCTTTCTCAGGACGATACACATCATCGGCAAATCGGTCTGTTCAATGGAGTAAATCAGGGATTGACCCAATCCGAGAAGCTCGGCTTTTTCTGCGATATCTCCGACGTCGATGCCGGTTGTATCCTGGAACCAGACCATGGGGACTCTGTCCCTTCCGCACTGGGTCACGAATTCGTTCATCTTGATGAGTCCCTGCCGGTAGAGTTTCCCGCCAACGCCCGGATAAGGAGCGTAATCCGGATATCCTTTGGGCAAGAATCCCTGCCGATTCCCAATGATACCGATTAAGAAACCGTCAATCTTCACCAATCCCGTATAGACCTCAGGGCCATAGCCCGGCCTAAACTCCATGTGCTCACTGTTGTCCGTAAGTCGAGAAAGGATCTCATCGAAATTGTAGGCCTGTTTTTGATTGAAGGCGATCAGGCGGTTAACCTCTTCCGGCGAGAATTTGGGCCCTTTAGGCTCTGCCACCCTGAAAAACTTCGGATCATAGGCAGGAAGATACTTCATGTATTCTTTCAAGCCATCCAAGACCCCTTCTTCCGTTTCGAAGACAGCCTTGAAGAATCCGGTGGAGTCATAATGAATCTGCACCCGACCCGGAGGAACGGCCTTGAACTTTCTTGTGGCCTCAATAATCATATCCGCCCCGGCCTCGTCAAAGAAACCTTTGGGACTCATGCCGCTGACGATACCCCCTCCGCCGACGGCAATGTTGCAATTCTTGTGGGCCAAAAGGATCGTGGGACTGACCCCTTGATACCCTCCGCCCGCAGGGTTGGTTCCATAAATTCCCGCGAGGACAGGAATTCCAAGCTTTTCCAATTCGGCGTGCCTGAAGAAGGTGGTTCCGCTTCCTCTTCGATTGGCATAGACCTTCTCCTGCTCGGTAAGCTTAACGCCGCTGCAGTTGACCAACCAGACAAGAGGGATATGGAGGCGCTTTGCGATGTCTGTGACCCTCAAGATATTCTCTGACTGCCCCGCGATCCAGGCTCCAGCCATCACCTTGTTGTCAAAACCGATGATCACAGCCCATTTTCCACCGATCTTACCAAGACCATCCACCACGCCGGTTGTCCCTGATTCTTCCTCCATGGGGTCGAAAAGCGTATGGAGAGGACACCATGAACCTGGGTCCAGGAGGTACTCCAGCCTCTGGTATACGGTCATTTCTCCCCGCTTGTTCAGTTCCTCAGTGGCGAGCCCGGCCTTCTTGACCTTTTCTACAGCCTCGGCAATCTGGCTTTCGACTTCCTTGATCTGTTTCACATTCTCTTCCGACTTCGCGATCTGTCCCTCGGTTAAAGGTTTGCCAAAATCATTCATCTTTTCAAAATACGGCCTCATAGATCATCCCTCCTATTTTATGGATTAATGAATTTTTTCACAATATATCTACCAGAATAATTAAATTATTGCAAGCATTTTTTTCTATTTACTTTTTTTTTGTTTGTTTTATAATAATGATGGATTCGTAAAAAGTCGAATTTAACCCCGTTTTGTCATTCCTGCGAAAGCAGGAATCCAGTCATTTCAAGTAGTTCTGGACTCCGGCTTTCGCCGGAGTGACGGTTTTGGGACTTTTTACGAGACCATCAATAATGATGGTCTCGTAAAAAGTCTCCAAAGTGGTCGTTGCGAGCGGAGCGAAGCAATCTCGTATTTCGTAAGTGCTTGATTTCATGGGATTGCTTCGTCGCTACGCTCCTCGCAATGACATGTGGTTGGACTTTTTGCGATTTCATCAATAATAACTTATGAGAATTTCTGTAAAAACCCAGTTAGCTCTCCTGTTCTTTGTGACCGCTTGCGCGATCGGTATGATCACCATTCTGGTTGTTAACTCGCTCATTACCAACCAAATCATCTATGAGGCACAGGAAAGGGTGAGAGAGCACCTCAGTTCGGCCCGGTGGGTTTACGATTCAAAGATCAGGGAAATCGACAGAACAATTTATTGGACTTCTATCCGGCACGTATTGAAAAAGGCCTTAAAGGAAAATGACATTACTTCTATTCAAGAGGAGTTGTCCGGGATCATGTCTCAGGAAGGGTTGGATTTTCTGACTCTCGTCGATCGGAAAGGGGCAGTTATCCATCGGTTTCATTATCCTGAAAAGGCAGGGGACAGCCTTATTCAGGACCCATTTATTAGGAGAGGCCTTGAAAAGGCGAGTGTTTCCGGGACCCAGATACTCACCCAGGAGGAGTTATTGAAGGAGGGAAAGGATTTGGCAAAGAGGGCTCGTTTCCAGCTCGTTCCAACCCCTCTCGAAAAACCGACAGAAAAAATGGAGGAAACTTCAGGCATGGTTCTGAAGTCAGCCTACCCCATTACCGATTTTAATGGTGAGGTGCTGGGTGCATTAACAGGAGGTATTCTTATTAGCCGAAGCTATGAGATTGTCGATCAGATTAAAAATATCGTCTTCAAGGACGGCAAATACCGAGGGAAAGAGATTGGAACGGCAACGATCTTCATGGGGGACTTAAGAATATCGACGAATGTGATTGACAAAGAGGGAAACAGGGCCGTGGGAACCCGGGTGATGAAAGAAGTCTACGAACAAGTCTTCGAAAGGGGGCTGCCCTGGATTCAGAGGGCCTTTGTGGTGGATGACTGGTATATTACAGCTTATGAACCCATTAAAGATATTCAGAATAATATCGTTGGGATTCTTTATGTGGGCATGTTGGAGAGTAAGTATGCCCTGATGAAGGAAAAGATTATTCTCCTTTTCTTTCTCTTCTCCTTCCTCGGGATGTTACTGGCTCTCGTGATCTCGTTCTTTTTTTCCTGGAGGATGCTGAAAAAATAAAATAGTGGTTAATTGTTATCCTCGCCTTCCTCTTTTGAACCCCTATTCCTTTTCTTCAGTCCCTTTTTGAAACCTGAAATCAGAAGCCACAGGACAATGACGACAATCCCGACCGATAAAATATTTGGGGCCCCTATTTTTCTTAAAAAGTCCGTGAAATATTCAACGGTTTCCATAATCTGTCTCTTCTAATACCATTAGCATGACCCTATCCTGATGTCAATTCGAGCCCCCCTTTTGTCAATAGAGTTACTACAGCTTGTGCTGATTGGATGGGCTCTTACTATATGTTGTTATGAGTCCGTCCAACAAAATAAAATTTGTAATCTCAATAAGTTAGATGTTTTACTCACATTATTTGTGAATAGAATGTTGAAAAACTGTTTGAAAGGGTTTCGGGTATGGCTTATACACTTCATTCCCACCGAAATGCCTATTTATTAGGCACAATGAATCTAAATAATTTTAATGAGTTAGAATTGATTCAGTGGTTTTCTGGGTTGTATCTTTGTTATCCCATGGGAGGTCATTATCCTACCGTGAATAAGGCTGGGGACCATATCGAGATATTAAGAGGGGAAGGCAACCCCTCCCCTCTCTTATGACGCAAAAAGTAAATACCCTTCCGTAATCGATCTCTCCCCTTTTCTATTTGGAAGAGGAGGAGACACTGGTGAGAGAAAAAGGGGATCAGGGTGTCAGTTTGAAACTCATCACCTCTGTCCGGCTATACCTTCTAATCCCATCCCAGGCTTCAACGAACCAAAAAACCTGCCCACTCAGCGCGTTTCCCACCAGATTTCGGATCGCATTCCACTGGCCTGAGGTAAGAGTTTTTGTGAATACCCCGCCATTGGCAAAAGGATCTCTGATATTGAAAGAATAGGCCTTCTTCTTAGCATCTGGTTGATCAAAGTCCAGTCGATTTCCAAACCAGACCTTAAACTTGACATTGCATTGATTTGCCCAGAATAGGGTAGGGGGACCCCCTGAGATACTCGTTGAGGAGATGGTCGGGTTGGCAACGGGCTGAGGGGCTACAATCACAACCGAGAAGGTATTGCTGTAAATCGTCTCTTTCCCGGTCGCCTTTCCCATGACCCTCCAGTAGACCGTGCCGCCCTCCAGGCCGGGAAGTGTGAGGATTTTTTTCCAGGTTGAGGAATTGCCCTGAACTTCACCATCCCCGGACCTGTCCGAGGCCCTCACTTTTAGAATGTTTGAAGAGAAATCACTCTGCGTGGAGACCTGAACCTCCACGCTGTTAAAATTTCCATTGCTGGTCCATTTGAATGTGGGGAGTTCCGTATAGCAACTCCAGAATTCCTGACCATTGAGTGGCGACTGTAAGCTGATGCCGATGGTCTGCTGGACGCCCTGTCCCGTTAGGATCAGGGTCTTCGGATTTTCGTCAGGGTCATTAGAGGCAATGTTTGAATTGGCATTAAATGTCCCGACAGCGGCCGGACTGAATGCATAAGTGACAGAACACGTTTCCCCAGCGTGAAGGACCTTATTTGAACAATTGTCAGTGCCTTTGCTGAAAGGAGATGAAGGGGAAGAGATGGTCCCTATGCTGAGGTCCGCCTGTCCGTCGTTCCTTATGGTGACGGTCTGTTGCTGTGTCATCCCCGTATTGACACTGCCGAACGTGACGGTTTCCGGAATGACCGTGATGTCGGGCTGATTGATCGGGGGGCCTCCCGTGCAGATGTCCGTTGCCGTAACGGTGGTGTTTTCGATGGTTAGGGCGATGCTCGTCGCCGACAGCGTCCCCCTTGAGGTTAAAGACGTCGTTGTGGGTGTCCAGCCTAAATCGCTGGCTGTAATGCTTGGAATGCTCTCCCCGTACGAAATGTCTGTTATGTATGGACAACCCGGGAAGGTTCCGTCGGAGTTGAGGATGATTCCCAGGGCATCCATCGCAAGGCCGGAAGCGGCCATTGCAGAGGGCGAATCCGAAGCTCCAACTCCAAAGGAACCTGTCGTCCCGAAAATCATGGACTGACCGTCCGCTTCGAAGAAACCTCCGGATTCAAACCCCGATCCCCCAAACTTTCTCAACCAGACCTTATTGAAATTGGCGTCAAATCTTCCAAAGACAATATTGCCCGGGTCGAACGGGGCCGATGAAAAATTCGATGTGACGCCAGAGGCATCATAGGTCCCATCGCTTCTTCTCGAAAAGCCAATCGTATCGCTATCTCCGATGGCAAACCTTTTTTTCCATACGATGTCGCCAGCCGATGTGAGCTTCATAACAAAGGGATGCCATGTCATTGCCGTACTATTCATGATGTATCCATTCAGGATAAAAGTGCCATCGCTGTTTTCCACGATGTTAAAGGGATAAGGCCCCTCTGTCCCGTTCCCGGCATATTTTTTGGCCCACAAGATATTGCCTGACCCGTTTATCTTGATGAGAATGGTGTCCGTATATTGGGTCGCGTTATTCGCTTTGATCGCACCAATGAGAAGGAAGTTTCCCCCTGACATTTGACGCATCGTGGCCATGTTTATCAAGGTTCCACCATATAATTTTGCCCATTGGACATTGCCGCTCGAATCGAGCTTGGCCACGAGAATGTCCTGTCTGCTGTAATCTGTGTTTGCAACATTGGAACAAAGCATATACCCCCCACTCACCTCCATAAGAGAAGCGCCTTGATCCTTCACGCTGTGATGGTACACCTTGCTCCACTCGACAGTTCCGTTTGTGGAATTGATTTTAACAAGGACCATGTCGAGGTCATTCGGATCGCCGCTGAAAGAATTGGTCATGCCTGTCCCTACGGCAATCTCCCCATCCTCATCTAATCCAAAACCAAGGCTATCATCTCCTGATCCCCGGAAGACCTTCTGAAAGACGGGAGTAAAGTTTCCGGTCGAGGAATTGACACTGAACTTTGCCCAGAGAGCATCGGTTGCAGCGGTGCTACTGGTCTTGGTTGTCCCTTGGACAAAGAATTTCCCGTCATCCAGCTCGAAAATGGAGAGATTATCATAATCTCCCTCATAGATTTTCTTGCTCCATTGGATATCGCCTGAGGCGTTGAGTTTGGAAAGAAGAAGATATTTCTTTCCCGTTCCAGCGGGGTCAGAGGACTGCGACCAGACATAATAACCTCCACCCTCTGTGGGCCAACTAAGAACGCCGTATTCGAGCCAGGAGGTTCCAAAGGCCTTTGCCCACAGGGCAAGGGTTTGTTGAGGATGGGAAAAAACGATAACCGAAATTGCCGCCACCCAAAAGAATACTTTTTTCATCTTGGACATGGTATGCCCCCCTTTCCATTTGGATGATCCATCCCCCCTCTCTTCTCCTCCCTCCTGAGGAAGAACATGGGGTGATGTAGTCTACCTGGGTGTCAGCCTATTACAATGCGAAAAAAAAGTCAATAAAATTAAAAACATAAAATTATAAACTTCAAATGATCAAGAAAAAGACTACCGGCGATTGCCATTGAATTCGGCCATGTCTTGCACCATTAAGAAATCTTCATCTTATTTTAATCTCCCTTTAATCTTGTTCTTCTATAATTGTTTTCAATAGATATCTCATAGTGCATTTCCCTCAATCTTCATTGATTTCATTGATAAGGAGGAGGTTGCCATGCGGTGCCATCGATGCAACGGGGCCATGGTTTATGAAAAATTCTATAGCGAAGGTGGAGATTATTTCGGATGGAGGTGTATCATCTGTGGTGAAATTATTGACCAGGTGATCCTGAAGAATCGGTATCAACAGAATTGAAAGAGATATTTCTTTGCCAAATTCCTCAGAATAAGACGCAAGGCCTCGTTTTTTTTCATACGGGATGCCTTGAACCGTATCGTTGCTCAACAGGCCGGAGAAACCGGGTTTTCAATCTTGAAGGCCACTGGAGCGGGCCACACAATTTGCGCCAGGCGAGCTGAACCGCGGCCCATTGCTCTTGAACAAGAATCTTTTCTCCGTATACCTCCTGATGGAAAGTTTCAATGATCCGATCGATCTCCCTTTCTAATACGGGGAACTGATGTTTCAGTCGCAAACCGTACTCTGCAGGGGTTTCACTTTGAAAATGAGAGAGGCCGCTGCGACGCCCCCAGCGCAGAAGGGCGCCATAAAGGTGGGATGCCCTCCGGTTACCTCTCCTGCCGCCCAGGAGCCTATTCCAGCAGGAAAAAAGGAATGTCTTCAATGTTTCGGCCCACGATGAGATCAGATCCCATGGGCCCTGCCTTCCCGGACTGACAGAGGTCCTCGAAAAGAGCCAGCGAAATAAGAAATAGACCGCCAAACCGGATAGGGCCAGCACAGCCAGTCCAGCCAGTCCCCAAGTAGGAAGTAGGGGACGAGTAGGAAGTAGGGGACGTTCGTTCCTAAGGGACTTGACAACTTTGCAGAAAAAAAACCTCAACGCTCACTTAAATTGACCCACTTATGCTAAATAATATTGACCCACCTGAAAAGTACCCTATTGCGCGCGCAATAGCCGATATTCTCAATAAAACGCTTGATTTTTCAGCATTATTACTCTAACCGTATCTCTACATCTTGCGCAGTCTTGCCTGGGTTAGTTTTCTTTAGCATAAGTGGGTCAATCTGTATGAGTGTCAAAGGTAAAAGATGTCCATGCCGAGACAAGCCAGGCTGGATCCTCCTGGAACCCTGTAATACTTGATTGGCCGAGGGATTGAGGGGAGCCCATGGTCGTGGTTGATTTTTAGGGAATGCCGGATTACGCAAGGGAGTCTGGAAAGAAATAAACCGGAAATCTTTTTCAAACCACAATGTCTTGACGATTGGCTGAAGAAGAGCGATCTTCAAAAAATAGCCCCTTTTTTTAAGTTTTTGTATTTTCTTTCGCCCCCCTTTTTTTCCTGCATTTTTTTCTTGACAAAAAAGTTAACTTTTGGTAAACTCAGTTAACTTTTATGGATGACCTCAGAATCGCACGAAAAATCCGCCAGATCCGGAAACAAAATAAGCTCACCCTCGAAGAGATCGCACACCGGACCGGTTTCACCAAAAGCTATCTCTCCATGCTGGAATCGGGAAAGAAATCTCCACCCATTGCCACCTTAAGTAAGATTGCCCAGGCCCTCTCCACGGACATGGCGGTCTTTTTTAAGAAAAAGGACCCTGCGGAGCACCTGACATTGGTCAGGAGAGGGAAAAGGGAAAGCGTCGTCCGGGATGGAACCCTCTTCGGATACCGGTACGAGTCCATTGCTCCCACGAAACGGCCCAAAAAGATGGAACCCTTTGTGATTACCCTGCCGACGAAGAGCAAGGAAGAAGATCGTTTTGATCATGAGGGAGAGGAATTATTTTACGTCCTCAGAGGAAAGATCAGGTTTTACTACGGGGATAAGGAGTACTTGTTGAGGGAGGGAGATTGTGTCTATTTTGATTCGGGTATTCCTCACCGGGGCGAAGGAGCGGGGGGCAAACCGGCAAAAGCCTTAACCGTCATTTATAACCCCTGAGGATTGTTGAAAAGAGGGAGACGGATTTGTTCTAAAACATAGAAAGGAGGAACGTTTATGAGGAGAAGAGACTTTTTATTCATTTGGGCAGTATGTGGGAGTATGGTTTTCCTGGGTCTTTTAAGCGGAGTACCGGCCATGGCTCAAGACACGATCAGGATCGGCGCAGTCTTGCCCCTGAGCAAGGCCGCTTTTGCCCAGGCCGGCGAGGAACAAAGAAGGGGGCTCCTGATGGCATTAGAGGAGGTCAATCAGGCAGGGGGCATTCTGGGCAAAAAGGTGGAGTTGATTATCGAGGATGATACGGGAGAGCCTTCCGTCGGGATAGGGGCTGCCGAGAAGCTTCTCACACGAGACAAGGTGGTCGCATTGATCGGGGGCTATTCGAGCACCATCACGTTTGCCCAGTTGAATGCCATTCAACGGTTGGAACCTTTTGTGGCCTGGGTTGGGGCCTCTTCGACCAAGGTCGAGAATGAATTTGGCCCCAAGCGCTGGTTCTTCCATTATCATCCCTGGGATTACCATCGGCAATCCACCATTCGGGATTTTCTCCTCTCCATTTCACCCCGGCCCAAAACGGTTGCAGTGGCCTATGAGGATGGTATTTATGGGACGACGAGCCGGGACTATGTGGTGAAATACCTGAAGGAGAAGGGGTTCGAGGTTGTTTTCGACGAACGGTTCAAGAGCGGCTCTTCTGACTTTACCCCGATGCTGACCAAGATCAAAAAGGCCAATCCAGAGGTGTTTTATTGGGTCGCCTATGCGGGGGATACAACGCTTCTCATGAAGCAGGCCAAGGAAATTGACTTTAATCCCAAACTGTTCCTTTCGGTGGCCATCAACTTTCCTCAATACAAAGAATCCCTCGGTGCAACAGGGGACTATGTGGCGGGAGTCGATGTCTGGATACCGGGTATGAGGCTTCAAGAGACGGTGAAGTGGATGGAGAAGTTTAAAAAGGCATATCCCGGCCGCACCCCGGAATACTGGGCTCCCCTTGCTTACACCAACCTGATGACGGTGGTGGATGCGATCAAACGGGCAGGATCAACGGATAAGGAAAAGCTGATCGCTGCCATGGAAAAAACGGATTACGATTCTCCCGTGGGAAAGATCCGATTCAAAAAAAGTGAAGAGGGTGGATTACACCAGGCCATTGATGAGCAGATCATCACCCAGTGGCAGGCAGGAGTCTCCCAGGTCGTCTATCCTGCCAACAAGGCGACAGGGAAGCTGATCTATCCAGCGCCGAATTGGAAACAACGATAGACCGCGGTTCGATAGGATTTAGAAAGCATCACGTTTTCATCCGTCATTGCGAGCTTCGCCCTGAACCCCTTGGGGGCAGGGCGAAGCGAATCTCGTTTTTCGGGATTGCCTCGTCGTCCTACAAAGGCAAGACCCCTTACCTTGCCATAGATTGAAGGTGAATAAGGTGAAAAGATGGATTGGCCGAGTTTTTTTCAGAGCCTTGCAAATGGAATCCTGATCGCGGGCCTCTACGCTACAGTGACGTTGGGGTTAACCCTTGTCCTTGGCGTCATGGGGATTGTAAACTTTGCACACGGCGAGTTGGTGATGCTCGGAGCCTACACTACCTTCTGGTTATTTGCCCTCCTTGGAATAGACCCTCTGTTGTCCCTTGCAATGAGCGGGGTTCTTCTCTTTTTTATCGGGATCGGGATCTATCGTTTTACGATCCGGCCTATCCTAAAGGACCCGCCGCTCAACCAGCTCCTTCTCACTCTTGGGATCTCGATTTTCTTTCAGAACCTCGCAATGATCCTATGGAAAACCGATTCCCGCTCCGTCATCACCTCTTATTCCGGGATGTCCCTCCACTTAGGGATCGTTCATATCGGATTCACCCGGTTGATTACCTTCCTGATCGCTGTCCTGCTGACCATCCTACTGGTCCTCTTCCTGCACAAGACAAGACCAGGAAGGGCAATGCAGGCTGTCAGTGAAAACAATACGGCCTCATGGCTGATAGGGATCAACGTTCAGAGGACCTATCTTCTTGCCTTTGGGGTGGCCTCGGCCCTCGCCGGAGCCTCCGGCGCCCTGGTGAGCACCGTCATGTACACGTTTCCCATGGTGGGATTTAAATTAAGCCTCAAGGCCTTTTGCATTCTCGTTTTGGGAGGGTTGGGAAATATTCCAGGAGCCCTTTTTGGAAGTTTGATTTTAGGGCTCACCGAGTCTTTTGTGGGGACCTATGTCCCGGAAGGATCGGGATGGGCTGAAGGGATCTCCTTCATCCTCCTGATTATCATTCTTCTTATTAAACCCACAGGATTGGCCGGGACCAGGAGGGAGTAGAAGGGATGAACCATTCGTTGTCTTGGAAGACAGTGATTCTGCTGATGGCCGCGGCCATTCTCATGATCTTCTACCCCAAGCTGGTTGATTCCTATTTCCTTCATCTCACGGTGGCAACCTTCTTGGCGATGATTATGGCCAGCAGCTGGGACATCCTGGCAAGAACCGGGCAGGTTTCAGTAGGGCAGGCCGGGCTCTTTGGAATCGGCGCCTATACGGCGGCCCTGCTCTTTCAGAAAGCCCACCTTCATCCGGTTTTGGGAATGTTGGCCGGAGCCGTCCTTGCCATGATCGTGGCGGCCGGCCTTGGCTATCTCACCCTCCGCCTTCGGGGGATCTATTTTTCCATCACGACCATTGCCTTTGCCGAGGCCCTCTCAGTCATCTGGCTCATGACCCCAAGAGTTACGGGGGGAGCAATGGGCGTTTCCACCCCCCCCCTCTTTGGAGGCAATCGGGAGCAGGCTTACTATCTCATTTTGATGATCCTTGCCCTCGTTATCTTTACGGTCTGGTTCATTGAGTCATCGAGGCTCAACTTTGCCTTTACAGCCATTCGGGAGAATGAAGAGGTTGCCAATGTGATGGGCATCAATCCCACCCGGTATAAGGTTCTGGCCTTCATGATCAGCGCCTTCTTCACGGGATTCGCGGGGGGATTTTACAGCCACTACAATACCTATATCATCCCTTACGAAGTGTTTGGTTTGGGCATTTCCATTGCCTGTCTCGTCATGCCGATCTTTGGAGGCCTCTATACCATTGCCGGGCCTATCATCGGCACCATTCTGGTCAAGGCGATTGAAGAATACTTGAGGGTTACCTTTTCTTACGGTCATCAGATTGCCTACGGTCTGATTCTGGTCGTGGTCGTTTTATTCATGCCAGAGGGGCTGCTCGGACTCTGGAAGAGAAGGATCCTGCCGCTTTGGGGCGGGGTTCGACCGTGAGGGAGCACGAGAAAAACTTTCTTGCCAATGAAAGGGAACATGATCAAACAATGGAAACCCCATTTTTACTGGAAGTGAAAGGGCTCACAAAACATTTTGGAGGGCTTGCCGCGGTCCAGAAGGTCAGTTTTGAGATCCGGCGTGGAGAGATTGTGAGCCTGATTGGGCCCAATGGTGCAGGCAAGACAACGATCTTCAATCTCATCTCAGGGGTCTATGGCCCGGATTCGGGAGACATCCTGCTCGACCGTCAGAGTCTTATCGGCCAAAGGCCTTTTGAGGTCTGCCAGAAGGGGATCGGCCGAACCTTCCAGATCATGCAACCCTTTCCACACATGACGGTTCTCGAAAATGTGGTGACCAGCGGTTTATTCGGGAGGGTGCCGAAGATCTCCATGAGGCAAGCCGAAGAAGAGGCCAGGGAACTCTGCCAGCTTGTAGGCCTGGGCGATAGACAGGGGGCCTTTCCGAGAAATCTCACGGTCGCCGATCAGAAGCGGATCGAGATTGCCCGGGCCCTTGCGGTCAAACCCAAACTCCTTCTACTCGATGAGGTCATGTCCGGCCTCACTCCCATTGAAACCGGTGAAGCGATTAAGCTGGTCCTCGGGTTGAGGGATCATGGGGCAACGATCTTTTTGATCGAACACGTGATGAAAGTCGTGATGGGCATCTCGGACCGGGTCGTCGTCCTTCACCATGGAGAAAAGATCGCCGAGGGAACCACCACCGAGGTTGCCAATGACTCCAGAGTGATCGAGGCCTACCTGGGAGAACGCATTGACGAGCGGGAGGAGGCATCGTGCTAACCCTAAAACAGATCGATGTCTACTACGGGAATATTCAGGCCCTATGGCAAGTGGGTCTCAGTGTCAATGAAGGGGAAGTGGTTGCGATTGTCGGATCGAATGGGGCCGGGAAATCGACCATCCTCCGGACGATCTCCGGGCTCATCCAACCCAAAAGCGGATCGATTGAATTCGATTCAACGAGGATCGATCGACTCAGTCCGGATGAGATTGTCCGACTCGGAATCTCCATGGTCCCTGAAGGGAGGGAACTTTTCCCGAGATCGAGCGTCCTTGAAAATCTGCAGCTGGGGTCCGCTTATATCGATCGGGCCTATACCCAAACGCGCCAGTCTCTAACATGGGTCCATTCACTTTTTCCTATTCTTCAGGAGCGAACGAGCCAACTGGCCGGAACCCTGAGCGGTGGGGAACAACAAATGGTCGCCATTGGCCGGGCCCTGATGTCCCGGCCTAAGATCCTCATGCTCGACGAGCCGTCGTTGGGCCTTGCTCCCCTGATGGTGGCCGAGGTTTTCAAGACAACGGTCAAGGTCAACCAGGAAGGCGTGACGGTTCTTTTGGTCGAGCAAAATGTCAGGCAAAGTTTAAAAATGGCCCACCGGGCTTATGTCCTGGAAAACGGCCGCATCGTGCTGGAGGGGTCGGGGAAAAACCTGATTGCCAACAAACATGTGAAGGAGGCGTATCTTGGATTGTAGAGGGATAACCCTCCATCCATCCGTCTTCGGCATTCCAATAAAACAAAAACTTGGTGGCAGAAAACTAACGTTTAAATAATTCTCACCCGTGATCAACCAATCGTTTAGAGGAGGAAAGGAAAGAGATGGAAAAGACCAGTCGGATTTCTGGGTTTCATAAGATGGGTTTAGAGGAGAGGCTCAAGATCGTTCAATCCTTTTCGGAACTGAAAGAAGGGGATCTAAAGACCTTGATGAAAGAGGGGGCGCTCAACTTCGAAACAGCCAATCGCATGATTGAGAACGTCATCGGGACGATCCAGCTTCCCATCGGCATTGCCATGAATTTTTTGATTAACGGGAGGGAATACCTTATCCCCATGGCCATTGAAGAACCTTCCGTTGTTGCCGCAGCCAGCAATGCCGCAAGGCTGGCGAGGAGCGGGGGAGGCTTTTATGTGACCAACACAGGCCCGGTGATGATCGCCCAGATCCAACTGGTCAATATTCCCAATGCCCATGCCACCAGGATGGCCCTTTTTGAGAGGAAAGAAGAGATCCTTACCCTAGCCAATGCCCAGGACCCGATGCTCGTCAGTGTTGGCGGAGGAGCAAAGGACATCGAGATTCGAGTTCTATCGACTCCGCTCGGAGAGATGGTGATTACTCACCTGATTGTCGACACCCGGGACGCCATGGGCGCGAATGCCGTCAACACCATGGCAGAGGCCCTTGCGCCGTTTATTGAAGATTGGACAGGGGGAAGAGTCTATCTCAGAATCCTCTCTAACCTTGCCGACAAAAGGCTGGTCAGGGCCCGAACCAAGGTCACCAAGGAGGCGCTGGGTGGGGAGGAGGTCGTCGACGGGATCCTTTATGCCCATACCTTTGCCGAGGCAGATCCCTATCGGGCGGCAACACACAATAAGGGGATTATGAATGGGATCATTGCTGTCGTGATCGCCACAGGGAATGATACCCGGGCCATCGAGGCTGGAGCCCATACCTACGCTGCCCGGTATGGCCATTATGGGCCCCTGTCGACCTGGGAGAAGGATGCGGAGGGACACCTGGTTGGGACCTTAGAGATTCCTATGGCAGTCGGACTCGTTGGAGGGGCAACGAAGATCAACCCTGTCTCCCAGGTGGCTATAAGAATTTTAGGGGTGAAATCAGCGGTTGAATTGGGAGAGATCGTTGGAGCCGCGGGACTCGCTCAGAACCTCGCGGCCTTAAGGGTTTTGGCAACGGAAGGAGTCCAGCGGGGCCATATGTCCCTTCATGCCAAAAACATTGCAGTTATGGCCGGAGCCACGGGTGCCCTGATTGATGAAGTCGCCAAGCGGTTGGTTGAGGAGAAGAAGGTTCGAGTGGACCGGGCCAAAGAGATCCTGGAGGGATTCAAGAAGAAATAATACGGGTCCCTATATGTAGTGATCAGGCGGGGATGCTGAAAAGTTTTACCCAGCGGAC
>Ga0315286_10002284_pt1 | contig 17862 bp, 13 predicted proteins | sample YL17G10_0_MG_FD_205038 | JGI IMG/M metagenome (GOLD analysis project Ga0315286, IMG submission 205038) | Sediment microbial communities from Yellowstone Lake, YNP, Wyoming, USA - YL17G10_0 | ecosystem: Environmental > Aquatic > Freshwater > Lake > Sediment | place: USA: Wyoming | collected...
TAAGCTCCCAATTTCCGAAATGACCAGAAAGCATCACCATTCCCTTGCCAGCAGAAAAACCCGATAGCATGAGATCAATATTTTTCGGTTTAACAAGTTTTCGGATAATATCATCCTTGAGATTCGGAAACCAAAGCAACTCAATAAGCGAGATCCCCATATTGCGGAATGCCCCCAATGCTATCGAATTTAACTCGGCTTTATTTATTTCAGGAAACGCATGACGGAGATTTTCGAAAGTGATCCGACGCCGCTCATTCAGCAAGTAGAAGGCAATACTACCAAAATAGTAACCTAAACGCTGAGCAGATTTCAGCGGCAGCGTAAGGACGATCCATTTGAACAATTGAAATAAAATAAACTCTATTCGATATCGCATGACAACAACCTATCGCATCCTAATGGCATAATGATTGTACCAATCTTGATCATGGAGTTCATCTCTATGGGTTGAATGTGCAAGTATATAATTACCCAGTGCGTCCCGATCGACAAAAATAAATATTACACCACCCTGGATATTGGGATAGTGCCAGATTTCATAAGGATTACTCTCGGATGTGCTTGGGAAGCGTTCTATCTCATCATATTGCCCGTACACGATATAAATACGTCCCCGGTCTGTTTTCCATCCTTCTCTGAAACCTGATGTAAACTGTTCATTGGCATACTCAACACGCTTGTAATAAGCTTCCTCAACTTTATCACTTTGTGTTTGCCTATCAGTGGCGCGACGCTTCCAAAAATCATATAAAAAATTTTGTTTTGCTTTAAGCTCGGTGAGCTTGTCATATTGATCGCGCTCGAAGCCAGATGCTATGTAACGCGCTTGATTAAATAAATTGTCGAGGTCCTTCTCACTTAGAATTGCATATTTACTTCCGATAAAATCAGAGCCGGTCGGATTCAGAGAGGAATCGGGAATTGAGCCGTACTTATAAATAAAAAATCGTTTGTCGGTTGCAGTTAATATATTTTTCAGCGAGTCCAATAGCGATACTCGAAAAAGGAATGTACCGGTTTTTAAAGTGGTTAGATTTACTGTACCAACTTCGACACTTGAATTATATAATCGAGGTTTTGTTTTATCATTTGCGATGATTTCTTTTCCGGAGGCATCGATCACCGATGTACGAACGATGACATTCTTTTGATTACTATTTTTAAGAAGGTTGTAAGCTGTTGTGTAATAATACATAATTGGTAAACCGCTTCCATACAGCCGGCTCGGATTTGGCAATACCTCAAGTGTGTTTTTATAAAATAATGATTGTTTATCGGTCGATGCTTGAATTGATGTACAGAATTCTATATCGCTGAGAAATTCTCTATCGGTTGGATAGCTGACGATATTCAATGGAGTAATGAAGCTATCTCGCCGGGTTGTGTCATTAACATCCTTGCAAAGAAGAAAGATCATGTAATCACCGGGCGGTAAAGCGACCGATTGAAGACCGAGTAATATTTGCGGTCTTATAAATCCTTTGCTGCTATCTATAATGTGTGTAATGTACCAATCTTTATCCGCAACGATGTAGCTATTTTGTCGAATCTCCCATTTCAAATTTGCTTTACCAACATACTGCCCGGAATCGAGTACGTACGCAAGCATATTTTCACGTATACCGTAATACATTTCTAAATAGACTTGCGTTGAATCTGCATAGAATCGAGCAACATCTACTTCAAGCTTGAATTCAGTGTTACTTTTTATAATAACTTGTGCATACACCCCAGTATGAAGCAATAAAGTTAGAACGGAAATCATCAAATAAATTTTTCTCATAGATCAATCTCCCATAACTTTGACGACTACTCGTTTTCTCCTTTGCCCGTCAAATTCGGCATAGTATATTTGCTGCCAAGGACCAAAATCGAGTTTGCCATCGGTTATTGGAATAATAACCTCGTGGTGAATTAATAAACTTTTCAAATGTGCATCAGCATTCGTTTCGCCCGTGCGATGATGCTGGTAATTTGGATTAAACGGCGCTAACCTTTCTAACCATTCATCAATATCTTTTATAAGACCAGATTCAGCATCGTTGATATAGATACCGGCAGTTATATGCATAGCGGAAACTAAAACCATTCCCTCTTTCACTTTGCTACGAAATACAATTTCTTCTACATCTTGAGTGATATTGAGGTACTCTCGTTTATTTTTTGTTGTGAACCAGAGATATTCAGTTAAATGTTTCATAATATTTTCAACCTTAACATATTAAAAAAGTATCATAAAGGCAATAAACAAAACGGCATCCCGTAGAAAACAGGATGCCGTTTGATCATCGATCAGCTTTCAGAGTTGTTTGTGATGCGGGGAACACCAGACTTCATACGCTCGGACAATGGAACAGAGTTTACTTCTAAAGTTGTGCAAGGATGGTTACGGTGACTTTGTGTGAAGATGTTGTTTATTGAGCCGGGCAGTCCCTGGGAGAACGGATACATGGAATCATTTAATGGAAAGCCAAAAGACGAACTTTTGAATGGAGAAATATTTGATACAGTAACAGAAGCAACGGTAGTTATAGAGCAATGAAGAAGAGAATATAATCAACGAAGACCTCACAGCGCTTTGGGATACCGATCACCGGCACCTGAAGCTTTTCTTTCTGGCCAGGTTAACCAATTGAATCTGAACAAGGAATTAACTATTATTCCAGTTGGTACATAAAATGGGGGCAGGTCACGAGTTAGAACCCCGTACAACTCGGCAAGGTCTTTGTCCAGCATTACTTTCTGCCCACGCAGAAGAATGATTTTCTTTTCTATTACTTCTATCGGAACAAGCGCCTTCATTATTCATCCCCCCTCAAGATGAACCGTTGTTGATTTGTCACAACTCATTTTTTATTAATCTCTTAATGAATTGTATCTGCCCCGCATGGTACACATCATGCATAGCGATACCTGAGATTGTGAAGCGGTTGTTGTACTTGCTGCCGTGAGGAATTTTCTTGAGGTCAGACGCTCGGAGTCCAGCAATCGCATCAACCATACTCCTATGGGTTTCTTCAAGAAGGGCAACATCCTGCCGCCATAGTTCTTCGTTCGGTTTTCCATACGGTCGCTTGAACCAATTGCTGCCTTTCAGCGGAAACGAGCCGCGCTTTTCACCAAGAATGCGGCGACGTACTGCATACTTCCAGTAAACACAATGCACAACAATTTCCCAAATGTTGTGTCGGTTTTTCCCCGCCCGCCATGCAGCTTCTTTTGCAGTTAGTCCGCGAATCGAACCATGAAGGTTTGTGCCGTGCCAAGCCTTCTTCCCATAACCTTCATCTATTATCTGAAGAAGAAGCTGAATTTCTGATGAATGTTTCATAAATAATTTTATCAATTAGGAAATTCTCCATTTATTTGATGATAATCATTTTCTTCGTCTCTTTGAAGTTGCCTGCAATCAGTTCATAATAATACACACCACTTTGCAGATTATCTCCTTTGAGCTCAACCGATTTAAATCCTGCCTCCTGAATCCCATCCGTAAGTGTAGCAACTTCTTGACCAAGAATGTTGAAAACTTTTAATGTAACCCAACAATTAACAGGTAACGAATAACGAATAACAGTAACAGGGTTGAATGGATTGGGATAATTCTGCTTAAGAGCGAACTGACCCGGGATATCGTCCCGCCTTACGGGAGGATTGCGGATTGCGAATTCAGGTGGTGAGGGTGGCGAATCCTTATCAGAAACAATTTTTATTAAATTATCATTTTGAACCTCTGAACCGGATGATAGAATTACTTTACCCGGTTGACTGACCTTCACCCAATACGCATTTCCGGGTTCAATCGTGTCGACAATCGAATAATCCACACCGTTGAATGTAAAGAAATTTGATGTGGTGATCCTGGGTGGATCACTTTTGATTGTGGCAACCGGAACTTTATATGAAATCGATCCGATCATGTTCCACCCTGCTTGTACTTCAAACGAATCGATCAGTATAGTCGTCCCGAATATCGGATTAATTTCAGGTGAAGAAAATTTTAACCAGTATCCTTTACCTATACCTAACGATTCAACCGCTTCGTAATTGTTAGTGTATGCAAATGCAGACGAGATGGAAGATGGAAATAATGAATTTGTTGAAAGGTCGGTTGTTTGCAGGGGTACTGAAACCATATTCCACCCGGAATCCACCAAAATATCCATCATCTTTTGTTCTTCGATTAGGGCTGTCCATACACTCAAGTTTGTTCCATCCATTCTCATCCATATCGGATACACTTTACCATTGAGTGCAGCAATATTTGTATAATCACCGAAAAATATATTCGAGACCGGTGTAAAGGATGATTCACTAACTTTAAAGTTGAGAAACGTCTCTCCGCCATCTGTTGACTTTGCTACAAACACGTCTGTTGCATTTCCGGTTGTGTTCCTTCTATCATAAAAGACGACAAAAATATGTCCGGTACTTTGATCAACTGCCATCCAAGAAAAAAATTGATGCCGGGTTGTAGCATCGTTATTTACTTGTTTTACATTTCCCCAAGTTTGTCCACCATCGGTTGACTTGATGAAAAAGATATCGGTATTATCCAATCCATATCTTTGATCCGACCATTGGATATAAACGTTACCTCGATATTGAGAATTACTCACATCGCAGGCAGTTACAGGCATTCCGTTCGCCCGGTAAATTCCCGGTATATCAAGATCCCAACCACCGGGCTGATTGGTAACAAAAATATCTGTTCCAAAAGAAACGCCGCCGTCGGTTGATTTATCGAACATGATCCCAAGAGGTCCAGACCAACTAACATATACTTCACCATTGGGACCAATCGCAGGAACGGCTCCTTCAACAGTGCTATCACTATCGATGCAATTACCACCTGCATCACTGACTCGCACAGGTGAATACCACGACAACCCACCATCAGTTGATCTTGAAAATAAAATCCGCGAACTGTCTAAAGAATTCGAGCTACCATAATCGTCAAATTCCGTCCAAGCCATATATATATTGTTCCGATATGTAGAATTTGTTAAATCAGCGATGAGCCATTCTTTATCCTGATTTTTTATCGGTGGATTGTAACCGACCCCTACACCAGCATTCCAAGTTATTCCACCATCAATTGATTTTTGTACCACAATGCGGTCAATCCAATAACCGGGGGGCGGTGGATTTGAGAGGTGACCGTAGTAAAGATTCCCATCAGCATCAAATCCTACACACGGATCGCCCCACACTCCAAAATCAGATGAGATAAGTCGTTGTTCTACCCATGTGCTTCCTCCATCGGTTGAATAATAGGAATAATTGATGTTTGCACCGGCTGCGAGATTCAATGGATTGGTTGGATTGATGGCGATGGTAACTTCTTCAGGTGTTGTACTCGACGGACGACTGATCCGGATGTTCGTGTATTGTGCTTGGACAATTTGAATTTGTAGCAGGAGAATGAATGAATAGAATAATTTCTTCGTCATGATTAAAACTCTTTCATTTTAGTTAATGAAAAGATCATACAACATTGTACATAATGTAAAGAATAATTAGGATAGTTTCCATAATGACACAACTTCAAAATCCAATAAAATTCATCAAATCAACCAAATTATACATTCTTTGAAGGAATAGCTCTAGAATAAAATTGCATAGTTGACATTACAAGTATAACTCTTTATATTAATACAAATCCAATCCTGATTATTTAATTATCATAGAGGTGAGCTATGAAAAAATGTTACTTCTTAATGTTTATAGTTTATTTTTGTGTCACATCTTTCGCACAAACTACTACAAGCACTCAATCAATTCAAGTTGAGGAAGGATGGAATCTGCTCTCACTTCCTGTAATTGTTGCTGACGGTAGGAAGAGTTCTCTTTTCCCTACTGCTATTTCAGATGCTTTTATATATGAAAATAGTTACCAGCCACAAGATACATTGGAGAATGGTTTCGGATTTTGGTTAAAATTCGGTTCATCCGAAACTATTCCCATTACAGGTGATATGATTTTGGAAGATACGATTGAAGTTCGTACCGGTTGGAATATTATTGGCTCGCTAACAGCACTAGTTGCTGTGAGTAATATTAAATCTGATCCACCAGATATAATTACTTCTCAATTTTTTTGTTATAATCAGGCAGGTGTATATCAAGAAACAAATATAATACAACCGAGCAAAGGATATTGGGTAAAAGTAAATAAAAATGGATCCATAATTTTACACACACAAGTCTGCCCCGAAACTCCGACAGTAACCTATTCAGGTAAAACATATAATACGGTAAAGATAGGAAACCAGTGCTGGCTAAAAGAAAACCTTAACGTGGGCACAATGATAAATGGAAATCAAGATCAAACCGATAACAGTATAATTGAAAAATATTGCTACGGCAATAACCCGGCGAATTGCAACACATACGGCGGATTATACCAATGGGACGAAGCAATGCAGTACACAACCTCAGAAGGATCGCAAGGTATATGTCCACCACATTGGCATATACCCACAAATGTGGAATTTGAAACTTTAAAAGCGTCAGTAAACAATGACGGAAACGCTTTGAAAGCGATAGGGCAAGGTTATGGTGACGGAGCTGGTACAGACACAAGTGGATTCTCTGCTCTGCTTGCAGGCGGGCGAAACGACAATGGCTTTTTCAGCATTTTAGGTTGGTTTACCCACTTCTGGAGTTCCACAGAGATCAGTACTAGTAATGCCTACCGTATGGACCTAGACTCCTCGGGTAGCTCGATCACTCTCTACAGCACAGAAAAGGATTTCGGTTATAGTATTCGGTGCCTCAAGAACGAAACCAATAGTCCACCGAGCCAACCATCCAATCCAATCCCGACGAATAATGAATCAAATGTCTATATTAACACGAATCTACAGTGGACGTGTAGTGATCCTGATGGTGATCCGCTTACATATGATGTCTACTTTGGAACGGTCAATCCACCTGCTACAAAAGTATCCTCCAATCAGACAGATACAAGCTTAGTCCGCAACGGTTTGACAGACGGGACTCAATACTTCTGGAAGGTAGTGGCGAAGGATAATTATGGTGATTCAGCGGTCGGTCCAGTATGGTCTTTCATAACACAATCAGGAGGAGGTTCGCCTTGTGTTGGTATACCGACCGTTACCTATGGAGGTAAAACATATCACACTGTGCAGATCGGTAGTCAATGCTGGCTGAAAGAGAACCTTGATGTAGGAACAATGATTGACAGCATGCAAGATCAGACGCATAATTTAGTAACAGAAAAATATTGCTATCGAAACGACCCAAGTAATTGTGACACATACGGCGGATTATATCAATGGGACGAAGCTATGCAGTATACAACAACAGAGGGTACAAAGGGTATATGTCCCACTGGATGGCACATACCGACTCACTCAGAATTTCAAATACTTAAAACAACAGTAGCTAATGATGGAAATGCATTGAAAGAAGTAGGGCAAGGTAATTATGCCGGAGCTGGCACAAACACCAGCGGATTTTCTGCTTTGCTTTCGGGCGTACGGTACATCGATGGTTACTTCATCAATTTAGGTTACTACGCTGACTTTTTGAGTTCAACAACGAGCTTTATAAGCCACTACCATATTGAACTCTCGGCATACAGTAGCCTAATTGACTTCCGTTACAATTATCATGGCTTCGGTTTTAGTGTTCGGTGCGTGAAGGATTAACCCCGTGAGATAAGAGTATTAAAAACAGATGTGAAAATAAAGGGTAAGGGAATGGATATAAAGTTGAGAAGACAAAATAGAGATTATCTCACGGGGTGGACCCGTGAGATAAGAGTATTAAAAACAGATGTGAAAATAAAGGATAAGGGAATGGATATAAAGTTGAGAAGACAAAATAGACATTATCTCACGGGGTGGCCCCTGTGAAATAGAAATATTTGCAACTCCTACATAATAATGTTAAATTTACCAGTGTAATCAAAAATTTAACGGTAAATATTTTATTATGCTGCAAAGATTATTAAAAAATCTCATCATATCAGACCTTTTTCAAGGAAAAACAATAATCATATATGGGGCAAGGCAGGTTGGTAAAACAACACTGGTTCAAGAAATATTAAAAGATTTTGGTGAAAAAGGTCGGTACTTAAATTGCGAAATATTATCTATTGAACAGAGTTTGATAGATGCAGAACCGGCAAAGATAAAAACTTTTTTGGGAGACTATAAACTTATCGTACTTGATGAGGCGCAGAACATCCCTAATATCGGAAAGATACTAAAACTCATCACAGATACTCTGAAGGAAGTACAAATAATTGCAACCGGATCATCGAGCTTTGATCTTGCAAGCCATACAACTGAACCGATGACCGGCAGGGTAATCCACCATATACTGTATCCACTTTCAAGCGTAGAGATTAAAGCCAATGAAGATTGGCTAAGTGTAGATGCTAAATTAGATAAGCTGCTCAGGTTCGGTTCTTACCCGGATGTTTTTACTTCGAACGATGAAGAGGCGATTAATAAACTTCACGAGCTTGCTTCTAGTTATTTGTTTAAAGATCTGCTGAAATTCGAGGGGATTAAAAAATCGAGTCTATTAAAAAACCTTGTTGTTTCTCTAGCGCTTCAACTTGGGAATGAAGTTACCTATAATGAATTAGCTACTAAACTTGGAGTAAATAGTATCACAGTCCAAAAATATATAGACTTGCTTGAACAAACGTATGTTGTATTCAAATTAAATTCTTTTTCCCGAAACATTCGTAAAGAGCTAACTAAGTCGTTTAAAATTTATTTCTTTGATAATGGTATCCGCAATGCATTGATCAATAATTTCAATCCCCTTTCATTGCGGAACGACGTCGGTGCATTATGGGAGAATTTTGGTATCACTGAACGGCTTAAAACTAATGCCTATTCCGATAGAAAAGTGAACAGTTACTTTTGGAGAACTTACGATCAAAAAGAAATCGATTATGTTGAAGAAGCAGCAGGAACAATTACCGGCTATGAATTGAAATATTCTGAAAAACAACGTATTAAAATTCCAAAGAATTTTTCGGAGACGTATAATGCTGCTGTTCATAAAATTGATAGAAGTAATTTTTGGAAGTTTGTAGAATTGCATGTTTAAAACCCCCATTTTTGTGTTAATAGTTGTGATGAGTATAAGTACTGTGAGCTCACAGCAATTATCCATTTCTGTCTCTGGATTAAGTGAGAACAAATTCTATTTATACTCATTGCAAGGAGAAAAGATTACGTTGATTGATTCGGTGACTTCAATTTTGGAAGGTAAATTGACTTACAGCCTGAATAATATCTACTTACACCCTGGTCTTTTTCGTATCATGTTAGAAAAAAATAAATGGATCGACTTTGTAAATGATGGTCAGGATGTAAACATCATCACCAACGCAAACAATATTTTGGATAGCATAAAGGTCATTAAATCCGAAAGCAACCGATTGTTTTACTCCTTCATAAAATTAAACAAGCAATACAAATCAAAATCAGAGTTACTCCAGCTCATCCTGGCTCGTTATCCAAAGGATGATGATTATTACACAACGACTCAAACCAAGTTAACACAAATTCAAAAAGAATATCAGGAATTTGTAGATATCATCGCACAGAAGAATCCAAACTCCTTTATCGCGAGGTATATAAAATCAGCCCAGCTACCGGTTATTGATTGCGCTCAGCCACCTGAGAAACAATTAGCTTATTTGAAAGCCCACGCGCTCGATAATGCGGATTTTAATAGTGATGAGCTAATAAACTCCGATCTCTTCTCAAATAAATCTATCGAGTATCTCACCTATTACAGGAATCCTCAGCTGCCAAAGGAACTGCTTGAGAAAGAGTTCATGGTGGCTGTGGACACAATCCTGAACAAAGCAAAAGTTAATCCGTTGGTCTACAAGCACGTTGTGGAATATCTGTTAGACGGTTTCAAGAAATTCGGGTTTGATGTGATAATAAATTACATAATTGAAAATTATGTGATAAAAGATGACATCTGTATAGATGAAAAACTTGAAACTGCTTTACAGCGAAGAATGGATCAGGCAAAGCATTTTAAGATAGGTGCTACAGCCCCCAACATTGTGAGCATGGATTCTTCCGAGAAACAAGTTGATTTGAACAGCATCAAATCGGATAAGATCCTAATATTGTTCTATGCAAGCTGGTGCCCGCATTGCCAGACGCTCCTTCCCAAGATAAATGAATTGTATAAGAATCAGAAAGTAAAGCATACGGAAGTGCTTGCCGTATCAATTGATACTAATAAAACTGACTGGCAGAAATATGTGAGCTCTAACGGGATGAACTGGATAAACGTTTCTGACTTAAAAGGATGGAATGGACCCGATGTGCAGGACTACTTCATATATGCGACGCCGACGATGTTTCTTGTAGATCGTGATCGTAAAATTATAGGAAGACCAAACAATATTGGAGATCTTAAGGGCGTTTTTTGATTGATGTGTCCTTGAATCTGTCCACAAGTGCAGAAGATGTTGTTGTTGAAGTGACTGTTGAACATTTATGTTACAAAGAGGCTGTCCAAAAAGAATAAATTTCTGTCTGCCTGAGCTTGTCGAAGGCTCAATGCCGTTCAATTTCACATTTCGACAAGCGTTCGACTGAGCTCACGCTGAAGTCTCAATGTGACACACTTTCGGACTATTGAAACAGCCGCTTTTTTATCCCTTCATTCCAGTCATAGTAATTCCACGTACAAAATACTTCTGTGCGATGAAAAAAACAATTATAATCGGAAGCATAACAACGACTGCTGCTGCCATCTGGTGGGGCCAATCTGTATTATACAGCGAACTGAAGTTCGAAATACCGACTTCAACTGTTCGCATATCCATCCGGTTTGTTACTATGAGGGGCCAGAGAAAATCTTTCCAGCTACCCATAAATGCGAAGATCGCCAATGTTGCAAGTGCCGGCTTTGAGAGTGGAAGAATTATTCGCCAGAAGATTGTAAACTCTGAAGCACCATCAACACGAGCTGCATCTTCTAAATCCCTTGGTATTGTTTGAAAGAATTGGCGGAGAAGAAATATCCCCCAAACACTTGAGACGGTTGGCGTGAACAATGCCCAGTAAGTATTCATCCATCCGAATATGTTGATTATTAGGAATGCCGGTATGATGGTGACGATAGCCGGAATCATCATCGTTGCTAAATACAGACCAAAAAGTTTATCTCGTCCTTTGAATCGCAGCCGTGCGAATGCATATGCAGCCATCGAACAAAAAATCAATTGACCCGCTACAGATGCCAATGCAACGATTAATGTATTCAGAAAGAAGCGTCCAAACGGCTGCATAGTCATCGCCTCGAAGAAATTGGACCACTTCCAGGTCGAAGGTAAAAACTTTGGTGGGAATTGATACACTTCTAACTCGGTCATCAACGAGGTGCTGATCATCCAGAGGAATGGGATGAGCATGGTAAGAGCTAAGACAACCAAGCCACTGTATATTGTAATGGAGACTAAGCGTTTCATTTCAATACTCTACCTCTCTTCCCATCAACTTGAATTGTACCCACGTAGCGATCATTATGATAATAAACAGCACCCACGACATCGCTGAAGCGTAACCCATCCTTAGTTGTTCCCATGCCGCCTGATAGATATGATAAACAACAACATCAGTGCTTCTGACTGGTCCTCCACCGGTCATAACGTACACCGAAGTGAAGACCTGGAAAGATCCGATGAGCGAGGTAACGAGAATAAAAAATGTTGTCGGCTTGAGTAAAGGCAATGTAATTCTCCAGAACCGTTTCCATCCCGAAGCTCCATCGATGAGTGCCGCTTCGTACAATTCATCCGGAATCCCTTGAAGTCCGGCAAGAAAAATCACCATTTGATATCCCAATCCAAGCCAAACACTGAAGATGATAATAGAAATCATCGCTGTTTGAGCAGAGTTTAACCACTGCAACGGAGGCAAGCCAACCAGATTTAAAAAGAAATTTGCCGCACCGAATGATGGGTGGTAAATCCACATCCATACAAGTGCTATCGCCACGAATGATGTAACGCTTGGAAGAAAATAAAGTGTTCGCAGGAATCCAACCCCCTTCATTCTTTTATGCATCATGAGAGCGACTGAGAGAGAAATGATCATTCCGAGTGGAACATTTAAGGAATAGATGAAAGTGTTTTTGAACGCATTCCAAAACGTTGGGTCACTCAGCATCTCTTTAAAATTATCCAATCCGATGAAAGGTTGATCGGACACGATGATGTCCCATCTATGAACGCTGAGATATGCTGCAAAAGCAATCGGTGTAAAAATGAAAACGATTAGATGAACGAATGATGGAGCAAGAAAAGTAAATGCGTTTCTCGTAATCCTGCGCTCTTTTTTCTTCGTACGTAAATATAGCAACAGACAACCGCAAAAAGTCACAATTGAAACAACGATAAAAAAATTCAATATCTCTGAATGTTGTTTTATTGGTTTGAATTCAGCATTCTCATGGCTTCGGATATTTTCCAATTCTTTATCTATTCGCTTTGCATACTCGGTCATTGTTTCGTGCATGGGTTTGCTGTTAAGCATAACCTCATCAACAGCATCTTGAAGTGTCCATTCAATCTCGCTGAAACGTTCGATAATTGAACCCCACGGCTGACGACAGTACGGTACTTCATTAATGAAATATTTCTCCAAACCGGTTTGGTCATTGGCAACAGCTTCTTGTGCGACTTTTATATTGGCTGGTATCTCAAGCCGTCCAACTGAGCGAATTCGGCAAGCCACCTCACCAGCCATAAATGAAGCAAGCAGCACTGCTTCTTCAGGGTGCTTTGTATTTACAGGAACACACCATCCGGATTCATACATAACATTGACTTTTCGTCCACCCGGATGATGAGGTAAAGGTGCGATCCCGATATCAAGCGATCCTTCTTGAATATATTTCACATATTTCGGCATTCTCCAGTGTCCATCTACATTCATTGCAATTTTACTATTTGCAAAAAGTGCCGTGGTCGCACCTGTCTTTTCTTCCTGCACCCACGTTCCAACGCTTGGTGCGACTTTATATTTGTTTCGGAGATCTATTAAAAATTGCAACACAGTTTCAGTTTCATGGGAATTTAAAAACCCGGTTGCATGGTATCCATTCGAGTCAACAACATCGCCTCCAGCTGACCAAATCCAAGGTATCCAATAATAATAATGATTAGAAAATGTAGCTCCATATTGATCCGGGGTTCCGTCATAATTGTTATCCTTCGTCAAGCTTTGAGCGATTTTCAAGAAATCTTTCCAAGTCCAATCAGAAACAGGAAATGGAATACCTGCCTCTTTGAACAACCTCTTATTGTAGTAGACCATCAGTGGTGTGAAGCCCTTTGGGAAAGCATAAAGTGAAGATTCTCTGCGGGCTATGTTAAAGACATTCGGAAACCACTGTGACGTGTCAATCTTGAGTTTTGATATGTAAGGAATTAAATCAAGTAGAATTTTTTTATTTGTAAATGTTGGAATTAATTTCGAATCGAGGAGGAAAACATCTGGTGGTTCATCGGCAGCCAAGCCGGTAAGAATTTTTTCTTCATATTGATGTTCAGGATTTGGTTCGTAAAGAATATCAATATTAGGGTGTAACTTTTCAAATGCTTCAACCGTTTTCTCGTCGATAGCAATCTCGTCCGTGTCTGCCCAGTCCACCAACCGAATTGTCACTTTTTCTTGCGCTGTACAAAATGAAATAATCATAATGAAAAGAACAAGTATGCACAGTCGGGTGCGGTTCATCATGATTGAGCAATAATCACAATTGTTGGATCATTACCAAGGATAGCTCGATAGCGTGCTATTGAATCGCTGATTAACTCCATTCCGTCTATTCCGATCTAAGAAATTTTACCTATCTCAAATCAATGACGCTATTGATATATGTTTATAAAGATTTCCACTCACATTCCCAGATATGATTATCGGTACGGACGAGAACCTCTTCACCATTCTTTGTTGCAAGAACACCTTTAGCGCCATTGAAGTAGAAAACACCCGCCATTTTTCGCGGCATTATTATGTAATCGAGCTTTGAGTATTTCTTTTCATCAAAATCTTCTCGCTTAAATTTTGTGTGCCATGTTTTTTTATCAACCGGTTCAAGTGAGAGCGATATCCTTCCCCACCGCGTAGGAGAGTATGTTAATGACATTGGTTTGCCCGCATTCAGCTCGGCTAAAGTTATACCTTGAAAGAGTTTCAGGTTCTTCTCATCTTCTAATATCATCATGTGTCTTAGATATCGAATGCACTCCGCACTTGCCCAATTGTGCGGCATGTCGCCTATAAACTGGAAGTTAGCCGCATCGTGCAACGATTGTTCTTCACGCCATGCATATAGTGGGGATGCATGATTAAGGAAACCGATGAAAGTTTGCCGTGCAAGATCGCGCATTCCTAACCAGAGAAAGACTTGTGCTACACAAGCAGCGTTATACGTCCAGACGGCATCGTTTGGCATCCAGCCGGTTTCAGCCGGTATATCTTCTTTCATCACTGCTTTCATAAGCTCGACATGACCTGTGACGAGTGGATCATTTGGAATACACAACAATCCAGGATAAATTGCATGAGAGACATAAATTTGCGCTGCCTGCGGACGGGGTTGTTTGCGTACATCACTCTCACTCCATTTGGGATCACTCTTCATCAGCATTGGAAGATACGAAAAACCGTTTGGATGCTGGCGCATCTCTTGCTGTATAGATTTATAAAAGTTCTGGCGTAACTCACCGTACCAATCTCTTATATAATTTTTTCGCAACAGCTGAAATCTTTTACCTACTTCATCCAATGCTTTTAAAGCAACCAAGGTCCAAATCGTGTTCGTGTACTCTTCCCGGATTCCCCCAATACCACTATCACCAAAACCTTTCGGCAATATCTTGTATTTACCATTTGAAGAGCCGTCATTTTCAGCTTTATCTTTTAATTCTTTCAAGTACATTAGTGCTTTGTTTGCATCCGGATAAATTTCATCAAAATAATCCCAGTTCTGAGATAATTCTGCCTGCCGTATCAATGCATACACTGCGACCGCTGTATCTTTCCAGTGGGCTTCACCAGCTCCTCCTGTTATTAATCCTTGCTCATCTTGCCTGTTCCATATCGACTCAAGCCCCTCCTGAGCTTCTTTGTCATATCCTAAGTAGCGAGCGGCTTCCAGCATAAAATGACCATCAACTACCCATTGACCGCGATAAACGGTTGGACCAACTTGAAATATTTTCTTTCCATCTTTAATCTCACGTGATTCTAAAATATTCCGTGTAGATGCAATTGCAAAATTCTGATAATCCGGTTGAAGCTGCCATTCAACTTTACCTGAAGTGGGCTTCCATGATTGCCAAAAAGTTCTTGCCTGATTTAACATATCTTCGGGTTCCTCTAATCCATCACTTATTTTTTCGAAGAGCTGACCTTCTTGAGGAAATCTTGCAAAAAACCTAAGTGGTTTCCCAATTTTCGCAGTACCGGCTTTCAATTGGTAGTGATGGGCACCTTCTATTAATTGATCTTCAACCGGGCAATCCACAACCATAAATAATTTCTCATCAATTGCATCGAAGTGGATACTAACATAATCATCCTCTTCCTTCGCTACGAAAATACCGGTACCTTTTATAATGATCTCCGGTGTACATTGAACACTTTGAGCTTCTTTGGGTTGTATTTCGATCAATAAATTATCAACTCTTCCTTCTTCATTATTATTCGTTGCAAACGAAGTTAGCTGGACAATAACCTCACCGCCGCCTAACTTTGTCGTTATAATCGGAATAGATGGCGATTCCAATTTTTGTTCGATGTATTTCAACGGTTCTTTACCTTTTAAACCTACTGAAACAACATGAGGGAAAATCTTTTCATCCTGACCGATACCCGGATGACCATAGAGAAGCTCCCCCATTTTCCCAACTAAACTTTTATATGGATCATCGGGAAAGCAATATGTCGATTGCCAATTAGCAGGAGCATACTTGAAATTATAAAATCCTGCTAGCGATTCCATATTTTTATCCACCGATTGGGCATCGCTCAATATTAATTTATCTAACGATGAGGATTGCATGAGATTCCTTCCGAGTGTGAGTGCTCCAACTGTGACACCCATTTTTGTTATAAATGCTCTACGCGAATTCTTTTTCATTTATTTCTTTCTTTAATTAATATAATTCCAGAAAACAACGATAACATGCTCAATAAAAATATTCCTCTCTTTATCTATAACCTTTCTTCAAATGTTCAGATATGCAAAACATTGTCGGTTGAAAATTTTATTTAGCGTTTATCTCGGATTGAAAACCTGCCGCCTTATGAGAGCCATCGCAGAATGGTTTGTTCTTGCTGTGTCCACAACGGCAAAGCCAGATTGTTGGTTTACCGGTAAGGTCGAACTTCTTTCCGATCTGGTCGTAAACCTCGAACTCACCATCTACCTGAATGCTTCCATGATTTTTTACAGTAATTTTTGTTGCCATATGAGACCTCTATTTAAATTGTTGCGTTTATTTTCATTATCTATCTAAAAGATAATACTAAACTCTCAATATAAAATCAACTGAATTCTCTGATAAATGTATCTTTTAATGGTCATTATCCCATCGGATTTTCAGCAAAGATTGGGAAAGCGAAACGCTCAATGGATATTTTCGCCTGTGCTAATTCTACCAAATGGGGAACATCAAGCGGCAATTCAGCTTGCTCAATTTCAGATGCATTCGACCAGGTCTCGGGTTTTCGAGGAGCCAGATAGGAACAACAATCATCATAAGGTTCTTTCGAGATGTCATGCGTACCGATCCGGCGTGCGAGCGCCATGGTTTCTTCTTTATCATCCCCGGAGAGAGGACGCAGAATTGGGGTCGACGCGGCATTATCAATATTTCTTATATTGCGCAATGTTTGTGACGCGACCTGACCAACAGCTTCACCGGTTACCAATGCTTCCGCTTTTTCCTGATGAGCAATTTCCTCCGCGATTCGAATCATAAATCTGCGATATAAGATAACCCTTAGAGGTTGCGGTGTTTGTAGGATAATTTCATTCTGAATATCTGCAAACGGTACAAGATACAACTTAGATTTGAATTGATATTTTGTGAGCACTTCAACAATTTGACGAACCTGATCAACCGAATGCTGACTTGTATACGGCATACTATGGAAATGGACAAAGATAACCGTTGCACCTCGCTTCATAATCTTCCATGAAGCAACCGGCGAATCAAATCCGGCAGAGAGTAACGAGATAACTTTTCCGCTTACACCTGACGGTAATCCGCCTGCCCCTTTGAGCTTTGATCGATAAACATAAGCAGTACTGTCCGCTATCTCGATGAAAATTGTTTCGTCCGGTTTAGAGAGGTTCGCCCTGACATTGAAATGCTGGCAAAGATATTCGCCCACCTTTGCATTTACTGCCATCGAGCCAGTAAGAAAGTTTTTATCCGACCTCTTTGCCTGAACTCTGATCGTTTTGAAACTTAGTCCATCAAGAAGCTGTTTTGCCGCATCACAAAAAGCATCGATGTTTTGATTAACTTCTACACCAACACAAATATTTGCCAATCCAAAAACATAAGAGAGTCGTTCAACTGCTAAATGGATTTTATCAATTGAATCGGGATGAATAACAAATCGTCCATAACCACCGGTAACAACTGACGATGGAAGTATATCCTGAATTGCAGTACGGACATTCTTCATTAGCTGTCGCTCAAAGTATCGCCGATTACCCCCCTTAAGCGTAATCTCATGGTGATGTACAATGATTACATTATGCATGTTTAAAGATATGAGTTCTCAAAGGGAAAAACAAAAAGAGATGGCTTAA
>Ga0315286_10002285_pt1 | contig 17860 bp, 14 predicted proteins | sample YL17G10_0_MG_FD_205038 | JGI IMG/M metagenome (GOLD analysis project Ga0315286, IMG submission 205038) | Sediment microbial communities from Yellowstone Lake, YNP, Wyoming, USA - YL17G10_0 | ecosystem: Environmental > Aquatic > Freshwater > Lake > Sediment | place: USA: Wyoming | collected...
ATTCTGAAGATGACGCTTTCCTGATTAAACGCGAGTTAATTCGGGGGGGATATGAAGTCACACTGAAACAGGTGGATACGAGTGTGGCCCTCTATTCTGCCCTGGAACAGGAACCATGGGATATCGTCCTCTCCGATTACAACTTGCCTGGGTTCGATGGCCTGGCAGCTTTAAAAGTCGTCAGGCAGCACGGCATAGACCTGCCTTTTATCCTGGTATCGGGTGCCATTGGGGAAGAAATTGCAGTCGATGCGATGAAATTGGGCGCCCAGGATTACATAAAGAAAGATAACCTTAGCAGGCTTGTTCCTGCCGTGGAGCGCGAGCTGCGAGAGGCTCAAATCCGGCAAGAGCGTAAACAGGTTGAAGAAAAGCTGGTAGAAAGCGAAGCGCGCTACCGTAAACTGGTCGAAAATATCCCCATTGGCATCTACCGGCTTTCTCCAGAACCTCCAGCAAAAATCCTGATGTCCAACCCCGCCTTTATCCACATGCTAGGGTTTGAGAACCCGGAGGAACTGAATCACACCAGTCTGAAGGATCTCTATAATGACCCGGCGGAGGCGGAAGATTTTTTTCAAACCATTCAACAGGATGGCACAAAAGGCTTTGATGTACGCTTGAAGCGCAAAGACGGCGGTTTATTATGGGGGTTTGTCACCGCACGGCCTGGGACAGACGAGAACGGGCAAGCTACATATTTTGACTGTACCATCGAAGATATCACTGAACGCCGGCAGGCTGAAAAGATACGCGAGGCACTCTATCTGATCTCTCAAGCAGCCAACACTGCTCAAAATCTGGAAGATCTGTTTCAGCAGGTTCACAAGATCGTCGGTGGTTTAATGCCAGCAAATAACTTTTACCTGGCCTTATACGACCCGGCGCAAAACACCATCAGCTTTCCCTATTATGTAGATGAATTCGATACTCCCCCCAGCGTCCAAGAATTAGGGAAGGGACTCACCGATTATGTCATCCGCACCGGCCAACCACTCCTGGCATCTCCGGAGCTGTTCAGAAAAATGGTTGAAGCAGGTGAGATCGAAATTGTGGGTACCCCGGCAGTGGATTGGCTCGGTGTTCCTCTGAAAACGGCTGAAAATCAAGCCATTGGTGCCCTGGTAGTCCAAATTTATAATGAAGGCATCCGCTATACTGAACATGATAAAGAAGTTCTAACATTTGTCTCCTCGCAGGCTGCCATGGCAATCGAACGAAAAAGAACAGAAGACGCTCTGCGTTCTAGCGAAGCCAGGCAGCGTGGCCTCTTGGATGCTGTTCCAGACCTGATCATTGTGTTTGACGAGGAAGGAAAATTCCTGGATTACAGGCTGCCAGAGGCAACTCTAAAATATATATCTCAACCTCTGCTAGGAAAAAAGATTCCTGAGATTCTTCCCCTCGATATTGCCAGCCGGATTATGGCGGCCATCCACCAGGCCTTGCGAACACAAAAGACTCTGCAGCTTGAACATGAACTTACCTTACCCGGTGAAAATCAATCACGCATCTTTGAAGCTCGGATTTCCGTCAGTGGGGAAAATCAGGTCCTTTTCCTGATTCGAGATGTGACCGAACAACGCCAATCACGCCAGAAACTTGAAGAACAACGTCTTTTCTTGCGCCAAGTGGTAGATATCAACCCAAACCTGATATTTGCTAAAGACCAGGAAGGGCACTTCACACTGGTCAACCAGACGGTTGCCGATATCTACGGTACAACAGTTGAAAACCTGATCGGGAAAAAAGATTCAGACTTTAATATCAATTTCCACGAAGTAGAAGCCTTCCGGCATGATGATATCGAGGTAATTCAAACACTTCAACAAAAAGTTGTTTCAGAAGAAATGATCACGGATGCTTCAGGAAAAGTGCGTTACTTGCAGACGGTGAAGCGACCCCTTCTAGCTGGGGAAACTGGCGAGGTGCAAGTACTCGGGGTAGCAACCGATATCACCGACCGTAAACGCGCCGAGACGCAGCTTTTGCACAATGCTTTACACGATATGTTGACCGGTTTGCCCAACCGGGCTTTGTTCCTGGATCGACTGGAACGGGCAATGGAACGCGGGCGGCGCCATCCGAATGCTCTGTTTGCCGTACTCATGCTCGATTTTGATCGCTTTGCTAGGGTCAATGACAGCCTGGGACACGCCGTCGGTGATCATCTACTGATTGCTGCTTCAGGCAGGCTGGAGTCCTGCTTGCGCACTGCCGATACTATAGCCCGGATTGGCGGCGATGAATTCATCATTCTGCTAGAAGATATCAATAATGTCAGCGATGTCACCCAGGTTGCTGAGCGTTTACTAGAAGAGATGACTGTACCTTTCAACCTTTTAGGTCAGAAAGTGATTATCACCACCAGCATTGGAGTCGTACTTGGCTCGCTTTCTTATGACAAGCCCGAGGATATTTTGCGTGATGCTGATATTGCTATGTACCGCGCCAAGTCTCAAGGACGAGGCCGTTATACGATGTTTAGCAGCATGATGCGCGCCGATGTGGTAGCCCATCTGGAGCTAGAAACGGATATCCGTCAAGCCATCGAACGAAAAGAATTGGTTCTGTATTATCAACCGATCATGAACTTAAAGAAGTGCAAAATTACCGGATTCGAAGCCCTGGTACGTTGGCTGCACCCAAAGCGAGGCCTGATCGCCCCAGATGAGTTTATTCCTTTCGCCGAAGAGACTGGCCTGATCATCCCCCTGGGTGAATGGATCCTGACTGAGGCATGCCAGCAGTTAAGAACCTGGCATAAGACCCAACCTGCCCTAAAAGACGCTACGGTCAGTGTAAATCTGTCGAGTAAGCAGTTCTCTCAACCCAACCTGGCAAACCAGGTTGAAAACATCCTCAAAGACACTGATCTCGAACCTCAATTCCTGCGCCTGGAGATCACCGAAAGCAACTTGATGGAAAATGCCGAGTTTGGGATCGCTGCTCTCAAGCAGTTGCGCAGCCTGGGGGTACAGATCGATGTGGACGATTTTGGTACAGGATATTCCTCCCTGGTCTATTTACACCAATTGCCACTCAATGCAATCAAGATTGATCGTTCGTTCATAAGCGGCTCTGTGGGAAGCGCGGATGGAATGCGGATCGTGCAGAGCATCATCCGGTTAGCCCAAGACTTAAAGATGGAAACTGTAGCTGAGGGCGTAGAAAATCTGGAACAGATTGACCAGCTCCAAAAACTGGGTTGCGACTATATCCAGGGTTACTTGCTCGCAAAAGGCTTTCCTAATGAAATGATCGAACAGTTCGTTTCAGTGGATATAAAACGAATCAATGGACTCTGTCGAACCAAACGAATGAAATAGGAACCAAATGATTCCACCCAAAAAGATCAAATCATAGAAGGAGTGCAGATGAGCGACCAGAATTTTTCTTCTTCCGCGCCAGCTCAGGCGATCCCCTTTAAAGCTGAAACGCGCCAGCTTTTGGATATCCTCATCCATTCGCTTTACACCGAACGGGAAATTTTCTTGCGCGAGCTGATTTCCAACGCATCAGACGCATTAACTCGCTTCGATTTCAAATTTCTTACAGATAGAGAAGTGTTAAATCCCGAAGCGGAGGGTGGCATCTGGATCACAAGCAACGAAACGGATAGAACATTGACCATCACCGATACTGGCGACGGCATGACCGAAGCGGAGATGATCGAAAACCTGGGCACAATTGCCCACTCGGGTGCGCGGGCTTTCATAGCCGTCTCTGAAAAAACAAATGGCGAAAAAGCTCAAAAATTGACTGACCTGATCGGCCAGTTTGGGGTGGGGTTTTACTCTGTCTTTATGGTGGCTGAGTCAGTCCGGGTGATTTCTCGCTCTCTAAAACCAGATGCCCAGCCAGCCGCCTGGTTCTGCACCGGAGCCGATACATTCAATGTCGAGCCGGCTGAAAAAGCTGAACGCGGCACTACCGTGATTGTCAAACTCAAAGAAGACGCAGCCGAGTATGCCAAAGAATTCCATCTGGGCGAAATAATCCGCCGACATTCCGATTTCATCCCCTACCCTATTTACCTGGGCGAGAAGAAAGAGCAGGTAAACCGGCGCACAGCTATCTGGCGCCAGACGCCCCGGCAGCTAGAGAAAAAAGATTATGATGAATTTTACCAGCAGCTCACCTTAGATTATGAAAATCCACTTGCCTATGCGCATATGAATGTCGATGCGCCGGTCCAGTTATACGCAATCCTGTACTGCCCCGCCTCGGCTGAACGTAACATGTTTTCCTCGCGAAGAGAGAATGGTCTCAAACTCTATGCCCGAAAAGTGCTCATCCAGGAATACTGCAAAGATCTCCTGCCAGAGTATCTCAATTTCATCCAGGGGGTCGTCGACTCAGAAGACTTGCCTCTGAATGTTTCTCGCGAGTCCGTCCAGTCTACCAAAACCATGGCGCAGCTCAAGAAGCTGGTGACTGGGAAAGTGGTCGATATGCTAAAAAAACTAGCCGACGATGATCCCAAAGTTTATACTATGTTCTGGAAAGGTTTTGGGCGATACATCAAGCAAGGCGTCGCCATCGAGCCAGCGGAGCCAGAAACGCTTTATCCCCTGCTTCGCTTCCATACCACTGTCCAGTCTGAAGACTGGTCATCCCTGGATGATTACGTGAAACGTATGAAAACAGACCAGCCTGCCATTTACTACATCCTGGGAGATGACGAACGCTCAATTCTCTACAGTCCCCACCTGGATATTATTCGTAAACACGATTTTGAGGTCTTGCTCCTGACGGACCCGCTTGATTCTTTCATGTTGGTCCGGTTGAAGGAATTCCAGGACCATCCTCTGACCAATGCCGCGAACGCTGATCTCAAGTTACCGCCAACGAGTGAAACTCCCAGCGAAACCAGAGAAGCTGTTCCAGCAGAAGATTGGGTCTCCTTGGTCGACCGTTTCAAAGTCCAGCTCGCAGACCGAGTTACCGATGTGCGCATGACTGACCGGCTGACTGATTCTCCCTCTCGCCTGGTTGACCCCGAAGGCTCTCCCACGCAAGAGATGCAGCGCGTTTACCGTTTTCTCAAAGAAGATTTTCAGATCCCCAAAAAGATTTTGGAGCTTAATCCACACCACCCAATAATTTCAAAATTAAATGGCCTTGCTCAGGATGATCCGCGCACCGCTCTGGTTATTGAACAGATCTTCGAAAATGCCCTGCTCATCGAAGGTTTGCATCAGGATCCAGCCAGTATGATTGGGCGGATCCAGAAGATTATGGAAGAGGCTTTAAAATAATGTAACCTGGGAGATATCGCATACGGTATTCTCCAGGTTGCATCTAATAAATCGCTACCATCCCCAGATATACACATGTTCTGGAGCCAACTTGATGATCCGATTCTCCGGATCGACAATCCAGGAGGAGACATCCTTCGCTTTAATGCCTTCCGCGCCAACATATTTGGCGTAAATACGCCTCGCCAACGGTGCAACTTGGGCTGGATCATCCAGTAACTCAGCTTTACCCTCAAACAAAACCGCCCGGGTCGGGCCATCCTTCTCCGCAATATCGATCAACACCGATATGCGTAAATTGCGACCGACCTCTTTTGCCTTGCGGGTTGAGATGAAGGCGCTGATATATACACATTCGCCATCCCAATCAAACCACACCGGTGTGACGTGCGGCTGGGCTGTCTTTGGATTGGCAGTTCCCAGTCGGGCCAGATGCGTCTCAGCTAAAAATTCTTTAACCGAGGCTTGGTTCAACTTTTCGATATCTTCTGGTTTCATATATCCCTTATAGGGTACTGGTAGTCACTTCTCTACAGCATCTCACAAAATCTAAAACTGTTGGGATATTGCGCATCAGGACCACCATGCTGCCCGTCACACCTAGTTTTCGGGTCATCATCGCCTGCATCGGATCCAGTTCGCCTAACAGAACACGGATAAATTGGTTATAAGGAGCTCTGAGAACAAAGGCTGCTTTTCGGTTTGTAGGGTCAGTCTCTATAAAAGCGTCTCGACATTTGCCATGCCAGAGGTCCAGGTAAAAAAGCATGGTTTCAGGTAACGGACCTCCTGGATCAACAATGAACCGGATATCCCCTTCCCAATTCTTTGCTACCTCGGCATAGTGAGCGTCGGCATTGAGCTTGTTTTTCAGGGCTTCAACCCATTCAGCAGTAGGAAATTTGGCCATATTAATGCAGCACCTTGCTCAAGAATGTTTTCATGCGTTCATGGGTTGGATTCGACAATAGAATGGCTTACAATTTCACATGCAGACCAATCCAGCATTGTCTCATGGTCAAAAAGTATTATAATTTCGTTTCACCGGGTGTCAAGAAATTGGGAACTTTGGATTTTAAAAAGAATGCTTCAAAATCATGAAGCATTCAGTGTGGATCGAGTGCGCTGGGTGGGAGTTGAACCCACACGCCTTGCGGCACATGGCCCTCAACCATGCCTGTCTGCCAGTTCCAGCACCAGCGCAAAGGTAGTGGTATTATAATCGCCTATTAGCGATTGTCAATATTCGGAATAAGGAGTAAGACATGCGGATTATTTTGGACGCGATGGGCAGCGACTCCCATCCTACCCCCGAGGTTCAGGCTGCAATAAATGCCAGCCAGGCGTTTGGCGATGAAGTTCTCCTGGTTGGGCCAGCTGACCTGCTCAGAGAGCGGTTGAAAACCGCCACTGGAAATACTTCCAAAGTGCGCGTCATTCACGCACCCGAAGTGATCGAGATGACGGACAAGCCTGCCGAAAATGCTCGGCGTAAAGCACAAAACTCGATGACTATAGGAATGGAATTAATCAAGTCAGGTGATGGCGACGCCTTCGTGACGGCAGGAAATACCGGAGGGGCCATGGCTACCGCATTGTTCTCGCTGGGCCGCATCCGGGGTGTCAAACGCCCGGCGCTAACAGCGCTCTTCCCAGTCAAAGGAGGACGCTGCGTTGTTTCAGATATTGGCGCTAACGCCGAGTGTAAGCCTGAATTTCTGCTTCAATTCGCCGTCATGGGATCCATATACGCCCAGAAGGTATTGGGTATTGCCTCACCGAGGGTGGGCCTGCTCTCTAACGGCGAAGAGGCCGGTAAAGGGAATATGCTGGTAAAAGAAACCTATCCACTGCTGGCTAACAGCGGCTTGAACTTTATCGGGAATGTGGAGGGTAAAGAGCTGTTCGGCGGTCAGGCAGATGTAGTCATTACGGACGGGTTCACCGGCAACGTGCTTCTGAAGTCCTCTGAGGCTGTGGCGAAGTTCCTGGTGGATCTGCTGCGCCAGGAATTGATGGGCAGCTTTCAGACGAAGATCGGCGCTTTGCTGGCTAAGCCAGCTTTTAACTCGTTGAGGAAAACGATGGATCCGGCTGAGGTGGGCGCTGCCCCTTTGCTGGGAATCGACGGATTGGTTTTTGTTGGACATGGCCGCTCGGATGCGCGCGCCCTGGTGAATGCGATCCGGATTGCACGGCAGGCCGTCGAAGCACAACTGCTGACTGCCTTGCGCACTGCTATCCAAGAACGACTAGCCCAAATAAAGGAAACTGAATGAACCGTAATCGAGTCGTCATAACCGGCCTGGGGGCCATCACTGTGCTAGGTCCCACAGCGCAGATTTTCTGGGAAAACTTACTGCAGGGAAAATCTGGAATCCGCCGCATCACTCAGTTCGATGCCAGCGGTTTTCCTTGCCAGATCGCTGGTGAGATCCCTGAATTTGACCCCAGCCAATACATGGATCGTAAGGAAGTCCGGCGTATCTCCCGCGCGGCCCAAATCGCCCTGGCGGCAGCCATCCAGGCCGTGGCAGACGCTGGACTACCATCCAGCATGCCTGAGCCAGAACGAGCGGGAGTGGTGTTCGGCACGGCCATTGGGGGACTTGAACGTTTCGACGAGGGGATTGCCACCCTGCGTACGCAAGGGATAGAGCGTGTCAATCCCTTCGTCATTCCCTCCGGTATTCCAAACCTGCCAGCTTTCATGATCTCACGCCAGTTTCAATGCTTAGGCCCCAGCTGCACAATTACAACCGCCTGCGCCACCGGTACGCAAGCAGTTGGCGAAGCCTCGGAATATATCCGGCGCGGCGCGGCCGATATCGTTGTGGCTGGTGGGGTTGAAGCCCTGATCCGCGATTATGCCATTGGCGGTTTCTCGGCCATGCGCGCCTTACCGGTCAACTTTAATGATAACCCCCAGGCCGCCTCGAGGCCTTTTGATGCCAAGCGCGAAGGTTTTGTCTTTTCAGAAGGCGCTGGTGTGTTGATCTTGGAGAGTCTGGAACACGCCCAAACACGCGGGGCACGCATCTATGCTGAGATTATTGGGCAAGCCTCTTCAGCAGATGGATACCATGTGGCTGCCCCCGATCCTGAGGCCGCTGGCCCAAAACGCGCCATGCGCTGGGCACTGGAAGATGCCGACCTACAACCACAGGATATAGATTATATTAATGCCCACGGATCTTCCACGCCGCTGAACGATGCTACCGAAACGAAAGCCATCAAGGAAGTTTTTGGCGAATATGCCTACAAAGTAGCCATCAGCTCTACAAAGTCCATGATCGGTCATGCCATGGGTGCTTCCGGAGCGTTGGAAGCCCTGGTTTGTGCTCTGACCATCCACCACAGCATGATCCACCCGACCATCAATTATGAGTATCCCGATCCCGAATGTGATTTGGATTATGTGCCCAACCAGGCGCGCCAGGCAGAAGTGAACGTGACACTCTCCAACTCCTTCGGACTGGGAGGGCAAAATGCCTGCCTGGTCCTGAAAAAGCTCAAATAAACAAATTCCCAAAGAGGAGCCTTAATGAAAATCGTTAAAGATGAGAAAAAGATCCGCCGCAACAGCGTAATCGGCCAAGTTGCCAGCCTGGGAGGGTTAGCAATTTTGGCAGGGGGAATGTTCATCTCGTTCCGCAACCCAGATAAGATCGGCCTGGCCTGGCTGGCATTGCTGATCGGCTTTACCCTTTCACAGTTCGGTATCTTCTTCGGCAACCGCTGGGGGAGGCGCCCCAGACCAGATGAGCATCTCGATAATGCCCTCAAGGGGATGGATGACAGGCATACTCTTTACCATTATATGGCCTCTACCTCTCACCTGTTGATTGGTCCAAGCGGCATTTGGGTGCTCCTGCCGCGCCACCAAGTAGGTAAAATTACCTTTGAAAAAGGTCGATTCAAACAAAAAGGCGGAGGAATTTTACAAGGATACCTGCGGATCTTCGCGCAAGAAGGAATAGGCCGACCCGACCTGGAATTAGAGGGCGAAATTGAGGCAACCCGACGCTTTTTTAAAAAGCAACTACCCGAGATTGAACTGCCTGGCATCCAGGGGGTACTGGTTTTTACGAATGAAAAGGCGGTGCTCGAGACGGAAGGATCCCCCATCCCAACTGTACCATCCAAGAAGCTTAAAGAGTTCGTCCGAAAATCTTCTAAGGAAAATCCCCTGACACCTCTCAAGCTGCAGGCCATCCAAGAAGCACTACCAGGACAGGAAAAATAACCGGCAATCCATCGTTTTCCGGAGACAGGCTGTCTCCGGAAAACTATAAATCCTGTCATGAAAACGAACGAGCTGCCACTTCAAAAAAGATCTTCTTACAGTCGGTTGTTCCATAACCATAACTTCGTCGCCTTATGGATTGGGCAGATGATTTCCTTCCTGGGCGATTATTTCAACTGGCTGGCGATCCCAATTATGGTCAACCGCTTGACTGGCTCGGCCATGATGGTGGGAATCTCAGTCATGGCTACAGCTCTGCCAGCATTGATTTTTGGACCTCTTGCCGGTGTTTTCGTGGACCGCTGGGATCGCAAATGGACAATGATCCTTGCCGATGTGTTTCGCGCTTTGCTCGTGCTGCCATTGCTGCTTGTTAACCGCCCAGACCAGGTTTGGATGTTTTATGCTGTTGGTTTTTCTGTCTCGTGTATCAGCCAGTTCTTCTTCCCGGCGCGAGGGGCCGTCTTACCGCTGGTTGTCACCGACAAAGAAGATTGGTTACCCGCCAACGGGCTGATGCAGATCATTCAGACAATTGGGCTGATCGCTGGACCGGCATTAGCGGGCCTTGCCATTGGCCTGTGGGGCGAAAAAGTGGCTTTCATCGCCAATTCCACCGGCTACACAGCCTCAGCCATCGCGGTCGCTACCATGACGGTGCCGCGCACAACCTCTAACCCACCCTCTGGTACAAATCAGTTGAGGACCATATGGCTAGATCTCAAAGATGGGGTGGTTTACCTATTCAGCCACCGCAGCACATCAGGGGCATTGATCTGCCTGACCGTAGTTATGCTAGGATATGGAGCCATTAACGTTGTGTGGGTTCCCTTTCTACAAAATAAATTTGGAATCGGAGCGACCGGCTTGGGCATCGTAGATGCCTCTCAGGGAGCTGGGATGGTCGTCGGTGGAATTCTGCTGGGGTATATCGCCGGACGCATCTCAAAGCCTATCCTGGGCGCTGGAGGGATTGCTTTGATCGGTATAGGTTTCGGAATTATGGGGTTTGTTCCCTTATTTTCACTAATCACGGTGATCAGTTTTGTGATTGGGATAGCGATTGTACCTGCTCAATCGGCGCTGAATACAATTATGCAACTCGCAGTCCCCGATCTCAAACGCGGCCGAGTCGGCAGTTCTTTCAACGCGGTCACCACTGCGGCCAGCCTGATTTCCATGGGTACTGCCGCGCTAATCAGTGAAAAAATCGGCCTTCAAAACGTGTATTTGCTTACTGGGATTATCGTACTGGTGGGCGGTCTGATGGGCTTCTGGCTACTCGAAGAGCCGGAAGAACGCTCCGAATAGCAACAGCGTGGGCGATACCCACGCTGTTGCTATTCGGGAAATACTTAACCCTTCAGAAATGCCTCAAGCGCTTCTTTGCTGATCCGGTAAGCATTACCCATCTTGCGAGCTTTGAGATCACCTGCCGTAATGGCTGCAATAACATCTTCTTCAGACACTTTCAGCACAACCGCTGCCTCAGCCGGGGTCATCACCGGTGGCATACTGCCAGCCGGCGCGCCGCCGCTGGGAGGCTGCTGCTGTCCACCAGCCGCGCCTGCGCCGGTCATACCTTGTAAAGACGAGGAGATCACACCGCCAATCCCCATACCAGCACCGATACCGGCGGTCAGGCCTGCACCGCCGCTGGGGTTCTGAGCCGCATCACGCATCGCATCGGCAGCCTGGAGCTGGGTATAAGTCTGCATATCCAGCATACCCATAGCACGCAGCTCTTCCGCTGACTTGCTGGAGGGTTTGAGATTCTCAAGGTAGAAGGTCTTCAGCGTCAATCCAATCGCACCAAAATCATCCTGCGACATAGCGCGTACCCCCGCGCCCAGTTCGTTGGTCAGGCCGATCAGCTCGGGTACGCTGGACTTAGCCGCCGTCTCACCTAACAAATCCTGCAGCTTGGAGAGCAGCATCGAGCGCATACGTCCTTCAATATCCTCCGTACGGAACATGCCCTGTGCGCCAACCACCTGCGTCACAAACTGCTGGGGATCTTTGACCTGGAAGCTGAAGGTCCCAAAACCCTGCAGCAGCGCTACGCCCAGTCCCATACCCGGGTTGCGTACAATGATCGGCTGGGGGGTGCCCCACTTTTGGTCAGTGAACTCGCGCATGGAGACAAAGTACACCTCAGCAGGGAAGGGTGTCCGGTCGCTGAAGAGGGTTCGTCCGATTTTGTCAATTAACAGCGGAATGTTGGCGGTAACGATCGTATGACGGCCTGGGCCAAACACATCCAGCGCATTTCCATCTCGGAAGAACACGGCCGTCTGGGATTCACGCACGATAACCTGAGAACCGATTCGAAAATCACCCGGTCCCGTCTCAGGAAAACGATGCACAATTTCATTGCGCATCTCATTGGGGTATTCAACGACATCAAAAATTCTTGCCATTGCTCATTCTCCTATTTCGATTAGATCCACAAGTCTTTTACGTTATGGAATGCAGGAACGATTGAACGGTACCACATCGTACAATTATGCTACTACAACTTCCTCACGCCGGTTATAGGCTTCGACGCACTGCTGCGAAATAGCCTCCAGGTTGCGGATCGCGGCAGGTAATCCGTCCGTGCCAACCGAAGCCTGGACATTGTCAATTGCCCGTCCGACTTCTTCTGCCGAAGCTAACAGGTTGGAGTCAAATTCATACAGCTTGGCCAGTTCATCCTCGTTGATCTTGACTGCTTCAAAGAGGCTTGAATAGCCGCGCGGTGCAGTCCTGACGCGATCGGCGAAAGTGCGCAGCTTGATTGCCGAAGCTTCCAGGTCATCCACGTAAGCCAGTTCACCATGGTTAATAAATTCGCGCTGCAAGGCTGAGACACGTCCTTCCAGCTCGCGGAAGCGGCTGAAAATCGTGTCGCGCAGCAGCTTATCCGAGTCTCGCCGAGCCTGGCGCTCCACATAGCCTTTGAAGCCAGGAATAAAACTCAGAATTTTCTTAAAAAAGTCTTTATCTCCTGAAACAGCACTGAATATTTGATCCTTGTAATCAGTCATGGTTTCCTCCTGAAAACCGAGAATATATCATGTCACCTGTTTGACCTTTAAAATTATAGCCTGTGTTGACTTACTTGGCAACCAGATTGGAGACTTTGGGTGGCATCCAAATATAAATACGCAGCCGGTTTCGAAAAGTTGCAGGTTTCGGGCTTTTCGTGCATTTTACAGTTCTGGATTATAATACCCACTTGGGTTTTTTACCTCTACTTTTGCACAGGTCGATTGAAAAACCTGTCTGATCTTAATCCAAGAAGGAGCAAAACATGATTGTAACAACAAAGAAATTGTTTGAGTTGGCTTATGGAAAATACGCCATTGGCGCTTACAACATCAATAACCTGGAACAAACGATGGGGCTTTTCCAGGGATGCCTGGAAAGCCAGGCACCTTTCATCATCCAGATCAGCAAGGGTGCCCGTAGCTACACCCATAAAAAGATGCTGGAAGGCCTGATCCGCAGCGCTGACGAAGTATTTCCAAATGCCATCTTTGCCGTCCATCTGGACCACGGTGACGAAGAAACCTGCTACGACTGCATTAACAGCGGCTTCTACAGCTCGGTGATGATCGACGCCAGTCACGAAGATTTTGAGACCAACATCGCCATCACGAAGCGTGTCGTGGATGCCGCGCACACCAAGGGGATCGTTGTTGAGTCCGAGCTGGGCCAGTTGGGCGGTGTGGAGGAGCACGTCAAAGTGGATGAGGGTTCTGCCAAGCTGACCAATCCTGACCAGGCCAAGGAATTCGTCAAGCGCACCGGCTGTGACTCTTTGGCCTGTGCCATCGGCACCAGCCACGGAGCCTTTAAGTTCTCTGGCGGACAGGGCATTCACTTCGATGTATTGGAAGAGATTCAGAAGCGGCTGCCGGGCTTTCCGCTAGTTATGCATGGCAGCTCTTCAGTTCCGCAGGGAGAGGTCGCCCGTATCAACGCTTCCGGGGGCAACCTTGCCGGGGCCAAGGGCGTAGATGCTGACCAGTTCAAGCACGCGGCTGAGTTGGGCGTCACCAAGGTCAACATCGATACCGATGGCCGCCTGGTCTGGACGCGTGTTCACCGCGAATACTTCCTGGAAAATCCAGAGAAGTTCGATCTGCGCGATCCGGGCAAAGTCTTTATGAAAGAATACGCCAGGTTTATCGTTGGCAAAAACGAGAAACTCGGCAGCGCCGGGCAGCTCGAAGGCATACGTAAAGCGCTCGGTAAATAAGAGTCCCATCCATCAAAAGTGAAAGGACGCAGAGTTCTGCGTCCTTTCTTTTATTAATCAATGGTATTGCTGCAAACTACTTCTTTAATACCTGCACCTGACCAATCACCTGACTTACATCTACCTCAACCCTGTTTTCAGCGCTAGAGAAGCCCGGTGAATAATATGTGTCTTCCCGGGTCAGGTAATCATCCGGAACCTGCACATTCAGTAAACCGACCTCTGAATTAATCCTGATTTCCATCGAGTCAGGCACATAAATTACGATACTACCGATCACCCCATCGATTTTAACATCTAAATCCCCTCTTTCTGGCAAGTAAATAATTGTTTCACCGATCACCATCGAAGTGGAAAGGCTGCTCAGGTTCAGATTTTGAGCTTCGACGGTCGATTTCCCGATGATCATATTTACGTTAAGATCCAGCGGAATTTCCATTGTCAATCCTAAGTCCCAAGAAGCCTCTGGCCCAGGACTGGTCGGGAAGATAATAGTTCCACCCAAACTTGCTAGATCATAATAACCAACCCCATTCTGAACCCGGTAATCCTGCTGGATGTTCTCACCTTTCAGCCGCTTTATCTTTCCCTCGATCAGGCTGTTCGAGTCACTCAGGGCGGCCAGGGAGAGGCTGCCGACTAAAGGCTTGATGGAAATCTCCGCCTGCTTTGCCCCTTCGAAGGATTGACCGATCGTGTCTACAGCCAGCTTCTCTCCAGCGAGATCAGACCCAAAAAACCACAATATACCGCCCAAGATAGCGATCACTAGCACTCCTGCCAGCAGCCCTGCCCAGATCGAGCGCCGCCCGAACATGATATCCAGGCCAACCGCTATCAGGAAAACAGGCCAGATACCCCATAAAACCGCCCACACACTCCAGGCTAACTGGCCGAAATTGCTCAACATGAAAATCACACCCAGGCCAATGAAGAAAGTTGGCACAGCAGCACCATCTCGGCGCAGAAGGTTATCCAAGCCAATCACAATTAGCAGTAGGGGCCAGCAAAGCAGGATCGTATCCCAGGCACTTTGCGAAAGCATGCCTAGATTATTCATCAAGAACACCACGCCGATGACAATCAGAACGACTGGCCACAACAGACTGCCTGGATAACGTATTTTCTTTTTTTGATCAACCGTACTCATAATTCTTTACCTTCCAGACCTTCCAGAGACTACCGCCTTGAAAATCAGATATCCACCCCCCAGGATGATAAACAAAGGCCAAATGTAAACTAAGATATCTTGCACTGCTGTCGTGATCAACACACCCATCACCAACAGTACCACCGCCGGGATAAACGCCCACTTCATCTGCCCTTGAGGGGTGGGCAAGATCCCCACCAGGAAAAAGGTCAATCCGATACCAATGAAAAAGTACCCGCCTGTATCTACATTGAAATTACCAGCATCGATGACCGATATGACACCTAAAGTGACCAGGACTCCGGCCGGGATGATCGCCCACCAGTTCTCCCGGCTCACCAGGTAAACCAGGAAAAAGCTCAATCCGATGCCACCCAAAACAACGACGCCGCCGGTGAACTCACTGATCGAGGGCAGGAAAGTCTCCCCCAGTGCAGCCACACAAATTGAAAGCAGTGTGACACCAGGGATCAGAGGCCACCACATCGTCCGGTTCTCAACATACACGGATAGAAACACCAACCCGCCAATCCCCAGGATTATTCCCCAGATCAGCCCACCTATGCGAAGAATGTTCAGGTTTTCCAGCAGTAATGCAATCCCGCCCAAAATGAGCAGGATGCCCCAGAAAATACGTGATCCTAGCAATTTCATGGGAAGCCTCCTCTTTATCGAATATCAACGGCGCCAACGCCGGTGCTCACCTTAATATCAACTTTACGGGAGGCAGCCTCATAATCCAGAGACTGGCTAATACCTCCCTGGCGCGGGAAGCGTCCCCGGTCGATGGTGACACCTGCCAGGCCAGTCTCGGTCTTAATCCGAGCTGCCACATCCTGCGGTATGTGGATATTTACCGCAGAGACTCCCGATTCGACCCGCACACGGGTCAGCCCTTCACGACTGGGAAGAATGATGTCATTCCCGCTCACACCGGTTTTCAGCACAAACTGGGTCACATCCAGACCGCTTAAATCTAAGCGACTCTCTCCCGCTCCAGAATTGACCTCCAGGTCAATTGCCACTTGAGAGCCAAGTTTGATATTCCAATCCAGCCCGGCTGGCCCCCAATTCCACAAAAAGAACTGCGGCGGCATAGACAGGGTAAGATCGAGCTGATCTCCATGCTGGAGCTCTTTTCGATCCAGCCCACCGCTAAAAGTGCCTTCGAGCAGTTTGTCAGCGCCCGCTCCGGACGAAATTCTTAACCGACCAGCGCCATGATTAATACGGAGGAAAACCGTCCGGAAGCCATCCAATGGTACCTCCACTTGTTCAGACTTGCCACCTGGCTTGAGAACCCTCCCCAGGATAAACCACAAACCAAACAGAATTAAAAATACAGGGCCAATGAGACCCCATAAGTTGACGTTTCCCAGCAGCCCCAGGTTATCCAATAGAAGCAGCAAGCCGAACAATACCAGTATGCCACCCCAAAAGAAAGTATTTCGATGCATCCTTCACCTCCTTGTTATATAACGCAAATTTACCTATTCGGTTGCGAATTTAGGAAGGCTTCGCCGCCCAATCTTGGCAAAAAAGCAGAAAGTGCCGGGCTTTGGTTCAAACCCCGGCACCAGCCGGATCAGCTTTTTGACCTAAACAGCGTCTTAACCAACATCCATAATCCCAACAGGATAACCAAAACTGGCCAGTAATCACCGAAGGGCACCATGCCCAACAAAGAACCGAATATCAAGAATGTAAACACACTGATCAACAACAAAACACTGGCCGCATTCCAAGCGGAACGGAATTTCCCTTCAAGTAATCCGGCAAGAAGGATACCCACACCCACAAAACCAGGTATCAAGGTCCAGGCATAAGCCCAGCTCTCCCAATTTCCCGTAGAATTCTGCCAATAAAGCATTCCACCAATTCCCCCTACAATGCAGGCTGGAATAGCCATTCCAGGTTCATTGGTCAGCAATCCCAGGAAAAGAAGAAAAACCCCCACCCCCACGATGATTAAAGGCCAGGTCAGGCTGATTTGCATCCAATCTCCCAGTTCAGGCACCAACTGAACCAGCAGAAACCAACCTCCAATCAGGATCAACAATACCCCGGCGAACAATCTGGAACGATTCTCTCGACTCATAACTAAAGCCTCCTCTCAGTTGACTTCAAACTAAACTTACTTGATTTCCCAATATGCAATCTCATCAAACGAAGCGGTATAGTTCTCCGTCTGCGCAGAGCCAACAAAGGGACCAAAGTACCCCTCGCTCAGCCGGTTGTCGGTTAGCGTTATGATTAGATTACCATTGGCGTATAGGGCAAGCTGGTTACCGTTTGCCCGAACACCGATCCGATTGGTTTTCCCCTCACCTTGCTGGATGAATTCGCTTGGTTTCCAATCAATCAGATCAGTCTCTCTTTCGCCATCCCAATACCAGATGGAATATGTGCCTTCGCAGGAAAAGGCAAACAAGTAGCCTTCATTCACGGATGCAGTCGGAACTCGGAACATCAGGCCATAACGGTCTCGCCCTCCGCAGGTTCCCGATGTGACGGTAGCTTCCAGGTAGAAATTAACAGGCTTAGGCCAGGTCAGAACCCAGCTATTGAAGAAATCAGGCTTTTTGGCAGTCATGACCATTTTGCCATCTTCAATGAGGATTTTAATGTGCTCATCCGAATATATCGGCCAATTCTGGGCACTATCAAAAACATCCTGAAAGGCTGGTTCCCCTAACCCAGCGCGCGGATCAGTGGCAGGCAGTGACGGGATGGCCGTCATCGGGGCTTCGGTTGGCAAAACCGCAGCGGTTGGCGAGGCTGTTGGAGCGGGGGTATCTGTCACTTCCAGCGGTTGCGTTGCAGGTGGAGGGACTACCTCTGCCTGTGTGGGTGGGGGAGTGGCTTGTACTTCCGTAAACGCTGGAGCTTGGGCGGTTTGTGTATAACCAGCCACAATGGTCATGACCGCTTCTGTATACGCTGCCTCCGGAAGAAGT